>ERZ773038.397-NODE-397-length-29448-cov-6.255401_pt1 | contig 29448 bp, 25 predicted proteins | sample MGYA00511665_ERZ773038 | MGnify/ENA primary metagenome ERZ773038 (study PRJEB29015, sample SAMEA2737966) | human oral metagenome | biome: human oral; feature: human-associated habitat; material: dental | place: China | collected 2028 ... | reverse complement strand
AGTGGGAGCGCCTGTTCCTGTGGCGTTTCTTCAGCCAGCAGTTCAAGCGCAGCGCCCTGCCCAACGGCCCGAAGGTCATGGCCGGGGGCTCCCTGTCCCCGCGCGGGGATTGGCGCATGCCCTCCGACGTATCGGGCGCGGATTGGGTTGCCGAACTCGACGAGGCCGTTGCTGGCCTGGTCGAGGACCGGGGTAACTCTGTTCACATGTGCTGACGCGGTAGGAATCTGTCGCTAAGGTTAGTTTCGATAGTTAGGTAAGCCTACCTTTCTATCCACTAGCATCACCGCAGTTTTCCCAGCATTTACGGAGAAGAATGTCTCGCACGAACACCTCCCTGGCCGCTATTGCCGCCATCGCCGCGCTCGGCCTCGCCGCCTGCTCCTCGGGCACGACAACCCCCGCCACGCGGTCCTCCGCGCCCGCCTCCGCCGACGCCTCCCAGGCATCGTCGGTGTCCATCGAGTCGAACGACGGCACCGTCGAGATCAAGCTGCCCGTCACTCGGGCGGCGTCGCTGGATAACCGCACCTTCGAGGTCCTCCAGCAGTGGAACGTGCCGCTCGTCGCCGCACCCAAGAAGCTGATCCCCACGACCGTCACCGCGTTCAACGGTGACGATGTCGCCGACGTAGGCATGCACCGCGACCCGAACCTGGAGGCGCTCGTTGCGGCCGAGCCCGACCTGATCATCTCGGGTCAGCGCTTCACCAAGTTCGACGCGCAGATCAAGGAGCTCGCACCAAACGTGCCGATGATCAACCTTGAGCCGCGCGACGGAATGCCCTTCAACGAGGAGCTCATCAGGCAGGTCACCGATCTGGGCACGATCTTCAACAAGCAGGCCGAGGCCCAGAAGCTGGTCGACGATTTCAACGCCTCCATCGAGCGTGCGAAGAAGGCCTACGACGGCTCCTCGACGGTCATGGCGGTTGACGTCTCGGGCGGCAACATCGGATACGTCGCACCCTCGAAGGGCCGCACGTGGGGGCCCGTCTTCGACATCCTCGGCCTCAAGCCCGCGCTAGAGGTAGAGGGATCCACCGATTCTCACACGGGTGACGACATTTCCGTCGAGGCAATCGCCGAGGCCAACCCCGCGTGGATCTTTGTTCTGGACCGAGATGCCGCGATCACCAAGGACGGATCGAACACCCCCGCCGAGACCGTCATCTCGGGCAACACCGTCCTTAGCGGCGTCACCGCCCTCCAGAAGAACCAGGTCGTCTACGCGCCGAACGATACGTACACGAACGAGTCGATCATCACCTACACGAAGATCTTCAACTCGATCGCCGATTCCTTCGAAGCCGCAAAGAAGTGACCCTCTGACCCCTCGGTGCGGGTGGCGCCTCCCCGGGCGCCACCCGCACGCCACCCCTCATGACTCACTCACCCACCACCGCCCTCCCGAAGGACCCAACCATCGAGCGTGAAGGCGCCCCGACCACGTCGAAGCGCCGCCCCCTGGCGCTGGCCCTGGCCACGCTCGCCGTGGCTGCGCTCCTCGTCCTGTCACTGTCCACCGGCGAGTACTCGATCCTCTCCCAGGACGACGGCTGGAAGATCTTCCTCGCCGTGCGCGTCCCCCGCACGATCGCGCTCGTCCTTTCGGGCGCCGCGATGTCAATGAGCGGTATCGTCATGCAGCTGGTCACCCAGAACCGCTTCGCCGAGCCCTCCACGACGGGCACGACCGAGTGGGCGGGACTCGGCCTCCTCGCAATCATGATCGCGTGGCCCGGAGCCCCGATCCTGGTGCGCATGGCCTGCGCCATCTCCTTCGCCTTCGTCGGCACCATGGTCTTCTTCGCCCTCCTGCGACGCGTCTCGCTTCGGTCCTCCCTGCTGGTCCCGATCATGGGCATGATGCTGGGCGCCGTGGTGTCCGCAGTCTCGACGTTCGTCGCGCTGGAAACCAACACGCTGCAGAGCGTGTCCGTGTGGTTCCAAGGGTCCTTCACTTCCGTCTACGAGGGCCAGTACGAGGTCCTGTGGATCGTCGCCATTGTCGTGGCGATCGTCTTCATCATGGCCGACCGCCTGACGGCCGTCTCCCTCGGCGAGGACATTGCCATCTCCCTCGGGGTCAACTACCACCGCATGATCCTCATCGCGACGGGGCTCGTGGCCGTGGCGACCGGCGTCGTCACCGTCGTCGTCGGTTCGCTGCCCTTCCTGGGACTGATCGTCCCCAACCTCGTGTCCATGTCCATGGGCGACAACCTGCGGACGAACCTGCCGTGGGTGTGCCTGGCGGGTATCTCCCTCGTGACGGTCACGGACCTCCTCGCACGCACGATCATTTCCCCCTTCGAGATGCCAGTCTCGGTCATCTTGGGCGTCCTCGGCGCGTTCGTCTTCATCGCGCTCGTGCTGCGCCAGGCCAAGAAGGGAGCCGTCCTGTGACCGCCCTGTCCTCACCCACGCGCCGCGGCGCCGCCTCCCACTCCCCGACCTCGTCCACGCGCACACCGCACCCGATCCGACGCACCAGCGCCTTCACGTCTGCGGCCGCCCGGCGCCGCTGGTGGCTCGTCTTCGGGGTCGTCTGCGCCATCGCGGTCCTGGCCTGCGTCGGCCTGCTCGTGTGGAAGAACCCCGCCCAGTTCGCCACCCCCGTCTTCTGGCGCCTGGCGCGCAGGCGCGCCTTCGCGGTCCTGGCAATCGGTCTCGTCGCCACGTGCCAGGGGATGGCCACGGTCGCCTTCCAGACGGTGGCGAACAACCGGATCATCACGCCCTCGATCCTGGGTTTCGAGTCCCTGTACCGGGCAATTCACACCTCCACGATCTTCTTCCTGGGCGTGGCGGGCCTCAACGCCTCCGCGACGGTCGGCAACTTCGTCGGCCAGCTCGCGCTCATGATCGTCCTCACGCTCGTGCTCTACTCGTGGCTGCTCACCTCTCAACGGGCATCCATGCACGCGATGCTCCTGATCGGCGTCATGCTGGGAGCTGGCCTCGGGTCGGTCTCCACCTTCATGCAGCGGCTGCTCACACCCTCCGAGTTTGACGTGCTCACCGCGCGCCTCTTCGGGTCGATCGCGAACGCCCAGAAGGAATATTTCCCCATCGCGATTCCCCTCGTCGCGGCCGCGGCCATCGCCCTCGTGTTGCTTACGCGCCAGCTGTCGGTGCTGTCGCTCGGCCGCGAAACGGCCACCAACCTGGGCATGAACCACCGACGCACGTCCGTGCTCGTCCTCGTGCTGGTCTCGATCCTCATGGCGACCTCGACGGCGCTCGTCGGACCGATGACCTTCCTGGGCTTCCTCGTGGCGACACTCGCCTACCAGTTCTCCTCCACCCACGACCACCGCTACCTCTTCGCAATGTCCACCGCGCTGGGTATCGCGATCCTGTCGAGTGCGTACTTCTTCATGAATCACGTCTTTAACACGCAGGGTGTTGTCTCGATCATCATCGAGTTCGTCGGCGGTCTCGCTTTCATCATCACCATCCTGCGGAAGGGACGCCTGTGATCTCCATCGATTCCGTCGTTAAGCAATACTCGCCGTCGGTCCGCATCGGGTCGATCTCCCTGACCATTCCCACCGGAGGAATCACGGCGCTGGTGGGCCCCAACGGTGCGGGCAAGTCGACTCTTCTGACGATGATCGGTCGCCTCCTGGACATCGACGAGGGAGTGATCGAGGTCGGTGGCCTGAACGTCGCGACGACAAAGTCGGCGGAGCTGGCGCGCACGCTGTCCATCCTGCGCCAGGAGAACCACTACATTTCCCGCCTAACGGTCCGTCAGCTGGTCAGCTTCGGCCGTTTTCCTCACACCCGCGGGCGCCTGACCCCCCAGGACGAGGAGATCATCGACCGCTACATCGGCTTCCTTAACCTGGGGGACCTCCAGGGGCGCTACCTGGATCAGCTCTCCGGCGGACAGCGTCAGCGGGCGTACGTCGCCATGGTCCTCACCCAGGAGACCGAGTACGTCCTGTTGGATGAGCCCCTCAACAACCTCGACATCGCGCGCAGCGTCGAGATGATGACCATGCTGGAGCGCGCGGCCCGCGAGTTCGCCCGCACGATCGTCATCGTCTTACACGACATCAACTTCGCGGCGCGTTACGCCTCCCAGATATGCGCGCTCAAGGATGGCGCGGTTGCCTACGTGGGTCCCCCGAGCCAGATCATGACGGACGAGGTTCTGACCGACATCTTCGACACTCCCGTGACGGTCGTTCCCGGCCCGAAGGGCCCCATGGCCTGCTACTTCTAAGGAGGAGACCAGGCTCGCCCAGCACCCACCTCGCCCCCCGCGGGCTCGTCGGTAGAATGGATGGGCGGCCCGCCCCCTGGGCGCGACACGGCCGCGCAACGTTTCTTTCCCCGGGGGTTGTCGTGTTCGCCGGACTCATCGTGCTCTTCGTTCTCTTCTCCGCCCTCCTCACCGTCGGCGGCATCTATCTCTTCGCCTCGGGCCTGACCGCGCGCGCAGGCGCGTGTCGGCCGCCTCTGGGCTTGAGGCTTGACGGAATTACGCCAGGATCATGCGAGTGGGAACGCGCCCACCGAGCATCGTGGCCAATCCTCTTCGGTGGGGGCGTCCTGGGAACCGCACACGGAATCGCCCTGGCGGCAACGACGCTGATGGATGCGCGCACCTCCGTCGTGGTGGTCTTCGTCGCCTCGGGCGTCATCGTCGAGGTCGGCCTGTGGCTGGTGGCCCGGGCGGCGGCCAGGTCGGCGCTGCGCGAGGACGGCCCGCATCGTTGACCGCGTCGGGATAGGCGAATAGACTGACGATAGGCGACGTCGCCTGTCGTCACGTCGAGGGAGCCGGAGATGAAGAGGATCGCCACCTGCGCCTTACTCGCCTTACTCGCCTGCGCCTCCTCCTGCTCCTCCCACGCGGGCCTTCACGACGTCGCCGTTGCCTCCCTCACCAGCGCCGACTCGGTCATCGCCGTGCGTTTGAGCAACGCCTCAGTGCTCTCGGGGGGCGTCCCGCGACCGAGCCGCGGGTACACCGCTTTTCTTGCCGAGGACGGGACGGGAAGCATCGCTTCCACCGGCGGCATACGCGGCTCGATCGTCCAGTGGACGCCCGCCGGCGCCTTCTTCGCATCGGCAGCCGACGAGTATGTCTCCACCGATTCCGGGACGACTCGCACGCCGCGCGACGCCAGGCAACAGTACGAGATCGGACGCTACCCGCTCTCCAACGGGGGCACCGCGGCCTTCTACGTGGACTCGGCGAACCAACCCCTCTACACGGTCGCCCCCGATGGGTCCTCAACCCGCACCAACAACATCGGGCTCTTTCAGAACAACGGCCAGTGCGGCGACCGGATCATGTCTCTCACCGAGACGCAGCACTCGACCGACCTGGAGGCGTCGGCCGCCGAGGCGTACGCCTCGGCGCATCCGTTCGATCCGATGCCCGATAGTTTCGACCTACTGGTTGAGCTCTCCGGTCACGCCGGGGATCTGCCCACCGTCGTGGGCGTCTCCCAGAGGGATGAGACGCTCGAGTCGGGGCAGCAGATGTTCGCTTGCGATGGCTCCTCCGTCGTCATTCCCACGCTGGCGCGCACCCACCCCGATGCGTCGCGTGAGAACGGGTTGGATCCCGCTGACGGCCGCCTCGTTCTCCAGTCGTGGGACCTGTCGACGGGAACCAGGACGATCACGCCCGTCACCACGAGCGAGGGCGATCCCATCGACCTCTCGAGGTCTCGCGAGGTTCACCTCTCCCAGGGGATCCTCGTGGGTAGAGAGTACCGTTTCGTGAGCGCGCGAGGTGACGTCTACACCGTCAACATCGACACCGCGGTCGGCCGGTACGTCGGTTCGATCGGGACTCAACAGGGCGAGGAACGCACCGTCTTCCAGGTCACCGAGCGCGGCGTCTATGCCTTGACGACCTCCCCGCAGGATCTGCGCGTGACCCTGACGAGGCACCCGTGGGACGGCGGGCAGGAGCAGACCGTCCTGTCCACCGCGGACCTCGCGCCGTACCTCGCGGGCAACTTGCTGACGGATTCTCTCTCCATCGACTCTTTCGCCCTTCGCCCCGGATGGGGATAGACCCGGGGCCGTCAAAGCCGCGTCCCGGCCTCGGTTTCCGCGGGGCCGGGACGCCTGATGCGAGCGAGTTCAGGCCTTGGGACGCTCGCGCCGATCGAGCATATACAGGGCCAACTTGGACGGTTCGAGGGCGCGCACCGCGTGCGGCAGCCTCGTCCCAAAGTGAATGACATCGCCCGGCTTCAGGACGACGCTCCGCCCGTCCGCCTCGATCTCGAGAGAGCCTTCGAGCGCGTGCAAGATGGCGGGCATCGCGGCCGTGTGCTCGCTGAGAAGCTCACCCGTGTCGAAGCTGAATAGGACCAGCCGGACGCCCTCGGCGTGCATGACCGTGCGCGAGACCGTGGCCCCCTCGTTGACCTGAATCATCGAGGCGATGTCTTGCAGGTCCGTCATGATGGGCGTGGGAACCTCGGTGTTCGATTCGGGCGACAGGCTCATTGATCCTCCTTGGGTTTGCGCGCGACGATAGCAACGCCGCACAGGTTGTGGTTGTACTTGTTGAAGGTGCGCGCCATCGTCATGACGCGTCCGCGCAGCACCTTGTCCCGCGCGACGTTGCGGAGGATGCGCAGGGCGCCCCGCAGTCCCTCGTCGGCGATCACACGGCCGGGCCGAAGCAGGGCCATCGGAGCCGTGCGCGTCTCCTCCACGACCAGGCCGGCCTCCTCCAGGCAGGCACGCCACTGGGCCACCGTCAGGGGCCTGGCGTTGACGTTGATTGCCCGAGCGAGGGCACGGCGAATCTCGGTCGCCACCTTCTCGTCGATGGTGGTGGGCGTCATCGCCAGCTCGTGGATCACGTAGCGTCCGCCGGGGCGCAGGATGCGGGCAGCCTCGCCGACGATGGCGCGCTTGGCTTTCTCTCCCTGCATGCTGAGCATCGCCTCGCCGACCACGACGTCCGCGCTCTGGTCGGCCAGACCTGTCTCGGCGGCATCCGCGTTGACGCAGCGGCCAACCCCCGATGCGATGGCATTGACGCGCGCGCAGGCATCCGGGTCCCGCTCTACTCCGACGTAGGAGGCGGGACCAACCCCGATGATCGCGCCGGCTGTCACACCCAATCCGGGGGCGAATTCGACGACGTGGGCGCCGGGTATGCCGGCGCGCTTGAGTGCCCAGGTGCTGAGTGCGAGTCCCCCGGGACGCAGGACCTTCTTTCCGGCGCGGGCGAGCACCCAGTGGCCGGGAGCCCGCTCGACGGGCCGGTCGGCGAAAGGCAGGGTGTTCGCCGACGTTTCTGCATGAGTTGCCATATACGCAAGTATAGCGTTAGCTATTTCGCTGCGCAGGCCTCCGCAGAAGAAGCGCCGACGAACACCCCGCCGCCATCACAGTCCGATGATCTGACCAAACTCCCGCTTGATGCACTCCAGGCGCTCGCGTGCTTCCTCCCACGGAACCGGCCCACCCTCGGGTACCGGGAGGATAACCTCCAGGTAGCACTTGAGCTTCGGCTCCGTGCCCGAGGGACGGGCGATGACGCGGTCACCGTCGCGGGTGAGCACCAGGACGCCGTCCGTGGGGGGCAGTCCCTGGTATCCCTCCGACAGGTCCGAAACCTCAACGACCGGAGAACCGGCCAGCTCGGTCGGCGGCTGGGCGCGCAGGCGCGCCATTCCCTGGGCGATCTGTTCGATCTGTTCGACCCGGAAGGTCAAAGGACCGGTCACGTGCAGGCCGTGGAGGCGCGCCAGCCGATCCAGCTCGTCCCACGCGCTGCGCCCCTGCGCCTTCAAGGAAGCGAACAACGACGCGGCCACCACGGAAGAGGCGATGCCATCCTTGTCGCGGGCGACTGACGGATTCGGACAAAAGCCGATGGCCTCCTCGTATCCGAAGGCCAGCTGCGGCGCGCGAGCGATCCACTTGAAACCGGTGAGGGTCGTGTGGTGGACCAGCCCGTGAGCGCGTGCGATCCGTCCCAGCAGACGCGAGGACACGATTGAGTTCGCGAGCGACCCGCGCACCCCGCGCGAGGCCAGGAACTCTCCCAGCAGGCAGCCAATCTGGTCTCCGCTGAGCGGGGTCCACCCCGTCGGCGAGGCGGGGTCCGGCACGGCGAGAGCGCAGCGATCCGCGTCGGGGTCGACCGCGATGATGAGGTCAGCTCCCTCGCTTCGCGCCTGCTCGATCGCCATGTCGAGGGCGCCGGCCTCCTCCGGGTTGGGGAAGGGCACGGTCGGGAAGTCCGGGTCCGGTTCGGCCTGGGCTGCCACGAGCGAGACGTTCGTGAACCCGGCCTCGGCCAGGACGCGCGACGTCAGCGACGCGCCCACGCCGTGCATGGCGGTCAGGACGATGCGCAGGTCCTGCCGTGCTGCGATCTCACCCGAGGCCAGCGCGACTGCGGAGGCCACGTACTCGTCGCGGGGGTCAACGGCCTCGACGAGGTCGTCGTTCATCGGAACCTGGTCGGCCGGCGGGGTGGCCTTGATGGCGTCGGCGATCTCGGCGTCGAAGGGCGGCACGATCTGGACGCCCTGGCCGTCGCCGGTGACGACGCTGCCTCCCAGGTAGACCTTGTACCCGTTGTCGGGTGCGGGGTTATGCGAGGCCGTCACCATGACTCCCGCGTCGGCGCCGAAGTGGCGCACCGCAAAGGAAGTGAGCGGAGTCGGGTTGGCCTGGGGCAGGGCGAGGACCCGCACGCCGGCTGCCGAAGCGACGCGGCACGCGGCCGTGGCGAACTTGGAGGAACCGTAGCGGGCGTCGCACCCGACGACCAGCGTGGGCGTGCCCGTCGCGTGGCGCTTGACGACCTCACACAGGCCTGCGGTCGCGCGGATGACGACGGCCAGGTTCATGCGGGATTCGCCGGGGCCGACGACGCCACGCAGCCCGGCGGTACCGAATTCGAGAGGGCCGTTCATGGCGGCGCGCACGCGCGCCAGAGCCTCCTCGTCGCCGGCACGCGCGGCCTCAACATCCCCCTTCAGGGACGAGGCCGTCGCCGGATCCGGGTCGTGGTCTGCCCAACGGCGGGCGCGATCGAAAACGTCCATGGTGTTCTCATTCCTCCAGTCCTGCCAGAATGGCGTTGGTTGCCGAGACCCCCAGACGGGAAGCGCCGGCCTCGATCATGGCGAGCGCCGTTTCGGCGTCGCGGATTCCTCCAGATGCTTTCACGCCCAGGGAATCGCCGACGGTGGCACGCATGAGGGCAACCGCGTGCGTCGACGCGCCTCCGGCGGGGTGGAAACCCGTCGACGTCTTGACGAAGTCGGCGCCAGCCGCCATCGACGCCCGGCAGGCAGCGACGATCTCATCGTCGGTGAGGGCCGCAGACTCGATAATGACCTTGAGGACGCGGGGGGAGGGAACGACCCGGCGAACGGCGGCAATCTCCCCCTCCAGGTCGGCAAGCCGTCCATCCTTGACCAGCTCAATGTTGATGACCATGTCGATCTCGTCGGCGCCGTCCGCGACGGCGAGGGCCGCCTCGAATGCCTTCACCTCGGGCTTGACGGCTCCCGAGGGGAAGCCGACCACGCAGGCAACCTTGAGCCCCTCGGGCACGTCCAGGGGCAGCATCGAGGGAGAGACGCACACCGAGAAGGTTCCGGCCCCGGCCCCCTCCTCGACGATGCGCGCCACGTCCGCGCGTGTCGCTTCCGGCTTGAGGATCGTGTGGTCGATCATCGCGGCCACGTCACGTTTCTTCATGAGACGACGTTCTCCTAATCTCACAGGGCTGCCAGCGGCAGGGCGAGTTCCATCATCGTCGTGAAGGCGGTCTGCCGAGACTGGGCGTCCGTGGCCTCTCCGGTGACGAGGGAATCGGAGACGGTGAACATGCCAAGGGCCTCGACGCCGGCGTGCGCGGCCGTCGCATACAGTCCAGCCGTTTCCATTTCGACCGCGAGGATCCCCATCCGCGTCCATGCCTCGTTGAAAGTCTGGTTCGCGTTGTAGAAGACGTCGGAGGACATGATGTTGCCGACGTGGAAGGGGACTCCCTCCTCGCGGGCGCGGCGCACCACGTCGTCAATGAGGCGGAAGGAGCCGATCGGAGCATAGGTTCCGGGGAGCTGGTACTGGTCCATGAACGCCGAATTCGTGCAGGCTCCCTGGGCGACCACAACGTCATAGAGGTGCATGTCGGGCTGCAGAGCGCCACATGTTCCAACGCGCACCAGGCGCCGGCAACCAAACTCGTGGATGAGTTCATAGGCGTACAGGGAGATTGAGGGGATACCCATGCCAGACCCCATGACGGACACGGGGGTGCCCTGGTAGGTACCGGTGAAGCCGAGCATGTTGCGGACGGCGTTGAACTGCTGGACGTCCTCCAGGTAGGTATCGGCGATGAACTTCGCGCGCAGGGGGTCTCCCGGGAGCAGGATGGTCTCGGCGATGGGAGCGGTGGGATCAATGTGCGGTGTGGAACGCATGTGTCGTGTCCTTCGTTGTGTCGAGGAGAACTGGGCTCCTCTCGGCGTCTTTACCTGTGTGACAAGGCTATGCCCTGAGTTACAAATGCGTCAATAGCAATTTAACAAATGTTCCATCCTCCTGTCGTTGCGTCATCCACCCCCTCCGAGGGTTCCTCGCTCGTCTCGTCCAGCAGCGCGAGGGCCAGATCCTGGTCGACCACCAGGTGGGTGGCCAACCCCATGCGAAGCCCCGCCTCCAGAGCCCGGGCCTTCACGAGCCCTCCCGCAACGAGCAGCCGGACGGGACGCGCACGCAGGTCGTCCAGGGAGATGCTGACCGTGCGGCGCTCGATCTGGGGACGCGCGATGGTGCCGGACTTTGTAAAGAAGTGGGAAAAGACGTCGCCGACGGCGTCGCGCAGCAGCGCCTCCACCTCCGCCTCCTCGAGCTGCCCGAGGTTCAGGGAGATGACCTCCCGGCCCATCGCGCCGACCGTGAAGACGGCGACGTCGACGCCCCGCCCCTCCTCCAGGATCTTGGCGATCGCCCGGTCCTGGCGCACGATCGACAGGGTCGCCGTGTCCTGAAAGATGACGGGGAGCGGCAGGTATCGGGGCTCGGCGGAGAATGCCTCGCAGAAGGCTCGCATGACCTCGAAGTCGTGGGTCCCGCGCTCGGAGAAGGAGGTCCCTCCCTTGAGCTGGACGACCCGTACTCCCGATCGCGGGGACCTGGACAGGTGGGAGGCGAGCGAGTTCATCGTGCGACCCCAGGAGATGCCGACGCTCATGCCGTCGTGGACCAGCTGGCTCAACAGGGCAGCTCCGACGCGCCCGACCTGGTCGATGGCCTCCTCCTCCCTCATCGCTCGCCCGTGTGCGACTCGCGCGCAGGCCAGCCCATATCGCTTCTCCAGGCGCGCCGCGAGCTCGGAGGCCTCGTCGCGCGGATCGTGGATGTCGATGGTCACGAAGCCTCGCGCGTGGCCGTGCGCGAGGAGCTTGGCCACCGTGGGCCGCGAGCACCCCATGCGGGAGGCAACCTCGGCCTGACTCAAGTCTTGCTGGTAGTAGAGCTTGAGGGCCTCGATCGACTGCTCGTCGCGCTTCTCCACGATTCCTCCTTCCCCGTGCCGTACGGTTGCGTCAGGAGACCGTGTCCAAGATGACGCCCCGATCCTCGACGACGCCCCCGTCAGCGATCGTGATCGCACCCGCGAGGCTTTCCACGGCTCGCTCGATGCGCCACTCGTCGTCCGTGTAGAGGGTGAGCAGCGGCTGCCCCGCTCGCACGCTCTCGCCGGGCTTGGCATGAATCTCGATGCCGGCACCCGCCTGGACAGCGTCCTCCTTGACCGCGCGCCCCGCGCCCAGGCGCCAGGACGCGACCCCGACGCCGAGGGCGTCCATGCCGACGACCGTTCCGTCGGCCTCGGCCCGAACCTGGTGCGCGTGGGCGGCACGAGGCATCGGCGCGTCCGGGTCGCCGCCCTGCTCGCGGATCATCTGGCGCCAACGGTCCATGGCGCGCCCATCACGCAGGGCCTCCTCCACGTCGGCGTCGTGGACGCCCGCCAGGTCCAGCATGTTCCGGGCGAGTTCGCAGGTCAGCTCGACGACGTCGGAGGGGCCTGCGCCCGCGAGGACCTCAACCGATTCCTCAACCTCAAGAGCATTGCCGATCTTGCGTCCGAGGGGCACCGACATGTCGGTCAGCAGCGCGCGCGTGGCAACGCCCGCGTCGCGCCCCAAATCCACCATGGTGCGCGCGAGCTCACGCGCGGTGTCCAGGTCCTTCATGAAGGCACCCGACCCAACCTTGACGTCCAGGACGAGCGCGCCCGTCCCCTCAGCGATCTTCTTGCTCATGATGGAGCTGGCGATCAGCGGGATGGACTCCACGGTCGAGGTGATGTCGCGCAGCGCATACAGCTTCTTGTCCGCGGGTGCCAGGCCGACCCCGGCCGCGCAGATGACCGCGCCGCATCCGCTGCCCAGCTGCGTCATGATCTCCTCGTTGCTCAGCTGTGCCCTCCAGCCTGGGATCGACTCCAGCTTGTCCAGGGTGCCGCCCGTGTGCCCCAGGCCTCGGCCCGACAGCTGCGGGACGGCTACCCCGAAGCACGCGACAAGCGGCGCCAGGGGCAGGGTGATCTTGTCCCCCACGCCTCCCGTTGAGTGCTTGTCGGCGGTCGGCTTGCCGATCCCGGAGAAGTCCATGCGCTGCCCCGACCGGATCATCGCATCCGTCCACCGGGCAATCTCCTCGCGGTTCATTCCACGCAGGAAGATCGCCATGGCCAGGGCGGCCATCTGCTCATCCTTGACGACGCCGGAGGTGTAGGCATCGATCACCCAGTCGATGTGCTCGGGGGATAGGGTTCCCCCGTCGCGTTTCGTACGAATGACGTCAACGGCATCAACGATCGCCATCGTTTCCTTCTTTCGTTTCGGAATAGGCCGGGGCGCTTGTCGCTCCCACCCCGTCCAGGTCATGGGGGCCGAAAGCACCGGGGAGGACCTCGCTCATGGGGGCGACCCCGCCGGGCATGAGGACCAGGCAGGAGGGGCCTCCGTGCTCGAAGATGAGCTGGCGGCACCTCCCGCACGGGGAGACGGGAACCGCGTCACCATTGACGGCGACGACACCGACGAGCGTGCCCCCGCCGGAGCGGATCAGGTCCGAGACCATGCCGCACTCGGCACACAGGGTCACCCCGTAGCCGGCGTTCTCGACGTTGCAGCCGCTGACGATCCGACCGTCGTCCGTCAATCCGGCGGCGCCGACCGGAAACCCCGAGTAGGGGCAGTACGCCCGCTTCATCGCGTCTATGGCGACGCCCAGCAGGGCGTCCCAATCGATCAGAGGCATCGACCCCACCCCTCACTTCACGTAGGGGACGTTCTCGGCAGCGGGCGCCCGGGACTTACCGACAAAGCCCGCAACCGCGACAATGGTCACGACGTAGGGGATCATCGACACCAGGTTGGAGGGGACCGCGCTGGTCAGGTTCGGCAGCATGTGAGCCAGGGCTTGGGCGAAGCCGAACATGACGGCGGCGCTCATCGCTCCCAGCGGGTTCCACTTGCCCAGGATCATCGCCGCCAGGGCGATGTATCCGTTGCCCGCGGAGATGTTGTCCGTGAAAGCCAAGCCCGAGCCGATCGTGAAGAACGCGCCCCCCAGACCCGCGAAGGCGGAACCGAGAATCGTGTTCGTCGTGCGCGTGCGCTGAACGTTGATGCCGACCGTGTCGGCGGCTCGAGGGTGCTCGCCGCAGGCACGCAGGCGCAGGCCCCACCGCGAGCGGAACAGGAAGAACGCCAGCGCAACGACCGCCACGTACATCAGGTACACGAGGATCGACTGGTTGAACAGGGCCGGCCCCACGACGGGGATCTCCGACAGGAGCGGGATCTTGATGCTCGACAGCGAGTACTGGTTCGTGTTCAGGCTCACCGCCGGATTCTTCATGACGGTGCCCGCGAAGAACGTCGTGAGACCCAGGGCCAGCACGTTCAAGACGACGCCGACGATGATCTGATCGACCCCGTACTTCACGGAGAAGAGCGCCAGCAGCACGCCCAGGGCGGCTCCCGCCAGCGGGGCCGCGAGCAGTCCGGCGTATGGGTTCTGGAAGAAGGAGGCCACCATCACGCCCGCGAAGGCGCCGACCAGGAGGTCACCCTCAATTGCGATGTTGACCACGCCGACTCGCTCCGAGATCACGCCCGAGAGGGCGCCGAAGATCAGGGGCGTCGACAGTGCCACCGTCGAGACGAGGGTCGAAGTCAGCGTCACGGAGCCGGTGGCCGACCCCGAGCCCGCGTACACGAGGAACCCACACACCGTCGACACGCCGACAACGACCATCGCACCGACACGTGCCCACGACGGGGAGCTGGCACGACGCAGCGTCGAGGCGATCGTCCACGCGGTGATCGCGATGGAGACGAGGGCAAGCACCCACACGACGGGGGCGCCCGCCACGACGATGTCGGGGATCGAGTACGACTGCGACTTGTCGTTGAGCAGCACCCGCACATCCCCGCGGGTGGCGGCGGCGAGAATGACCAGAAGGATGCAGGCGGCCACGTAGACGCCCGGGAGCTTCCAGGATCGTTTGACCTCAACCTGCGTGCGCGTTCCACGCTCACTTGTGCTCATCACTGCTCCCCTTTCGAAGTTCTTCCACACGCCGGGCGTTGGGCAGCCGGAACAGCCACCGCACGAGCGCCGGCGCGGCGATCAGCAGCACGATCACCGACTGCAGGATCAAGATCATGTCGATGGGCACGCCCTTGGTTTGCATCAGGTAGCCGCCCGCCTTGAAGGCGCCGAACAGCAGGCCCGCACCGAAGGTGCCCAACGGCTTGTTGCGCCCCAGCAGGGCGACGGTGATCGCGTCGAAGCCGATCGACCCCGCAACGTCGCGCGAGACGTAGCCGAGGGTACCCAGGGCCTCGTTGGCACCGGCGATGCCCAGGAACGCGCCGGAGATCACCATGGTCACCGCCGTGATCCGCTCAACGGAGATGCCGGCGGTGCGCGCCGCGGCCGCGTTGGCTCCGACCGCCCGGATCTTGAAGCCGAGCGTCGAACGCTCCATCAGCCACCAGAAGGCCGCGAGAGCGATGATGGCCACGATGATGCCCGCGTGCAGCTTGAAGGGGGCGGACAGCAGACGCGTCAACTGGGCGCTCGGGTCAACGTTGGGGGTGATGGGCTGATTCGACCCCGGCGCCTGCCACGCCTTTTGCCCCAGCGTGTAGCCCAGGCCGAGCGTGGCAATCGAGTTGAGCATGATCGTCACGATCACCTCGTTGGCACCCGTCTTCGCCTTCAGCACGCCCGCGATGCCCGCGTACACTCCACCCGCGATCATCGCGGCGAGGAGGGCTACCAGCGTGTGAAGCACGGGAGGCAGCTGCAGCGAGAAGCCCACCCACACGGCCGCGAGCGCGCCCATGATGATCTGGCCCTTGCCGCCGATGTTGAACAGGCCGGCCCGGAAACCAATCGCCAGCCCGAGGCCCGAGATGATCAGAGGAATCGAATAGAACAGCGAGTTCGTCAGCGGCACGATCATGCGGGTAAAGGTCGCCGCCTCGGGGTCCACGATGGCCCCGCGGAACATCGCGTAGTACGCGTCCGTCACCGACGCCCCCGACATCGCGATCAGGATCGCGCCGATCACGAAGGCGATCAGGACCGCCAGCACCGACACGAACCACTGCGAGGCAAGGACTCGGGTGATCGCGACCCGGGCTCCGCTCTTGTGCGTAGTCATTTCTTATCCTCCCCGTCAACGTCCTCGGTGTCGGCGGATCCCCTCGACGCGGCCACGGCCTCATCGAGGGGGACGCCGGCCATCATGAGGCCCAGCACGTCGCGCCCCGTGTCCGGCGGGACGATGCCGACGAGGCGTCCCCGGTACATCACGGCAATGCGGTCCGCCAGTGCCACGACCTCGTCCAGCTCCGACGAGATGAGCAGGACCGCGCAGCCCTGGTCCCGCACGTCGACGATCCTGCGGTGAATGAACTCGATGGACCCGACGTCAACGCCGCGCGTGGGTTGGTTGGCCACCAGGAGCGTCAGGTCCTTGGAGATCTCCCTCGCCACGACCACCTTCTGCTGGTTGCCTCCCGACAGGGAGGAGATCGGGTCGGACACGGACGTCAGGCGAATGTCGTATTCTTTTTCCTTCTCGCGGGCGTTGCGCGCGATAGCGCCGAGCTTGAGGGAACCGCCCGCCGAGAACTCTCGGGAGGTGAACTGGTCCAGGACCAGGTTGTCCGCGATGGAGAAGGAGGCGATGATGCCGTCGGTTGACCTGTCCTCGGGGATGAACCCGACGCCCGCGTCCAGGGAATCACGCGGATTGGCGCGGGTGACGTCGGCATCCCCCAGGCGGATCTGCCCGCTGTGGGGGGTGCGCAGGCCCAGGATCACCTCGGCCAGCTCCGTCTGGCCGTTACCCTGCACGCCGGCGACCGCCAGGATCTCTCCCTTGCGCACGTCGAAGGACACGTGGTCGAGGAGGGGAATGCCCCCCGAACCCAGCAGGGATACGTCCTCGAAGGCCAGCCCCGCTCCCGTGGGGTTGGCGGGTTCCTTCTTGACCCGCATGAGCACCTCGCGCCCCACCATCTGGGTGGCGAGCGAAGCCTCGGAGTCCGTGGGGGACGCGTGGCCCACGACGCGGCCCCGCCGGATGACGGTGATCTTGTCGGCGACCGCGCGGATCTCGCGGAGCTTGTGAGTGATGAACACGATCGAGGTTCCCGCGTCCGCGAGCTGACGCATGATGGTCATGAGCTCGTCGGTTTCCTGCGGGGTCAGCACGGCGGTGGGCTCGTCCAGGATGAGGACCTTTGCCTCGCGCGACAGCGCCTTGACGATCTCCACGCGCTGCTGGGCGCCCACGGGCAGGTCCTCGATGAGAGCGTCGGGATCCAGGTCGAAGCCGAAGCGCGCCGACACCTCTCGAACGGTTCCCCTCGCGCGCTCGCGGCTGATGATCCCCGCCGGACCGGTCGGCTCGAACCCGAGCGCAATCGACTCGGCCACAGTGAAGACCGGGATCAGCATGAAGTGCTGGTGCACCATGCCGATGCCCGCCGCAACTGCGTCCCCCGGCCCCTTGAAGGTCACGGGAGTTCCGTCGATCAGGATCTGCCCCTCGTCGGGGGCGTGCATCCCGTACAGGACGTTCATGAGCGTGGACTTACCCGCGCCGTTCTCTCCCAGCAGGGCGTGAATATGCCCTTCCTCGATCGTTAAGTCAATCGAGTCGTTGGCGATGAGGGGACCAAACCTCTTCGTGATCCCCCGCAGCTCTAATTTCATTCTTTCGACCTTCCCCAGCAGGTGGGCGCACCCCGCCCCGATGCCCGTGTGGGGCCGGCAGCGTCACCGCCACCAGCCCCACACGCGTCGCATCACTTCGGGGCGTTTTGCGATTCGATCACGAGCTTCCCGGACTTGATGTCGTCCGTGAGCTTGGTCAGATCCGCCTTCAGCTCAGCGGACACCTTGTCATCGAAATCGTGGAACGGAGCGATCGCGACACCGCCGTTGGCCAGCGTGCCCACGTACGGGGTCGCGCTGAACTTGCCGTTCACCGAGTCCTGGATCGCCTGCTCGACAGAGGCGCCGATCTCCTTCATAACCGAGGTCAGCACGATCGAGGAGTAGTCGGGGTTGGCCTCGTACCAGTCGGAGTCAACGCCGATGATCCAGGTGTTGCCATCCGCCTTGGCTGCAGCCGCAGCGCCCAGGCCGACCGGGCCCGCGACGGGCATGATGATGTCCGCGCCCTGGGAGATGAACTGCTGGGCCTGCTCCTTGCCGAGCGTCTGATCGTCGAAGGACTGCGTGAAGGAGCCGTTCTGCGAAGCCTTGTCCCAGCCGAGCAGCTGCACGTTCGTGCCCTTGGCCTTGTTGTAGGCCGCGACGCCGTCAGCGAAGCCATCCATGAACACCGTCACCGAGGGGATCTGGATACCGCCGAAGGTGGCGACCTTACCAGTCTTGGTCATGCCCGCGGCCACGTAGCCGGCCAGGTAGGCGGCCTCAGCGGTGTTGAACAGCAGCGGGCGCGCGTTCTCCACCGTCACCGTGTTGTTGTTGCCGTCATTGAAGCTGGAGTCGATGAGCGCGTAGTGCAGGTCCTTGTTCTCATCGGCGGAGGCGTGCATGGCCTTCTCCAGGTTGAAGCCGACCCCGATGATCAGGTTGCAGCCGTCGGAGACCATCGACTCCACGTTCGGCGTGAAGTCTGCATCCGAGTTGGACTCGGCCGTGTTGATCTGGATGCCGAGCTTGGTCTGGGAGTTCTTGAGGCCATCGTAGGCCGACTCGTTGAATGATTTGTCGTCCCAGCCGCCGGCGTCAGAGACCGCGCAGGCCTTGAACGAGGTGGCATCCTTCGCCCCGCCGGACTGGCTGGTGGCGGTTCCTCCGCCGCCGCCACAGCCGGCCAAGGCGAGCGTTGCAACTCCCGCCGCGGCGAGGAGCTTCGTGAGGTGCTTCATGAGTGTTTTCCTCCGTTGATGTGGATTTTTCCTTGATCCGGTGGCGGCGCGGGCCGCGGATCGTGTCCACGCAGCCGTTACGCGAACATTTGTCATGATCGACTTTTACGTCTGATCTGAGTCTCCCGCGCCGCCACCGGCGTGTCAAGAACAACTAGTTCTCGCTTTGGTAACGATTCGCACGTCGACGAGCGAGAACCCCCGCGCCGCCGATCGCGGCGATGGCCGCCGCGCCGAGCAGCGCCTCGGCGTAGGCGCCGGTGCGGGCCAGCCCTCCCCGCTTGGTGCTCGGGCTGGGCGAGGCGGAAGGCGTCGGAGCACTCGGCGTCGCGTCACCACCGGCGTCGGGGGTCGGGGACGGCTGGGCGGCACTGTCTCCGGCGCAGGTCACGGGGATCGTGAGGCCATCCCCAGCCTCGACGACCGTCGCGAAGTCGGTGGCGACCGTGACGGGGACGTTCACGACCTCGCCGGCCGCCTTGCCCTCGCAGGCACCCAGGACCGTCACGTCCACGCTCGCCTGTCCCGCGCCATCCGTCGTGATGACCGAGGCGGCGTCGGAGGCGTGCGCGTCCACGAGGGAGTTGTCGACCTCGGCCACGGCCTGCGCTCCCCCGGCGCTCACGCGCACTTTCGAGGTGATGGAGGGCCCCTCGGAGAAGGACAAGCCACGCAGCGGGATCGTCACCGTCGAGCCGTCGGCCACCGCTTCGGTGGGCAGGGTCAGGCCGATGGAGGACTTGGCCTCGCGCGGGCTCAGCCCTCCCTCAGCCTGGACCGAACGGGCCCGGCCTCCCGAGTGCGCGCCCAGATAGGCGTTGAAGGAATCGCGGTCCAGGTTGCCGTTCGTGGTGGCAGCTCCCCCGCGGGTCAGGGCCTCGAAGGAGTCGCCACCCTCCAGCAGGAAGGACACGGAGCCGACGGTGTACGTGGCGTCGGCCTTGAGGGGCTCGCCATTGATCGTCACCGAGGTGATGCGCTGGCCATAGGGTTTGGCAGGGTCGTAGGTATAGCGCACGTTCGAGGAGAGGCCCAGCTTGAGCATCGGCCTGGAGTTCTGTGAGTTCAGGTCCGTCTTCCACTGCTGCTCGAGCGCGTCCTTGACGTCCGATCCCTTCAGGGTGACGTATCCCAGCTCATCGGAGAAAGGCTCGACCTCGTAAGTCTGCGCGTAGGTGATCGTGCCGTCCTCGTTCGGCACCAGGTCGGCACGCAGGCCGCCCGCCATGATCATGCCGATGTCGACGCTCTTTCCATCCGGGGTGAGGATGGTTTCACGCAGGGAGTCGGCCACCAGGTCCCCCAGCGAGGATTCGATGCCTCGGTTCGAGCCCGGATCCGTCGCCCCCTCGGGCGTCGTAAAAACACCACGCCTGAAAGGCTCGGTGTACCCGGTGGCGACGACGCGCTTGCCCGCCTCCTTCGAATCGGCTTCGGCCTTGTCGACGATCGCCTGGGTGTCGGGGTCCGAGCCGCACTGGGCGACCTCGGCGGCGGGAATGAGGATCGAGTCAGCACTCGTGACCTGACGCGTCGCCGGATCGATCGTCAGACGGATGAGTCCCAGATTGTCCGTGTAGGAGCCCGACGCGATGCCCGCCAGCCGGGGGTTGGCGGACTCGAAGGACTCCACAGAGTTGACGTGGTCGAACTCGTAGGGCACGTGCGTATCCCCGCCCATCAGACCGTCGACGTCCTTGCCGACCTTCGTGTAGTTGTTCTTCACGTCGTCGTCGAGCATGGCGATGACAACGTCGGCCTTCCCACTGCCCTTGAGCTCGGCTGCCAGGTCGTCGATGCGTTTGATGGGGTCCGTGAAGGTCAGGCCGGCCGTCGTTCCAGGACTGAGCTTGTAGGGAACGTCCTGAGCGATCGCGCCGATGAAAGCTACCTTCATGCCCGACGGCGACGTCCACAGCTTGTAGTCCCCGAGGTAGGGGGTCCCCTCCCCGTACGTGCCCATGCCCTCGATGTTGGCCCCCAGGTAGGGGAAGGTAGCCTGCACGAACTCGCCCGGGTTGGAGCCGTCGACGCGCTGTTTGAAGACGGCCTGCCCCATATCCAGCTCGTGGTTGCCGATTGTCGAAGCCAGCGGGTTCATCGTGTTGAGGGCCGCGATGGTCGGGTTGTCCTTGAGGGCGCCGGAGATGTAGGGGGACGCGCCGATATTGTCGCCCAGCAGAGTGAACGAGGAATTGGGGTTCTTCGCGCGCGCCTTCTTCAGGTAGCAGTTCATCGCGGGCAGCCCCGCCTCGCGCACTATGCCCTTCTTGGCGACCTGCTGGATGTGTCCGTGCACGTCCGTGAGGGTGTAGAGGTCCAGGGTGATCGGCGTGGCCTCGTTCTGTGAGGCTTCATCCTCCGGTGCCGCGAGCGCGGCTGCGGGCACGGAGGCCAGGGTCAGGGCGGCCGCCGAGGCGAGCGCGAGGCGTGTCCATGGTCTGCGCATGGGTGTGTTCCTTTCATCGGGGCGGCGATGGTGCCGCGTCCTGCGTGGTGAGTGTGGAGTTCGTGGTGTCAGCCGCGGCGGCGAAACCGGCGCGAGAGGAGGATGAGTCCGCCGCCCGCTGCGGCGAGGAGTATGCCGATGCCGATTGCCGGGCCCGCGTCCGCACCGGTGTGCGCCAGGCCGACCACCGTCGCGGCGCGCGTGTGCGTCTTTCGGGACGAGGCCGGGGCCGCCTTCGAGGGAGCCGGCGCGGGGGACACGGACGGGTCTGCGGAGGGTTCAGCACTCGGTGATGGGGCCGCGCTGGGCGATGTTGTCGGCGCGGCGGAAGGCTCGGCGCTCGGCATCGGGGCCGGGGCCGGGGCGTCCCCACCGAGGAGGGTGAGTCCAATCAGCTCCGGGTTGTGGTCCGAGGAGCGGTAGGGGTTGTCGGCCTCGACGGCCAGGTGGGCGTTCATACCGGCCCTCGAGTATTCGAAGGCGATGGACTCCTGAGCGTTGACGGCCCAGCTGGTGACCCCCGCGAGGAGCGGCTTCGCGGCCGCGTTGGCGAAGACATGATCGAGGGATCCGGAGCGTCCCGCGTAGACGTAGGAGGCCTCGCCCGCGCCGGAGACGCGCTCCCAGCCCGCGGCCTCGAGGGCCTTGATCGGGTCCTCCTGCGAGTAGGAGTTGAAGTCACCCACGAGCAGGGTCGGCTTGTCCGCAAATCGGGCGGCGAAGGAGGCCAAGGCGCCCGCCTGGGCGACACGGATCGCATTCGCGTTTCCTTGCCCATCCCCGCTATCAACGTTGCCGGCAGGAGCGCCCTCGGGCACGGATCCCTTCGACTTGAAGTGGTTGGCTACGACGACGAAGGAGGCGGGCGCGGACCTCTCCCCCGTGACCCGCGCGAACTCTTGGGCGAGGGGCTGGCGCGCCAAGCCCGTGAACGCCGGGTCGTCGTGGATCAGCGAGGGGCCGACGGGAGCCACGGTCGCGGGCTTGTAAATGAAGGCCACGCGGATGACGTCCTCGGCCTCGGGAACTGCCTGGGGCGAAGGCACGTACGCCCACGTTCCCGCGCCCACGTCCTTGTTGAGTGCCTCGACGAGGCGCGCGAGGGACGCGTCGCGGTCCGTCCCCACGCCCACGGCGACAGGGTTCTCAATCTCTTCGAGGGCAACCACATCGGCACCCAACGCATTGATCGCGGCAACAATCTTCGCCTCCTGGTTCGCAAAGGCCTCACGCGAGAACGCGCCGCGCACCTTGCACTTCTTGGCCGTCACGAAGGCACCCGTACGGTCCGGGTAACCCGAGCAACCGGACTCGTCAACTCCCAGGTCGGAAAAGTAGTTGAGCACGTTGAACGTAGCTACTCGCGTGTCCCCACCAACCGTGGGCGGGCTCGGGCGCTCCCCGGTGATGGTCACGGACGAACGATCGGGGTGCCCAGCGACCATGGAGGTCGGCTGGAAGACGAATGAACCGTGCCGGGGCTCGAGGACCACGGGCTTGGTGAAAGACACGTGGTAGCCGACGCGCGCGGGCGAGCCGTTCGCCAGGTAAGCGTAGGCCACCTCGGTGGCGGCCCCCTTCAGCAGGTTCGTGTTGGTGCCGTCGTCAAGCGCGATCGCGCGGGCCGCGTTGGCGGCCTCGTAGTCACGGGCGGCCTGCCCGGGAGCCACCACGTCCGTGGCCGAGCGCAGCGGGCTCTCACCCGGGGTGAGGGTCAGGGTGCCGTATTGGTTCGTCTGGTAGTTGTCGGTGATGGTCCATGTGCCCTGGGGTGCGAGGAGCATGGACTCGAGGGCCTCGGCCTCGTCCGACGTGGGGACGCGGGTCGCCGGGATGGGCGTCGGTTCCTGGCATCCCTCGACCACGCTGACGGAGGTCGCGGCCAGCTGGGTGAGGCTCTGGGGGTTGCCCTTCGCACTCGTCGCGGGGAACTCACCGACCGTGCCGGTGACGCGCACGCAGGTGCCCGGGGCCGGGATCTCGCCTTTCTTGCCCGCGTAGACGAAGAGGCCGTCGGAGCGTGTGCGCCCCGGCTCCCACGTGCCGCCCGATCCGGGGGTCTGGATCGTGTAGCCGTCCAAGGTCGCACCCAGCCCGGATTCAGAGGCCGGGTACGCGGCCGTCACGACGCCGAGAGTCGTGACTGTGGCCCCCGCCATCGCGGAATCGTCTCCCTCGCCCACGGCCTGAATATCGGGGATCGGCGTATCGACGAGGCCGGGGCCGGTCTCGCCCGATTGCGCGGAACCGGACTGGGAAGCCTCGTTCGCCCAGGCGGCGGGAACGAGCCCCATCGCGGACAGCGCGAGGGCGCCGAGTACAGCTAGTGATCGTGTCCCGCACTTCATCGGGATGTCCTCTCAACCTCACCTCACCGTGAGGGGCCGACGAGCCCCATGCAGCAGGCGTCTTTACCAACGGCAACACAAGTTATGACAAGTGTAAGCGAACGCACATACGTGCGGAAGCTATTGAGAATGATCCCGGACACACAAGGCGCAAACGGGCGGGCGTGCACCCGCGAGCGCGCAGGCACCCCGGCCTCGTCACACTCAACCCGGCGTCGTGACGAGCCGTTGCTTCGTCGCACTCAGCCCAGGCCTGGTCACGCTCAGTGAGCGCGAGTCAGGACGCCGAGTACGGGGAGACGACCACCTGGGCGCGCTGGAGGTCCTTGACCTCCGAATATCCCGTCGAGGCCATAGTCCGCTTGAGGGCGCCCACGAAGTTCAGGGAGCCGTCGGCGCGCGTCGAGGGGCCGTAGAGGATCTGCTCGAGCGTGCCCGTCGTGCCAACGTGGACGCGCTGGCCGCGCGGCATGTCCGGGTGGGTCGCCTCCGACCCCCAGTGCCAGCCGCGTCCCGGAGCCTCCTCCGCGCGGGCGATGGCGGCGCCGAGCATAACGGCATCCGCGCCGCACGCGATCGCGCGCGACAGGTCGCCGCTGCGACCGATGCCGCCGTCGGCGATGACGTGCACGTAGCGGCCGCCGGACTCGTCCATGTAGTCGCGCCTGGCCGCGGCCACGTCCGCAATCGCGGTCGCCATGGGCGCGTGCACGCCCAGGGACTGGCGCGTCGAGTGGGCCGCTCCCCCACCAAAGCCGACGAGGACGCCCGCCGCGCCCGTTCGCATCAGGTGCAGGGCCGCCGTATCCGTGCAGACGCCGCCCACGATGACGGGAACGTCCAGCTCGTAGATGAAGCGCTTGAGGTTGAGGGGCTCGCGGCGCGAGGACACGTGCTCGGCAGACACGGTCGAGCCGCGAATGATGAACAGGTCGACGCCCGCGTCCACGACCGCGCGCCAGTACTTCTGCACGCGCTGGGGCGAGAGCTTGCCGGCGACGACGACGCCGGCCTCGCGCAGCTGCTTGAGACGCGCGGTGATCAGCGAGGGCTTGATCGGCTCGGAGTAGACACGCTGAAGGGTCGCGATCGACTCCTCTTCACCCAGGTGAGCGATGCGGTCGAGGATCGGCGTGGGGTCCTCGTAGCGGGTCCACAGGCCGTCCAGGTCGAGCACGCCGATGCCACCGAGACGACCGAAAGCAATCGCGGTCTCCGGGCTCATCACCGAGTCCATCGGGGCGGCCATCAGGGGGATATCGACGTGGTAGGCGTCGATCTGCCAGCCAACGTTGACATCCTCGGGATCACGGGTGCGCCGCGAGGGCACGAGGGCGATATCGTCCAGCGTGTAGGCGCGGCGTCCGCGCTTGCCACGACCGATTTCCACTTCGTCGCTCATGACCCGATTCTACTGCCTCCGGGACGCAGATGTGCCCACCCTCTGCCACACTGGAGTCACCGGCAAGGCTAGGAGCAATCATGAGCTGGATCGACGACCCGTGGATGGGTTTTGACACCGAGACGACGGGCGTGCGCGCACTCAAGGACCGCCTCGTCACCGCCGCGCTGGTGCTGCGCATCGACGGCGCGTCCTACCGCAGCGGCGTCAGCGCCCCCGACCAGGTGGCCACGTGGCTGACCGACCCGGGCGTCGAGATCCCCGAGCAGGCCACGGCCGTCCACGGCATCACGACCGAGCAGGCACGACGCGATGGCCGCCCCATCGAGGAGGTTCTGCACGAACTGGCTGGCTCCATCGCCGAGCACTGGCTGCGCGGCTACCCGGTCGTCGCCTTCAACGCCACCTACGACATCACGCTGGTCAACCAGGAGCTGCGCCGCCACCGCCTGGGTTCCTTCGAGGAACGCCTGGAGGGAGCGCCGATGCTGATCGTCGACCCATTGGTGTTAGACCGTAAGCTCGACCGCTTCCGCAAGGGCAAGAAGACGCTGACGGAGATGGCGCCCGTCTACGGGGCGGTCGCCTCCCCCGACGCTCACACGGCCGAGGTCGATGTCGCCATGACGCTCGACGTGCTCGCCGGCATGGTGGACAAGTATCCGCAGCTGGCGTCCATGAGCGCCCTGGAGCTCATGGACTACCAGCTCCAGGCTCACCAGGATTGGGCCGAGGACTTCGAGAAGTACCTGCGTAAGCAGGGCAAGGACGCGAACATCGACCGCGAATGGCCCCAGATCACGCCGCGAGGCCGCGGCGACGACCAGGAGTAAGAACGCCGGCGGCGGAAGTAGGCATCGCTCTGTTCCCTCCTCGTCGTGGGCGCGTAGTCTGCGTTGTAGCTCGGCCCCACGGACCGGAGGCGAGCGTGCGCGAAGGGGGTGTCCGGGGGCGACATCCACGAGCTATCTCCGTGGGCCACCATGCCCGAGGCGGGACGAGGCATCCAGGTGTCAGCTCCACCTGACGTAGAGCGAGGCGTCCAAGTGCCAGCCATGCCCGAGGCGGGACGACCCGCGTCATGGCCGTTGCACGCCCCACGGGGGCGAAACGTGCGCGCGAGTCGGTTCATGCGCGCGTTGACCCGCGCCCCGCGCGCCGCCCCAATTTACACACACACATAACCGCTGTTCCGCACGTTAACCCTTTAACTTGCACGTTGACCCCTTGACCTGCACGCAGGCAACGCTGCCCACGTGCGTATCAAAGGGCCAACGTGCGCATAAAGGGGCCAACGTGCGCGTCAGGCTTTAACGCGTGGGAATGGACGAGGCACGCGACGGGGAACGCCGCCGCCACGCTTGCAGGCCTCCACTCGCGGATAGGAAACGGCCATGCGGATAGCTTATGAACACGCGGATAGGGAAATAACCTATCCGCGAGGCAAATAACCTATCCGCATAGCAACAACCTATCCGCGAACATGCCGACTGAGCGGCTGCACCTCACAGCGCTCGGTCGCGGCATCCGTGAGGTGTACGAGAGGACTCATTCTCGAGGTGTGGGACAAGCCAGCGGCCACCTCGCAGGCTCGTGGCGCGGACGGCGAGCGGGCGGGCGGGCCCGACGGCGCCCGGAACACCGGTAGCGCAGCCACCAGGAACACCGGTAGCGCAGCAGCAACGCGGGTATGCGAAAGGCCCGGAGGTGTTTTCCCACCCCCGGGCCGCTACACGAGGCTCACTTTTCCTTGATGAGGTCCAGCCAGGTGCGGCGCTCGCCCACGAGGAAGCCGAAGTCGCGGTTCTGGTCCGCGATGGCGGCGTCGGTCGCGGGGTTCTTGATGAGCGCGGCCAGCACGTCGGGGGCGGCGGTAATGGCGCCTACACCCTGGCGGACCAGCTCGAGGACCTGCTCGGAGTTCTTGAAGGACGCGGCCAAGACATCGGCCTTCAGGTCGTAGGAGCGCAGGGTGCGGTGAATTTCCGAGGCGACACGCACGCCGTCGATGCCGTAGTTGTCCATACGGTTGACGTAGGGGGCGACGTAGCGGGCGCCAGCCTTGGCGGCCATGAAGCCCTGCATCGAGGAGTGAATACCCGTTGCGGTCACCTGCATGCCTTCACGTACGATGCGCGGGATAGCAGCAAAGCCCTCGCGCGTGACGGGGAGCTTGATGAAGAGGTTGCCGCCGATTTCGCCGCGCAGAGCGCGGGCCTCGGCGACCATGTCATCGGTGCGCTGGGAGACGATCTGGACGTGCAGCTGAGCGCCGTCGGGCAGGAGCTGCTTGATGGCGTGGAGAACCTCGAGAGGTTCCTTGCCCTCGCGGTACAGGATCGTCGGGTTGGTCGTCACGCCGTCGATCGGCAGGTATTCCAGGGTCTTGGCGATGGAATCGACGTTCGCATGATCGATGAGGATGAGCATGTGAGCAGCTCCTTTGCGCTGTTGTGAGTTTTCGCACCCCTAGGATAGCGCGGGCGGGAGCAGCCCACCGACTGCTCCCGCCCACAGTTCACGCTCGATCGAGCTGCTTAATGATGAGCTTCACCGCTTTTGCGTTGCCCCCTGCATTCCGCGTCTCTTGGCGAAACTCGGACAGGCGCACATGGCACTCACGATCCGTTAGCACGCGCATTGCCGCCTCACGAAGGACACCGGGAGTTGCTTCGCGAATGTCCAGCGCTTCACCCAATCCCAGTTCCTCCACCCGCCGCGCCACAGTCGGCTGGTCATTACCAACAGGAACAACCAGCATCGGTACACCGTAGAAGAGTGCCTCATTGACGCTGTTCATACCGCCGTGGGTAATAAAGAGAGATGCTCGTGAGAGCACCTCGAGCTGCGGAACCCTGCGGCGAACCATCATCGCAGGAGGAACGGGTCCTAGGCTCTCGGGGCGTACCGAGTCACCGATCGCCATCACAACACGCATACCAGTGCTGCCGAAAGCTTCCACGCACCGACGGAAGAACCGTTCGGATTTGTTGAGTTCTGTTCCGAGAGATATGTAGACGAGAGGCCCACTGCCCTCAGGAGGCTCAAATGGCTCGTGGCGACGTCCATCGATAGATGCACCTACGAATGCATACCGTGATTGAGGAAATTCATTGGCGTACACCTGGAAGCTCCGAGGCGTGTAGGTGATATTGAGAGCAGGGCTATTACGCACGATCTCAGCCTCAAGTTCTCGGAATCGCCAGCCATATCTCCTACGCATAGGTGCAGAGATGAGTGATCTCAGGCGCGGAAAACGGAAGATTGAGGTTAGGTACAACCCGCCGTTTCGCCCGAAGTCTTCCAGCACATGCTCATTAAGCGCAAAGGTTGAAAATAGCCTAATGGGAACTATCCCCAAACGGTCGGCGAGCGCCTTGCCTGATACAAAGAGCATTTCGTAGATCAGGCAGTCGTATTCTGCGCCGATACGCAGCACCGTCCGATAAGCCGCACGCCAGCAATGCATGCGATCCTGGAATGGACTCGGGAAGAGGGAATAGTCATCGTAAGGGACGAAACGTACACCCGTATTTTCCACCGCTTCTCGCCACGTAGGCGAATGAACATAAGTGACACGATGCCCCATCTCAGTGAGCATCCGAGCTAAGCCGAGCGTCGGGTTCGTGTGCCCAGAAAACGGCAAATTCACCATGAGAATGGAGTAGGATTTGCGCTCACTCATAGAAACGACCTACCCCGTTTTTGATAACTGCAATAGCGTCTTCACTGAGTACCTGCGCATCGAAACGCTCGAGGAACGCAGCAATGAAGTCCACCTTTTGACACATTCGCTCATACGTATCCGCAACGATCAGAGGATCGACCCACACATCAACAAGAAGGACCAACACTTCAGCAACTTCATGGGGGAAGATACAGCCGATTTCACCAGACTCCATTCCCTGTCGCAGCATTTGTTCCAGGTGGGGCGCAAGCTTTATCAGCGAGTGACGCAGTGATTCCAGTAAGGCTTCAGGAACCTCACTCACCCAGTTGGCGCGCCCGAGACCACTTTGCGGACTAGACGCGACCATGTGCTTCGCGAGGACCGTCATTCTATCGGTCACCGACGCATCAGATTGCACAGCAAGGTCTTCAACAAATACGTTGAGATGGCGCCACTCTCCCTCTATAACGGAACGCAACACCTCCTGCTTTGACGAGAAATGATGATAGATCGCCCCCTTCGACATTCCACTCGTCCTGACGATATCTTGCATGGTGGTCGTGTCGTAGCCCCTCTCTGCGAAGAGCCGGCGGGCAGCTAGACAGATCGCTTCACGGGTACGCTCGGATTTCTCGGCCTGATTCATACAACCTCCATTCCAAACCGCCGGTCGGTTTTACTTTAGTTTCCTCCTCCACCCCCAACAAGACAGCTCACTGAAGAGTCCGGATAACAAGACGAGCCACACTGCCACGACTTGACGAAAGAACCAGCTCCCCGCCCGCTTTACACAGCTCCCCACCCACACAGTCGCCACATAAACCCTTGGATGTTTCCAAGACACAACATGCCCGCTACCAACTCAGACAGCGCATCTCCCCCGGGCACCCTTAAAGACAAGAAGCGGGCGGGAGCAGCCCACCGACTGCTCCCGCCCGCAACGAACGCTCGATCTGCGATTACCTCGCCGAAGAGGAGTGGTAGTTCGGCGCTTCCGTCGTCATCTGCACGTCGTGCGGGTGCGACTCGCGCAGGCCCGCACTGGTGATACGCACGAAGCGGCCGTTGGCCTTGACCTGGGAGATCGTGGAGGCACCCAAGTAGAACATGGT
>ERZ773038.395-NODE-395-length-29514-cov-7.581656_pt1 | contig 29514 bp, 34 predicted proteins | sample MGYA00511665_ERZ773038 | MGnify/ENA primary metagenome ERZ773038 (study PRJEB29015, sample SAMEA2737966) | human oral metagenome | biome: human oral; feature: human-associated habitat; material: dental | place: China | collected 2028 ... | reverse complement strand
GCTTACTTCTAAGACTCTAGTAGTTGATATTGGAGCTGGTACAACTGACTTCTTTGTTATCGAGGGTATGGATACCATTGACTCTACTCGTCTAACACTTCCTACTGGTGGTAACAACATCATTGCTCGTTTGAACCAAGCACTTGTATCAAAAAACATTCAGTTACCTAAGAGCGAACTTGAAAAGGGTGTCATCGAAGGCAAGATTAAGGATGGTCGCAATACCATCAACCTTACTAAGTCCTTGGCAGTATTCAAGAGCGAGGTTGCAAACATCCTTATCGGTGGCTTAACTTCCTACTTGGAAGCCAATGGGTATCCTCTCCGTAGTATTGAGAACCTACTCGTAGTCGGAGGTGGTAGTCTTGCCAGCAAAGTTGAGGGTGTTGAGAGTTTGTCGACTTACCTTGTAAATCGCCTAAAAGACTTTGCGCCTAATATTGAATTGGTTACTTTCGAGGAGAAAGTAGACGAACATGGGAACCAACTTCCAGAAAGTAATCCTCGTTTACTCAACATCCTTGGAGCAGGGGTACTAGCAGAAAGGGGATAACCCATTGGCACTAAACATAATTGTTAGTGGTCTAAATGAAGAAGAGGTATCTTTTATTCGAGATGCTTCTTCTCTCTTTTGGGGTGAAGGGGTAGTTGACATTAAGGAATATCAACTATCCGACATCAACCTAGTAAAAGACCTAAGATTACAAATAAAAGACACCTCTCTTGTGGGTGTATTTCTTGCTAACTTCTCTAATGTTCCCTCATTAGAGGCAACTCGTAGCATTTTGACTTCTGAAAGTAAGTTCTTTGAAGTCCAGAGTACCAAATCCTTAGTAGACTACCTTAATTCTACCTTTGGAACTAGCTTTAGTTATGCTGAAGAGGTTGCAAATGGGGTATCTGACGGTAGTGTTGGAAGTAGTAATGGGTATGATGAATCCTACTACAAACAACAACTTGAAGACAAAGACCGCCAACTCCAAGCTAAAGAGGGTACTATCCGTAACCTCGAGGCTCAGCTTGAGGCTCAGAGGTTGTCTGCTATCCAAGATGATGTCCTTGCTGACGGTATAGACTATGGTATAGAGATTGAAACAGATTTTGGTGGTGATATCGTAATTGAAGATACTCCTGAATACAAGGCTTTGCTTGAAAAAGTAACTTCTAAAGAAGGTAGTGTTAACCGCCTTACTTCTGAAGTTGAAAGACTTAAGGTGGAGTTATCTGAAGCTAATCAAAATGCTAGTAACCAAGCAGGTCTTGCTCGCAGTAAAGATGTTCTTATCGAAGACTTACGTTCTCAGCTTGCTAATAGGTCTAAGGGTATTTCAGAAGAAGAATTAGAAATCCGACTCCGTGATTGTCGATTGGAAGTTACCAATAATTTGAATTCCGAAAAGTTTGAGCTAGAAAACTCATTACGAACTCAGCTCAACGACAAGGGTTCTGAGTTAGTTAAACTCCAACAAGAGTTGGAAGATATGCGTCAATCTAAGACTGGACTTGCTACTGACTATGAATTTAAGTTAGGTGCTAAAAACCAAGAAATCGCTAACTTGCGTAGTGAGTTAGAACAAGCTAAAGCAGAAGCGGACAAAAATAAATTCCATGAACACTCTGAGTACGACTACAAACAACAAATCTCTCGTCTAAGAGAAGATTTGGAAAAGGAAAAGAGAAATGTTGTCGAGCTTAATCGTAAGATGATTAGTGGTAACTTCTCTGAAGTAGTTGGGGTATCTCCAGAGGACTGGAATGTTCAGCCTGTATCCTCTTTCTTCGAGGTAGTAACTGGCGACCTATTTACTGGTCTAGTTAGCCTTAAGAATATTGAATTCGTATTTGCAGGTTCAGGTGACTCTCTCCGTGAAGGGTATCTCCTTGCTGAAAATATTCTTGTTCAGGCTGGTGGAGGTGTAATCCTAGACCTATCAACTGACTCTACTTTAGACTACAGGTTCGGTATTCGCAAAGGACATGAAATGTCTAACTGGTTAAATGACGAACCAGCCAACATTAAGAAGTACCTAAGCAAAACCAAGCACAAGAACATCTTTGCTCTCGGTACATTCAAGGGTACTTTCAATGACTTGTATTTGGCAGGTACAAATTTAGTTCCATATCTTCAGTACTTAGATAGCTTGGGTACAAAGGTAGTAATTTTCGGTGGAACTACATCGTCATTTATGGGCAGAAAGCTATGTTCTTCTGCTTTACAGGTTGGACGTGTATCGGTAGTTTGCCGAAGTCTTGGAACGTCTGCTCGTACTATGCTATTTAACTCTAAGTCTCTCTTTGGGGGTACAAAAGCTAACTACTACTTGAGTGGAAAACTAGACGATATGTCTAAGTTAGTTCTTAACAAAGCTAAGAAAGACGGATTTGATTGGAGGTTATTAGATGCCTAAGGTTGGAATTATGACAGAAGTATCTGTAGAAGTATATGAATCGGTTGTAGTTCCAGCTAAAGGACAAAAACGATTCAATCGATTGGTAAGCCAACTCCTTGAGGCTTACTACACTAGCAACAAAGTTCGTTCCATTGTAGATGGTGAGGAGGCTCTCTCAAACTTAGAGGGGTTGTCAAATCTCCAGAAACAGTTGCAAGAAGCTACTGAATCGGTTGCCTATATGGGTATGGTCAACGAGACCATTCAAATGGGGTTAGATTCTGCGAAAGAAGACATTGAGTCTGAGAACTATGGTAAACCTAAGGGGGTATCTTCTAGTAGGAATTCTGATTTAGAAGACTTCAAGCGTGAAGTCCTTGAAGGTCAGAAGTCGTTCATGGAAGACATGCGCTCTCTAATGACAGACTTCATGGCTATGCATTCTAATAATGGGGTAGTCGAGTCGCCTAAGGTGGCTGAAGAACCTATCGTAGTTAAGGAAGAATCTGCTAAGGTTGAAGCGCCTAAAGTAGTTGAAGAACCTAAGGTTGCTCCAGTTGTTACTTCGCCAGTAGTTGAAGTTCCTACAGCAGAGCCCCTACCTAGCTTAGGGGGTATTGAGGTAGACGACCTCTTTGACATTGAAGAAGAGCCAGAACCTAAATCACAAGAGTTGTCAGGTCAAGACATCTTAAACAACCTCCTAGGTGGTGGGGGTAATAGCTTTAACTTTGGAGGTATTCAATAATGAAAAAGAATAAGAAATCAAAAACTCCTAAGGTAAAGACTTACCTAGTTGACAAGCCAGACGGCTATAAAATCTTCGATGGTGAACCTCGTAAGATTGGATTTTGGAAAGGGTTAGGTGCAACCGTGTTCGGTGCATCTATCTCTGCCCTTTTATTAGGTGCAGGTGCTTTCTTCTACAACCAACAGGTACTTTATCCTAGCGAGTTGACTGTAAAAGAAGAATTAACTGGTCGCTATGCCCTTAAGAAGTATGAGGGGTACCTATCGTCTTATGATAACGAGAACCTACAATCCTTTACAGGTTCGCCTTACTTAGCGAATGAGGTTAAACTACAAAATAAAAATGAGTTTCGTGAAAAGTTCGTTAAAACTGTTTTAGGTACTGTTAAGTATAAAGCCTTAACGGTAGACACCTTGAATAAGTACGGCACAACCTACTTTAAACCAGGCACTGACGGTGAAACTAAGCAAGATACTTCCTTGGTAAACTTCGGTGAGCAGGTAGATTTCACTTATATCGACTACGATAAGTTGGAGTTCAAACCTAAAGTAATTAACTTACTTATGGAGAACGCTAAAATCAAGCAAACTGACGACAACTTCGTGGAAGAAATCACAACTCTATTCGCTCAGTATATTGCTGAAACTGGTAAAGATAACTTACCTACTAAAACCATTAAGCGTTCCCCTAAACTCATTAAAGGTAATGACGGATTCACGGTAGATAGTTCTGAGGACGTTTACCTTGACCAGTTGTTATTCTCGTCAAAAGAGTTTAAGGACGCCCTTGACAGGTTTAGTTTGGTAGCCATGCAGGGTACTGAAATAGAGTCCAAAGAACATAAAGAGTGGGCATCTAAACCTAAAGAAGAGCAAGCTAAGTATAATGAACCTTACAAATGGGAGAAATACCGTTACATTCGCTACGATTGGGTAGGTTTCTACGCTATTACACAAAAAGATAAGCGTACACCTGAAGAATATATATTCCCAGATGGTGATGGTACTAGGGAGAACCCAGCGGGTATAAACACCCCTATCACGACTGTAGCCTTAACTAAGAACGACCAAGGAGAGGACGTTAAAACCCCTATCCGAGTTACGCTCTTGAAGGTTACTTACGGTAGTGATGCCATTAAGGACATCATGAAAGCCAACATTAGGAATAGGGGTATCGACCCTAAATCTGATAATAAGTACATTTACACTGAATGGAGAGTTGAAAACCTGTCCTCAGGTAAAGTAACTTTTGAAGCAAATAGCGCTCTAGCCGACTCAGAGGGTAACGTTTCTGCTCGTACTGGTGTAATGTATGGTCTTAAGGACTTAGCCGAGTTGGATGCTTATCAGTTTGTTAACTTGCAGGACTGGTACGCATCAACAGAGTTGAAGGAAAAATACCTTATATGGGGCAAAAACTTTAAGAAAGTTGTTAAACCAGTTTGGTTCCAAGCGCTTAAGGGTAGTCACGATGAGGTTAAAATCCCAGATGACCCAATCCAAACAGACGATGTATCTTCTGTAACTAACAACAAGGGCGAAGATAAGGAGTAATCTTATGGTATCTGAAAACGTAAGGTATATTAACGAAGAGCCACCAGGTACTGAGTACGCTAGGGAGTGCCTAGACTTACTTCGTGACCTATCTGCTAAGCAGTTGGCTCAGCTCAAGGGTATCTTGCTTAAGGCTAGTCTTAATAGCCTAGGCGACTACTTTACAGGTGGGTACTTTGAAGGAATTCGGACTGTTAGTGTTCCTATCAAGGAGCTTGAGGGTATCTTTAATGTTGAAGGATTAGACCTCTTAGATTCGTATATCTATGGCGGTAAGGGTTCAGAGGAGGAAGGTAACTATGCTTTCTTCCTACCCATTGGTCTAATTCTTGAGTCTGTTCTTCCTAATGAGTTGGAAGTAATGAACGACCGAGGATATAGCATCAACCAGGACGAAGCATTTATCGACTTTAAGGTATTGCAGGTATAGAAAATAGAGCAACCTCATTGGGGTTGCTTTCTTTTTGTAAGTGTGGTAAACTAGTATCATCAAAAGGAAAAAGAGGTATCTATTATGATATCAACTCTAACTCAACTTGTATCAGACTTGCGCTCTAACAAGCCAAGTCAACGTTCTGTTGATATTGCAAGTGTATTTCTAATGTCAATTTCTTGCTATTATGACGGTCATCCGTCAGGTGGTGTAGTTAATACACTTGTACCTGTGTCTGAGATTGATGACTGTTCTATTAGTTATCTTAACCGACTTGCTTTCCAAGTTCTTGAGGTAGGCAAAAACTTTACTAATGCGCCTAGTTATTTAACTAATGAGCGTATCTTGTTATTTAGTTACTTTGACAGTATGCATGATATTACGGTTGCTAATTCTATAATTCAAACTCCTAACGAGCAAGGTCTATTCTTGCCTAGTGGTCATGTAGGGTATTCTACTATGAATCACTGGGTTAATAAGGGTTATGTTGACTTCCAAGTGTGTGATTATACTAATGAATCTGACACCGAGGGTTGGTCAGACAACATTCCACTAGACAGTGGTGTAATTTACTCAGGTCATGGCTTTACTTACCTAACACAACCAACTACGCTTGCTGATTACCTAGAGGGTATCGTTGGAGTAGATGGTGGCTTTAGTGGTATCACTGAGGTAGTAGAGCATCTTGCAGAGCAATATGATGCTTTCTTTAAGTAGTAATAATTAGGGCAACTCCAAGTGGGTTGCTTTTTATTTATAATTGTAGTAAACTAGTATTATCAAAAGGAAAACGAGGTATTACTTATGTACACACCAGAAAACTTGTTAGCAGAATTACGTTCCGACCGTGTTTCTCAAAAAGCAGTAGACATTGCATCTATTTTGTTTCTGGTAACTTCTTATCATTATAATAACTCAGAAATGCCTACGGTACAACCAGACAATACAAAAGATATGGAAGATTTCTCTTACTTTTCATTTGAGAGCAGACTTCGCATCAGAGAACTACCACACAACGGTACTACACGCAAAATCATATTCTCATACTACAATCCTGTATATGAGAAGCATGGAGTGTCTAGCATCGTGTTCGGAGAAAAGGCTCAGAACGGTTGCCTAGTTCCACGTGACAGCTTGTCTTACAGAGATTTGCAATTATTGGAAAATGACTCCTTTATCCCTTACGCAGACATTACAGATTTGCCAAGTACACGGGTTTTCTCTCCAATGGAAGCACAGCTTTCTAGTGGTGCAGTTGTTTCTTGCCACACTTATACTCGTGACGTGTCTGTATCTCAACTAGCAGACGTCCTAGAGAAAATGCTAGAAATCGGAGAAGACTTCTACAACATCTCTCCTACAGTGTCTTATATCGAAAAACAATACGACAATCGACTTATGTAACTTTAGGCAACCTATTTGTAGGTTGCTTTTTCTGTACTCTCCTTAGTATAGGGGTAGCCTAATTCCTCAAAAGGTGACTCTAATATGGGTTGCCTTTTCTCTTTGATTGTGCTAAAATAGTATTAGAAATTATTTGAGGTATATAAAATGAGTAAAGAATATAAATTAGACCTACTTAAGGAAGATAAGGTTTATAACGATACTATCCTTGCTTTGTGGTCAGGTCAAGCAATGTACCAAGACTACCTAGCATCAGCCCTGCTGACTATAGGGTATGACCTCCGTCAGAACTTTGATGAAATGTCTATGATGGACGTCGGTCAAAACAGTGCAGGTACTAACAAGGTAATCCAATTACACGGTAGAGATAAGTCCTTGATTCTGTGGTACACTAACGGTGATGTTATCCCTATTGTAGCTGAGTATAAGGAAGAAGAGCTTTCTTTCACCCTTTACAGTCATGAAAGCGAAGTCCTCAAAGGGTATGTCGACTGCCTAACTACTAAAGACATGTATGCTGAGGGTGAGTCTATCTTCAATAAACTCCTTAACATTGTTACGGAGTATGCATCTCCTTTGGCAACTAAGTTGCTCTTACAAGAGTACAAACTCAGTCAAAAGGATATTCTACCAGCTTTGCTGGAAGTAATGGACGACCCTCAAAACATGACAACCGATATTCCTAAGTCTTTAATAGATATTTATGAACTCTTAAAGAGCGAAAGCAACAAAGAGATTAACATACCGTCAGGTGCACCAGAGGTTATTGGTTTTCTTAATGTAGAACATTATTTACCTAAGATGACCTATTCTGTGGATGCATCATCTCCTTACTCTCAATATAAGAGGCTAATTGCTGGCTCTGTAAGAGGTGAAAATGGTAGATATGCTGATGGCACTCGTATCATCCTTTCGAAAGACCTATCTGAGGTTAGGGTATATGACAATAAAGGCTTGTATTATCCTGTTCCAATCCTAGAGTTAACAGATGATTTCGATTCTCTTGGTATTGAAAATACACAAAATAAGTTCCTAAAAGATATGGACTTTAGTATTAAAGTTGCAGCACGTGCTAATAGCTTGTATGCTGAACTTGGAGACCTAAAGGGTGCTGAGTTCACTAGTGCCGAGGTTATTTGGGGGAGGGTTAATCTTTTCTTTAAGAAGACTAACTGGACTACCCACAAAGTAGTAGAGGGTACTATAACATTTAAACTAGACTACACAGGATATTCTATCTCTTTCAAGTCTAGAGTAAAGGGGGTATCTCAAAAACTTAAACTAAGCGATGAAGAGATTTTAGTTCTACCAACATCACCACTAGAATACACTAAGACTGTTCACGTAGACGATTCTGATGTCACCCAAGCATTTCATGTAGGACTTCACTACGTTGAGTCTGCAAAATTGGCTGACATCTTGCAGACTAATGGTTTGTTGGTTCTAGAAAGGTCTAAATGAGGTAGGATATGTCAAAAGCATTAGAGTTTCTCCTTGCAAATAAGTATGTTCTTCTGATTGCATTGGTATCTTTTGTAGTGCAGTACTGTGGTGCAGCGTACGTCCTCAAAAATAGAAAGACTGACTTTTCTTACTCATGTCACACGGTAGTGTGGATTGAGGGTACTCAAAAGGGGTTTAATTATTTCTGTACTAGGCTTTGCCTGTGGGGTATCTGCTTTCATAGTGTGCATAATTTACTTACTAATTAAAGTCAATGGCTAAAGCAAGGTCTTAAATGTCCTTGCTTTTCTTTTATAATTGTAGTAAACTTATCTTATCAATATTTTTGGAGGCTATATTATGTTATATAGTAATAATTTTTTGAATGAGCTTAGAAGTACCGTAAAAGAGATGTTACTTAACGGTGATATTCCTCAAATTAGTCAGGTAAAAGAACTTCTTGAGTATTCTAACATTGAATTCGGTGATTTCATTGCTCCACTTCTAAATGATGATGTTTGTATTTCTGAAAATTCAGATAACAACGTTCCTAACGAAAAGGTGGGTATTGATATTGAGTCTGTACCAAACACCATTGTAGTTTCTAAACAGGATGGAAGCATTTTACACTTCCCTGTAAAGAATACTACTGTAGTAACAGCTAAATCTCGTCACGGTCACTACGCAGAGGATGGTACTTATACTGAAGTTCCTTTAGAGGTTCGTCCACAGGAGGGGTATAATCCTAAAGAGTTGGGTTTACTTGATGATGAAGAAAATAAAACCCCTAAATACCTACCTTACTTCCATGATATTACTTCTCCAGGTAAATTGGAAGGGGTAGTTATCTATAAGCTTAGAGCTTTCATTGTCGAAGATCTAGTAACTGGAAAGTTATTGTATAAAAACACTCACCATATTGCACGACTCTTTAATTTGGAACACGGTGATGTTATTTCATTTAACATAACTGACGACTATAAACTAGTAGATATTACTCGAGAAGCTGAATATGATTTCGAAGATGGTATTAAGGTTGTTACTAAATGCCCAGTATTTAAAGACGATAAAGGTTTCTATGTTCCAACTGACATGAACGGACGTTCGTTAACCGAGCACGGAAGTTCTGTAAGTCCTTACAACATTCCTTATAACGTAGTAGAGGCTTATGGTATTCAGGAAGATGACTCTGTCGACCTTTACATTCAGCCAAATTCTATCCCTTATGTTTTGTATGTCAATCGTGGATTTTACAGACCTTCGGAAACATCTGTACTAAATCATGGTATTAAAGAAGCAGTAAAATCTCCTAAAGGTGCGACAAAAACAAAGTCACGTACATATCAAAAGTATGACTTCGACCTAAAAGGTAAATCTGTTGGTTTTATTGGTGTTCCATCTTCTCAGAAGGCTAGAGTTGAGTCATTGTGTGAGGAGAAGGGGTGTGAGTCTTATGAATTGTTGGATTCTTCTAGCAGAACGTCTGTCGAGAGTGTTCCTCAAAGGTTCGCAAATCTAGATATTGTTGTAGTGGTAAAACGTTTCGTAAGCCATAACACTGTTTTTTCTTTAAAGAATGTAACCCAAGGTACAGACGTATTAATCGTAAACACTTCTTCTCATAGTGTAGACGCCATTGAACGAGCCCTCTACCGAGGTGCCAAGGGGTATCCCTCTGAAGAAGGAACTGTCGTAGTAAACTATCCTTTACTTAAAGACTAAGCATTATTAAGGTAACCTTAATTGGGGTTGCCTTTTTATTATAATCTTGGTAGAATGGTTGTAGAAAGTGTTTCTACTCTAAATTTAATGAAATTGTTTTTGTAATTGTTGTAATTGCTAGTCTTAATGAGCCTTGCTTTTCATGGCTCCATTCGGTACAATAGTTATAATCTCTTTTTAAGGAGGGTTTATGTATAGTGTTTTAAATAAGAAGCACCTAGAGTACTTGAGTAGTAAAGACGGTGCTTACTATAAAACATGCCTTGCTCTAGCGACTAAATTAGCTGAAAGCAGGGAAATTAAGGTAGTTGACCTTTATGGTGTCCAATTATCGTATAGGGGTATCAATGACGATATCGTTATCATGTATAACACTAGTAGGAACTCTGTAAAGGTTTACAAGTATATAGACGAGTCCTACAAACTAATTGAAGATGGAATTAAACTAAATTTTGAGCTTGGGGTATCTACTCTAAGTGAAGAGTTACTAAAATTAGATAGGGTTTGGGAAGTCAAACATTAAGGAGAAATAAGCGTATGGCTTACTTAAACACACCAGCAGACGAAGTTTCCAAAGAAGAAATCTTCGCCAACGAGGGTAACTACCACCGTTGGAACTATGATTCTATCGAACCTGTGTCAACAGGTTACGAAGAGGACTTACCAGAAATACACAAATACACTAAAGAGATGTATGACTCTTTAGGTGATGGTACTGGTAGGAAGACTCCAGCACAACAAGAAATGATTGAAAAGGTAAGAGCTATCTATCGAGCGAAAAATATCTTGCCAATCAACTACTACTCCCAGCTAGGGGTACAACAAGAAATCCGTAGATGTATAGACTACGAAGCTAAGTTTGACGGAGACACCGTCAACACTGGTGCAGGGGTAGGTACAGGAATGTGTAACTTCTTCTTCCCTAACTTGTTTGATACTGCAAGTATTCAAGACGAGGACAAGAAAAAAGAAGGCGCTGACACCCTCTACGGTAAATTCATGAATGACAAGTACCTTGACAGAGCCATTCAGTTCTGTTTCGGTTACAAGGACGGTGATGCAGTTCCCTCATACGTTATGGGTGGCTTAAGGTTGGTAGGTTCAGCGCCTAGTAACTTCCGTCCTATGAATGCACAGGCTATCTTTGAGCGATTCTGTCCAGAGAATGGGGTAATCTTTGATACTTCTAGTGGTTTCAGTGGTCGCTTGGTAGGTGCATTAACCTCTAAAAAGAATTTCACTTATGTCGGAACCGACCCTAACATGGAGTCCATGTATAATACACACCGTATCGCTGAAGCGATTGAGAGTGTAACAGGTCGAACCGACTCTTACGAATTGCACTGTTGTGGTTCTGAACTTGATGACCTTATGGAAAAAGAGTCATGGGCAGATTTCCACTTCAGTTCACCACCGTATTTTGAGCTAGAAAATTATGGAGAACACGACGCAAACAGAGCCAACCAATCCCATGTCAAGTTTTCAGGATTGGAGTCTTGGTTAGAGGGGTATGTCCGAGGCACATGCCGTAATATCTACAAAGCTCTTAAAGGTGGCGCATTCAGTGCCGTAAATATCGCTGACTTCAACATGAAGGGTAGAGGTATGGTATCATTCGTAGACGAATGGAAACGGATTGCAGAAGAAGAAGGATTAGAATACTTCACGAATATCTACCTTGGGGTAACAGCTAGGGCAGGTTCGTTGGAGCAGGAAATGGGAGTTGCGAAGAAAGAAATAATCATGGTCTTCAAATCGACTAAGCCGATTTGGGGATAAGGAGAGCAGGTAAACTATGAGAGACGAAATTTTTTGGGTTGTCTATGAAGAGGAGAAAAAGACCCGTAAGTGGGTAGACATGCCTAAAGAGTATTTAGGTTCTCCTCTCTATGAGCACGCAACTGACTATATAACAATCCTAGAAACTGGTGAACGAGTTATGGTTCGCAAGAAAGATGGATTTGTTTTTGAGAACTCAGGTGTAAGTTCTTCTGATAAAAGCCACTTGGCTACTCCAGAAGAAATCGAAAAACTCCGTGCAGACGCTCGTCGCAAAGCTGAAGAGCGTCGTCGTAGGGGGTTACAACGTGGGGAGTATATCTCCCCTAGCTTTGTGGGTACGTTATTAGAGTCTAGTAAGGACGGTAAATGGCAAATTGTTTCGACAGGTAAAGCAGGACGCTGGGTTAATATGCCTAAAAACTACAAAGGTAAGCCCATTTTAGAGTACTGGAATGTTTATCTTACTGAGTTAGAAACTGGTGAGCGTGTTTACATTAACAAACGTACCGGAAAGATTGCAGATGAGGAACTTCTGCAAAGAAGGAGTACCAGAACTAGCAATAAAGCTAAAAGAAGAAATACAAGCCTTAAGACTATTTCCTTAGATAAGCTCATTGCAGATGGTTATGATGAGACAGTACCATGGGTAGTAGATTTGGATTCTTCTAAACGTGATAGTTGGTATCCAATGCCTATTGATTTTCAAGGAAAGCCTACTTATGAGTCTTGGGATTCTTATGTCACAAAGTTAAGTGACGGTAGTAAGGTAGCTATCAGCAAGAAAACTAACGAACAAATTATAGAGGGTATCTCTCTAAAAGATAAACTTCCTATTAGAGGTTCAAACAAGTTTAAACAGAGTGCTGATAAGTTTCCACTTAATTCCAAGGAATCAAAGAAAGTAAAAGAATCTCAACAAGGTAAAAAAGCACTATCTACTGGTCTAAGGGTTGTTTCTTCTAAAGAAGAATTGCTCGAATTGCAAGTTAAATCTCAAGCTAATAAAAGAGAAGTAAATAAAAAAGGAAAGGAGTGATTCTTATGGCTCTACAAGTTCAAGACTGGGTGGTTTATTCTGAGGAAAAAGAAACCCTTAACAAGTGGGTAGATATGCCAGAAAATGTTATTGGTAAACCATTGTATGAACACTGGAACTATTACATTGCAATCTTACCTAGTGGTGAGCGTGTCATGGTTCGTAAGCGTGACAATTTCGTATTTGAGAATGGTAATTCAACTAACTCAGATAAGTCACACTTAGCAACAAAAGAAGAACTTGACAAGTTAATGTTAAGAGTTCGAAAGAAGGCTCTCTTCAAACGGTTGTTGCAATCTTACGGTTGGGGGTATTAAGTAATGGAAAAGGCATTTAAGGCTATTGAAGAGGTACAAGAGTATCTCGGTCTAGAGCCAGATAACGAGTCCATGATGGAACTTGATATGTGCAAGAGTGGTTATGTTGGTTTCTATGATGACAAAGGTACTTCCATTCTACTTCCTTTCAACAAAGAGGGTATCGACTATAAGGAGATTAACCACGTAGTCAAGATTGAACGTAGCCTAAGGGTTAAATACCCTAAAGTCATTCAACAAGAGGTAGTTCTAAATGGCGTAGAGGAGGAGTTCTCCATCTCTACAACGGTAATCATAGTTGACTACAACGACCTCTTACCTCTCTTGAAGTCTTGCCTAGAACAGTTCAACAAAATCAAGATTGATTCACGGTGGTAGTTTAGTATTCTGCATTGGGGGTGGTTAGGATGTCTAACCAAGGTATAGGTAGTAAAGAAGATATGGGATTGCTGGTAGAAGATAATTTACTCGACTTAGAGAGAGTGGTAGAAGCTATAAAGTGGGAATTAAAACATGCTCTAAACTGGACAACTTTAGAGTGCGATTGGGGTAGTGTCTGTATCGAAATACCTTACAGGTTATCGTTTTCTTCGGCTAAAAAGCCGTGGGGGTATCGGTACTTGGTTCAAAGTTCTAGTGGGGAGACTACATTCTGTAACCCTTTAGTTCGTAACGATATGGACTTAATCTTAATTGACCTTATTGACCGTTTCTGTCGAACAAAGTGGGGTAACCTAGTCGACGGAAGAACAACATTGTATGAATATATTCCCAAATCAAAAAGAGCGATAAAACATTAGTAGGGTTTTCTACTAATGTTTTTTATTTTAGGAGGAGTTTGTATGAACAGTCAATTTCAAGTAGAAGAGGCTCACCGCCTAATTTCTAGAGCTATCTTAGGCACTACTGATGGGGAGTCCGTAATGACACCAGAAGGTTTGGTAGCAATGTGGGTAGCACAAGATACATTACTTTATCTTGAGGCTATGCTTAACTACGGTAACTGGAGGAGTGGTAGATTATCTGAACCTAAACCAGAGGTTCGTATTATGGCATTACGTTATGGGGTGAGATTATGATTTTAAAACAGCTAAGAAAACATCATGCTTACCTAGTTAGTAAGTACAAATATGAACCAGGTATGTTTATCTATTTAATAGAGGGTGGTACTAGTCATACATTGAAGGTTGTTTATTATAAGAGTGTATTTACCTTGGTGGTAGAAGACTTTTCTTTCCGTTATAAGTACACTTATAATTACTTCTCAAAACCAGAAAAGTTCAACACTATTAGTGGTTTGTCTTTAGATAACCTAGCAACTAAAATGAAGAATGAAATCGCCCGAAGGGTTAGAGTAGGAGGTTAGATTATGAGTACTTTATTATCGGTAGCAGATTATAATCAATTTTCAAATGAGTTCTCAGTAATTTCAAGTATTGACAAATCTATGGGAGCTAATATAGGTGCAGTTTGGAGAGATATTCTTTCTCTAGGCGACGACACCTCATCTAAGGTCAAAGGGTTTCTATCCCGAGGAGAGAATGTGTATGCCTTGGTATCTGATAGGTATGAAGATAATTTCAACCTATTTGAATGGGTATCTCAAAGATTATCATTCCGTCCAAAAGTAGCAGTAAATGCTCTTAATTACTCGTTAGTTTTTGGTAAAGGTGTACTACCTCGTAGTTCAGAAGAGGTTTTATCAGAAATCAGGTCTGTCCGAGGGGTATCATCTATTGCTCCTCGAGTCGAGTCTAGGGTTGACTCTTATGTTCAACCTAGTTCTTATGCTCCAGTTGGTGCAACTTCGGTACTTAGTGATGACTTCTTCATACTTCATGCAGCTGGCATTTCCTTTGAGGTATATGATGAAGGAGACGAATACATCTTAGGTCGTAGTCCAGAGTGCGACTTCGTCATCTCTGACGGAGGTGTATCAGCAACTCACTGCAAACTAAGAAACCAAGACGGAACATTACAAATCTTTGACCTAGGTTCTACAAACGGTATTCGCCTTAACAAGAAACGTATTCGCTCTCACGAATGGGTAGTTCTCCGAGAAGGTGATAGCGTTAAAATTGGTAGAATTACTTTAAAAGTAAGTTTAGAGGAGGGATAACTCGATGTTCAAAATCGAAGGTTATACGGATAAAGGTATTCGTTACTCCAACAATCAAGATTCCTACTGGGTAGCAAGGTTCACCGTCAATGGTACAGAATCTGCTATCCTTGTCTTATGTGACGGTATGGGTGGTCTTGAGGACGGAAGTTACGCTAGTCAGCTAGTAGTATCCAACATTCGTGAAACTCTTAAGGAAGGCTTAACCAGCAAAGAAGACGTTAGGTCTGCAATCTTAAAAGCTAACACAACAATCCTAGAAAAGTACAAACCAACTGGCAAGCAGTGTGGGACTACCTGTTCTGTTATCGTCCTAACGAAAGGTAGCTATTGGGGGTATCACATTGGCGATAGTCGTATCTATCATTTCCGTGGTGCTAACTACAAGGTTCTTACAGAAGACCACACCGTTCTCAATGTTAGACGTAAGAAAGGTATCCCTATCACACCAGAAATGCAACAGAAGTATCGTTCCACTCTTTCTCGTTGTATTGGGGTACAAGCAAAACCTAGAATAGACTATCTTGAGGGTAGTTATCTCGAAGGAGATGCCTTTGTTTCTTGCTCTGATGGTTTTTGGCACTTTTGGAACTTAAACGTTGATAACTTGAATTCATCAATTCAAGAAGTTAAACGTCTAGGAGAGCAAGACAATATCACTGCAGCAGTGATTAGAATAGGTGGTGGAAGTTAGAATGGAAGTAAATGATTTAGTATTAGGAAAATACAGAATTGTTAAAGTCGTATCAGGAGAAGGCTTAGAGAAGTCTGGAATGTCCAACCTCTATAAAGCTCAAGACAAAGACTTGGGTACTTATTGGGCAATTAAAGAAATCCTAAGGAACCCCGACGGAACTATCTCTCTCCAACAAGCTTCATTGATAAAAGAAGCCCAAATCATGAGGAAGTTGCACCACATGTCAATTCCTCGTATCGTAAGTATTGAGTACCTACCAGACCGTATCATTATCGTAATGGACTGGGCAGATGGCAGGTCTGTTGGTGAGTGGCTTCGTTCTAGTGGTGCGATGACTCTACAGCGTGGACTAAACATTGTGAAAACAGTATGTTCAGTCTTGGGGTATCTACATAGCAGACAACCATCCATCTTCTACAGGGATATGAAACCAGAGAACATTATGTTCGACCCATCGTCCAAGAAAGTGATGTTGCTAGACTTTGGTATCTCCGTTGAGGTGGACCCAACACAGCCTATTCCAGATAGCGTAGGAACTAAAGGCTATTACGATAAATATTCTATTAAACCTAGTGCATCTGAGGTTAAGGCAGGTGTAGGACCTCGTTACTTTGACTTACGTTCGGATATCTACTCTTTAGGTTGGACCATGTTTGAGATTTTTACTGGTGTCAACCCCCTAAACTACGTAGCAAGTAAGCAGAAACGTGTATTAGATGCTTTACTAGTAGCAATTCAAAAGCGTATCCCTCTAGACGAGGTAAGCAAGACTAGTTTGCAGAAGAAATTACGAAAACCTCTTGACATGTTAGTGAGGGGGGGAGATATTAGGAACTTCGTACCTAGTGTAATTAAAGCTATTGATTACGTTATCTCCAACTTAGAACGAAATGGCATATCCGATGAAGAAGGAGTTGTTACCCCTCTAGACGAAGAAACTATCAAGGGGTATAAACACGCAATTAAAGGTTTTGAGAAGGAAGTCTACTCTATTGTTGAGTCACTTAAAGGTACTTACGAAGTTACACGTGATGTAAGAGAGTATGCAAAAAATATCCCTCAGTCTTTGGCAGACGTAATCATAAAGGCTACAGAACCTGAGTTAGAAGATAGGTTCCAATCCATCGAAGAGTTGCAGATTGCCTTAGAAGACCTTGACAAAGTAGAGATGGGTTACAACAAGGTTCTCCGTAAGCGTGTCAATAGGGTAGTAACTCTAGGAGTTGTAGGTGTTGGTTTGTGTTTAGCATCTATCGCCCCTTACATGTCCTATGAGCAAGGATTAAAGAACCAGTACCAAGTTTTAGTAGCCAATGCTAGTAAGTCAGGAGAGTTCTCTGATTACTTAAAGGTTATAGAGTACTCGCCTAAAGAGATTGACCCTTACTTTGGTATTATCGATGCCATTAAACAAGATGGGGTATTCACCAAAGAAGAAGAAACTCAATTCCTTGATTTATTAAATCCTAGTCTATCATTGCTTGAAAAGAGTCCTAGATTTAAAGAACTTGCCTTTGAGGTAGGTCGCTTATATTGGCTCTACTACAATGACCCGTCATCTCAGGAAGTAGCTAGTCGTTGGTTCAAGGATGCTAAAGGGTATTCAGACTTAGCTGATATCTATTCTTCTATTGGTTCTTTCCCTACTGAGGTAGTTAAGGCAGCCAATGAGGGTACGGACGCAGGAATGTACAAAAAGCAATGGAGCCTACTAGATTCGGTATCAGGTCAGTCTGAGTTAGTAGCTTTACACATCGCCAAGGCACGTGTTGAGTTGGTAAATAATTATCCTTACCGTCTAAAAGCTGATGGTGTGTCTAAAGATGAAATAGTAGAAAAGTTAAATGAAATCACTTCCCTTATAGAAAAGAGTCAAGAGCGTGAAGGTAGGCAAGCAGACGTTGCTAAAGAACTTTCATCTAGTCTTGAAAAAGCTAAGAAAGTAGTGGAGGTAACGTACAATGTTTAATCTATTTCTAGTATTACTAGGTCTTGGGGTATCATGTATCGTGTTATCTGCTTTCCTTTATATTAAGTGGGACATAGCTGACGCAGTTGACGAGTTGAGTGGTAAAAAACGCTTACGTCAAATAGAGAAGCTTAAAAAAGCAAGTATGGCTATCGGTGCAACATCTGTTGTTGCCAGCACCACACAGATGTTTCGTGATAGCGAAGAAGATGATGAAATAGCAAGTATCATTCAAAACGCTCACAACGTGGAAGAACCTGAGTTTAAGGGTATTACCCCTACAGTTGATATGGTTACTTCTGACTTAGCAACTGGTCGCACTTCTTTCATATCAGAAGATGAAATTGAGGACTCGATATCCGAGGGTGTCGAGGTTGGTACTGTTAGCGCTACTAGAAAAGTAGTTTTTCTAGAAGAATTGTCGAATATGGAGGTTTAGATATAGAATGTCTAAAAGTAAACAAACAACGGCTAGTCATATTGGTGCAGGTGTTGCCCTTGGCTTAACCGTAGCAACTATGGCAGGGGGAACTACAGGTGTAGGGGCAGAAGAGGTTACTCTTACTGAACCTAAAGTTTCTGAGGTAGTAGAGCCTAGTTCTAAACCAGCAACAGAAGCACCTACAAATTCAAACACTGAAACAACTGCCCCCAAACAGGGTGATGCTCCTATCAATAAACCTGGAGGAGCTTTAGAAACTCCTACTGAGGGAGATGCTACTAAGCCATCTGAAAAGGCAGCGGAAACTGGTACTGAAAAGCCTGCAGTGGGTACTGAAACACCAACTACTGGTGAAACACCTACTACTGGTAGCGAGGAAAAACCTAGGGCTGATGAAACACCTGCTAATGGTAACGCAGAAACTCCTAAACCAGCGGATACTCCATCTACTGGTTCTGAGGGAAATCAACCAGCTGATGGAAATCAACCAACAGAAACTCCAGCTCCATCTACTGGCGCTGAAACACCAGCTCCAGCTGAACCTAGTCAACCAGCTGAAGGAACTCCGTCAACTGAAACTCCGTCAAATCCAACTGAAGGTGAAAAACCTAAGGAAGAGCAACCTAGTACACCTGACAATGGTGGCGAGCCAGCTCAACCATCTAATCCGTCTGAAGGTACTGATCCAACTCAACCGTCTAATCCAACTGAAGGAGAACAACCAACAAATCCTCCAGCTGAAGGCGAAAAACCCAAGGAAGAGCAACCTAGCAATCCTACGGAACCTGTAAATCCTCCAGCTGACGGTGAAAAACCTAAAGAGGAAGACCCTGTAACACCTCCTACTGATGGCGATAAACCAAAAGAGGAAAATCCTACAGAACCAACAAACCCTCCAGCTGATGGTGGTGAAACTACAACTCCTCCAACAGATGGAAATACTCCAGGCGAAGGTGAAAAACCTAAAGACGGTGAGAAACCCAAGGAAGAAAGTCCTAATGAGCCTACTCCCCCAGCAGATGGCGAAAAGCCTAAAGAAGAAACTCCTACTGACGGTGAAAAACCAAAAGACGGAGATAAACCTGCTGATGGTGAAAAGCCTAAAGAAGAAGAGCCATCAGAAAAACCAAAAGTATCGCTTGACCTTACGGTAGGGGATAAAACAATTTCTGCAACTGAAGGTGAAGAACCTAAAGACTTGGAAGTAAACGAAGCAGGTAAGTTCCAAGGTAAACTTAACAATGCTAATACTGATGAAGTTAAGTATGTTCAAGTTTTACCAGATGGTACTGAAATTCCTGTAGATGGTGATGTAATCCCTACTAACTCTAAGTTGGTAGCCAAATATACAGACAAAGAAGGGGTATCTCACGACCTAACTGTAGCTAATATCGTATCTAACAAGCAATATAGTTTAGATTTAGCTAAAACTGATGACGGTAAACTTTCAATAGGTAGTGATGAAAAGCAATACGTTGAAGGTGATGCTCCAACAGTTACCTACACAATCAAAGAAGGTGATACTGTTCTTGGTACTGTAGAGGTTAAAGAGGGTGAAAAACTAGGGTTATTCGATTTTGCTGACAAGCTAAGTGAAGGTACTCACACCTTAACGGTTGAAGGGGTATCTAAATACGGTATCAAGTCGGTTGGTGAGTTTACGGTAGAAGTTCCTAAGAAGGAAACTCCAAAACCAGAAGAACCTACTCAGCCATCTAAGCCAACTGAACCATCGCAACCATCTGAACCTAGCAAGCCTAGCGAACCAGAAAAACCAGTTAACCCAGAAACCCCAGTCCAACCAGAGAAACCTGGTGAAGAAAAACCTAGTGAGACAGCTAAACCTGAAACTCCTAGCGAACCTAGTAAGCCAGCTGAAGATACTAAACCTACTCCAGCACCACTTCCTACTCCAGAACCAGAAAAACCTGTTGTACCTGCGGTTCAACCAGAGAAGCCAGTAACTCCATCTGTCGACTTAACAGTTCCTACTGCTCCAGCTCCGTCAGACAACCTATCACCATTGAATCCTACTGACATTTTCACTCCAGAAAAACCAGTAGAAGTGCCTAAGGTAGAAGAGCCGAAGGTTGAGGTTCCTAAAGTAGAGGCTCCTATCGTTCGTGAGGCTCCGAAAGGTATCTCAGACATCACAGTCGGTGGTAACTCTCTGTATGGTGACCAAAGTAAGAATAGTTCTGTAGCAACTAATGGTGATACAACAACCTTTACTTCTGCTGATAGCTTAGACCTTAGGGTATCGGTTGATACTAAAGTGGTTGATACTTCTCGTACAGAAATTAGGCTTATTGGACGTGCACAGGGAGAACTTAATTCATCTGACTTCGTTGAACTTCATGACGGAACTTACCGTCTAAGGGGTATCGCAAAAGATGACTACTACACGCTTTACATTCGTACATACGACAGTAATGGTAAGTTAGTATCTGATACAACTGAAAACTTCTCAATCAATAAGAACGGTTCTTCTTATTCAATCGTTAATGAAGGTTTGGAAGGTCACTCATTTAAGTCCTTGACTTCAAATGTCCAGTTAGTGGAATCTAACGTAGATAAGATTAACTCAGACAAAACAACTATCAAGATTTTCCGTGATGGTAAGGAAATTTCAGTCCCTAAAGGTGCTATCAAGGTATCACGTACTGGTGGTGTAAATGGTAACTGGGAATATACTTACTCAATCGACAAGTCTTACTTTACTGAGGACGGTGTTTACACCTTAGAAGTATTCTCTCAAACAGAGACTGGCGTTAAATACAGTTCTTCAAATCGTACAATCCAATTCATTATCGACAATAAAGCGCCTCAAATCTCTATCACGGGTATCCGTGACGGAGGACGTTATAAGTCTAATGAAAAACGTATCACAATAGACGTTCGTGATATTTCTAAGATTAAGTATATCAAGGCTTATCTCAACGGTAAAGAAGTTAAAGTTCTCTACGATGAGAAAACTGGTCTTTACTACTATGACATGAAGTCTACTGGTCAAGACCGTAACGAGTTCGTAGTAGAAGTAGAAGACGAAGCAGGTAACCTTTCAACCGTAACAGTTAAAAACTTCTTGCTAAGTTCTGATTTGGCTTTCTCAATCTTCAACGACGATAACCTACTTTACCTCTTAGGTGGTGTGGGTACTGCAGTTGTAGGATTCCTTGCTTTCCTTGGTTTCCGTCGTAAACGTAAGCTCGATGAAGAAGATAGACTTGCTTTTGAACAGGCTGAGTTGCTTGCAGCTAGCTACTCTTCATCTAACGGCTCTGACCAACCAGTAACTGATTTCGTAGAAACTGGTAACGCTTCTGACCGTATCCGTGTTGAAGACTTGGTTACAGTATCTACTCAAGATATTCCAGAAGTTGAAGTCGAAGACGAGTTCAGCGAAAAACCATTCTCAACACCTAAAGAATATGATGCAATCAAGCCATCTGAGGGTATCGAAGTAACAACAGTTCTCGCTGAAGAGGACGAAGGTCTTGCTAAAACTGACGTACTCCTTGAAGATGAGGAAGAACTAGCTAAGACTGATGTCCTTACTGAATCCGAAGATGAGGTGTTAGCTAAAACTGATGTCCTTACCAAAGAGGAAGAACTCCCACAAACTGATGTCTTAGAAGACGAGGCTCCTGCAGAAGAAACTACTCAACAAAAGAAACCAAAGGCTAAAAAGAAACGTAACAAACGTAAATAGTCGGTAATGAAACCTCCTTAATGGGGGTTTCTTTTTGTTCCCAGTTGTGTTATACTATGTATAGTTATTATTTTGTTGCAAGGATTGTACCCAATTTAATTGGATTGTGGGTAGTTGTCCTCTTATTTTCTGCTCTAATGGAAGGTTTCAATATGTCAGAAAAGAAAAAGAAAACAGCAATCGACGTAGTAGTGGACTCATTTATTAAACGAGTCCAAAAAGACGGTGTTATGCCTTGGCAGAACCCTCACAAGTTTGGTGTATCTGTCAACTGGGTATCTAAGAAGATGTACCGTGGTATAAACCGTATGATTCTTCCTAGTGGGGAGTACATGACTAAAAACCAGCTCAACAAGTACAATGAAGAGCACGGTACTGACTTTAAATTCCAAAAGGGTATCGAATGGTTTCCTGTGGTATTCTATAGTGAAGTAACTACACAACTTAAACCCGAAGATATCGAAATACCTCTAAAAGATGGTGAGTCTTATCAAACTAGTCGTGGTGGTACTGTCTTTAAGAAAGACGGAAAATATTACACCAAGTTCTATGTCTTGAAGTATTCTCTCGTAGCTGATATCTGTCATTTTAAAGACTCTAACGGTAATATGCTACCTCGTCGCATCAAAGAGGACGGCACTGGCGAATTGGTAATCTCCAGAGAAGACCCAGAACGTGTAATTGGTAATTACCTCAAACGTTCAGGTGTTCGGTACGAAGAGGTAGATGACGGACGTTCTTTCTACAATCCTAGCAAAGATTTAGTCCATGTTAATAAAGACTATAAGTGGGCAGACGCTAAGTACTCTGTAATTTTCCATGAGTTGGCTCATTCTACTGGTCATGCTGAACGTCTTTCCCGAATTGGGGTAACCATGTCTGACGGTTTTGCAGGAGCTCGTTACTCAGAAGAAGAGTGTATCGCAGAGATGACCGCAGCTCTCCTATGTCAGGAAACTGGTATTAGCGACTTTGTTACTTCAGGTACTCTTAAAGAAACTAATTCGATTGCCTATGTGCAAAACTGGGCGAAATCAATCCGTGACTTTGGTTCTAAGTTGCCTAGTATTTGTAAGCAAGCGGAGCAAGCCTACCTCTACATCTTAGGTGAAGATGAGGATAGTCAAGTTGGTGGAAGTTCAACAACTGAAAGGTAAGGTATAAATATGAAACAATTAGCTTTAATTCGTGTCACAAAGAACACTAACGTATATGATGGTCTTTTGAGGGAAGGAGACTTTATCCTTGGACCAGCGCCAACTATTAGTGTGTTGGTTAATCACTCTAGTTCGTGGAACTCAAACCAAATGGACTGTAGGGCAGCAACGATAGATGAACTTAAAAAGTGCCGTGCAGGTCACATCAGGTTCCACTTATTTGAAAGCACTAACTTAGCAGGTTTCAAGAAAGGCTTAATCAGCAAAGAGTCTGCACTTGAATACATCAACAAGTTCGGTATTGACTTATCTGCTCAAAAGCGTTATGAGAAACCCTAGCTAGGGGTATCTAACTCTGCAATAAACTATCTATTTCAGAATTTTGCTTATTTTTGTCATTATCTAAAGTAGTGGTCAAGAGTAAGCAAAATTTTTTATTAGATTTACTTGCAATTTTACTCTAAATACTGTAAAATTTTTATATAGTTTAGAAAGGTTGGTAGTTGGTTGACTTCTATCTTATAGTAGTTACTTTTTACTGGCTATTAACTACGAAGTATATAGAAAGGTTTAAATTATGAGTAGAATTGTAAACTTGCAAACTATTTATGCAGAGGGTGGCACAATCTATGAAGAAAACAAGTTTCTCTTAAATCCTAGTTCTAATTGTAAAATAGTATCAATTAAGACTGACAGAACTTGTGCTGAGTGTAGTTGTACCCTAGAAAAGGGTACTCGTTGCTATACTTTCAATCCTAAAGGTAGGGGAAGGAGCTGGGTTTGTTTCTCTTGCATTCCAGAACCTAATGTTGCAGAGACTCGTAAAATAGGTGAAAGGTTTGGTTTCGGTGTTGATACTCAACTCGCTTATTACTCTAAAGAGGCAGATAGTTGGGGTAGACACAAAAGATTTAGTGATTTAGATGTTATGGAGGAGTGTTCTTACGAGAGTACAAGGGAGGACGCAATTTGGGCAAGCATGCCTAACGAATATTAGAGGGGGGGTATAGCTTAATGTTACTAGGTTATTTACTAGGTTTAGAGGAAGGTAAGCTCTCAGAAAAGGAGCGACTAGCTAATGAGAGAAGAAAAATCGAGGAAGAACAACTTAATGCTTTGAAAGAGCAGTATATGCTAGGACTTTTAATGCCAGTTCGTGGTCAAACAGACTTTAAGGTAGTAGTAAGAGAACCTAACCTTTTTGAGTTCAGTATGGTTGGGGAGTTACTTAAGCGTATTGAATCACCTATCAAGTATTTTAAATACTATAAGGTTGGTGATACTCGAGTTCTTGAGGGGTATTCTATTGAAACTGGAGAGTATGAGTCCTATAAGAAGGTTATCTTATTGCAGAATACAGTTGCATTTATTTCGGTTGTAAGTGTTCTTCTCTTATTTTACATTCTTAATGAGTATGTATTACATCTCGAAAACTTTATCTCACTTGCGCTTTATGTGTGGATTTCTTTAGGGTTTGCTATTACAATTGGTTCGCTAATTGACTTTATTGCATTTCCCAGTACCTATAATAGAATCGAAGAGTATGGCAAACTATGAGTCCAGAGGTAATAGCTTTTTTAGAAAGCCTAAAAACCTTTGAAGGGTTCGTCATAACTAAGGACTATCGGGTCTATCACCGTGACACCTTTCTGATGTCTTTCGATTCAGACGGCTCCATTTTCCTCTCATTTAGGCTTTCTTGCGACCAATCGTATCGTAACTACACTCCTTTGATAGAGGAGAAAATCAAAACCAACTCCATTGGTAACTTTTCTTTGTGTAATTGTTATTTGGTTGGAGATGAGTATATCATGATTTCGGAAATGCACTATGCAAACCTTTTAGCCAATTATGACGGCTATCGTGTTGAGTGTAGGGAGTACCCTCACGATTTAGCCAGTCTATATGCAGCTCTAGGGGTATGTCGTGGTGTCAAGTGGCAAATAACTTATCCATTAGTGGAAAGTATTTTAGGAAGTAGGTAAAACATGAAATTACATTTGGAAAATATTAACACAAAAGTAGGTAAACTAGCAGACCAATCTATTGAATTAGGTGAATGTAACTCTAACGTTACTGTAATCTTTGAGTCTCCAACTACAATGGCAACTGTTGTAGATATTGATGCTGAGAAGCAGGAAGTTCAAAATACTGTGCCTGTGTATAATACACTTATCGTAAGCGGTTCATCTCCCTTTATCGTATTCTCAGTCCACTATGACCATCGCTATATCACTCGTAAGTTTAGGAACTATCGTTAATGGGGTATCTAAATGGGTGAGGTATTAAAACTACATGGGCATAAGCGCCATGAAAGTAAGCAAATTGTGATTGGTCAGCCTTTTGGTCTGCCACCGTTCTATGTAGATTCAGAAGGGTACATTTACTATGAAACTGCTAACGGTAAAGATTACTGGCTAGACGATGAAGGTAAACGAATTAAGTTTCGTGAGGATGATGAGTATTCTTAAAGATTAATGTGTAACGAGGTAATAAGTCATGGTAATGTACAATTATATCGTTTGTGAAAGACGCTATCAGGAATCTAACTCTCCCTTAATTCCTCTTAAAAGAGGTAGTCAAAACAATTTAAGTGTCTATTCTAGCTTAGAAAATGCCTACAACCAACTGGTTGGGTACGCTAATAACACTAGGATTGACGAGGTACCTTTCGGTCTAAAATCTTTAAAAGACGTAAAGAAGGAAATCTCTGAAAACAAGGACAGCAACAACTTTATTGTCCTTGTCGCTCATGAGAGTCAGGTTAGTTTCATTCCATCTGACCCTAGTCTTAAAATCTATGATAAGGTAGACTACTATATTCAGGTAGTATTACCAGACCAAATCCTGTACTAGTAGGGTATCTAAAAGAAGAGAGTAGCTTGTCTAATTGGACTAGCTATTTTTCTACATCTATGCTAAAATAGTATTAGAATGAAAATTGAGGTATAAACTTATGGAAGTAAAAACTTTACATGACCACCTAGTTCACGGACGTGTTAACGCATTACAGGAGAAGCTTAACCTAAAAGAGTGGTTAGGGTTTGCAAACGGTGATTTTGAATATTCTAACTCTGATTGGGATAGTTACGAAGATTATGAAGACTTTGTTTCAGACGCATCTACTTACCCATCTCTTGTAGGGTGTGTAGAAGGCAAGGGTAATAGTTTAAATTTTGAGACTACCATAATTCTTTATGCACGACTTTACTACGTTCAGGTAGAGGTTAGTAAGTTAGGCGACACTAAGTCAAGTTGTTTAACTGGGGTGTTTAAAGACTACTTAGACGCCTTACAGTTTGCATACAAAGTAGTAAAGAAGGGTGGTCAGACCAATGCCAATGAATGATTATTTATTAAATGCTAAAATTTCTTTGCTAGAACGTAAGATGAATTTAAAAGAGTCTTTAGGTTTTAACCCTAGTGACTATCCTTACCAAGAACATTGGGATGACCTGTCTAAATCAGAGTATGAGTCTCTTATTTCTGAGGCTAGTAAATATCCAACTCTAGTTGGTGTTCTAAACAAAAGGGGTAGTGGAAGTTCTTACGATGTAACTATCCTACATCATAATGGTAGTTATGTTACCTTAGTAAAAGAGGTAAATGAAACTGACTTTTCCGTAGACTTCTCCAAAGACTACTTAGAGGCTTTGGAGTCTGTACAAGTAGAAGCTTTAATCTTAGATATTTGTAGAAAAGATAGAAAAGGAAAGTAGTTAAATGACAGAAGAAAACAACGTAAGCTCCCTACAACAACACTTGGAAGGTGGCAATGCAGCAGCGATTGAAAAGGCTTTAAATCTTGAAGCAACAGTAGGTTTTCCTTATTCGGACTATGAGTATTACTCACATGACTGGGACTCTGAATCAGAGTACTACAGTTTTATTAACTATGGTAAGACGGCTAGTTCTATTAGTGGTAGATATTACAATAGTCATACAGAGACTCCTTATGAAACTACTATCATTCTGTATAACGGTAGGTACTATGTGCAGGTTGAGGTAGTTTCCAACTATAGTGGGGGTTCAGGTTATAACTGTAACTCTTTCCCAGACTACCTATCTGCCCTCAAATATGCTTATGGTGTAGTATTTAACTAAACCTAGGCTATAAACAGCAAGAGAAGTTCCTTAAAGGGACTTCCTTTTCTATTACATATAGGTTATAATAGAGTAGAAATATTTATTTTTGCTCGCTTTATGCATGTATTGGGGTACTTACTTTAGTCTTAGTAGGGTAAGTCCTTACGAAAGGGTATTAAATGATTAAACTTAGAGATTATCAACAAGAGATTTTCGACCGAGTGCTTGCTCACGGCAAAGAACACTCTATTATTCAACTTGCATCAGGTGCAGGTAAATCTTACATTATTGCAAAATTAGCTGAGTTCTACAAATCTCAGGGCTTAGATGTAGTAGTCCTCGTTCCTTGGGTAGTAGTGCGCTATCAGATTGCCGAGTTGCTTAAAGAGCATGGTATCGACGTACCTGTATCTTCTGCAAATCTTGTCAACCGTAATAAGGAAAAGATTAAAAATATTGACGTTTTCCTTATTGATGAAGCTCACCATTCTTCAGCAGACAGCTACCAAGAGGTGTTCAAGGCTTTCCCTAACGCTCAGCGTATTGGTTTCTCTGCTACACCTATGCGTAATGACGATAAAGACTTGATTGGTGTCTATCAAAACCTAATCCAGTCAGATGTAACCACAAAAGACCTTATCGACCGTGGTTATTTGTCTAAGTTTGTATATTACGCTCCTAGTAACTCCGATGTTGCCAGCCATTCTATCTCAAAAGACAAGCTAAACGTAGGTAGTGGGTATTCTATCGACCGTGGTACTGTACCTACATCACGTACGGTTTACGGTGATGTGGTAGACACTTGGCTTAAGTATGGTAAAAACTATCAAACTGTCTTATTTGCTCCAGACGTAGAAACTTCTAAAAAGTACGCTAAACTACTTCAACAAAGGGGTATCGCAGCCGAAAGCATTGACTCTTCCATGCCAGCTAAAGACGTTGCATCTATCATCGACCGCTATCGTAAAGGTAAGATTAAAATCCTCTGCAACTATAACATGATTTCAGAAGGCTTTGACATGAAAGAGTGTGACTGCGTAGTCTTAACTTCAACTACGTTCTCTTATCCAATGTTCTATCAACGTGCATATCGAGCTCTCCGTAAGAATGGTAATAGACGTGCAATCGTTATTGACCACGGTGACAATGCTTTCGTTCATGGTATGCTTGACGACATCAAAAACTATTCTCTTACTGAATCTGAAGAAAGAAAACAACGTGAAGAACGTGACAAAGTATTTGAAAGAGCAGGCTCTGAGTGGGCATTTGATGAGGTTTTAGGTGTAGAGTTAGAAGAGGTTTATCGTTATGGTAAAGGATACGATTCTAAGTACGACAAGCTAGTAGAGAAGGCAAACGAGTTGGCAAACATGGACGGCTTTATGTTATTAGTTCAAATTCAAACCGAACTAAAGATTGTATCTGCGCCAGGTCAGCCAGCTTGGGCATACGCTTATGCCTTGTCCAAGGGGTATAAGGGTATTCCTGTTATTGATTAGGGGGTATTTATGGCTCTAATAGACCACCAAAATAAAGTCATTTATTGGGATGAGGTTAATTGGCAGTGGTTGCCTTTTATGAAGGTAGAGAGGAACAAAAAGCACTATTTAGTAAGAGAAAGTAAGAGGTTTCCTATAAACTCAGGAGAAGATATCGCTAATCTTTTAACTAGTTTTGGTTATTGCTTATCCTCCTTACAAGATTTAGGGATTATCGAGGTACAGTGTGGTTGTTTTGTCTATAATGGTTCTCTATATAAAATAAGTGGTGCAAATTCTAGTATATTGACTTTTTTCTCTGTTGTTTTAGGCAAATCAAAAACTTGGGCAGCTAAACAAATAAACGGAGAAGGGGTACTTTCTAAAAACTTTATTAACGATTTAGAAGTAAGAGCGCAAAAAATTATCTTTAATGGTAACTTTTACAACAGTTATAATCAACTAGCGAAAGAGATGGGTATTTCTTCTGCTCGTATTTATGGTGGTTTGTCTAAAGGGAAGTCCTTAGAGGAGATAGTAGATAGTTATAAAGGTAATTTTGTTATAGACCATTTAGGTCAAAAATATAAAACGATAGTTAATATGTGCAAGAATTGGGGTATCCCTCCCGAAATTTATCATAGAAGGAGAAAAAAGGGTTGGTCTTTAGAGAAAATTTTAACTACTCCTGTCAAGAAAGTTAGAGAAAGAGTAAATTATGTGGATTTTAAGGGTAATGTATTCTACACTGCTACCAGTATGGCTAAAGAGTATAATGTGTCCATAGCAACTTTACTGAGGTTATTAGACGAAGGTAAGACATCTGAGGAGGTTACTTACATATTATCCCAAAAAGTTCCTAAAGAGGAGAGGTATAAAGACCATTTAGGTAATAAATTCTCAACAAAGTCTAAGATGTTAGACACTTACGGCGTTAAGAGGGCTACATTTTCAAGTAGACTTAGTAAAGGTTGGTCACTCGAGGAAGCCTTGACAGGTAAACGAAAGGATAAATAATATGCC
>ERZ773038.379-NODE-379-length-30004-cov-19.465658_pt1 | contig 30004 bp, 25 predicted proteins | sample MGYA00511665_ERZ773038 | MGnify/ENA primary metagenome ERZ773038 (study PRJEB29015, sample SAMEA2737966) | human oral metagenome | biome: human oral; feature: human-associated habitat; material: dental | place: China | collected 2028 ... | reverse complement strand
GCACGGCGAAAAAAGGGGGGCTCCCCCCGATTCCGTGCGGCCCAACCACATAAAACAACAACCCGATAAGGCCATATACCCTCCTCTTGCTTCGGCTGATTGTGCAAACCGGTACGAAGTGCGCACAAGGACCCTTCCATACTACGCAGCTCTAGCTCGCGCGCAACGCCGCATTGCGGGCGTCTTTCACTTTCCCGGAATTCCTAAGATTGCGTTTTGGGTCTGCCGCCTTCGGCCGAGGCCCTGCAAGTCCGCCCGATCGCCCACAAGCAAGTAGACTTGACGACGGAGAGCCTTCGCCTGCTGGTTCTGTCAGCGTGGGAACTCCGTTTTGAGCACACGGGTGCCATTGCACCGGGGCGTCAACAGAGAGGAGTTCCTTTTTCGGTTTCACTCATTGTCTCAGATAAAGGATGAGATTGATGGAGATTTATTTCGATATATCGAAATGTGAAGATGCAATGTCGAAATGCGCTTTTAGTCTCCATTTCGTGGATGGTTTTCTCTAGAATTTTCACAGAAAAATGGAACATAGCATGCCTAAATCATCAGTGATTTCCCCTCGTGGGCGCATTGACACTCGTGTTGTGGCTTTTATGCGTGTGGCAGTGAGTCTGTCCACCGGAGCTATACTTGTGTCGGTCGTTCACTATATAGCTGGTGGCAGTGGGTGGATGTTTTCTCTACTTGCCATGCTGTTCGCAGGGTGTGCGAGTTTCTTTGAGATATGGTATGGCGGAATGGCGGCGAGAAGGGAAGAGCGCACTATGCGACGCCGATTGCTCCAAGCGGTTTTCGCTTCGAGTTCTTCTCGGGATGATGAATCTTCGGAATTCTCATCCGGCAATCTAGTCGCACTTCATACCGATAACGTGGAACGAGTTGCGGAATACAGGCAAGCATACTTTGGTTCAGCAATGGCAGCGATAATTATACCTTTTATCGTGCTTTTCTACGTTTCAATTTCTATTGATCTTTTACTGGGAATAACAATAATATTGTTATGTTTCCTAATACCGATATTCCTTTTCCTTTTCATGAAGTTTTTCCGTAAAACTTCGGCGCATTCACGTCGCGAACGCGCCGCGCTGGCCGATCGCTATCTGGATGCGATACGAAATCTGGAAACGATTCGCCTTTTCGGCGCCGGAGCGCGAATTGAGGCCCAGTTACGCGAACAGGGAGAACGCAATCGCGGTGCGGTTATGCGGCTCCTCGCAGGAAACCAATTGGTCATCGTCGTCGTGGACGGGCTTTTCTCACTCGTTCTCATCTGCTGCACCGCTGCGTTGACGATCGCTCGGTTCCGCGCAGGAGCCATCGATCTGCCGGACGCTCTGACAACGATGTTCCTAACGGTGCTCCTCATAGAACCTCTCACCCAGGTGGCTGGATTCTTCTACGTCGGCATGGGCGGACTGGCTTCACAGAAGGCGATTGCAGCCTATCTGGCGTCTCGGGGATCTATCGCATCGCATGGGGGGCTGCCGTCTGGAAGCCGCGAAGGTTCCATTGTCGTCGACAGTCTGAGTTTCGACTATGGGCGGGGAGCCGTTTTTACGAATGTCGGACTGACTGTCCGCCAAGGAACCAAAGCTGCCATAATTGGTCGGTCTGGTGCCGGGAAGACCACTCTTCTGGAAGTCATCAACGGGACTCTGCCAGTCCAGACGGGGAGCGTGAGGATCGCGGGGCGGTCTATCGAAGGCCTTTCACCGGTCCAGACGAGGAGCCTGACGGCGAAGGTCTCTCAGCGCACATGGCTTTTCACTGGGAGCATCGCAGACAACCTTCGTGTCGCGAAGCCCGAGGCCACCGACGACGAAATGTGGCAAGCGCTCCGTCGTGCATATGTCGCCGACGAATTCGCCGCCATCGGACTCCACGCCGACATCGGCGAGCAGGGCGGCCTCATATCGGGAGGGCAGGCACAACGGATCTCCCTCGCCCGCGCTTTTCTCTCCGGCCGAAAGATCCTGCTTCTGGACGAACCCACGTCACAGGTCGATATCGAATCCGAAGCCCGGATCATCGAGGCCATCGAATCCTTGGGGAGCGAGTGGACGCTTCTCGTGGTCACACATGGCCGTGCGATTTTGCGGGTTGTCGATGAAATCTGGCGTTTATCGGACGGTGTCCTGGAGAGAGGAGACCGGCCGTGAGTGAACCGTCTTTGCGAGAGCTTTCCAAGTGGCTGACCTCTGCCACGCATCCCGTCCACGGCTTCCTCTATGTCTCGACATTCTTCAGGATTCTCAGCCTCAGCCTCGATATCTTGCTCTTCGGGCTCGCAGCTGGCGGGGTGGCATTGATCACCCTCGGTGGGGGAGACGCAGGCAACCTTCTCGTCTGGTTGATCCTCATCGCGGTCCTCAAGGCGATCTGCTACTACGGGGAACAGCTAACCGGCCATTACGTTGCTTTCAAAGCCCTCGAGCTCCTCAGAACGAAGGCTTTCGCGCAGCTGTGGCCGAAAGCCCCGGCGATCGTCAATCAAAGCAGGTCGGGCGACGTATTGGCCAGTTTGACACGCGACGTAGATCGCATCGAAGTCGTTTACGCCCATACTTTCGCACCACTCGTCTCGGCCATCGTCGTACCTCCGGCTTTCCTCCTAGGAGCGGGCGTGCTCGTGGGATGGTCAGTTGTCATCATCCCCGCCATATGCGTGATGTTGGGTCTATTCATCGTCCCCTTCATCGGATTGCGACGCTCGATGCTCGCTACTCGCCGCACACTTCGATTGCGGCGCGAACTCACTCATCATGTCACGGATTCCATATTCGGAACGGAGGAGGTGGTCGGATACGGACGTGTGGATGAGCGTCTGGCCGAGATGGACCGTATCGGGTCGAGAATCGCCGAATCCGCGTGTGTGGCCAGGGCGGGCAACGCGATACGGCGAGCGAGCAACACCGTATTGAGCCTGGCAGCTGTTATCGGCGCAGTGTACGGCGCTAGGCAGGCGAGTCTGTCCATTCCGTTGACTGCGGCACTCGCAGCTGGGACTCTTCGCCTTTTCGAAGGGCCGCGAGGCATTGAGGACGCTGCGGGCTATCTCGATCATTCCCTGGCGGCTGCACGGCGTCTGTGGAATATCAGTACGAGTCCGGAGATCGTCGAAGACGGACAGGAGGTCTATGCGCCGTCGTGTCCGCCTTCTATTGAGTTCGCCGGGGTCTCCTACGCCTATCCGACGGGAGCCTTCTCCTTGAAAGGCGTCAGTTTCACGGTTGCCGCCGGAGAGCACATCGCGATTGTCGGGCCTTCCGGATCGGGGAAGAGCACGGCCGTCTCCATGCTTCTCCGATACGACAATCCGACTGCGGGCCAGATCCTAGTCGACGACATGCCGATTCAACGGTATACCGTCGATTCCCTTCGCCACGCGGTAGTCCTCGTCTCTCAAAGATGCCAACTCCTCAATGCCAGCATTCGGGAGAATGTGAATCTCGGTGTCCCCGAAGCCGGGGAAGAGGAGATCTGGGAGGTTCTGGAAACAGTCTGCCTGGCGGATGAGGTCCGCAGCATGCCGAAATCCTTGGATACTTCGGTGGGGCAGTCTGGTTCGAGACTGTCGGGAGGGCAAGCCCAGCGCCTGTGTCTAGCGCGCGCTCTACTCATGCGGCCGCGGGTGCTCGTGCTCGACGAGTTCGCGGCCAACCTCAATCGCAGACTCGAGGATTCAATACGTCGCAATCTGGCTAAGAAGATTCCCGGAGTCACCGTCATTGAGATAACTCACCGCCTTGAGAGTGCGAGAGCGGCAGATCGTGTGCTCCTCATGGATCGCGGAATGCTGGTCGCTTCTGGAAGTCCCGTCGGAATCGAAGAATCGGATGGGATGCTCGCCGACTTCTTCCACCGGAACGTCTAGTTTCCCGACTCGGGGTTCCCCAAACTCGATCACAATAGTAAAGTTGGGGAAGCCTAACCGAATTCCGCCGAGGATCGAACACGGTGAGGATCACGTGGGTCAAGCGCTGTTCACATAATGAAAACCTAAGTAGAGGCCGGCCGGGGTGCGGCGTATGCTTGCACCCTGGGAGGTTCTATGCCACGACTACGATCCGCGACATCGACAACCGGAAGGAACATGGCCGGCGCGCGTGCGCTGTGGCGCGCCACCGGAATGACTTCGCAGGATTTCGGCAAACCCATTATCGCGGTGGCCAACTCTTACACGGGTTTCGTCCCAGGCCATGTTCATTTAAAGGATATGGGTGCTTTGGTGTGCGATGCGATAGCGGAATACGGCGGAATCGGTCGGGAATTCAATACTATTGCTGTAGATGACGGCATAGCCATGGGGCATTCGGGAATGCTCTATTCTCTCCCTTCGAGAGAGATAATTGCAGATAGCGTGGAATACATGGTTAATGCACACACGGCTGATGCGCTTGTGTGCATTTCCAATTGCGATAAAATCACTCCTGGAATGCTCATGGCGGCGCTTCGCCTCAATATACCGACTATCTTCGTCTCAGGCGGTCCCATGGAGTCGGGCAATGCTGTTGACGGCGTCATCGAGCATCGCACCGACTTGATTGACGCCATCGCCCTATCAGCTAACGATGACGTCTCCGACGATCAATTGGGGCTCGTAGAATCGAACGCTTGCCCGACATGCGGATCTTGCTCGGGGATGTTCACCGCCAATTCGATGAATTGCTTAACCGAGGCGCTCGGCCTTTCGCTTCCCGGCAATGGATCGACGCTGGCAACAGCCACACGTCGCAGGGACCTCTTCGTCGAAGCCGGACACCGCATCGTCGATCTTGCCCGCCGTTACTACTCGGCCGATGATGAATCGGTTCTTCCCCGCTCAATAGCGACTAGAGATGCCTTTCTGAACGCAATGTCCATGGATATTGCCATGGGAGGCTCGACTAATACGATTTTGCACACTTTGGCTGCCGCACAGGAGGGGCAAATCGACTTCACCATGCGAGATATCGACGAGTTGTCTCGACACGTGCCCTGCCTGGCGAAACTCGCTCCGAACTCAGATCGATTCCATATCGAGGACTTTCACAGAGCCGGTGGGATTCCAGCGCTTCTCGGCGAGCTGTACCGCGCGAAACTGCTGCAGGACACCGTCCATTCCGTGCACTCTTCGGACTTGAAATCGTGGCTTGAGGAGTGGGATATCCGGAACCCCAGTGCCAGTGAGGTTGCAAGGGATCGTTTTCTCGCGGCTCCCGGCCGGGTGCGGACGACGCGTCCCTTTTCGCAGGATTCACGCTGGGATGGCCCTGACAAAGATTCGATCGATGGATGCATCCGCGACGTCGGACACGCATACACTGCAGACGGCGGTCTTGCGATCCTTTTTGGAAATCTGGCTGAAGACGGCGCAGTGGTCAAAACCGCGGGTGTAGATGAGTCGTTGTTTCATTTCGAAGGCCCTGCCCGCGTCGTCGAATCTCAAGAGGCTGCTATCGAACTGATCCTCTCCAAACAGGTCGTTCCCGGCGATATCGTCGTCATCCAATACGAAGGGCCGCGGGGAGGCCCGGGAATGCAGGAGATGCTCTATCCGACGACCTTTCTCAAAGGTCTAGGGCTGGGCAAAGCGTGCGGGCTCATCACCGACGGACGTTTTTCAGGTGGCACATCGGGCCTGTCGATCGGGCACATATCGCCGGAGGCTGCCTCCGGCGGAGCCATAGGCCTTGTACGGGAGAGGGACAGGATCGTCATCGACATTCCATCCCGCACCATCAGCCTGGCCATAGACGATGCGGAGCTCGACCGCCGTCGGAAGGAGAGAGGTCCGCTCCCCTGGAGACCGGTGTCACGGGTCCGTGAAGTCTCTAAGGCGTTACAGGCCTATGCATCCATGGCCGCTTCAGCGGACAAGGGTGCCGTGCGTATCGTCAGGGAGTGACCCAAAGAGAGAGCATGGGACTCCAGCCCCAGACTCATACATGTCACCTGCGTCATACTTACAGTGGCAGTTTCTCTTTGGTCGATTATGTATCGGTGGCCGTACACGAAGGAGGATTCTAATGACCACCGTCATGGAATATTTGGATGAATATCCAGTAATGTTCATGTTTCTCCTTATGGGTTTGGGAATGCTTTTGGGGCGTATAAAAATAGGAGGAATAGGATTGGAGGCAGCTGCTGTTCTTTTCCTCGCTATTGGAGTATCCGCATTGGGTGCGCATCTTGGAATACGCGTCACTATTGATGAAGAACTTGGAACTGTTGGTCTGGCGATTTTCGCTTTTGCTATTGGTAATAGTGCGGGAAAGAGCTTTTTTCGTTCACTTAAACAAGCTAGTGGACCTATTGCCATGATGATATCAGTTTTCATTGTTGCGGCGGGTGTTGCTTATGTCTTAGGACGATATGTATTTCACATGGATGGAGCCCTTATTGCGGGGACCTTCTCGGGAGGCATAACGAATACACCCGCTTTGGCGGCTGCGGGTGAGGCCTCTGGCAATGAGCCACTGGCAACGGTTGGGTACGCGGTGGCATATCTTTTCGGTGTGGTTGGAATGATAGGAGCGGCCTATTTCGCTCTGCGGAAAGCTGATGACGATCCAGATGAGCCTACCCCCGTCACTCATTTCAATGTGCGAGTCGAAAGAGACGACTGCCCGACGATAGCTCAAGTTTCCGCCGAACTCGGCGGCCCCATCGAGATTTCGCGTTTGCGGCGAGGCGAAACCGGGCCGATTTGGATACCTCACGAGGACGACGTACTGGAGAAGGACGACCTCGCTACGGTTGTAGGCACGTTGGAGAATGTCAATGACGCTCTTCACCATCTCGGCCACCGGTCAAGTCATTCGCTTCGCTCAGACCGCCGTTTTTTGGATTTTCGGCGCATCACTCTGTCGACTCCGGCTCTCGTGGGTAAGACGATCGCCGAACTGGACGAGATTCTAGATGAGCGGTGGAACGCGAAAATTTCGCGTGTCAGGCGCGCCGACGCCGACATGCTCGCGATCCCCGACCTCGTGGTGGAGATGGGAGACCGTCTCCGCGTCGTCGGACCGACGATGAAACTACGGGAAATCTCAAAATGGCTCGGCGACTCCGCCAAGGGAATGACCGATATCAACCCCGTGTCTCTCGGCATAGGCCTTGCCCTCGGATACTTCCTCGGTGAGATCGACATCCCACTTCCCGGCGGCGCCCACTTCGCTTTGGGGTACGCCGCAGGGATCCTGATCGTCGGCCTCATCATGGGCAAGATCGGACGAATCGGTTCGCTGGTGACGGTGCTTCCGAACACCGCCGATTCGGTTCTTGCAGAATTGGGCTTGCTCATGTTCCTCGCTCGAGCTGGCACGAAGGCCGGCGCCCAGATTCTCAACGCTTTCTCCTCTGGCGACTGGTGGAAGATTCTCATACTGGGCGCATTGGTCACGCTCGTTGTCGCCATCGGGCTGTATGCGACTATGCGTAAGATCTTCAAAATGGGCGGGACAAAGCTGTCCGGCCTTCTGGGCGGCGCTCAGACGCAGCCTGCGGTCCTCGCTTTCGCAAACGGCCGCACAAATGCCGACCCACGTGTCGCGCTCGGGTACGCACTCGTATACCCCGTTGCAATGATCGTTAAGATCCTCCTTGCCCACGTTTTGGGCTCCTTCTAAGGATCCCGCTGGCCAAGCGGCCTCCGTCCTAACTCATGAGCCAATTGCGGTCGGTGACCATACGTGACAGCGCCAACCCGACGCCGATGGCGGTGATAGCCAGGCACAGCGTCACGATTTCCGGGATCGCGGCGTTGACTTGGAGCCCGTCATTGAGCGCTGACAGTGCGCGGTAGAGCGGGACGCCGGGGATCATCACGACAACGGCCGGAACGGAAAGCGTCACCCTCGAATACTTCGTCCACTTGGCGCCCAGAGCGGCGAGAAGCCCCGCTAGGAACGCCGCCAGTCCGATGGCCGACATCCGTCCGAGCCCGGCGTCCTGGGCGGTGAGTCGGAGAACGTTGATGACCGTGCCGATGACGGCTGCGATGAAGCTTGCGCGCTGGGGAGCGTTGAAGAGCATGGCGAAGCCGTAGGCTGCGACGAAGCTCGCGAGAATGCGCCCGAGTAGTAGGAGCCAGGTGTTCAGGTGGTACCCGTCAGCGGACGGGTTGACGTTCCAGTTGAGAAGTCCCGTCACCGCCCATACGGAGGCCGCCGTCGAGATCAGAAGCATGACGACGTACACGCCCCGCGCGATTCCAGCGATATAGTCCTGTCGGATGAGATCGAGTATCGAGGTGACGAGAGGGAAGCCGGGGACGAGGAAAAGCACCGAGGAGACGACTCCGGACTGGTGGGAGGCGTCGACGATATCGGCTATTTGGAAGACCGACACGATTCCCATGTAGAGGCTTGTGGCGACGAATCCGCACGCCATCCACACGGCGAAGTGATTCATGTGGCGGCGCAACAGCGTCTTGCGGGTCGCCTGGCCTGCCAGAGCAGCGAAGAAGACGACCAGGCACTCGACCCAGCCACCCTGGTTGAGGAATGCGAAGCCTGCGCATGCTACGCCCGAAGCGAGGGCGGATACGGGCATGGAGTACAGAGGGTCTTTGTTCGCGAAAGCGTCAAGCATGTCGTCGGCGTCTTCGACCAACATCTTCCCGGGAAGGTTGTGGACGAAGTCATTGAGGTCGTCTATGCGTTCGGCGTTGATTCCCATGACCCGCTGCTCAACGAGTTCCGTCCGGAACGTCCCGCCGGCGAAGGCGGTGGCGGTGATTTCAGTGTAGGTGACTTGGATGGAGATCTTGTCGATGCCCACTGCATGTGCAATCCGGTCCATGCCGTCTTTGACTCGGAAAGCCGAAGCGCCGGCGGACAACAGCATCTCGCCGAGTCTCATCACGACGCGCAACTGGTCGGCAAGGCGATCGAGGGCGGCAACGTGGTGGTCGTCAGTTTGCTTCACCGTTCCACCTTAGGGCGTGCGGGACTGGGACGGCCGGGAGGCTCGGGCGGCAGCGACTCAAACCACAGTGATAAGCAATTCACTGATTTGTCGAGGGGGCCGAAAGTCCGAGGTGTACAGGTGTCCTCGAATCGCGACCGGGTCGATCGACCTCCCGGTGGGGCGATATGCGCCGCCGGCCTTCTCCGGTGCGTGTCCGAGGACTGGCGGAAGGCGGGAGCGGGAGGGAGAGTGCCGGGAAAGTCCGTTTCGACAATCAAGTGGCTCGCATTGCGAGATCGTGATTCAAATAGTGAGACAAACTCCGACTGGCTTGGCATCTGGCCGGTTCTGCGGCTATGGTCAACCTGTGAGAACTCTTCTGGTACGTAACTGACGCGCTGCACAAGCCGTTGGCGACGTGCCGCGCGCCCCTCGTTCGAGGGGTTTTTTCATGCCTGCCGAAGCACGGCCCCTGGCCTGCGATGCCCGGTGTGCCGCCACAACGAAGGAGGAAGAGATGGCAAAACGGCAAACGCCGACCGACTCGTCGACAGGCGCAGATGAACAGGCCGCCACCCCGCGAGTGATTCGCGAGAAGTCAACGGGGGCGCGGTCGATCATACGCGCGCTCGAGGAGCTCGGCGTCGAGGTCGTCTTCGGCATGCCGGGAGGTGCGATCCTCCCGACGTATGATCCGATCTTCCACGCTAAGCTCCGGCATATCCTGGTGCGCCACGAGCAGGGGGCGGGACATGCCGCCGAAGGATACGCGCTGGCCACCGGCCGGGTCGGCGTTTGCATCGTGACGTCGGGTCCGGGTGCGACGAACCTCGTCACCTCGCTCCTGGACGCGCACATGGATTCAGTCCCGATAGTAGCGATCACCGGCCAGGTCGGCGCTGCCGCCATCGGCACGGACGCCTTTCAGGAAGCGGACATCGTGGGCATAACGATGCCGGTGACGAAACACTCCTTCCTCGTCACGAGTGCAGAGGAGATTCCTTCTCGCATCGCCGAGGCGTTTTACTTGGCTTCGACGGGTCGTCCCGGGCCGGTTTTGGTCGACGTCACGAAATCCGCCCAGGTCGAGGAGGCGGACTTCGTGTGGCCGCCCGTACTTGATCTGCCCGGGTACCGTCCTGTGACTAAACCGAACGCACGGCAAATCCGGGAAGCCGCACGACTCATCGCGACGTCGTCGCGTCCGGTGCTGTATGCGGGAGGCGGGGCGATGCGCGCGGGAGTGTCCCGTGACCTCGTCGAACTCGTCGATTTGTCCAACGCGCCGATTGTCACGACTCTGACGGCGCGTGGCGTGGTGCCCGACTCACATCCGAACAACCTCGGGATGCCCGGTATGCACGGAACGGTTCCCGCTGTGGCCGCCCTCCAGAAGTCCGACCTCATCGTGGCTTTGGGGGCGCGTTTCGACGATCGCGTGACGGGAAAGGTCTCCGATTTCGCTCCCAATGCCAAAGTCATTCACATTGACATCGACCCGGCGGAGATCTCGAAAAACCGCCTGGTGGACGTCCCGATCGTCGGGGATCTCAAAGATGCCACGTCGGATCTCGTCGCCGAATTGCGCGAAGCCCACCGTCAATACGGTGTGCCCGATCTGGAGGAGTGGTGGAAGACGCTGGCCGGTTTGCGAGAGAGGTACCCAGCTGGGTGGGAGGAGGTCGACGACGGCCTGCTCGAGCCGCAGCATGTCATTTCCCGTCTGGCGAAAACCGTCGGGTCTGACAACACCATCTACGTTACCGGCGTCGGCCAGCATCAGATGTGGGCGAATCAGTTCCTGAACTTCGAACACCCACGACAGTGGCTGAGCTCGGGAGGCGCGGGGACTATGGGATTCGGAGTCCCGGCTGCCATGGGAGCCAAAGTCGGACAACCCGACAAAACAGTCTGGGTGATCGACGGGGACGGCTCCTTCCAAATGACTAACCAGGAACTGGCCACTTGCTGCCTCGAGGGGATCGATATCAAGATCTGCATCATCAACAATTCCTCGCTGGGCATGGTCCGCCAATGGCAGTCGCTTTTCTATGGCGAACGCTATTCGCATACGGATCTCAATACAGGTCATGGAACGCGCCGCATACCTGACTTCGTCAAGCTAGCCCAGGCTTACGGCTGCGAAGCATGGCGCGTCGAAGAGGGCGACGACATCGACGCCGCCTTTGAAAAAGCAATGGAGATCAACGACCGTCCGGTGCTGTTGGAGTTCGTCACCTCTCCGGACTCCGAAGTATGGCCTATGGTTCCCGCCGGGGTGTCAAATGACGACATCGTTTACGCTCGTTCCGTTCGTCCCACGACCGATCCGTTCGCGGCCTGAAAGGAAGGAAAAAGATGAACACACGTCACACGCTCTCCGTTCTGGTCGAAAATAAGCCGGGCGTTCTTACGCGTGTTGCCGCTCTATTCGCTCGACGCGCCTTCAACATACACTCGCTCGCTGTTGGGGAGACCGAAGACCCCCAGCTTTCGCGCATCACCGTCGTGGTCGATGCCGCCGAACGCCCGCTCGAACAGGTTACCAAGCAATTGAACAAGCTCGTCAATGTGCTTAAAATCGTCGAGCTCGAACCTGAGTCGACGGTTGAACGGCAGTTGCTCCTAGTCAAGGTGTCGGCCAGTGATTCCACTCGCGCCAATGTCCTCCAGGTCGTCGATCTCTTCAGGGCGCATGTCGTGGACGTCGTTCCCGACACTGTGACGATCGAGGCAACCGGTTCGGAATCCAAGGTCCGGGCATTCCTGTCGGCCCTCGAACCGTATGGAATTCGTGAAATCGTCCAATCCGGAGCGGTGGCGATCGGACGCGGTTCGCGTTCGCTCTCCGAACGTGTCTCTGCCGAATTGTCGCTTCTGCGCGCATAATTGATTAGCGAAAGCGCTGGGCGGCTGACTGGTCCGGGACGCGCGGCACCGTCCGGAAACGGCTGGTGCGCCTAAACTCCATAACCGAAAAATTAAGGAGAAAAACGTGGCAAAAATCTTCTATGATGACGATGCAGACCTTTCCGTCATTCAATCTAAGAGAGTAGCCATAGTTGGGTATGGTTCACAAGGTCATGCCCATGCAATGAATTTACGCGATTCAGGAGTAAATGTAATTATTGGATTGCGTGAAGGCTCAAAATCTATTGACAAGGCTAAAGAGCAAGGTTTTGAGGTGGCGAAAGTAGGCGACGCGGTTCGCGAAGCGGATGTCGTCATGGTCCTCGCCCCTGATCAGTCTCAGCGATCGATCTGGGCCAATGACATCGAGCCGAATCTCAAGTCCGATGCCGCTGTGTTCTTCGCCCACGGATTCAATGTCCATTTTGGTTATATCGCACCGGATTCCGGTCATGACGTCTGCATGGTGGCCCCCAAGGGCCCCGGGCACACGGTTCGACGTCAGTACGAAGAAGGACGAGGCGTTCCCGTCCTCGTGTGCGTCGAGCAGGATGCCTCAGGGCATGCATGGGAGTTGGCTTTGTCTTACGCCAAGGCAATCGGCGGCACCCGAGCGGGCGCAATCAAGACAACGTTCCGGGAGGAAACGGAAACGGACCTGTTCGGCGAACAGACTGTTCTGTGCGGAGGGATTTCGCAGCTCATACAGTACGGTTTCGAAACGCTCGTCGAAGCCGGATACCAGCCTGAAATGGCTTACTTCGAGGTCTGCCATGAGCTCAAGCTCATAGTCGATCTCATCAATGAGGGCGGCCTGACCAAACAGCGATGGTCATGTTCTGACACAGCTGAATACGGCGACTACATTTCCGGCCCCCGAGTGATCACCCCAGATGTCAAAGACCATATGAAGGAAGTGCTGGGCGATATACAGAACGGTTCCTTCGCTAAACGCTTCATCGACGATCAGGATGCCGGTGCGCCTGAATTCCTGGCCCTTCGGGCCGAGGGTCAAGACCACCCCGTCGAGAAGACAGGGCAGGAGATCCGCAGGATGTTCGCCTGGAACGCGTCGGTGGACTCCGACTACGTTGACGGCGAAGCGGCTCGCTGACCAGCTCTCGATCGACACCCGAAGGAAGTACAGGTAAACTTCTGGCCTACTAGGCGGTTTCGGGTGCCCAGGTGTCCCGGGCACCCGAAACCGTCGGCGTGCGAACTTCCAAAATTTTACGACAGTTTCGTCATCAAATTCGCTATGTGCCTTCAAATGTCAGTGTTCACAACAGTTTTCCGATTTCGACATTGCGACATGTCGGTGGAACGGACGCCGGCGCCCGCCTACAGTTGGACCGTTGGAACAAAGGCATGCGGAGGGAGAGCGCAATGGCCGATGTCGTGGTCGTCTACAATACCGTCACCGGGTTCGCGCAGACATACGGAGAGTGGATTGCCGAAGATCTGGGAGCGCGTCTGTATCCGTGGTCGCAAGCCAAGGGAATCGACCTGTCAGGAGCCGATCTGGTTGTCTACGGCGCTGGCGTGCGCATGAGCAGGATTCGAGGATTCCATGAATTCCGCAGAAAAATCAAGCGGGAGAACCTCATGGGGAAAGTCGTCGTCTGGGCCAATGGCGGTACGCCGGTCCACCCTCAACGTGACTGGAGAGTCCCCGCTGGAACTTTTACGAAGAAAGAACTCGCCAGTGGATGCTATCCCTTCTTCTATTTCCAAGGCGGTGTTCGCTATGAAGGACTCAGCTTTCCGGAAAAAACCTTGCTCAAAATCTTCTCCAAGCGGATTCAGAGATACCGACATCGCGGAGAGTGGGTAGTCCAAGTGGCGGACAACATTGCGCACGGATATGACCACACCTCACGTGCTGCGATCATTCCACTTGTGAACAAGGCCCGAGAGATGCTAGGCGAGTAGTGCCTGTCTCTTTCTTTCGTGGAGAGGATATGATTCTCCTATGAAGTTTCTATTACGTGAGCATAGAAAATGGGGTTGGAAGAAGCGAATCGTGATTACCTTGGGAGTTATCGTCACTTCGGGCTTATTCGCTGTGGGTGGGATTAACATATATGTCACTGTGACGACCAATGATCGTGTCGTTTCGGATGTCGGCGGCATTCGTGCTGAGAAACTTGACTGCATACTTGTTCTTGGAGCGTTGGTACGCTCGGATGGAACGCCTTCGCATATGCTCCGAAAGCGGCTGGAAAAGAGTCTGGAATTGTACAAGCAGAAAGTTGCGCCGAAAATCCTTGTATCCGGAGACAATTCTAGTGTTCACTATAACGAGACACATGTCATGCGGAAATGGTTGGAAAAGCATGAAGTTCCTAAAGAGGATATTTTCGAAGACCACGCGGGATTTTCAACTTATGAATCAATGTATCGTGCAAGTGCCATCTTTAAAGCACATTCAATAGTCGTTGTGACGCAAAGATACCATTTAGCGCGTTCTATTTATATAGGTCGTGAGCTTGGTCTGGATGTCTGGGGCATTGCTTCGGGAGGGAATAACTACTCACAGCAATTCAAGCGTGATGTTCGCGAGTGGATTGCGAGAACTAAGGATTTCGTTCAAGTCGTTATTAAGCCGAAACCAAAGTACTTGGGTCCAGTCATTCCGATAGATGGCAACGGAACCATCGAAAATCGTTAATTATTTGTCATTAATTACCATTAACTTCTTTGTATTTCATTGCAAATCCCGGAATTCTAATCCAATATATTTATATTATTTAAGTATAAATGAAATCCATAATTTTAGGAAGATCTCGTTTAGCTTGTTGAAGGCCCTCCTCGTATGCTGCTTGAACGCTAACGGCTTTTCGTTCTCCGTTCGAGATGGGCATCTCGTCAGGATAGTAGAGATAAGCCCGTCCTTCGGCTTCGAGGCTCTCCAAACGATCAAGAGAGTCATTGTACTTTTTCGGTCGATTGAGAAGAGCCTCGGCTACGGCAGGATGCTTTCGAAAGATTCCCTTATAAATCGCCGGTGGGATTTTCGACGGGGATTTCCTATATCCACGCTTACGCGTCATAACGACAACGAAACGTTCATATCCGTCGGCTTCCGCGGCGTCAATCGCAAAACCCCCTGTGTCTCCGATGGCTCCGTCCAGGTAGGCCACGCCGTTCAGCCCCACTGGCGGCATGATGATCGGCATTGAGGAGGAAGCTTGACAGTACGTGACGAGTTCTTCCTGCGTGGAGATGTCCTCTCGGCCCCAGTAGACGGTTTGTCCCGTTTCGCAGTTGAACGAGCCGATTTTGAACTGCGTGGCGCTTGCGTTGAAAGTGTCCCAGTCGAAGGGAAGGAGTTCGCCGGGACCAGAGGTGTGCTGGTAAATGTACTCGGAGTTGAAGTAGCCCCTGCCGCGAACAAAGCTGATCGGGCCGCCTAGATTCGGATCCTTGGCGAGTTCGACGAAAGCTGCACGTGCCCTCCACGCGTCGCGGGAGACGAAGTTGCATGTGTGGGTCGCCCCGGCGGAGATCCCGCCGACCCATGGGAAGTCGATACCAGCGTCAATCATTTCGGCGACCAGTGCGGCCGTATATGTGCCACGCATTCCGCCACCCTCGAATATCAATGCGGTTCGTGTGCTCATAAATTCCAAGGATATCTCGGATGCTATGCCAGCGGGGCGACCCTTTCCCCGAGCGAAATCGGCCCAGGCGGATAGCGTCGGCTGACCGATCCGTCACAGACCACGGCATATAAATTAGGTGCAATCTCGACATTCTTACACAGCGAAATTTTCGAAAGTCGCATTGACTCGCTATATTATGAATAATAACATAAATTATGTGATGTTACATTACAATAAATGACTAATCATTTTCTATTTTTTATTAAAATTCAATGATGGAATTTTCTATTAAGGACATACTCGTGACCTCAGGAAGAACTGGGCGGCGTGTCCGCTGTTGAGTGAGAAACGTTAAGGTGAGTTCCTCTCCTGTCACCGGGAGCAAATCAAAGCTGAGCACAGCGAGTAGGGTGTGCATTATCTGATAATTGAGCAAATTTGTCAATCTTGTCATCCGACTCATGTGCTGCCGCACCCATTTTCGTCAGTCAAGATGACGGCAACAAATTTACCGTCCCTACCTGTCATCGGGTAGTAGACTAGTTGAAATTCGAGAGTCTATTTCCACGGAATGATGTCGACCGACATGCTTAACGACATGTCTAACACGTTATTGCAAATTTTTGGTCATAAATTGTCAGAATTAATCAGAAGGTTATATGTAGAAGAATAATGATAAAATAATTGAATGTAATGATTATTATTATGCATAGCTAAGTAAATGACATATTGCAAAATAGACGATTGAAGCATTCGCATTATTGCAAATTAATAATCTGGATAAAAATATATGAAAAAGTTACAAAAAATGATTTGATAGTTGTATTTTTGTTGAAAGTAAAAATATTAATAATAAAATATTGTAATTGAATTATTACATTTTATTTACTTTTTGTCATTAACTGATATAATTAACGCTACCATGTCGCCGGACATAATTTATATATTTGTAATAATTATTACTTCACTATGTTAGAATAATATATGTAAAACGTTAATTATGACGATGAAATTGATTTGGACTCGTCATGCTCGGTACGGTCGGGGTGGGGGTGGTCATGGGTTACATCCGTGAGGCGAGGAAGTGGAAGCCTTTGAGTAGGAGGTTGGCGACTGCTCCGATGATGGTGCCCAGTAATGGGCAGGGATACGGTGTACATGACCGCGCAGGCGCCGAGCAGGACGAGGATCATTCCGGTTTTGCGGTTGCCTTTGCCTAGCCAGCGCCACAGGCCGATCAGGATGGCGATGGCGCCGAGGACGCGGATGATCCCGCCGGCGTTGACGGCGGCGATGATCGAGGGCAGGTCTTGGAAGACGTTGTGCATGGGGCTCTCCCTTCTCGCGGGTGGGGGCGGGCGCGGCTGCGACTCGCTCGGATAGTGTGCGGACAGCCCCGGGCCGGCGTCGTGGCCCGCCCGGCGGGCGCTTGCCGGGAGGTTGTCAAGGACTGGCTGGAGCGGCTGTGGTCGGGCAGGTCGGGGCCCGGCGGGTGGTGGCGACCATGACCGCTGAGCGCCACAACTGCTCGGCCAGGGCGGGGTGGGCGCGCAGCAGGTCGACGATCTCGGTCTTCTCCCGATCGGACAGGTCCCGGCCGCGGAAGGGGGCGAACAGGGCGTCGGTGGCCGCGTCGTCCTGGCCGGCCTCCCACCGGCGAGCGGCGGCCAGCACTCCGCCGGGGCAGGCGTCCATGGTCCGGCGCAGCCCGGTGGCGGTCCGGCGGGGGATGGTCTGAGGGGCGATCGCGCCGGGGAATTGGGCCTGCCAATAGTGCTCGGTCAGGGCGCGCCGGCCGCGGATCGCCTCGGGCGGCTCGAAGCGCTCGTCGGCTCGCCGGTCGGCCTGGGCGGCCCACTGCTCCTCGGCGCCGGGACAAGACGGGGTCTGACGGTCGGTCAGATCCTCGTAAGAGTGGCAAGCGGCCACGCCGGTGCGGCGGATGTCCATGGCAGTGCCGGCCCGGCGGGCGTGGACTTGGGCGAGCTGGTCGTGTTCGGCCTCGCTCAGCGGCCGGCCCAGCCGGGTCTGGGCGTCGCGGGCGGCCGCGGCGTAGGCGGCCCAGGCGCGCATGAGGTGCGAGTTGCCGCGGCTCATGCGGGTGTGCAGGCTGTCGGTGCGCATGTGGTGGACGTGCCGGGCCCAGGAGCCGTCGATGATCCGGGAAACCTCGCCGGCGGTGATGGCGGGATGGTCGGGGTCGGCGGCTGTGGCGCGTTCGTAGACGAACTCGAAGGTATTGGCCTCAAACTCCTCGGCCAGGTCGCGCCGGTCGGCCACGTAGGCCAGGGTGGCGATGCGCCGGGCGCCGGCGGCCCGGATCCGGTCCAGGACATAGGCCACGTCGGCCTCCTCGGCCAGGTCGAGTCGCACCCCGGCCGGCCCGGTCCGGCCGGTTCGGTCCCATCGGCCGTCGGGGGTGCGTGGCTGGGTCAGGTAGGCGGTACCGCTCATTACAGACTCCTTGACGACGACAGTGGTCGCCCGGACAGTGTGCGGACGGGCCAGCCGGCTCAGGCGGAGGGTGGTGGGAGGCCGATGGCGGCGTAGTCCTCGTCCATGCCGGGCCGGCTTAGGCGGGGGGGGGTGGTGTCAGGCCGTCTATGGCCGGGGCGAACAGGTCGGGGGCGTAGTCGGGGTGGATGTCGTAGACGGTGAAGATCTGGGTGTCCCGGCCGGGCAGAAAGGGTTCGACGAGTCGCTGGTCGTGGGTGGTCTGGCCGTGGCGGACCGCGTCGGGCCGGCCCAGGCCTGTAGCTCGCTGATCCTGCTGGCGGGCAGGCCGTGGTCGTAGGCGGCGCCGGGCACGAGCGTGGCCCAGGCCAGGCGGACGGCCAGGTTTCGGCGTTTGCCCGCGGTGGGGGCCGACTCGACGCGCCGGCTGAGTTCTTCCACGGCCGGCTCGACGCACCCGGCGTCAAGCCCGGCGTCGAGCCCGGGCGCGGGCGCGGGGGTGTGCTGGTCAAGGGAAACGGGAACGTGGGAGCCGTGCCCGGCGGACGCGTCATCGATGTTGCCGATGCTGACTATTATCTCAGTTGGTCGCGGAGCCAGGACGTGGGCACCCACACGAACTGTCCGATCATGATGGCCGGCACCTGACCCGCATCGATCGCCTTGGCCAGCTTTCGCGGATCGATCCCCAGAAACTGGGCGGCTTCGGTCCGCGTCACGGCCAGACGCCCGATAGGTTTAATATCAACTATATAATTTATGTCCCGATATTGCGCGGAGCCGTCCCAAGGCCATGACCAACAGGACGAAACAAGGGTACAATCCATACACGATTTTCCTGTCAAGGCCGGATTTACGGGGGAATCCGACAAATTCCGTTCGCCCTCCGCGTTAGCGAGGGCGAACGCAGGGTTCGAGGCGATGGCGCCGTGTTATGGCTGGAGATCCCCGCATACGCGGGGAGCACGAGGACAAGCGCTACGCCGACTGGGACCGCGCCGGATCATCCCCGCATACGCGGGGAGCACGGGCCCACCGCCTGCTGAAACCCAGCGGCGTCTGCATCATCCCCGCATACGCGGGGAGCACGACGTCTTCGCCGACCAGGTGGCGCAGACCAAAGGATCATCCCCGCATACGCGGGGAGCACTCGTCATGGTCACTCACACCTTTTACTATATCCGGATCATCCCCGCATACGCGGGGAGCACACGCTCGGGAACATCAAACTCGGCGAGTACACGGGATCATCCCCGCATACGCGGGGAGCACCAGCGGCGCCAGCGACGACGGGAGGCCGGTGCGGGATCATCCCCGCATACGCGGGGAGCACATCGTCGGCAGCATTGGGATGGTTATCGGTTGGGGATCATCCCCGCATACGCGGGGAGCACATCAAATCCGGTTTCGGCGCTATTAAAGACGGCGGATCATCCCCGCATACGCGGGGAGCACAATGTCGGGGTTGGCGATCTTGATCGCCTGGTAGGATCATCCCCGCATACGCGGGGAGCACGCTGATTCCCTGCAGCCGGGCGACATCGTCTTCGGATCATCCCCGCATACGCGGGGAGCACGATCTTCGCCCATGTTTCATCGGTCAGACGGCCGGATCATCCCCGCATACGCGGGGAGCACGGAGGCGTGCACATGATTGTCGTGGACGGGCCGGGATCATCCCCGCATACGCGGGGAGCACATCGTCAAGTCGGGGGTGATTCTCACGACACGCGGATCATCCCCGCATACGCGGGGAGCACGCTCTACTCGCACTTCGGCTCGAAGGGCATCTGGGATCATCCCCGCATACGCGGGGAGCACCCCGGGCATGCGGATCGTCCCGCTAGCACTGGGGGATCATCCCCGCATACGCGGGGAGCACGATTTCAGCGACGAAAAACCCATCCCTGTTGCCGGATCATCCCCGCATACGCGGGGAGCACACACCCACGCCTCGCTCCTGTTGCGGGCCGGGGGGATCATCCCCGCATACGCGGGGAGCACCCCGACATCGCGAGAAGAGCGAGGACATGTCCCGGATCATCCCCGCATACGCGGGGAGCACCGGGTTTTTCGCTGTTTCCTCGGATGGAGTCTAGGATCATCCCCGCATACGCGGGGAGCACATGTGGTTCGATAAAATGGATTCCCGCGCCGTGGGATCATCCCCGCATACGCGGGGAGCACCTTCTTGACGGACGTGGTAAACCACGGAACGAGGGATCATCCCCGCATACGCGGGGAGCACTGCACTCTCGTGCACGACGCGTTCAAGAACACGGGATCATCCCCGCATACGCGGGGAGCACGCCACGTCCTGGGGCGGGCCAGAGTCCGGCTGCGGATCATCCCCGCATACGCGGGGAGCACCCACCCGCCAGGTGAAGTCTGCCTATGACGACCGGATCATCCCCGCATACGCGGGGAGCACGCCGAGCAGGTCTTCTCCCACCTGGCAGACGTCGGATCATCCCCGCATACGCGGGGAGCACGATCAGTGCACGACGCCGGGGGCGGGCGGCCGGGGATCATCCCCGCATACGCGGGGAGCACGCGCCGTTGATGGCGACCTGCAAGAGTTCGCCGGGATCATCCCCGCATACGCGGGGAGCACAAATCGGCCTACGACGACCTCGGCATGAAAGGGATCATCCCCGCATACGCGGGGAGCACGATGCTCATATCGGCTCGGACGCCACCTACCCCGGATCATCTCCGCATACGCGGGGAGCACGAGCGCCAGTGGACATGGGACTTTCGTCATCAAGGATCATCCCCGCATACGCGGGGAGCACAAACCAACCAGTAGTCATCTCAGCCCACCACTCGGATCATCCCCGCATACGCGGGGAGCACGAGGATGAAGCAGAAGGGGAAGGGGCGTGCGGCGGATCATCCCCGCATACGCGGGGAGCACCGCCTGGCGTCGGAGACGCAGGTGACGAGGCCGGGATCATCCCCGCATACGCGGGGAGCACCGGTATGGGTCCGAAAATCCTTTTAGAAATGTGGGATCATCCCCGCATACGCGGGGAGCACTGCACTGGGTGACAACCCACTGTCCCTCCGTCGGGATCATCCCCGCATACGCGGGGAGCACTGTAAAACCGACCACCCGGCCCTGGTGTCGTGCAGGATCATCCCCGCATACGCGGGGAGCACTATGTCGGTTGCTTCGAGATGGACGATACCCGCGGATCATCCCCGCATACGCGGGGAGCACGTCCGTCGCCCACTCAGGCAGGGCGAGCGACTCGGATCATCCCCGCATACGCGGGGAGCACCGACGTCGTGCCGGTCGTGGCATAGTCCCCTTCGGATCATCCCCGCATACGCGGGGAGCACGTTGGCGTGGAGCACCATCAGAGCAACACCACCGGATCATCCCCGCATACGCGGGGAGCACGGCGCTTCGGAAGATGCGCAGCATGGCGGGAAAGGATCATCCCCGCATACGCGGGGAGCACCGAACGGCGCCGAATCGATCGCCGAAAAGGTCGGGATCATCCCCGCATACGCGGGGAGCACTTCGAGATGGACGATACCCGCTTCGGCTGTCGCGGATCATCCCCGCATACGCGGGGAGCACATCGACATCAATCTAGCGAACACGCGCAATCCGGGATCATCCCCGCATACGCGGGGAGCACGTTTTCGCCTACCCGACGTCGATCCAGGATGGCGGATCATCCCCGCATACGCGGGGAGCACCGTAGAGCCGTCGGAGATGCTTACGGCACAGAAGGATCATCCCCGCATACGCGGGGAGCACTCGTGGCGCCTGACCGATGCGATGGTCGAGGGCGGATCATCCCCGCATACGCGGGGAGCACCGTTACCATACTGCAGGTAGTTGCCGGCGAGTGGGATCATCCCCGCATACGCGGGGAGCACTACGCCGTCACGATCGTCGTCCGTGACGGGCAAGGATCATCCCCGCATACGCGGGGAGCACCCAACCTGCATCCAAAAAATGACAATGTCCGCGGGATCATCCCCGCATACGCGGGGAGCACCACAGGGAGGCGACTCGCCGTCTGGCAGGGTGCGGATCATCCCCGCATACGCGGGGAGCACATTCATCCCATTGTTGGCTTCGGCTTCGTTCCGGGATCATCCCCGCATACGCGGGGAGCACGATTTGATGGGGCAGGGCCGCGAGGAGGTCTTGGGATCATCCCCGCATACGCGGGGAGCACGGGGGCCGGGGTGGGCAGGCGGTATCCGCCGCGGGATCATCCCCGCATACGCGGGGAGCACCAGACGGGTGAGTGTCGGACTGGTGGACAGGCGGGATCATCCCCGCATACGCGGGGAGCACTAGACGTCGCGGAATTTGTCGGCGCCGTCCAGGGGATCATCCCCGCATACGCGGGGAGCACATGGGTTTCTGCTTGCCCCACACGTCCACGCCGGGATCATCCCCGCATACGCGGGGAGCACCAGGACGAGGACGTCGAGGAACAGGCCAACGCCGGATCATCCCCGCATACGCGGGGAGCACCAACTTCCTGGGGGCGCCCGACTCGGTGGCCTCGGATCATCCCCGCATACGCGGGGAGCACCATTTGTCGACTTTCCACTGTCCGTCGAGTTTCGGATCATCCCCGCATACGCGGGGAGCACGGCGCCGGCATCGTCCTGTCCAAGCGTCGGGTCGGATCATCCCCGCATACGCGGGGAGCACCAACGCGGCGCCACCTACAACGAGCAGATCGCCGGATCATCCCCGCATACGCGGGGAGCACATGACTGGCTCGAGGACTTCGCAGACCGGCCCGGGATCATCCCCGCATACGCGGGGAGCACCGCAGGTTGTGGTAGGCGCACAGCGCGGCCCCGGGATCATCCCCGCATACGCGGGGAGCACGTGGGTGTGCACATGATTGTCGTGGACGGGCTGGGATCATCCCCGCATACGCGGGGAGCACGGGTCAGCACACACCGAGCCACCGACCCGCCTCCGGATCATCCCCGCATACGCGGAGAGCACCTGTCAAGCCCCTCCGGGGTGGTGTGGCTCACAGGATCATCCCCGCATACGCGGGGAGCACCCGGGCGCCGCCTTCGGCGTCGACCCGACTTCGGGATCATCCCCGCATACGCGGGGAGCACCTGGCGAAGTCGCTCACCGAGAAACTCGGAGGCGGATCATCCCCGCATACGCGGGGAGCACTGGATTGTCGGCCGGAGGGGCGCGTGTTGATGGGGATCATCCCCGCATACGCGGGGAGCACTCCCCCAGCACCGAAATCTCGCAATACCGGGAGGGATCATCCCCGCATACGCGGGGAGCACGTTGATGGCTGGGAGGGCGCCGGTTGGGCGCGGGGATCATCCCCGCATACGCGGGGAGCACGGCGGGCTCTATCCCGAGCCGGACCTGGCCGTCGGATCATCCCCGCATACGCGGGGAGCACGAGACCTGGGTGTCGACGATGACCAGGTCGATGGGATCATCCCCGCATACGCGGGGAGCACTGGTGCCCGAGCCGGCGAAGGGCTCGAGGATGGGGATCATCCCCGCATACGCGGGGAGCACGCGCCCTTGGCCTGCCCGCTCTCGCCCTGGGGCGGATCATCCCCGCATACGCGGGGAGCACCAGCGGGCATACCTGTCCAGGGCGCGACGGGTCGGATCATCCCCGCATACGCGGGGAGCACGGCGTAGCTCACGTTGAAAAGCGCCGCAAGGCCGGATCATCCCCGCATACGCGGGGAGCACCGCATCGTTCCAGATGGCTCTGCGTGCCGCAAGGGGATCATCCCCGCATACGCGGGGAGCACGCGAGTGTCGCGAAACGGATGTCGCCGGTGCTGGGATCATCCCCGCATACGCGGGGAGCACGTGACCGTGTACTCCTTCGTCGCCTCGGTGAACGGATCATCCCCGCATACGCGGGGAGCACCTACGTCAACAGTACCTACCCTGCCCTGGCGGCGGATCATCCCCGCATACGCGGGGAGCACTCGATCGTGTCTGGCGCGACCTGCACGATGTCGGGATCATCCCCGCATACGCGGGGAGCACCCGAGGAATGTGTCCCACGCCACTCTCCTCGTCCGGATCATCCCCGCATACGCGGGGAGCACCGATGGCCTTCCCTTCATTCATCGGAGTAATCCGGATCATCCCCGCATACGCGGGGAGCACGGCTCGACGGCGAGAATGAGTGGATTCCGCGTGGGATCATCCCCGCATACGCGGGGAGCACTTCTCCCGTAGGAGAGGCGTACGAGAATGCTGGGGATCATCCCCGCATACGCGGGGAGCACCCGCCAAGACGGCTCAGCTCGGGCGGCGTACTGGGATCATCCCCGCATACGCGGGGAGCACCCCGGCCTCTCCTCCCCCCGCCGCTAGGGTCGCGGATCATCCCCGCATACGCGGGGAGCACTTCCGCGAGGTGGGAACGCTCATTTTCGACGAAGGATCATCCCCGCATACGCGGGGAGCACGGAACGGCGGGGGCCCTCTTGACGGCAGCTACCGGATCATCCCCGCATACGCGGGGAGCACCTCAGCCAGCCGGCCGCCGAGACGACCAGCACCGGATCATCCCCGCATACGCGGGGAGCACACCGGCTGACCCTCGACGAGCTGGCGCTGGAAAGGATCATCCCCGCATACGCGGGGAGCACCAGAGCACCATGAAAGCCGCCATACCCTTGCCCGGATCATCCCCGCATACGCGGGGAGCACTTTCCCGAGCCTAGCCTCGACGTCGGCCAGGCGGGATCATCCCCGCATACGCGGGGAGCACCGCCACAAGGGCGAGAAGCACGCCTTTCAAACAGGATCATCCCCGCATACGCGGGGAGCACCTTTCAAACATTCATGGCCGACATCGCCGAGCGGGATCATCCCCGCATACGCGGGGAGCACGAAGGCGGTCAAGAGTTGACGACATAAGGCCTCCGGATCATCCCCGCATACGCGGGGAGCACCGTCATCGATGTGGGCGACTGGTTCGGTGCCTGGGATCATCCCCGCATACGCGGGGAGCACCGTCATCGATGTGGGCGACTGGTTCGGTGCCTGGGATCATCCCCGCATACGCGGGGAGCACCGGCTTTTCACTGAGTATGAGCGTCGCGGCGGCGGATCATCCCCGCATACGCGGGGAGCACCCGATCGCGGCCAAGCCCGACAACCTCGTGATGGGATCATCCCCGCATACGCGGGGAGCACGAGACGACGGGCCCCTACACGGCGGTGCTGTCGAGGATCATCCCCGCATACGCGGGGAGCACTGCGTGCGGGAGTCGGTGCCGCGCGCCGACCAGGGATCATCCCCGCATACGCGGGGAGCACTCGACCTGCTTGAAATTCTGCCACTTGACGACGGGATCATCCCCGCATACGCGGGGAGCACCTGCGGGGATTCCTGGAAGTACCCGGCTACGGCGGATCATCCCCGCATACGCGGGGAGCACGCGCCGATCCGTCGGAAAATCTCATGAGTCGGAGGATCATCCCCGCATACGCGGGGAGCACGGCGGGTGTCAGGCGATCCTCGTCGACAGCGGCGGATCATCCCCGCATACGCGGGGAGCACGAAGGCCTGGGCCAGTGGTCCCAGCGTGACACGGGATCATCCCCGCATACGCGGGGAGCACATTGTAGCATGGATGGCTAGGCACGAGAACGCCGGATCATCCCCGCATACGCGGGGAGCACGCCCGTCTGGTACTCCTCGATGCCATTGCCGTAGGATCATCCCCGCATACGCGGGGAGCACCTACGATTTCGACGTGTGGTGCTGGAACTCGTGCGGATCATCCCCGCATACGCGGGGAGCACCATTACTGTTCCTTTCCGGTGTTGTAGCGGGGCGGATCATCCCCGCATACGCGGGGAGCACGGGACGTGGTCACGGCCGATGCGGATGAGCGTGGGATCATCCCCGCATACGCGGGGAGCACGCCGTGGATCGCGGCGTCCGTCGGAGGAAACGGGGATCATCCCCGCATACGCGGGGAGCACGGAAGAAGAGACGAAAGACGCTGGCACCAAAACGGATCATCCCCGCATACGCGGGGAGCACTCCAGGCTCAGTCGGTCTCGGAGCTTCGTCGCGGGATCATCCCCGCATACGCGGGGAGCACGTCCTGAGGGCTGCGATGATGCGGAGGGCTGGGGGATCATCCCCGCATACGCGGGGAGCACCATGAGCTCCCTGCCGCGCACAAGCCGCGACACGGATCATCCCCGCATACGCGGGGAGCACCGGGCGAATTTCCCGGTCGAATCCGCGGACTGCGGATCATCCCCGCATACGCGGGGAGCACCCCGGTTGAGGGCCCTCATCGCCTTGTTCATGCCGGATCATCCCCGCATACGCGGGGAGCACGTGTCGTAGTAGAGTAGACGGTCATAGTTGGCGGGATCATCCCCGCATACGCGGGGAGCACGGTGTTATCTGAAAGGTGAATATCATGCGTTACGGATCATCCCCGCATACGCGGGGAGCACTTCCTTTCTTTTTTTCGTGACGCGAGGCTGCTGGGATCATCCCCGCATACGCGGGGAGCACTTTGGCACCCACCGAGTTCCGATCGACGTCAGCGGATCATCCCCGCATACGCGGGGAGCACCATCCATCCGGGGATTCTTCGGCGTCTCCTTCCGGATCATCCCCGCATACGCGGGGAGCACTACGTCAACAGCATCTACCCTGCCTTGGCGGCGGGATCATCCCCGCATACGCGGGGAGCACGACAGGTTACGCCATAGCGATCGACATACGCGAGGATCATCCCCGCATACGCGGGGAGCACCGCGTCTATCTCGACGTGCTCGCCGCCGCCGTTACCGGATCATCCCCGCATACGCGGGGAGCACTCCATCTCATGGACCTCGACGGCGAAGACTATGGGATCATCCCCGCATACGCGGGGAGCACGCCAGCTGGCCGGAGACCGCGACAAGGTCACCCGGATCATCCCCGCATACGCGGGGAGCACTTTCGCGACGCGACGCCCGAGGATGTCAATGCCCGGATCATCCCCGCATACGCGGGGAGCACCGGCTTTTCACCGAGTATGAGCGGCGCGGCGGAGGATCATCCCCGCATACGCGGGGAGCACTCCGAGCCGAGCCGTCGTGGCGGCCCGATGTCCGGATCATCCCCGCATACGCGGGGAGCACCTCACTCCGCATTGTCGCCACTTCTAGACGACAGGATCATCCCCGCATACGCGGGGAGCACTTCGCGATTGCGCGTTTCGCCGCCACTCATCAAGGATCATCCCCGCATACGCGGGGAGCACGGTGACCGTGTACTCCTTCGTCGCCTCGACGAAGGATCATCCCCGCATACGCGGGGAGCACTCGACCTGAAGGCTCGCTGATGTGGATTGCATAGGATCATCCCCGCATACGCGGGGAGCACAAGAACATGATCATCGCCTGTGTGTGCTGGTCCGGATCATCCCCGCATACGCGGGGAGCACCCTAGAGAGCGTCCCGGCGGTAGAGCCTTGCTGGGATCATCCCCGCATACGCGGGGAGCACCGTTTCGACCCGTGCGAGGACTGTTCTCCCCCAGGATCATCCCCGCATACGCGGGGAGCACCTCGTTACCTGCATTTCCGACGCCAAACGTGCAGGATCATCCCCGCATACGCGGGGAGCACACCTACTACGATTTCGACGTATGGTGCTGGAATGGATCATCCCCGCATACGCGGGGAGCACGTTGAGGCCCTCCTGCCACTCGATTTCGACGCCGGATCATCCCCGCATACGCGGGGAGCACGTGTCGTAGTAGAGCAGGCGGTCGAAGTTAGCGGGATCATCCCCGCATACGCGGGGAGCACTTGCGGCGCAAGTAGGCGTCGATCTGCTTGAAAGGATCATCCCCGCATACGCGGGGAGCACGCGGCGCCGCCGGGCACCATCCGGCAGACCCGAGGATCATCCCCGCATACGCGGGGAGCACCCGACGCCGAGACCGATCTCGCCGCCTACCGGGGGATCATCCCCGCATACGCGGGGAGCACTTCGTCGGTGTGGACGAGGCTCGGACCATCATCGGATCATCCCCGCATACGCGGGGAGCACGTCCTCCGCAATAATGTCTTCGAGTGTCAGGCTGGATCATCCCCGCATACGCGGGGAGCACCCTCTACAAGCACGGGCCCTACCGCGGCACCTAGGATCATCCCCGCATACGCGGGGAGCACGGGCTAGGATACTCTCCTGATGTAGTCCCTGAGGGATCATCCCCGCATACGCGGGGAGCACTGGGGAAGATTCCTCGGTTGTCTCGCATTTCAGTGGATCATCCCCGCATACGCGGGGAGCACGACCAGCTGCCGCAGCCGCTGCCGGTCACGCCCGGATCATCCCCGCATACGCGGGGAGCACTCGTCAGCCAGGATGGACGATAGGGCCTGTTCGAGGATCATCCCCGCATACGCGGGGAGCACCGATCGGAATCGTAGCCCCGGCTGAGGATCCGGGGATCATCCCCGCATACGCGGGGAGCACATGTCGTCGGTGCCGGAGGCGCCACCGCGGGCGGGATCATCCCCGCATACGCGGGGAGCACTGACGCCGGTGTCGAGGTGCTTGGGGGTGCTCAGGATCATCCCCGCATACGCGGGGAGCACGAGGCTGATCAGGTCTTCGGGATCGAAGAGTCCGGATCATCCCCGCATACGCGGGGAGCACCTCTCGGAGTATTCCATTATCGTGTCCTTTCGGGGATCATCCCCGCATACGCGGGGAGCACATCATAGGGTCGATAGGCATGGTTATCGGATGGGGATCATCCCCGCATACGCGGGGAGCACCGGGCCGTCCACATGGCGACGTCGAAAGCCGCCGGATCATCCCCGCATACGCGGGGAGCACCGGTCAGAGCCCCATCGATCGGGCTGTTACGGCGGATCATCCCCGCATACGCGGGGAGCACACGCCGAGTGGCCTGGGCGGGCTTGACGGCGGCGGATCATCCCCGCATACGCGGGGAGCACATCCAAAAGCAATCCGCCGACTCAACCGGTAAAGGATCATCCCCGCATACGCGGGGAGCACCTTCTTCCTTATCGTCGTCTTTCTGGGTTTCGGTGGATCATCCCCGCATACGCGGGGAGCACGGCCGGGATATCGTCCACGTAGGACCGCCAGCGGGATCATCCCCGCATACGCGGGGAGCACCCGGTGAGGATTGTCTTGGTCATTTGATGTGCCGGATCATCCCCGCATACGCGGGGAGCACGGGTTCCATTAGATGGCTCCTCCTCCGATGTTGGGATCATCCCCGCATACGCGGGGAGCACGAGACAGATACCCTCGCGCACAAGCAACAGGTGTGGATCATCCCCGCATACGCGGGGAGCACATCAAAATCAGTGTGACCGCCGACACGAAAAAGGGATCATCCCCGCATACGCGGGGAGCACGAAAGGCCCCCCGCCCCGGCGGGGGGCCTCCCCGGATCATCCCCGCATACGCGGGGAGCACGATAGGGCGAAATTCGTCGGGCCTAAGCAGTACGGATCATCCCCGCATACGCGGGGAGCACGTCGTCACGGAAAATGACTCAGGCCTCGCGGGCGGATCATCCCCGCATACGCGGGGAGCACTAGGTACCGAGTGAGGCCCTCTTCGAGGATGAAGGATCATCCCCGCATACGCGGGGAGCACGAGCTTTGAGTAATTGCGTTGCCAGTCGGAGTAGGGATCATCCCCGCATACGCGGGGAGCACGTATATCACACCGTCGCCATTTTCGACCAGTCCGGATCATCCCCGCATACGCGGGGAGCACTTCGCAACCCGGCGCCCGAGGATATCGATCCCCGGATCATCCCCGCATACGCGGGGAGCACTACCTACTGTCGGACTCTTCCTTCGTATAGCGGGGATCATCCCCGCATACGCGGGGAGCACGCGCTGGAGCCCTGCTGCTGGGGGGCGTTGACGGGATCATCCCCGCATACGCGGGGAGCACCCATCGCCGACGGAAGTTTTTCGAACGACAACGGGATCATCCCCGCATACGCGGGGAGCACTGTGGATCGAGGCTGAAGACTACCAAACCGTTCGGATCATCCCCGCATACGCGGGGAGCACGCTTGGAAATCCCTGCAATACCAAGGATCGCCGCCGTGATTATACCAGTTTTCCTT
>ERZ773038.371-NODE-371-length-30466-cov-4.757259_pt1 | contig 30466 bp, 30 predicted proteins | sample MGYA00511665_ERZ773038 | MGnify/ENA primary metagenome ERZ773038 (study PRJEB29015, sample SAMEA2737966) | human oral metagenome | biome: human oral; feature: human-associated habitat; material: dental | place: China | collected 2028 ... | reverse complement strand
TAGCGCATGACTGTTAATCATGATGTCGTAGGTTCGAGTCCTACTGCCGGAGCTACTAAGCATTCTTTAGGAATGCTTTTTTTACATTGTAAAAATATAATAAAAACCAAACTGTTTTCTTGTGCAGTTTGGTTTTTCAATTATAACGATTTTTTCTTACGTATCTTATTGTAAATTATAAATAACGCGATTCCAGATAAAAATGCTATACTACCTTCTTTAAGACCATTTGGGATAAATGTCAGTTTTATTTTTCCAGCGCCTTTTTTGACATCAATTTTCATAAAGCCATTTTGTGCTCTTGAAATTTTAATTGATTTTCCGTTTTGTGTGGCAGTCCAACCTTTATCATAAGGAATTGTGAAGAATAAAGAACTATCTCGTTGAGCTTGATAATGTGCTGTTATTGTATTATGTTTTGTTGTCACAGATACTTTTTGTCGTTGAATCTTGTTTATCGCTTGTTGAAAATGACTGGTGTCAAGCTTATAAAATTCAGGACTATCAAATGAAACTTTTGAATTATCTGGGAAAGATATTTTAACGGTTATGATTTGTTTTTGCTTAAAATAACCAAGATTAAAAAATGGAAAGACATTGTTGGTACCATAATGCATTTTTTGATTGTTATTTACAATTATGTCAACTGATTTTTGGTTATCATTTGAGAAAGTTAAGTTTGGCAGAGTTAAATAAACTTGACTATTTGCTGGAACTTCTAAAGTGTAAGTGATGCTGGCAAAAGAGTCATAACTTTCTTTATCTACTTCTGCAGCTATTCTATTTCCAACTTTCTTAACATTATGATTACTTGTAGGAGGTAATCTGTGATAGTATTTTAAATTTAATCCAGAAAGCTGATTGAGAAAACGAGTTTGATTATCTAATGTTAAGTGATTAAACTTTACATCTCTGTAAATTGAATTTGTTAAAAATACTAGCGAATTAGCATTCTTATTTTCATAAAGTGTTAAATTATATTTCGTTTTAATGGAAGTAAAGCCATATTTTTGAGGATTGTTTGTTGAAATATTATATTTTACACCCAATAAACTATCCATAAGGATACTATTGTTTTGGTAACGTAAATTTAAATTAGTTCCAGATGACTTAAAACCTAATTTATCAAGAATAGAACTAGCTGCGGTATTGCGAACAGAAGAAAATTGAGAGATACCATTATAATTGTATTTCATACTGTCATTTCCAGTTTGAATAGCTAATTTTTCAGTTCTAAAGAAATTGGAATTTTTCTTTTTACTGTAGTTGACGAGTAAATCAATAGCTGTTAAATCTTGTTCATAAGCATTTCTACTTGCAAAGACCCATTCTTTTGCAATTCCTTCCATTTGATAAAAACTATTTAAACTTAGTTCAAAGCAAACAAATAATAAAGTAGAAATAGTAAATATTTTAACAGAAATATATTTTTTTGTATAAGTCCAAGAAATTAAAAGATAAGCAATCAAAAACTCTAATGTTAAGATGAAATTAACAGAACCTAAAAATTTGTAATGATTCTTAAAAATAAAAGCAGCAATAAAACCAAGTCCTAAGATAGAAAAACTGGCTAGAATGTTTGTCAATTTAATCTCTTTTAGACGCTCCAAGCTTTCAGCAGCTAAGAAAATAATGACAATAGAAAAAGTCCAAGAGTAACGATGTAGGAACATATTTGGCGTGTGCATACCTTGCCAAAGCAGATCCAAAGGCTGTAAGTAAAAACTAGCTACTAAGAATATAATTAAAATAACATAGGAAAGTTTCACGTGAAACTTAATAGACTTTAAAGTGAAGAAGAGAATTGCTAGTAATAATGGAACAAGCCCAACATAAATCATTGGAATAGATCCATATTTAGTTGTGTCAAAAGCTCCAATAAAGTTTTTGGCAAAGATATCCAAATACCAACTTTTTTCAGTCAGTAAGGTTGTTACTTTTGTTAATTTCTCACCATGCGTTTTTAAATCTAGAAAAGTTGGTAGAATCATAATGAGACTAGTTATCCCAGCTGAAATTGACACAACTGTAAAGTCTATGAAAGATTTAATCCTAATTTTAAAATCCCATGAAGTTTGAACAAAGAACCACAATACAAGAAAGATCGCCATCATATACCCAAAATAATAATTTTGAATAAAAAGAATTGACAAAGCTGTAAAGTAAAGAACACGTCTTTTTTGAGTAATCAACTGATGTAAACCAAGTAAAATAAGTGGAATAATAATGAAGACATCTAACCAAGTTTTTATTTCAAGTTGACTAACTGCAAAACTCATTAAAGAATAGGATGTTGACAGTATTAAAATATAATAAGGAAAAATTTTTTTGAATATATTTTTAATGCTTATGAAACAAGTCAATCCCATCAAACCAAACTTTATCAGAGTAAATAAATATACTTCATCTGGCATATTTTTTAGATTGAAAAAATAAACTAAAGGTGATAAAAAACTCCCTAGATAATAGCTAGATAAGGCATAAAAGTTCAAACCGAGTCCACTTGTAAACGTATAAAAGATGTTATCTGTACCATGCAAAATATTCCTTAAAGTGACATCAAAAATAACATATTGATGAAATCCGTCTCCTAATAGCGGAGAAGTGTCACTTTTCCAATAGATTCCATTTATAAGGTAAGTTATAAACAGAATCAAAAATGGAATAAAAAAGGCTATCAAATAATAATTTTTGAAGAGTTTTTTGATTTTTTTCATAAGCTATCGTAAAATACTAAAATTTAAGGAACTGAATCTTTCATCAGCTCCTATTTTTTGAAAAGTTTAATCTTTCCAAAGACTATTGACTTTTTCTTGTACTTCTTGATTTTCTAAAAATTCATCATAGGTTTCGTCAATACGATCAATGACACCATTTTTAGAAAGAACAATAATGTGATTAGCAAGTGTCTGGATAAATTCATGATCGTGGCTAGCAAAAATAATAGATTCTTTAAAGTTTTTCAGACCGTCATTTAGGCTAGAAATAGATTCTAAGTCTAAGTGATTGGTTGGATCATCTAGTACTAAAACGTTTGATTTGAGCAACATGAGCTTTGACAGCATGACACGAACCTTTTCACCACCTGACAAGACGTTGACAGACTTGTTAACCTCATCACCAGAGAAAAGCATGCGACCTAGAAATCCTCGAAGGAAGGTGTTGTCATCTTCTTCTTTACTTGCAAATTGACGGAGCCAGTCAAGAATAGATTCACCGCTGGCAAAATCTTTGCTATTGTCTTTTGGTAAATAAGATTGACTAGTTGTAATACCCCACTTGACAGTTCCTTCATAGTCAATATCTCCCATAATAGCTCGAATCAAAGCGGTTGTTTGAATGTCATTTTGTCCAATCAAGGCTGTCTTGTCACCCGGACGCAAGATAAAGCTGATGTTGTCAAGGATGACTTCGCCGTCAATCTTGACAGAAAGATTTTCTACTGTCAAGAGGTCATTTCCGATTTCGCGTTCGGCTTTGAAGTTAATAAATGGATATTTACGGCTTGATGGGACAATCTCTTCTAGTTCAATTTTGTCAAGCATTTTTTTACGAGAAGTTGCTTGCTTAGATTTTGAAGCATTAGCAGAGAAGCGAGCAACAAATTCTTGCAGTTGCTTGATTTTTTCTTCAGCTTTAGCATTACGATCTGCTAAGAGTTTAGCAGCTAACTCACTAGATTCTTTCCAGAAATCATAGTTACCAACATAGAGTTTGATTTTACCGAAGTCCAAATCAGCCATGTGTGTACATATTTTATTGAGGAAGTGACGGTCGTGGGATACAACGATAACGGTATTTTCAAAATCAACCAAAAAATCTTCTAACCAAGAGATAGATTGAATGTCAAGACCGTTGGTCGGTTCGTCTAGCAGCAGAACATCTGGTTGACCAAATAGAGCTTTTGCAAGGAGTACTTTTACTTTATCTCCATTGGATAATTCACTCATATTTTGATAGTGAAGATTTTCTGGGATATTCAAGTTCTGGAGGAGTTGAGAGGCTTCACTTTCAGCCTCCCAACCACCTAACTCAGCAAATTCACCTTCTAATTCAGCTGCTCGGACACCGTCTTCATCAGAAAAATCAGGTTTCATGTAAATGGCATCTTTTTCTTTCATAATGTTATAAAGATGCTCATTTCCCATGATAACTACATCAATCACTCGTTCTTCTTCATAATCAAAGTGATTTTGCCGAAGGACTGAGAGACGTTCGTCTGGTCCGAGTGAGATATTTCCAGTCGTTGGTTCGATATCTCCAGCTAGGATTTTTAAAAAAGTTGATTTTCCTGCACCATTAGCACCAATTAAACCATAAGTATTTCCTTTTGTAAATTTGATATTCACATCATCAAATAATTTTCGATCACTAAAGCGTAGTGAGACATCTGATACTGTAAGCAATAATTTTCTCCTAATTCTGTAATTAGTTTCATTTTACTAGAAAATTTGACTTTTTTCAAATGATTCGGGGATAAAATATGACATTTTAGAATATTGATAAGTAAGAGAAATTTCAAAAATTTATAATGAATTTAGAATATTTTTAGGAGGAGAAAAATGAAAATTTTATTGGTAAATGGTTATCAAAAACATGATTTTTGTAAAGGAGAATTAAATTTTAGTTTGTATAATATTATGTTGGATAAATTACGTCACAATCATGATGTGCAATTATCTTCTGTTGAAAATTATAATATTATAGATGAACGAAATAAATTTTTGTGGGCAGATTTGATTATTTTTCAATTTCCTATTTATTGGTTTAATGTACCTGGAAAGTTGAAATTATATATGGATGAAGTCTTTGAATATGGTCAATTTTATTCGTTTGCAGATGTTTATGGTCAAGGTGGTTTGATGAAAGGAAAAGAATATATCCTATCCACTACTTGGAATGCACCAGAAGAAGTTTTTAATAATCCGGCTGCATTTTTTGATGGAAAAAATGTAGATGATGTTTTGATTTCATTCCATAAGACCATGGAATTTTGTGGTTTAAAGAAAAGAAAAACACTATCTTTTCATAATGTTGTGAAAAATCCTCAATTTAAATTTTATAAACAGACAATAGAAGATTATTTTTTAAAAGAGTTGTAAATAGTGTAAAGGGGGCGTAAAGTGTTAGTTGTTTTTAATTTTAAAAATCAGATGTCAATCAAGCAACAATTAGAATTGTTAGAGAAGTTCAATCAACCAATAAGCAAGCAACATCAATTGATTATTGCTCCTATCATACCGGATTATAATGTATATCATTTTGACATTGCAGTTCAAAATTTGTCAATTAAAGGAAGAAATGTAGGTGATTTATCGCCTCAACATTTAAAACATTACAATATAAATTATGCTTTTGTAGGTCATTTAGAAAGGCAAAAGTATTTAAATGAAACAACAAGAATGATTCGCTCAAAGATTGACAATGCTTTACAGAAAGATATTATTCCTATTATTTGTGTAGGAAATCATGAAAATCCTATTTTTGAATGCGCAACATATTTAGATGATCTAGATCTTCAGGATAAACATATTATTGTAGCTTACGAAATATTGAGTGCAACATTAAAAGGAAAAAAAGATTATTCCTTTATAGATGTTGAAGAAAGTTTTCAAGATTTAAAAGATTATTTGGATAATTTAAGTGTAAAGTTTGGGTTTACATATCAGTTGATTTTTGGTGGTGGTGTAAACTGTGAAGATATTGAACAGATTTTAAATATTGGATTTGATGGGATTCTTATTGGAGATAGAATTGAAAGTTTGGTTGAAACCTACCAATACTTACTAAAAGATACTCTTGTATTGATGTAGAAAGACAAGGAGAAGAAAAAATGAAATCAATTTTAGTAACAGGTGGAGCTGGATATATTGGATCTCATACTGTAAAGGCACTTTTAGATGCTGATTATGATGTGCATGTTTTGGATAATCTAGCATCAGGTGTCAGGGATGCGGTGGATGTAAGAGCGCACTTTAAAGAACTGGATGTTTATGATGAGCTGGCATTAAAAGATTATTTACAATCTCATAAAATTGATGCTGTATTGCACTGTGCAGGGGAAATCGTTGTTAGTGAAAGTATTGAAAATCCTAGTAAATATTTTGCAGCAAATGTAGCTGGTATGAATCGTGTGTTAAAAGTATTATCAGAAGTAGGAATTGATAAAATTATATTTTCTTCTACAGCTTCAGTTTATGGCAATAATTGTATGGATAAACCTGCAAATGAAGATACGCTATTAAATCCAGTAAATCCTTATGCAGAGACAAAACTGATGGGAGAACGCATGATTTATTGGATGGCCAACCGTTATAGTTGGAAATATGTCATTTTTCGTTATTTTAATGTTGCTGGTGCTGCTATGGATACTTCAAATGGTTTGAGGGTTAAAAATCCGACACATATTATCCCTAATATTAATAAAACGGCTCTTGGACAAAATGATGCTTTAAAAATTTATGGCGATGATTATGAAACGCGAGATGGCTCATGCATTCGTGATTATATTCATGTTTTAGATTTAGCGCAGGCACATGTAAAGGGATTTGACTATTTGTTTACAGATTCGTCAACTTCACAGATTTTCAATTTAGGAACAGAACAAGGTTATACTGTCAAGGAAATTTACAATACTGCAGAGCAAATTTTACAGCAAAAAATTCCTCATGAAATTGTGGCACGTCGTTCTGGTGATCCAGCAAGTGTGTTAGCAAATGCTTCTAAAGCAAAAGAATTTTTAAATTGGCAAGCAACTTATTCTTTGAAAGATATTATATTATCTGATTATAAATGGCGTGTGAAAGCTGGTAATTCAATTGTCAAATAATTTTAAGAAGTGTAGAAATAGTTTCTACACATTTTTCTTGAAAATGGTATAATATTATCAAGAAAATTCAAGGAGAATGTGATGTCAAAACCTATTATTTTAACAGGAGATCGTCCAACAGGAAAATTACATATTGGTCATTATGTAGGAAGTTTGCGAAATCGTGTTTTATTACAAGATGAAGGAAAATATGAATTATTTGTATTTTTAGCTGATCAGCAAGCCTTGACAGATCATGCTAAGGATCCTAAGACAATTGTAGAGTCAATTGGAAATGTAGCATTAGACTATTTAGCTGCTGGATTAGATCCTGAAAAGACAACTATTTTTATTCAAAGTCAAATTCCTGAGTTGTCAGAGTTGTCAATGTATTATATGAATTTGGTGTCATTAGCGCGTTTGGAACGTAACCCAACTGTCAAGTCAGAAATTGCTCAAAAAGGATTCGGTGAAAGTATTCCAACTGGTTTTTTAGTTTATCCAATTGCACAAGCAGCAGATATTACTGCTTTTAAAGCGAATTATGTTCCAGTAGGAAATGATCAGAAACCAATGATTGAACAAACTCGTGAAATTGTACGTTCTTTTAACCATACTTATAATTGTGATGTCTTGGTAGAGCCTGAGGGCATTTATCCTCAAAATGAAGTAGCAGGACGTTTGCCGGGGCTTGACGGGAATGCAAAAATGTCTAAATCTTTAAATAATGGCATCTATTTATCTGATGATATGGATACTTTACAAAAGAAAGTGATGAGCATGTATACTGATCCTGACCATATCAAGATTGAAGATCCTGGTAAAATTGAAGGCAATATGGTTTTTCATTATTTAGATGTGTTTAGTCGTCCAGAAGATGCGCAAGAAATTACAGCAATGAAGGAACACTATCAACGAGGTGGACTGGGAGATGTGAAAACAAAACGCTATTTATTGGAAATTTTAGAGCGTGAGTTAGGACCAATTCGTGAACGTCGTGTTGAATTTTCAAAAGATATGGGAGCAGTCTACACTATGCTACAAAAAGGTAGCGAAAAAGCACGTCAAGTAGCTAGTCAGACTCTTTCTGATGTAAAATCTGCTATGGGAATTAATTATTTCAAATAAATTAAGAAAGACTGTCACTAAAAGTGATGGTTTTTTAGATAATAGTGATTGACAAATACAGATAGAATGGTATCATATTAACAATAAATACGAGCTGTGCTCAATCAATAAAGAAAAGAGGAATTTGTGGATGTCTAACTGGGACACTAAATTTTTGAAAAAAGGTTTTACTTTTGATGATGTATTACTCATTCCTGCAGAGAGTCATGTTTTGCCAAATGATGCGAATTTACAAACAAAATTGGCTGAAAATTTGACACTCAATATTCCAATTATCACCGCAGCAATGGATACTGTTACAGAAAGTAAAATGGCCATTGCTATTGCTCGTGCTGGAGGTCTTGGTGTTATTCACAAAAATATGTCTATTGAGCAACAAGCGGATGAAATTCGGAAAGTTAAACGATCAGAAAATGGAGTTATCATTGATCCATTCTTCTTGACTCCAACTCATACGGTATCAGATGCAGAAGAATTGATGGAACGTTATCGTATCAGTGGTGTTCCTGTTGTTGAAACGCTTGAAAATCGCAAATTAGTTGGGATTATTACAAATCGTGATATGCGATTTATTACGGATTATAATCAACCTATCTCAGCGCATATGACGAGTAAAAATCTTGTGACAGCTCCTGTTGGAACAGATCTTGAAACGGCAGAGCGGATACTTCATGAGCATCGCATTGAAAAATTACCATTGGTTGATGACTACGGTTGTTTATCTGGTCTGATTACAATTAAAGATATTGAAAAAGTAATTGAATTTCCAAATGCAGCTAAAGATGAATATGGTCGTCTTTTGGTTGCTGGTGCAGTAGGAGTTACTTCTGATACATTTGAGCGTGCAGAAGCTTTATTTGAAGCAGGTGCAGATGCTATTGTCATTGATACAGCACATGGACATTCAGCGGGAGTACTTCGGAAGATTGCTGAGATTCGTGAACATTTTCCAGAACGAACGTTGATTGCAGGGAATATTGCTACAGCAGAAGGTGCCCGTGCATTATATGATGCCGGAGTTGATGTTGTAAAAGTCGGGATTGGTCCAGGTTCAATTTGTACCACTCGTGTTATTGCTGGAGTTGGTGTACCTCAAGTGACGGCAATTTATGATGCTGCACAAGTTGCGCGTGAATACGGGAAAACAATTATTGCAGATGGTGGGATTCAGTATTCAGGAGATATCGTGAAAGCACTTGCTGCAGGAGGAAATGCAGTGATGCTTGGTTCAATGTTTGCTGGTACAGATGAGGCACCAGGTGAAACAGAAATTTTCCAAGGCCGTAAGTTTAAAACATATCGTGGGATGGGGTCCATTGCTGCTATGAAGAAAGGGTCCAGCGATCGTTATTTCCAGGGTTCTGTCAATGAGGCGAACAAGCTAGTTCCAGAAGGAATTGAAGGTCGTGTAGCTTATAAAGGTGCAGCAGCAGATATCGTTTTCCAAATGATTGGAGGAGTTCGTTCTGGTATGGGATATTGTGGAGCAGCCAATCTCCAAGAACTACATGACAAAGCTCAATTTATTGAAATGAGTGGAGCTGGTTTGAAAGAAAGCCACCCTCATGATGTTCAAATTACGAATGAAGCTCCAAACTATTCTGTACAATGAGATTTATTATAAAAGCTCTGCAGTAGATAATGCAGAGCTTTTATAATTAACACACTTTACAAACGTGTAAAGCGTGTTAATATCTAGTTTACACCTTATCTTCAGTTAAATGTCCTTCATGAATTGAGAAAATTTTAATATTAGAAGGCACGTTTTGTAGATGTTCTAGAGTTGTTGTTGTCATAAATGTTTGGATATTTTGAGAAATAGTTTCAAGTAAATTAAGTTGACGACTATTGTCAAGTTCACTCATAACATCGTCAAGTAGAAGAATTGGTTTTTCTTTAGTAACAGTTTCCATGAGCTCAATTTCTGCCAGTTTGAGAGATAAAACCACACTTCGATGTTGTCCTTGACTACCAAAATTGGCATTCATGTCATTGATACAAAAAGCAATATCATCTCGATGGGGACCAACTCCAGTATTTTTTTTAAATAAATCTCTACTACGGCTTTGCTTTAATGCAATTTGGAAGGATTCTTTTAACTTATTGGAATCTGAAAGTGGAACAGAAGAGCAGTACTTAATGGTTAAGTTTTCTAAATGACTTGAGAGTTCCAAATGTTTTTGTTGACCAAAGTGCTCTAATTTTTTGAGAAATTCTATCCGATGCTGCATAACACGACAACCAAATTCCACTAGTTGATCATCTAAAACTGCTAAAAAAGTCTCATCTATTGTTTTTGCTGTTTTTAAATAAGTATTTCTTTGTTTTAAAACATGGTGGTAATGTGATAAATCAGATAAATAGATTGGCTTAATTTGCCCCAATTCTATATCAATAAATTTTCGTCTAAGGGCTGGAGCTCCTTTAATCAACTGTAAATCTTCTGGAGCAAATAAAATAGCATTCATATTTCCAACATAATCAGATAGTTTGCTTTGTTTTAGATGATTAACCTTTGTAATTCTTCCTTTAGGTGTCAAGTCAATCTCTAAAGAGATTTTTCCAGTTCGCTTGACAAGTTGTCCAGATATTTTTAGGGTGTCTTTGGAGAAATAAATTAAATCTTTGTCTGAACGAGTTCGATGACTTCGTGTCAATGCAAGAAAATAGATAGCTTCCAAGATATTTGTTTTTCCTTGAGCATTTTGGCCTAGAAAAATATTGAGACCAGAATGAAAATCTATTTCAGTTGCTTCATAATTACGAAAATGTTGAATTTGTAACTTTTTTAACCACATATTAAATACCCGGGAAGCGGATAGGAGCCTTTTTATCCGATTTATTGGTTCTCAGACTTGTTGTCGATTTACTTTTTTTGATACTTTTGTTCATTTCTTTTACAAGGGTGGCAACTCGTCTTTTTTCTAAAAGCTCTTTTTCATGCTCCCCCCTTTCCTCTTCATTTGGTGCAGTCAGCAGTATTTCTAATTTTTGATTTGGGAGAGTAATAGTATCGCCAATGCGAATTTTCTTTCCGCGGCGAGTTTCGAGCTCTCCATTAAAATAAACTTGATTTTCTTGAAGAAAACTTTTAATAGCACCACCACTTTGAATGATTCCGACTTCTTTTAATAAAGCTTGTAGGGTGATGTAGTCATCAAATAATTTATATTTCATAATTAACCTCGATCTTTGTTATTATATCATAATTAGATGAAAAGATGATATTAGAATTATCACAATCACACCATTAAGAAAACGTTTTAAGTTGAAAGAATAAAGCTTGAAGGAGAAATTAGGAGTCGTTTCGTGATATAATAGAAGTCAATATTAAAAGAACATGAGGGACACTATGGAGCTGGTTTCTGGAGTAGATCTCCATTTTATAACATCCAAAAAATTTAAAACGAATCGAATAAAAATGAGGTTTTCAGCTCCGATGTCTACGGATACGATAGCGGGGCGCGTGCTGGTTGCAAGTATGCTTGAAACAGCTAATGAAATCTATCCAACTTCGCAGATTTTTCGTGAACGATTAGCAACTCTTTATGGTGCTAACTTTTCAACGGGATTATCACGCAGAGGACTAATACATTACGTGGATTTAAATATCTCTTTTGTTAGCGATGCATTTTTAAGTCGAAAAAATACACTAACAGGAGAGATACTTGATTTTTTAAAGGATAGCTTGTTAAAACCTTTAGCGAATGAAGGAGCTTTTAATCAGGCTGTTTTTGAAATTGAAAAAAAGAATGTACTCAATGATTTAAAAGCTGAAATTGAAGATCATTTTTATCACGCACATCAAGAGCTGAATAAATTATTTTATACAGAAAAGGAAATGCAAACTCCTCGTTTAGCTACGCCAGACTTAGTTGACAAGGAAACACCAGAAAGTAGTTTTGCTATTTTTCAAAAAATGCTTCAAAATGATAAAATTGATATCTTTTTTATGGGTGATTTTAATGAGATTGAAGTCTGTGAACATATAAAAATTTTAGGTTTACAGCCTCGTCAACTTAGTTTACAACTGCATTATCATCAGGAATTTTCGAATGTTTTAAAAGAATCATTGGAGCGAAAAGATGCTCATCAATCTATTGTTGAATTAGGATATCATTTTTCTACTCAATATGGTGATAAGACTCATATCCCTCTTATTGTATTGAACGGACTTTTAGGTGGCTTTGCTCATTCAAAATTATTTGTTAATGTTCGGGAAAAAGAGGGTCTAGCTTATACAATTTCAAGTAGTATTGATATTTTTTCGGGTATGATGCGTATTTATGCTGGAATTGATAGGAAAAATCGAACAAAAACAGTGAGTTTAATTTATCGACAAATTGCAGATTTAAAAAAAGGGCATTTTACTGATGAGGAGTTAAATCAGACCAAAAAAATGCTACGAAATGCGATGCTCCTTTCTTTAGATAGGCAAAATACGTTGATAGAACAAGCTTATATGGCATCTGTTTTGCAGAAAACATTTATGCCAATTGCTGTTTGGCTAAATGCTTTAGAAGCAGTCAGCCGAGAAGATATCATTGTTGCTGCAACACAACTCAGGCTACAAGCGATTTATTTTATGGAAGGAAAATAATGCAAACTTTAAAAATGGAGAGAAAGGATTATCCAGCAGTTGGAGAAGCAGTCTATCAGACTACTTTACGAAATGGTCTAAAAGTATTTCTTTTACCCAAACGAGATTTCAATGAAACTTATGGGATTATGACAGCAAATTTTGGCTCAATTGATACTTCTTTTATTCCGCGTGGTTCTAATCAAGCTGTTCAATACCCTGCAGGAGTTGCACATTTTTTGGAACATAAATTATTTGAGGATGAAAATGGTCAAGATCTTTTACAACAATTCGTTGAATTAGGTGCTGAGAGCAATGCCTTTACAAGTTTTACTAAGACCAGTTATCTTTTTTCGGCGACGGACAATGTTTTAGAAAATGTGAGATTGTTGCAAAGTTTACTAGAAAATGCTTATTTCACAGAAGAATCTGTTCAACGTGAACAGGGAATTATCCAGCAAGAAATTGATATGTACAAAGACAATCCAGATTATTGCCTGTTTTTTCACACTTTAGCAAATCTTTATCCAGACACTCCATTGGCAGAAGATATTGCAGGAAGCGTTGAATCAATCGCGGAAATAACCGTTGAGGATTTGGATGAAAACTTTGAAACCTTTTACCATCCATCTAATATGAGTTTACTGCTGATTGGTAATTTTGACCTAGAAAAGACCATTGCTGTTATTCAGGAGCAACACGAATCTTTGAAGGAGATTGATGAAGAAAGTTTGATTAGATGTTTTCCCCTTGCGTTAAATCCTGTTATTTCTACTGGGAGTGTTCGAATGGAAGTGGCGAGTTCTAAACTTGCAATCGGATTACGTGGAAATCAATCGTTAGCGGAAGTTGATTTATTTCGTTATAAAATTGGTTTAAAACTGCTATTTGCAATGATGTTTGGCTGGACATCTAAAAGATTTCAAACGCTTTATGAGGCTGGAAAAATAGACAACTCATTATCGTTAGAAGTTGAAGTAGAAAAAGATTTTCACTTTGTGATGTTAACAATGGATACTAGTGAGCCAGTTGCTCTGTCTCACCAATTTCGTTCTGCGATTCGTGATTTTGAAAAAGACCCTGATGTAACAGAAGAGCATCTTGATATTATAAAAAGTGAAATGTTTGGTGATTTTTTACATGGACTGAACTCATTAGAATATATTGCTACTCAATACGAAACCTTTTCAGAAGGGGATAATCTATTTGATTTACCAAAAATATTACAGACAATTAGTTTAGTTGATGTGATTGAAATAGGACATCATTTTATTGATTCTTGTGAAATGATTGATTTTACTATTTTTCCAAAATAATTTCATGTTTTGGTGAAATTTGGTAAAATAGTGTTTAATAGAAAGAAGGCTAGTGTGTATGAGAAAGAAAACAATCGGTGAAGTCCTGAGGTTAGCTCGTATTAATCAAGGAATGAGCTTGGAAGATTTACAAAAGAAAACAGATATTCAGTTAGAGCTACTGGAAGCTATGGAAGCTGATGATTTTGATCGTCTTCCCAGTCCCTTCTATGCTCGTTCTTTTCTAAGAAAATATGCTTGGGCTGTTGATTTAGATGAGCGAATTATTCTTGATGCTTATGAAGAAGGAAACATGATTACTTATGATGAAGTGGATGTTGATGAGGAAGAGAATTTTAGAAGTCGAAGAACAAAAAAACAACAAACTTCTTTTTTACCATTATTTTATCTGACGATTCTTGCATTAGCTATTTTATCTTTTGTTAGTTATTATGTTTGGACATACGTTCACCATAACTCATTAACAACCACTCCTTCATCAAGTTATAGTGTTGTAAACAAACAGACAACTACTTCTTCTAGTTCGACTAGTGAGGCAACTTCTAGTGAATCTTCTGGCAGTTCAAATACAAATTTGACTGTATCAGGAAATGGTAACAACTTGACAGCAACCTTGACAGGTGCAACCACCTCTGTCAATTTAAAACTATCAGTTACTGATGCAACTAGTTGGGTAAGTGTTACAGGTACAGACTTAGAAGGTGGGGCAACATTAAGTCCTGAGAATCAAAGTGTGTCAACTACAATCTCTCCAGGGACCACTTCAACAATTACTCTTGGTGTGGTTCAAGGTGTGACCATTACAATTGATAATCAACAGATTGATACGTCAGGCTTGACAAGTTTGACAGGTACAATTACACTTATAATAAACAATTAAGGAAAAGAAAATGAAAAAAGAAAATATTCCTAATGCTTTAACTTTGTTACGGATTGCTTTAATTCCAATTTTTATTTTAGTACTATCCTTGGGTCACTCTGTTGGAATGCATGTCTTTGCAGCGATTATTTTTGCAGTAGCCAGCATTACAGATTATTTGGATGGATATTTGGCTCGTAAATGGAAGGTTGTAACAAATTTTGGGAAATTTGCTGATCCGATGGCAGATAAGTTATTGGTCATGTCAGCTTTTATTATGTTGATTGAAATGAATATAGCACCTGCTTGGGTTGTTGCAGTTATCATCTGTCGTGAGTTAGCTGTGACAGGTTTGCGGCTATTGTTGGTTGAAACTGGAGGGACAGTCTTAGCTGCTGCTATGCCAGGGAAAATAAAAACATTTACGCAGATGTTTTCCATTATTTTTCTGTTATTGCACTGGACACTGCTAGGACAAGTTTTGCTATATATTGCATTGATTTTTACGATTTATTCGGGTTATGACTACTTCAAAGGAAGTGCCTATCTTTTTAAAGATACATTTAGATAATATGAAAAATATCATTGAAGTTCAGCATTTAAAGTATAAATACGATCATCATGCAGATGATTATATTCTCAAGGATGTGACGTTTCACGTGAAACAAGGAGAGTGGCTGTCTATTGTGGGGCATAATGGCAGTGGCAAGTCTACGACGATTCGTTTAATAGATGGCTTGTTGGAGGCAGAAAGTGGCGAGATTATCATTGATGGAGATAAATTAACTCTTGAAAATGTATGGGAAAAGCGCCAGCATATTGGGATGGTTTTTCAAAATCCGGATAATCAATTTGTGGGGGCGACTGTTGAGGATGATGTTGCCTTTGGTTTGGAAAATCAAGGAATGGATTACCAAATAATGTTTGACAGAGTTCAAGAAGCATTAGACATTGTTGGAATGCAAGATTTTAAAGAGCGTGAACCTGCAAGACTTTCAGGTGGGCAAAAGCAGCGCGTGGCTATTGCTGGTGTGGTTGCTTTGCGTCCTGACATCATTATTTTAGATGAAGCAACTAGTATGTTGGATCCGGAAGGGCGTTTAGAGTTGATCCAGACAGTTAAAAAGATTAAAGATCGACATGGAATGACTGTTATTTCTATCACGCATGATTTGGATGAGGTGGCTCTTAGTGACCGAGTTTTGGTGATGAAGGAAGGTCAGGTGGAATCAACCGGCACACCAAGTGAGCTTTTCTCACGAGCGGATTTAGAAGATTTAGGTTTAGACGAACCTTTTACAAATCAAGTAAAGGAAACTTTGCTGAATTCAGGCTTTCAATTGCCAGAGCGCTATTTAACAGAAAAAGAATTGCAGGATTATTTATGGGAATCACTTTAGAAAATGTAAGTTATACTTATCAAGCAGGCACTCCCTTTGAGGGTCCTGCCCTTTTTGAAGTCAATTTAGAAATAAAAGATGGCTCATATACTGCTTTGGTTGGTCATACAGGTAGTGGGAAATCAACTATTTTACAATTGCTGAATGGGCTTTTAGTCCCGACTGAAGGAAGTGTCGTGATTGATGATGTCAAAATTACTTCCACATCTGTAAACAAAGATATTAAACAAGTACGTAGAAAAGTAGGATTGGTTTTTCAGTTTGCTGAAAGTCAGATTTTTGATGAGACCGTTTTAAAAGATGTTGCTTTTGGTCCACAAAATTTTGGAATATCAAAGGAAGACGCTGAACGTGTAGCACGTGAAAAATTAACTCTTGTCGGAATTTCAGAAGAATTATTTGAACGAAGCCCGTTTGAACTGTCTGGGGGACAAATGCGTCGAGTAGCCATAGCTGGTATCCTAGCCATGGAGCCAGATATTCTTGTATTGGATGAGCCAACAGCAGGCTTAGATCCTGCTGGACGAAAAGAATTGATGAGTTTATTTAAACGATTACATGAAGCAGGAATGACCATTGTTTTGGTAACGCATTTGATGGATGATGTCGCTAATTTTGCAGATACGGTTTATGTGATGGAAAAAGGAAGATTAGTCAAAAGCGGAGAGCCTCGGCAAGTTTTTCAAGATGTAGCATTTATGGAAAGTATTCAACTAGGAGTCCCCAAAATTACAAAATTTGTACAAGAATTAAAAAATAGAGGGTTAACTCTTCCGTATTTACCTATCACCATAGAAGAATTTAAGGAGTTACTACATGGATAGTATGATTTTGGGGCGATATGTTTCTGGAAATTCAATCATTCATCGATTAGATCCTCGCAGTAAACTTTTGTCAATATTTTTCTTTATTTTAATTATTTTTTTGGCAAATAATATTGTAACCAATGGACTACTATTCGTCTTTACAATGGTATTAGTTGGACTTTCCAAAATTCCTTTAGGCTTTTTCCTTAAAGGATTAAGATCTATGGTCTTTTTGATTGCTTTTACTACTTTGTTTCAACTACTTTTTACATCTGGTGGCACGACTTTATTTCAATTTGGCTTTATTAGAATTACTGAAGTAGGTCTGGCTCAGGCGGGTATCATTTTTAGTCGTTTTCTTTTAATTATTATATTCTCTACTTTATTGACTTTAACAACAATGCCACTTAGTTTGGCAGACGCAGTTGAATCATTATTGCAGCCTTTAGTAGCATTAAAGGTACCCGTTCATGAAATAGGGTTGATGTTATCAATGAGTTTACGTTTCGTTCCTACTTTGATGGATGATACGACACGGATTATGAATGCTCAAAGGGCGCGTGGGGTTGATTTTGGTGAAGGAAATATTGTTCAAAAAGTAAAATCAATTATTCCGATTTTAATTCCGTTATTTGCTTCTAGCTTTAAACGTGCAGATGCTTTGGCAACTGCTATGGAAGCGAGAGGTTATCAAGGTGGTGTAGGAAGAAGTCGTTATCGTCAATTGAGGTGGAAAAAAGCGGATACCCTTTCTATTTTTATTATGTTTGCCTTAGGTTTGATGTTATTTTTCTTAAAAAGTTAAAAACTTATATTATTGTTAGCTAAAAAACGCCTTGAAGGGCGTTTTTTGCGTATAAAATCAATATTTCTGTAATCTTTGTAATACAATTATAAGATTAGAGTAATATTTTATGTGTAATATAGTATTATACGAAAAAAGGAGAAATTGATATATACATGAATACAAAATCAATGAAATGGACTTTATCAGGACTTTTTACGGCAGTTGCTTTTTTTGCAACGGGAGCTATTGCAAGTGCTGAATCTTATACTGTTAAATCAGGTGACACTTTATCAGAAATCGCTAAAGAAAAAAATACATCAGTTGAAAAAATTGTTGAGCTCAATAAAATTGAAAATCCTGACTTGATTAAAGTTGGGCAAATTTTAGAACTTGATGAAGAGAAAAATTCAGAAGTTTCAACAGAAACTACAACAGAAGAAGCTGTAACTTATGAAGATGTGACATATAACGCACCTGTTGCTTCCACTACCTATTCGCAACCGGCTGCAAACACTTCTTCAAATGTTGTTCTTCCTAATGGAAATACTGCTGGTGCTACGGGATCTTATGCAGCTGCTCGTATGGCAGAATTGACAGGTGTCCCAGCATCAACTTGGGAACATATCATTGCTCGTGAGTCAAACGGACAAGTAAATGCTTATAACCCATCAGGAGCTAGTGGTCTTTTCCAAACAATGCCAGGTTGGGGGTCAACAGCAACAGTAGATGATCAGATTCAATCTGCTTACCGTGCTTATAATGCTCAAGGTCTTTCAGCTTGGAACTATTAAGCAAAATTTTATGATAAATGAGTAAACAAAAAGACGAATCATTGAGTAAAAGATGATTCGTCTTTTTCTATGAGTGATTGGCTTAGCAAACATAGTTGTTTGTTTTAGAATCTTTGATTGTATATTGTAAAGATGGTTTACAATTCATGTAAAGTATTATTTACCAAAGCTGTTAAAATTTTCTGAGGCGAATCTGAGATAAAATCTGCCCCATTGTCAGTTAATTCTTTCTTATTTCCAAATCCCCACAGAACTCCTAAAGTAGCAATTCCGACTGATTTTCCACCAATCATATCAAATTTTGTATCCCCAACAATGATAGATTGCTTAAGATTAGCATGAGAATTATTTAAAGCACGAGTTATAACATCTGCTTTATGATAAGAATTTGGAAGAGAGCCGAAGATACCATTGAAATGTTTATCAATTTCTAGGTATTGTGCCATTTTATGAGCCATTGGTTCATTTTTACTAGTGGTAATATAGACATGGTAATCCGAATGTTCTAATTCTAACAACAGTTCTTTTATACCTTTGTAAAGTTGAGCTTCAAAAACACCATCATTTTTATAGTATTCTCTAAAGAAAGCAATAGCTTGATTGACGTTGGTCTCTGGCACTACAGAAGCGAAACTAACTTCTAAAGGTGGTCCAATGAAAGTATCCAGCTCTTTGCTATCAACGGCTTTGATATTTAGTGAAGTGAATGCGTACTGGAAAGCATTCTTGATTCCTACAGAACTGTCAACAAGTGTTCCATCTAAATCGAAAAAAATATATTTAAAATTTTGCATAGTCTAAATTCATGTTTACAGAGTTGTAAACTTTTTCCTTTTTTAGAGAAAATTATTCTCCAAAAATTTTTTTGGACAATCTACGACCAGTAGGTGTAGCTGCCAATCCACCTTCAGCAGTCTCACGGAAGGCAGTTGGCATACTTGCTCCAACTTGATACATAGCGTCAATCACTTCGTCAACGGGAATTTTTGATTCAATACCTGCTAAAGCCATATCAGCGGCAATGAAAGCGTAGCTAGCTCCCATAGCATTTCGTTTGACACAGGGAACTTCTACTAATCCTGCAACGGGGTCACAGATTAATCCAAGCATATTCTTAATCACAAAACAAATCGCCTGGCTGGCTTGAAATGGGGTACCACCTGCTGCCAAAACAAGTGCTGCTGAACTCATGGCTGAGGCTGATCCAACTTCTGCTTGACAGCCCCCTTCAGCTCCTGAAATAGAAGCATTATTAGCGATGACTAGACCGAAAGCTCCAGCTGTTAATAAAAAGTCTAGTTGTTGTTTTTCAGTAAGGCTTAATTTTTCGATAGCAGATGTAAGGACAGCGGGTAAACAACCAGCACTTCCTGCTGTCGGTGTTGCACAGACCAACCCCATTTTAGCATTGTATTCATTGACAGCAATAGCATTTTTAGCTGCCGTCAAGACAGTATAGTCCGAAAGAGTTTTTCCTGATTGAATATATTTGTGGAGTTTGGCTGCATCGCCACCTGTTAAACCACTCCGAGATTTACTTTCATCTAATCCCATAACGACAGAAGCTTTCATAACTTCTAGATTTCTAGTCATCAAGCGTAAGACTTCATCTTGTTCACGACCTGTCAGTTCGTATTCAGTAGCAATCATAAGTTCGGCAACACTACCCTGAAAGTCTAAATCTGCTTGCTCCACTAATTCTTTGATTGAATAAAACATAAACTCTCCTATTTAAAGAAATTGACATTATGAAGTTTAGGAATTTTCCTGATTTCCTCAATAGCTCTTTCACAGCTGCGACTGTCAACTTCAATGATCATAATTGCTTTTTCACCTGCTTTTTCTCTTGTGACATTCATCTGTGCGATATTGATGTTATAACGAGAAAGTGTTTCAGTAACATGAGCAATCATTCCAGGTACGTCCTGGTGAACGATAATGATTGTTGGAGTGTTCATGCTGAGTGAAACAGAAAAACCATTTAATTCAGTTACCTGAATATTTCCACCACCAATAGAAATACCAGTAACACTAATCGTTTTGTGGTCGTTTTTTACGGTGATTTTAGCTGTATTTGGGTGTGGAGCATTGCTATCTTTTTGAATAGTCCAGACAATTTTAATCCCTCTTTTATGAGCAATTTCTAGGCTATTTGGAATATCAGAGTCATCTGTATCCATTCCGAGAATCCCAGCTACAAGAGCCAGGTCTGTACCATGTCCCCGATAAGTTTTCGCAAAAGAATTAAATAGTTGGAATTCAACTTCTGTTGGTTCGTCATCAAAGATAGACGAGACAATTTTTCCGATACGAACAGCTCCTGCAGTATGACTACTAGATGGACCAATCATAACAGGTCCAATAATATCAAAAACAGATTGAAATTTTAGTGAGTTCATTGTAATTCCTTATAAGTTCATTAGCTTCATTATATCAAAATTCAGTATTTTTTGTTTGATAAAATAGATGTGATATAAATTCTAGACCATCTTTAAGGTCACTTTTCTTATAGTAACCTTAAAGCAAAGAAATATAGGGTGAATTTTAGTCTCTCTTCAATTTGCCTGTAATATTTTTAATGAAAGGTAAAAACAATAGTAATAATTAAGGTATATGATAGTTCTATCACAGAAAAGGAGAATTTAAATGATTTTGAATTTAAAGAATACAAATAAAAAAATGAAAGTAGGTTTAATGAGCTTAGCAGCAACAGCGCTGTTCTTTCTTCCTACACTTGCAAACGCGGATAGTTATACAGTGAAATCTGGAGATACACTTTCAGCTATTGCTGTATCACATAATACAACAGTTGATAAAATTGCTCAGAAGAATAAAATTAGCAATATTCATCTGATTAGTGTTGGACAGGTATTGGAGTTAGATGACACCGATACAAGTACTGCAACTGCGGAGTCAAGTAATTCTGCAACTACCACATCTGGTCTGAGTGCTGAAGATGCAGCTGCAAAAGAATGGATTGCGCAAAAAGAATCAAGTGGCAGTTATACAGCCCAAAATGGACAATATTATGGTCGTTACCAATTGAGTTTATCTTACTTAAATGGTGACTTGTCAGCAGAAAATCAAGAAAAAGTAGCTGATGCTTATGTAGCAGGTCGTTATGGTTCTTGGTCAGCTGCAAAGACTTTCTGGTTAGCAAATGGCTGGTATTGATGAATACAAAAAATGATTGAGGTTGGGACAAAATGTCTCAACCTTTTTGTGATGAAAGCAAGACTTTAATATAGTAGTTTACGACTAAAAGCACCATTTTCAGACTGTAGATAGAGGCTGAAAGTTGCTCACTAGATTCGCCCTTTTGATAGAATCTCTATTGTTTCATTCACTGATTTAATAGTTTATCCACTGAATTTTTAGTTTACAGTAGTGTAAAGTTATTGATGTCTGGTTATTGAAATTTGTTCTTAAGGTTATTTCGTGTTATAATAAACCTTGCTCTAAGCGACCTTCAATCGTTGAAAGCAAAACACGACCTTCAATCGTGAAATAACGAAAAGATGGGAGAACACTATGAGTGATCATTCTAAAACACGTGTCGTTGTCGGAATGAGTGGCGGTGTGGATTCGTCAGTTACGGCTCTTTTGTTAAAGGAGCAGGGCTATGACGTGATCGGCATTTTCATGAAAAATTGGGACGACACTGACGAAAATGGGGTCTGTACGGCTACAGAGGACTATAAAGACGTAGCAGCTGTGGCAGACCAAATTGGCATTCCCTATTATTCTGTCAACTTTGAAAAAGAGTATTGGGATCACGTTTTTGAATATTTCTTAGCTGAATATCGAGCTGGTAGAACCCCGAATCCAGATGTCATGTGCAACAAAGAAATTAAGTTCAAAGCTTTTTTGGACTATGCTATGACATTGGGAGCGGACTATGTGGCAACAGGTCACTATGCACGTGCAAAGCGCGATGAAGACGGAATTGTTCATATGCTGCGAGGAGTGGATAATGGCAAAGACCAGACTTATTTCCTTAGTCAATTATCACAAGAGCAGCTGCAAAAAACGATGTTCCCGTTGGGACATTTAGAAAAGTCTGAAGTTCGAGCTGTTGCAGAGAAAGCAGGATTAGCTACTGCTAAGAAAAAAGATTCAACTGGCATCTGCTTTATTGGTGAGAAAAACTTTAAAGAATTCCTAGGAAACTATTTACCGGCTCAACCTGGTCGCATGATGACAGTTGATGGTCGAGATATGGGTGAACATGCTGGTTTAATGTATTATACAATTGGTCAGCGTGGTGGCCTTGGCATTGGTGGTCAGCATGGCGGGGATAATGAACCTTGGTTTGTAGTGGGTAAGGATCTCAGTCAAAATATTCTTTATGTTGGTCAAGGTTTTTACCATGACAACTTGATGTCAACGAGTCTTGACGCTAGTCAAGTACATTTTACAAGAGAAATGCCAGCTGAGTTTACTATGGAATGTACAGCTAAGTTTCGTTATCGTCAGCCAGATTCTAAGGTTACAGTAACTGTAAAGGGTGACAAGGCAATTGTCAACTTTGCAGAACCTCAACGTGCTATTACACCTGGACAAGCCGTTGTATTTTATGATGAAGAAGAGTGTCTTGGTGGTGGCTTGATTGACAATGCCTATAAAGATGGTAAACTTCAACAGTATATTTAGATTGACATTTTTTAGCAATCTGCTAAAATGGATATAGCAATAACTATGATGGTCAAAGCTCATGGATGTTGCAGGCTTTTTGTCCTGCACTTCTAGAGGTTTGACTTTTTTGGTGAAAAAATAAGGAAAGAAAAGATGACACACAATTTTACTGAAAGTTATGATATTGTCGTAATTGGCGCAGGGCATGCGGGTGTTGAGGCTTCGTTAGCAGCAAGCCGGATGGGCTGTAAAGTTTTGCTTGCGACAATCAATATTGAAATGCTAGCTTTTATGCCTTGTAATCCGTCTATTGGAGGATCTGCTAAGGGGATCGTTGTACGTGAAGTGGATGCTCTAGGTGGAGAGATGGCTAAGAATATAGATAAAACTTATATTCAAATGAAGATGCTCAATACTGGGAAAGGTCCAGCAGTTCGTGCTCTTCGTGCGCAAGCAGATAAGGAACTTTATTCTAAAGAAATGCGCAAGACGGTTCAACATCAAGAAAATCTCACTTTGCGTCAAACTATTATAGATGAGATTCTAGTTGAGAACGGGAAAGTCGTTGGTGTGAAAACAGCCACGCACCAAGAGTTTGCTGCACAGGCAGTTGTCGTAACAACCGGTACAGCTCTGCGTGGAGAAATTATTATTGGAGATTTGAAGTATTCTTCTGGTCCTAATCATAGTTTAGCTGCAATTAACTTAGCAGACAATTTACGTGATTTAGGGTTTGAAATTGGGCGTTTTAAAACAGGGACTCCACCACGTGTGAAAGCCTCTTCTATCAATTATGAAGAAACGGATATTCAGCCTGGAGACGAAAAAGCGAACCACTTTTCCTATACTTCTCACGATGAGGATTACCTCAAAGATCAGATTCCTTGTTGGCTAACTTATACTAATGGAAGAAGTCATGAAATTATTCAAAACAACCTTTACCGTGCACCAATGTTTTCAGGAATGGTGAAAGGTGTAGGACCACGTTACTGCCCGTCAATTGAAGACAAAATTGTTCGTTTTGCAGATAAAGAGCGCCACCAACTTTTCTTGGAGCCAGAAGGTCGAGATACGGAAGAAGTTTATATTCAGGGGTTGTCAACGAGTTTGCCAGAAGATGTTCAAAAAGACTTAGTGCATTCTATTAAGGGACTTGAAAATGCTGAATTGATGCGAACTGGCTATGCGATTGAATATGATATGATTATGCCACATCAGCTGCGCGCTACTCTAGAAACTAAGAAAATCTCAGGTTTGTTTACAGCTGGACAAACGAATGGGACGTCTGGTTATGAAGAAGCGGCGGGACAGGGCATTATCGCAGGAATCAATGCAGCTCTGAAAGTTCAAGGAAAGCCAGAACTGATTTTGAAACGCAGTGATGGTTATATTGGGGTCATGATTGATGACTTGGTCACTAAGGGAACGGTAGAGCCGTATCGTCTTTTGACTAGTCGAGCCGAATATCGTCTCATTTTACGTCATGACAATGCGGATATGCGATTGACTGAAATTGGACGTAAAGTAGGATTGGTTGATGATGAGCGCTGGCTGCGTTTTGAAATTAAGAAACATCAATATGAAACTGAAATGAAACGTTTGAATTCTATTAAATTGAAGCCAATTAAAGAAACGAATGAAATGGTTGAAAAATTAGGCTTTAAACCATTGACAGACGCAGTTACAGCGAAAGAATTTTTGCGTCGTCCAGAAGTTTCATATGAAGATGTTATCAATTTTATTGGTCCAGCAGCTGAAGTTTTAGATGAAAAGATTATTGAATTGATTGAGACTGAAGTCAAATATGAAGGCTATATTTCTAAGGCGTTGGATCAGGTTGAGAAGATGAAACGAATGGAAGAAAAACGGATACCAGCAAACATTGACTGGGATGATATTGATTCAATTGCGACAGAAGCTCGTCAGAAATTCAAGAAAATAAACCCAGAAACAATTGGTCAAGCTAGTCGGATTTCAGGTGTCAATCCAGCGGATATTTCGATTTTGATGGTTTATTTGGAAGGTAAATCACGAAGTATCTCAAAAAATCAAGAAAAAGCAAAAAAATAAATGATGAAGATGCTTGTTCACATTTCTGAGCAAGTGTTTTTTTCGTCAATAATACTTGACAAAGCTGTAAACTACCAGAGAAATAAAGCTAATTTAATGGGAAAATTAGGTATTCTGTTTTGTAAAGTGAGCAAAGAGATGCAGGAAGATTTAATTTTTTCTAATGTTTGACAGTATTATTTGGCTTGTTTTAATAAGGGAAAACTCGCTTTTTTAGAGCTTTTGTGGTAAAATGGCGGTTAAGAGGTTTGTGATGAAAAAATTTCGTTTTATTCCAATTCATTTTGTAATCATGGGCGTTATTTCCTTTGGAATTTTAGCTATTTTATTAAGAGTTCTTGGTAGCGGCATTTTGATGTTAGTTGTGCTTTTTTTGGTGCTGGCTATTTTGATTTTTCTATTGATTTTCCAACAAAAAAGTTATGAACTTAATGAAGTAGAACAAATCCAGTATGTAAACAATCAAGCAGAAAACAGTTTGGCGTCATTACTTGAAAGGATGCCAGTTGGTGTTGTGAAAGTAGACCAAGCATCTGGAAATGTTGAATGGTTTAATCCCTATGCGGAGTTGGTTCTCACCAATGAAGATGGTGAGTTTGATATGGATTTACTGCAAAAAATTACCAAAACACCATCTGAGGGTGCTGGATCGTATGCAACAATTGGGGATACAAAATATTCGGTCTACTTAGATCATGCTTCAAGTGTGTTTTACTTTTTTGATGCTTCTAGTGAGTATGAGGCTACTTCAGAATTAGTAACGACAAGGCCAGTTATTGGTATTATTTCAGTCGATAATTATGATGATTTAGAGGATGTTGTCTCAGATTCAGATATTAGCCACATTAATAGCTTTATCGCAAATTTTGTCTCTGAATTTGCAGAAAAATATGCCATGTTTTCTCGTCGTGTGGGAATGGATCGTTTCTATATTTTTACGGATTACACGGTGCTAGATCGGTTAATGCAAAATAAGTTTGCAGTTATTGATCAGTTTAGGGAAGAAGCTAAAAAGCGGGAAATTCCTCTCACATTGAGTATGGGCTTCTCTTATGGTGATAGTAATCATGAGCAGATTGGTAAAGTGGCTCTCTTAAACTTGAATCTTGCTGAAGTTCGTGGTGGTGATCAGGCTGTTGTCAAAGAAAATGATGAGTCAAAGAATCCTGTTTACTTTGGTGGTGGCTCAGCTGCATCGGTGAAACGGACACGTACTCGCACGCGAGCTATGATGACTGCTATTTCGGATAAGATTAAAAGTGTGGACCAAGTTTTTGTAGTTGGACACAAAAATTTGGATATGGATGCGCTTGGTTCTGCTGTGGGAATGCAAGTATTTGCTAGTAATATTATTGATCAGACCTATGCTGTTTATGATCCTCATCAAATGGCTGCGGATATTGAGCGAGCAGTTCGCAGGCTGCAGGATGAAGGGGAGACCAACCTTCTTTCGGTCGCTGATTCGATGACAATGGTGACCAATCGTTCTCTGTTGATTATGGTGGATCATTCAAAAACAGCTCTGACCTTATCAAAAGAGTTTTATGATTTGTTTAACCAAATTATCGTCATTGATCACCACAGAAGAGATCAAGATTTTCCGGAAAATGCTGTTATCACTTATATCGAAAGTGGAGCAAGTAGTGCCTGTGAATTGGTAACAGAGTTGATTCAATTCCAAAATTCTAAGACAAAACGCTTGAGTAAAATGCAGGCTAGTGTGTTGATGGCTGGGATTATGCTGGATACGAAGAAGTTTTCTTCTCGTGTAACGAGTCGGACGTTTGATGTAGCGAGCTATTTGCGCACGCGCGGAAGTGATAGCGTAGCCATTCAAGATATTTCTGCCACAGACTTTGATGAGTACCGTGAAGTGAATGAGCTAATTTTAAATGGTAAGAAAATCTTGCCAAATGTACTTGTAGCCACTGGAGCAGAAGAAAAATGCTATGATACAGTTGTTATTAGTAAAGCTGCAGATGCTATGCTAGCTATGTCAGGGATTGAAGCTAGTTTTGTTGTCAGCAAAAACAAACAAAATAGTATATCGATATCTGCTCGTAGTCGTAGTAAAATCAATGTCCAACGTATCATGGAAGAACTGGGCGGCGGTGGTCATTTTAATTTGGCGGCAGCGCAAATTCCTGACCAGACAATTGCTCAGGTGGTTCATAGCCTGAATGAAATTATTGTTCGTGAAGTACTAAAAGATAAGGAGTTAGAAGAATGAAAGTAATCTTTTTAGCAGATGTAAAAGGTAAAGGAAAAAAAGGTGAAATTAAAGAAGTGCCTACTGGCTATGCACAGAATTTTCTGATTAAGAAAAATCTTGCAAAAGAGGCGACTGCAGCAGCTATCGGCGAGCTTCGCGGAAAACAAAAATCAGAAGAAAAAGCACACGCTGAAATGCTAGCTGAAGCGCAAGCCATTAAGGAAAAGTTGGAAGCAGAAAGTACAATTGTCGAATTTACTGAAAAAGTGGGACCAGATGGACGGACTTTTGGTTCTATTACCAGTAAAAAAATTGCTGAAGAGTTGCAGAAGCAATTTGGAATTAAGATTGATAAACGATTGATTCAAGTCAAGAGTCCTATTCGTTCTGTTGGTTTGATTGATGTGCCAGTGAAAATTTATCAAGATGTGACAAGTGTGATTAACTTACGTGTAAAAGAAGGTTAATTGAAGAATATTTTTTGAGAGAGGAGGTCTTATGGCAGATATTGATGAATTGCGAGCACAACCGCAGGATATTTTAGCAGAGCAATCTGTTTTAGGTGCGATTTTTATTGATGAAAGTAAGCTAGTTTTTGTTCGTGAATATATCGAGCCAACTGACTTCTTTAAATATGCTAATCGGTTAATTTTTAAAGCGATGATTGACTTGGCAGATCGAGGTGATGCCATTGATGCGACAACTGTTCGTAATATTTTGGACAGTCAGGGTGATTTGCAAAATATCGGTGGCTTGTCTTACTTGGTTGAAGTGGTCAATTCAGTGCCGACTTCTGCCAATGCTGAATATTATGCTAAGATTGTCGCAGAAAAAGCTGTTTTGCGCCGGTTGATTTCGCGGCTGACAGACTCTATCAATCTAGCTTATGATGGCTCTAGTCCTGCAGATGAAATCATTGCTGGGGCTGAAAAAGCGCTGATCGATGTTAGTGAAAATGCTAGTCGAAGTGGCTTTAAAAATATTAAAGAGATTTTGAATCTTAACTTTGGCAGCTTGGAAACGCGGTCTCAGCAAACTTCTGATATTACAGGGATTGCGACAGGTTATCAAGACTTGGATCACATGACTACGGGTTTGCATGAAGAAGAGTTAATCATCGTGGCAGCTCGTCCAGCGGTTGGTAAAACAGCTTTTGCTCTCAATATTGCTCAAAATATTGGAACAAAGCTAGATAAAACAGTTGCTATCTTTTCTTTAGAAATGGGGGCAGAAAGCCTAGTAGACCGAATGCTGGCAGCAGAGGGGTTAATTGAATCGCATTCAATCCGTACAGGGCAACTGACGGATGAAGAATGGAGCAAGTATGCGATTGCACAAGGAAATCTAGCAGAAGCTAGTATTTACATTGACGATACGCCAGGAATTCGGATTACAGAAATTCGTTCGCGTGCTCGAAAATTAGCGCAAGAAACAGGAAATCTTGGATTGATCTTGATTGACTACTTGCAGTTGATTACAGGGACTGGTCGAGAAAATCGTCAGCAGGAAGTTTCTGAAATCTCTCGTCAATTAAAGATTTTGGCAAAAGAGTTGAAAGTGCCAGTCATTGCGCTGAGCCAATTGTCACGGAGTGTGGAACAGCGTCAGGACAAACGACCTGTTTTGTCAGATATTCGTGAGTCTGGTTCAATTGAGCAGGATGCAGATATTGTCGCATTTTTATATCGAGATGACTACTATGAACGCGGCGGTGAAGAATCTGAAGGGCTTCCAAACAACAAGGTTGAAGTGATTATCGAAAAGAACCGTAGCGGTGCGCGTGGTACGGTAGAATTGATTTTCCAAAAAGAATATAATAAGTTTTCAAGTATTTCCAAGAGAGAGGAATAAATAATGAGTGATGCATTTACAGATGTTGCAAAAATGAGAAAAATTAAAGAAGAAATCAAGGCCCATGAAGGAAAAATGGTAGAAATGACTCTTGAAAATGGCCGTAAACGTCAAAAAAATAAGCAAGGGCGCTTGATTGAAGTTTATCCTTCTTTGTTTATCGTTGAATATACAAGCAATGGAGGTCAACCAGGTGAGATTGAAAACACTTATGTCGAATCTTATACTTATTCAGATATTTTAACAGAGAAAAATCTCATTCATTATTTGGATTGAGAATAAATTTGTTTTAATGGCGAAAAACTGCTTTGATGTGATGTAGCTGGAGTGAAAAATGATTAAAAATCTAGTTTTTGATTTTGGCAATGTTTTAATTGAATGGAATCCCGCTAAGATTTTAGCTACTTTTGTAGAAGATGAAGAAGACCGGAAGTGCGTCAAAGCTGCTATTTTTGATTCGGGGTTCTGGGCTCAGACAGATACTGGACAATTAACTTTGGAAGTAGCCATTCAGGCAGCTCAAACATTGCTAGATAGTTCTTACTCTGCTACTGTTGAAGCCATTTTTACTCATTGGTATGAGATAGTGGATGTTTATTATCAGCTACAAGAGAAAATTTTTGAATGGGCTCAGCTGGGATATGGCATTTATATTTTGTCTACTACAAGTGAGATATTTTATGCAGTTGAAAATGCAGGTTTATTACCGATGACGAAAGTGTTGACTGGTAAAATCCTTTCTTACGAAGTAGGGTGTGCAAAGCCAGATAAAAGTATCTATCAAAAGTTACTAGCTCAATACGCATTACAAGCTAATCAATGTGTGTTTATAGATGATCTACAGGTTAATTTAGATGTCGCTAAAAGTCTAGGATTTGAAACTATTTTAGCAACATCTGAACAGCAAAATATAATTGCGATAGAGGAATTGTTGAAGAAGAAAGGTTATTTTCATAGAAAGAAATAATCTGGTAAAAATCCGTCTTTACAGATAGGATTTTTTTTGATATAATGGCTTTTGTGTGAAATAGCAGCAGGAGAGCATGAAGCTCGTCAACAGAATATTAGCTATAAAAGTAGCCTTGGCTGTTTAGGCGAAAATGTTCTGCACGAATCAGGGCTTTCTAAGTGACTATTTCCTCAAATTATTATTTTTACAGGAGGACATGTTTATGTCACGTTATACAGGACCATCTTGGAAACAAGCTCGTCGTTTGGGTCTTT
>ERZ773038.370-NODE-370-length-30505-cov-93.199048_pt1 | contig 30505 bp, 22 predicted proteins | sample MGYA00511665_ERZ773038 | MGnify/ENA primary metagenome ERZ773038 (study PRJEB29015, sample SAMEA2737966) | human oral metagenome | biome: human oral; feature: human-associated habitat; material: dental | place: China | collected 2028 ... | reverse complement strand
GGCCGGTGACAACACCCCCCGGATCATTCGATAGACAGGGGCAAGACATCATGCCGACCACCGCTGGCCCAGCCGCAAGACTCCTCCCTGCGACCACCACCAAGGTAACGGGGCGGCGCACATGGGAGATGAGGGCGTGGTTGCTGCTGACGTTGCTGTTCCGCATGATTCCGGGGTTTCTGCTGACGCGGAGCGCGCACGAGTGTGCAACATCGACCGACCGCCCCTGGCATACGCGGGCACCGGTAGAGCCGACCCACAGCGGTGAAGCTCGACTCATACGAGAGACCACCACACACTGGACTACGACCGCTCTCGACGCGGAAGTGGACCGATCTCGGTGCGGAGTACGACCGATCTCGGCGTCAGGAGGGGCGGGCCGAAGCGTCATCGGGCGTCACTCGGGTGCGGCCGTCACCGGCCCCCCCCGGAACCCTGGCGAAAGTCTCAGAAGTAGTACGGGAAGGGCGACCAGTCGGGCTCGCGGCGCTGCAGGAAGGCATCGCGCCCCTCCACCGCCTCGTCGGTCATGTAGGCCAGACGCGTGGCCTCACCGGCGAAGACCTGCTGACCGGCCAGGCCGTCGTCGGCCAGGTTGAAGGCCAACTTGAGCATGCGGATGGCCTGCGGGGACTTGCCCGCCACGATCGCCGCCCATTCCAGGGCCCGCTCCTCCAGCTCGGCGTGGGGGACGGCCTCGTTGACCACGCCCCAGCGCTCGGCGTCGGCGGCGTCATAGGTGCGGGCCAGGAAGAAGATCTCGCGGGCGCGCTTGTCGCCCACCTGCCGGGCCAGCAGGGCCGAGCCGTAGCCGGCGTCGAAGGAGCCGACGTCGGCATCGGTCTGCTTGAAGCGGGCGTGCTCGAGACTTGCCAGGGACAGGTCGCACACGACGTTGAGGCTGTGCCCGCCGCCTGCGGCCCAGCCCGGCACCGCGGCGATGACCACCTTGGGCATGGTGCGGATGAGGCGCTGGACCTCCAGGATGTGCAGGCGTCCGGCGCGGGCCGTGTCCACCCGGGCCTGGGCGGCGGCGACGTCGACCGCATGGTCGTGGGCTGCCGGTGCGGGCTCGGGTGCCGTGTCGGCGGCAGCGGAGGAGAGGACGCCCGCATGGTCGGTCGGGCCCTCGGCACGTGCGGGGCCGGCGGGATTCGTGGGATCGACGTCGTCTCCGGCCGCGGTCCCGTTCGCCGGCTCGTCGTTGCGCTCGTAGTGGTAGCCGTCGCGCCCCCGGATGCGCTGGTCGCCGCCGGAGGAGAAGGCCCACCCGCCGTCGCGGGGCGAGGGGCCATTGCCGGTCAGGATGACGGCGCCGACGTCGCCGCTCATGCGGGCGTGATCCAGGGCGCGGTAGAGCTCGTCCACGGTGCGGGGGCGGAAGGCGTTGCGCACCTCGGGACGGTCGAAGGCCACGCGCACCACCGGCAGATCGCGGACCCAGGCGCCGTCGGCGTCGCGTACGCAGCCGCGGTGGTAGGTGACGTCGGTGAGGTCGCCGGAGAGGTTCCTGGGGGTGCTCGTTCCGCGGGTGAAACCGTCGATCTCGCGCCAGTGGGCGGGATCGAAGATCTCCGAGACGCGGTGCGGCAGCGGGTGCGGTGAGGCTGGCGCGGCGTGGGTGTGGGCGCGGGCGTGAGGGGCGGGCTCGTTCATGAGGACAGGGTAGGGGCGAATGGCTGTAGCTAGAATGGGGTAGAGGTGGGTTGGCGATGAAGCGCCGGTATTGGGCTTTCCCCGCGTCTGTTGGTTCTGAATATCTTGCGCCGGGTCTGTGCTGGCCGTGTATCGGCTCTGTGCTGGTTCTGTTCTTGTTCTGCTCTGCCTCGATCTGCGGATAGGTGCCGAACTCTTGACGAGGATCGACTGTGGTGACGATGACGTCATTATCTTCAGCAAGGACCAGTTACGGCCAGGTACATAATTAATTCGCGTGTATGTGGATCGTTGGTGTCGATATTGGGGATAATATGAGACCCTTCTATTTATGGGAGGCCACTCGAATGGTCAGGTGTGATACGGCGATAAACCTAGGAAGCGACGGGCCTGTGCGCAACTGTATGTCCAAGCGGAGGGGTGGTTCTTCGGCGTCTCTTGAGGTAGGGTGCTTTGTATGCTCGCAGCTGCTGATCTGAGTGAATGGTGGGGGTGACCGTACGGGCGGCAGATTGGGGCAGCGTGTGAGGCGACTGGAAGGTGATTTAGTTGTCGCAATCTCAACCGACTGATCTCGGTGAGGAATGGAGTGACGGATATTGAAGCACAAACGTCACATTTACGGAGTCCTTTTGTCTGCGCTCATGGTCGGAGTTGCCTTGCCATTCCATCCTGGAATTCCATGGATTGCATGGGTGGCGGCATTCATCTTTTTCATACTAGAGGCCGAGCTGCTTCTTGCGATGGTTGATGGAGGTGCTTTAGTTGCGAGGTCGACTGATCCTGGAAAGCGAATGCACTCCCGGAGAATTCTCATTGCGGCTAGTGTTGCAGCTATTCTTCTGCTTCTGGTGTTGGTTTTTGGTGTTTTGTGGGCGGTGTTGACATGAAGGGATATCGCGGATTTCCTGCTGAGTTGACGCCGAATTAGTAATTTCCATGTTTGCGTTTCGGGTGGTCCCAAGAAAGTCGATGCTGTGCGGTAGTAATCTTTGATGGTGGAGATCTCGTGGATCCAAGAAGAGGAATTGCTCAGATAATTGCGGGTGGTGCCGCCTTGGCGGCAGCATATGAGATTCGGGAGGGGTTCTTCGAGGACGATCTTGTTCTATTTGCTGTGTTCGTCGTGATGCACGCGACGATGGTGGTTATGTCCGTGATGATGTTCCTGCGTGCGTGGCGAGAGATCGAGGAGTTCGATGGTCCTCTCCGTTTTGCCAGAATGTGGTACGTTCTTTCGGATGTCGGCGTCATCCTTGGCCTTTATGGAATAGCGTTCAGTCGTAGCAAGTATTCGGTAGTCCTTGTTATAGGTGTTTTCTATATTTGGGTCTGGGTGGGGAAATGGGTTGCGCGGCATGTCCGTAAATGTGGATGGAAAAAACAGTGATAAATACGAGGAAGCAATGGTGATAGGCTCGATTGGTGGTGGTAGCCGAAGAGCGCTGTCCCTTGGCCGATGGTCATCGCGGCTAGAATCGTGCGGCCTTCTTATGATTCTGCTGCTTCAGTAATGTTGCAGATGGGCTTTTCTATGTGAGGTACTTTAGGCGCTTCTAGCAGTGAAGCAGCCGTGAGCTCCTCTCGAGATGCATATCCTAGACGATGTAGGAGATCGGATACGTAGATCCGCGTAGTATTCTCGGAGATACCGCTCCGCCTGGCTATTTGGCGATTAGTGAGATCTTTCAGTATAAAATCGTGTACGTTTCGAAGCCTGGGAGGCAGGTTCATAATTTTACGCTGCGCCTGAGCGGCGTTGCGTTGGCGGCGCTGCTCCGACTGATAGGCGCTCACAAGAAGCTCAATGGGGTGTGCGGACATGGTAGACATGCCCTTTTTTGCGCGAATGAGTGCAGTCGCGACTCCCTCAACACTTTCGTTTTTTGTAATAAACCCTTTCACTCCCTCGGTAAGAGCTTCGGAGAGTGTTCTTTCATCGCTGAAAGCGGTGAACATGACAATAGGAAGGTCTGGTAGATTCCTGTGTATGGCGCGAGCGGTCTGGATACCATTGAGGCCGGGCATGCTGATGTCGAGAAGAATGACGTCGATATGATGACTTCTCCACGACGGGGTATCCAGTGCATGCTCGCCTCCTGCTGCTGTGGCGCATACGGAGATGGTTAGCTGCGCATCAAGTTCTTTGGCGAAAACGGTGAGGATGCGCGGGTCGTCGTCGACGATCAGGACTCGTAGGGGGGGGAAACGACTTCTTCGGACATGGTCGTCCCCGTCCGACGTCGCGACCTCTGCATCGATTCTCGCCTTCCACGTGAAAGCGTCCTCCGGAGTAATAGCGCAATATTGCTCGGAGGTGATTCGGATCGGAATCTGGACGTTCTTCTCAGGGATGTCACGTGCATGGTGCCGATATAGGTTGTGAGTTGTGCAGAATAGTGATCGGACAGATCTTCTGCATGATAACACGTTTGTCGAGACGTATGATGAGGTGATGTCGGGGCGCGGGGAGAACTGCTCCTGCAGGGGACGTGACGCGTTTTAGAGGGCGAGAAGGGGATTCGAGGGTCAGCCGGCCCACCGTCGTGGTCGGAGAGGGCAGCTCCATGACCATGCGATTGCGCCGTGCAGGCCCGGGCGAGGCCGGAGCCCTGGGGTGCAGGCCGGTCCGCGGCCTCATGCGCGCCATCCATGTCCGAATGGCCGTCCGGTGCCGGCATATGAGAAGCCATGAAAGTGTGATAATTCCTACACGGACGCCCCTTCTGGGTCCGCGGTTGCGGATGCTGTGCGGGTTCGTTATGGGGCGGCGCGTGCGATCGGGGCGGGGTGATGGCGTCGACTGCTCGTCATTCCGCGTCATAGCAACGATTGCTCGTTATCTCGGGTCGGGTGGGCGGGCCCTCTCCCGTTGTGGCGTGCCCCGGCGGATCGCTGACGTGGCCTCAATCACTTCAAATCCGGTGTCAAGGCCGTGCGGGCGATGATTCGACGGGCCGCACGATGTCCAACGCTTGACCGGTCGCTCATCCCGCAGCATTCTGATGCGGGTCTCGTGGTCGTGCCGGGCTCGTCCGATTCATCTCGAAGTCATCCCGAGTGGTGGCGGGTTCGACGCGTTGACGAGCGCCTCCGCCGTCCTGGCAGTCCCGAATCCATTCCATGTACGTAGCGAAGCCATCCGATCCCGGCCCTGGTCATCCAGAGGACGCCCGGAAGTGACTCCTGAACATCCTTGCCTCCGGTCTTCCTCATGGCCCGAGTTCCGGAGATCGGATCTCGAGGAGCGCTGTGAAAGTAATAGAGGCCGATAACATCTATAAAATTTTTGGTCGGCGTCCGGCCGCCGCCGTGAGGAGACTCCAGGCCGGCGAGTCGCGTGATGATCTCAGGAAAGAAGGTACGACGGCCGCCGTCATCAATACCTCCTTCGATGTCAACGAGGGAGAGATCTTCGTCGTCATGGGCCTGTCGGGGTCCGGCAAGTCCACGCTGATCCGAATGGTGAACGGACTCCTCCCGATCACCTCGGGTGACATGACCCTCTACGACGAGAACCTGGCCAGCATCTCCAAGCAGAAACTGCGCGAGGTCCGCCGCCGGCGGGTATCCATGGTCTTCCAGAACTTCGCCCTCCTTCCTCACCGGACGGTGGGGGAGAACGCCGCCTACGGTCTGCAGATCCAGGGCATCAATCGTTCCGATCGCCGGAGCAGGGCCGAGAGGGCCCTCGCGATGGTCGGGCTCGAGGGCTGGGCGGACTACAAACCGGGTGAGCTCTCCGGCGGAATGCGTCAGCGTGTCGGACTGGCTCGGGCCCTGGCAGCCGAGACCGACGTCCTGCTCATGGACGAGGCCTTCTCCGCACTCGACCCGCTCATCCGCCGTGAGATGCAGGACCAGCTCATCGACCTGCAGGGCGAGCTTGGAAAGACGATCCTGTTCATCACTCACGATCTCAATGAGGCGATGCGCCTGGGGGATCGGATCGCGATGATGAGGGACGGGCGGATCGAGCAGGTCGGCACCGCCGAGGAGATCCTTCGCGTCCCCGCCTCGGACTACGTCGCGCGCTTCGTCGCGGACGTCGACCGCACTCGTGTGCTGACCGCCGGGTCGATCGCCGAGCCGCCTTACGCGATACTCGGCTCGGATCGCAGCCCTCGCGCGGCTCACACGCTCCTGCGGGAGAACCAGCCGGCCTGGCTCCTCGTGCAGAACCGCGACCGCACTCCCTTCGGATTCGTCTGGGAGGACGACGTCGCCCGCGCGGTGACCGAGGGCTCCGACACCCTCCCGCTATCCACCGTCCACGAGATGCCCGTCGTGCGGGAGGACACTCCTGTCAACGAGCTGTTCGACTACGCGGTGCAGCACGCCGCCCCCATCGTCGTCGTCGACGACGGTGGCCGGATCTCCGGCATCATCCCGCGCGTCACCCTGCTCGCCGCGATCAGTGAGCACAGCCAGGACGAGGGGGCCGAGGAGCCCGCCGACGCCGAGGGGGCCGAGGGGGCTGAGGAGCCCGCCGACGCCGACGAGGCCGATGAGACCGAGCGGACCGCCGAGACCGAAGGAGAGAACGACTGATGCTCCTCGCAGAGACCCCCATCCCCAGTATTCCCGTCGGCTCGTGGGCCGAGCTCATCATCAGGTGGATCCAGAACAACCTCAACGGATTCCTCGACGCCATCGCCCACGCCGGGAACCAGATCAACGACAGCCTCACGGACGTCCTCCTGGTGGCCTCGCCGTTGGTCATGGTGGTGATCTTCGCGCTCATCGCCTGGGTGGTGAAGTCGTGGAAGCTGGCCGTGGGCACCGCCATCACCTTCCTCCTCATCATCTCGATGAATCAGTGGGAGAACGCGATGGAGACGCTGGCCCTCGTCATCGTGGCCACCGCGACCGCCCTCATCATCGCCATCCCCCTGGGGATCTGGGCGGCCCGGAACAGATACGTCAGCGCAGTCGTCCGTCCTGTCCTCGACCTCATGCAGACCATGCCGGCCTTCGTCTACCTCATCCCGGCAGTGCTGTTCTTCTCGATCGGCGCCGTTCCCGGCTTGTTCGCCACGCTCATCTTCGCCATGCCCCCCGGGGTGAGGATGACCGAGCTGGGGATCAAGCAGGTCGACAAGGAGACCGTCGAGGCGGGCCGAGCCTTCGGCGCGACCGACTGGGAGATCCTCACAGGCATTCAGCTCCCCCTGGCCATCCCCACGATCATGGCCGGGGTCAACCAGGTCATCATGCTCGCCCTGTCCATGGCCGTCATCGCGGGAATGGTCGGCGCCGATGGGCTGGGCCAAGAGGTCGTCTCGGCACTCGCGAAGATCAATATCGCCAAGGGCACGGAGGCCGGCCTGTCGATCGTCTTCCTGGCGATCTTCCTCGATCGCGTCACGTCGGCGCTCGGCGCACCGAGGGAGAAGGGGTCCCTGCTCTCCCTCATGAGCGGGATCGGGCGGCGATCCTGAATGGTGCCATTTCTCCGCCATCCTCAGGGTCGTCAGCGCGGGGCGGACTCGCGAGCACTAGTCACCGGTACACACGAAAGGAACACCATGCAGACCTCTCGACGGACATTCAACGCGGCCCTCGCCTCCCTCGCAGTGGGGAGCGCCCTCGCCGCTTGCAGTGGCTCGCGCTCGAAGGGCAAGAAGCTCACGCTCGGCTTCATCTCCTCCTGGACCGACGGCGTGTGCATGACTCACCTCACTAAGATCCAGGTCGAGAAGAACGGGTACACGACCGAGCTCAAGGACCTCAGCGAGCCCAGCGTCCTGTACACCGGCCTGAGCAAGGGCGATATCGACCTCTACGCCTCCGCGTGGCCCGAGGTCACTCACAAGCAGTACATGGACCAGTACGGCGAGTCCATCGAGGACCTGGGGTCCTACTACGGGTCGGCGAAGCTGACCTGGGCCGTTCCCTCCTACTCCGCGATGAACTCGATCGCCGATATCCCGGGGCACGCCGATGAGCTCGATCACAAGATCATCGGGATCGAGGACGGTGCCGGTATCACCCAGATCTCCAAGGAGAAGGTCCAGCCCGCCTACGGGCTCGATGATGGCACGTGGGAGGTCAAGACCTCCTCGACCCAGGCCATGGTCACCGAGCTCGAGAAGGCGATCGATGCGCAGAAGGAGATCGTCGTGACTCTCTGGCACCCCTTCTGGGCCTACAACAAGTACGACGTGCGCGACCTGGAGGACCCGGAGGGCGCGCTCGGCAGCGGTGAGGGACTCCACTTCCTGGGGCGCAAGGGATTCACGGACGACTTCCCCGAGGTGGCGAGCTGGCTCGGCTCTCTCAAGCTGGAGGAGAGCCAGTACGGCGAGCTCGAGAGCCTCGTCAGCAACTACGGCGAGGGCAAGGAGGACGACGCCGTCACCGAGTGGTCCGACAGCCACCCCGAGTTCGACTTCAAGAAGTCCTGACCTTCCCCGACGCCGTGCTGCGGCCCCGTCGACTCGAGCCGTTGTCGAGCCGACGGGGCCGCAGCACGCGGTGGTGCACCCGCCATGCCATACGATCCTCCTGCTCCACCCCTCACCCTCCGACTCACCGCACTGACACCGCAACACCGTCATCGGCGAGCAGATCTACGAGGCCACGGGCATGGACGGCCTGGAGGTCACCGATGAGGTCTTCGAGTCGCCGGCCTCCATCGTCTTCGACCAGGCCGAGAACCGCATGCACACCATCAAGGCCATCATGGTCTCGACCTGGAGAGCTGACGCGCCCGCCGCACGGGCACTCGCCCCTCTCCTCCGCCGGCCGACGTCGTCGTGACGATCGTTCCGCAGAGCGAGCGGGACCGGCACCCGGACGGCGGGCACGGCCCGGCGCTCGTCTGGCTATCCTGGAGGCTGTGCCCACCGAGAACGCGTCGTTCGACTCATCGCTCCGCATACGCGGCGAGCTCGACCTGCGCGCTCTTAGGGCTCAGGACTCCTCCGGTCTGCTGACCGGTATCGACCGCGCCGTCGTGTGGACCATCAAGTTGACCACGCGATTCCGCGGCATTACGCGCCGGGACGGCGTTCTGCTCCACGGCGGCGCCGGTTGGGGGGAGGTCGCCCCCTTCTGGAACTACGGCCTCGAGGACTCCGCCGCCTGGCTCGCCGCCGGCCTTGAGTGGGCCCTGGCGGGCGCCACCGGACTGCCCCAGATCCGGCACTCCGTCCCCGTCAACGTCACCATCCCAGAGGTCTCACCGGAGGCGGCCCGCACTCTTGTCAGACGATCCCGGGCCGATACCGCCAAGGTGAAGGTCGCAGGCGCGTCCGACTCCGACAGCCTGGATTCCGATATCCAGCGACTGGGGGCCGTCCGCGATGAACTCGGGCCCGAAGGCCGCATCCGCATCGACGCCAACGGCGCCTGGGATCCGAGGACCGCCGCCACGGTTCTGCCGCTGCTCGACAAGGCCGCAGGGGGGCTGCAGTACGTCGAGCAGCCCTGCCCCGATCTCGCCGATCTGGTCGCCCTGCGCCGCGTCATCGACATCCCCATCGCCGCCGACGAGTCCATCCGCCTGTCCACCGACCCCCTGGCCGTCGCCCGGAGCGGCGCCGTCGATGTCGCCATCCTCAAAGTTGCGCCGCTCGGCGGTGTGCGTCGCGCCTACACTCTGGCCCAGAGCCTCGGCATGCCCGCCGTCGTCTCCTCCGCGCTCGACACCTCGGTGGGGCTGAGCGCCGGGGTCTCGCTGGCCGCCGCGCTGCCCGAGCTCGCCGGCGCCTGCGGGCTCGGCACCATCCGCCTGCTGGATCGCGACGTCGCCGCTCCCTCCTTCACGCCCGTCTCGGGAGCCCTGCCCGTCAGGCCCGTCCATGTCTCGCGCAGGCTTCTGGCGAGCGTCGCCGCCGATGACGATCTGACCTCCCGCTGGCAGGTGAGGCTCGGACACATCGTGAGCGCACTGCGCACCCGCCGTGAGCGCGAACGGCGCGACCCCGGCTGCGCCATCGCGGGGATCCCACTGTGAGTGCTGTGAATGCTGTGAGCGCGGCCACTCAAGAACCTCGGGGCGCCGCGCCCGACGGCGAACCGGCGCCGGCAGCACTCCTGACCGCGCAGACGGTCCTCGCGGCCCTGGTCGATGCCGGTGTGCGGCACGTCGTCCTGAGCCTCGGCTCCCGCAGCGCTCCGTTCGTGCCCGTTCTGGCCGATGCCGAGGCCGCCGGTCTCATCGACGTCCGGGTCGTTCTGGACGAGCGCAGCGCCGGATTCGTCGCCCTGGGCATGGCCCGCGCCGGCATGCGGCGCCGATGCACCGCTCCGGCCGCCGTGATCACCACATCCGGTACCGCCGTGGCCAACCTTCACCCCGCCGTCCTCGAGGCCGATGCGGCCGGCATCCCCCTCCTGCTGATCACCGCCGACCGCCCCCACGAGCTCGTCGGCACCGGCGCCAACCAGACCACCGAGCAGACCCGCATGTTCGGAGCCGCTGTGCGCACCGTCGTCGATCTGCCCGCCGATCTTCCGCGCGACCTCGGCGCCGACGCCGCGATACCCGCCATCGGCGGCCAGATCCGCCGCGCTGTCGAGGCCGCCCGCGGCCGGCTCAGCCGGGACCCCGGGCCCGTGCAGATCAATGTCCGCTTCCGTCCGCCGCTGGCGGGCCCGTCCCCGGGGCGGTTGGGGCGGTCCGCGCCTCGGCCCGCCCCCGCGCCGCCAGGGCTGCCAGGGGTGCCAGGGCAGTCGGCGTCCGCAGGCCCGGCTGCAGCCCCCGCTTCCGCTTCTGGCGCCCCTTCCGGCGCCCCGGCCGCCGTCCCCGCCGCCTCACCGGACGGTGCTCCGCCTCAGCCGCGGCGCCCCCGAAGCGGTGCGTGCGGGCTGGTCGTCGTCGGCGACACCGCGGACGACCTCGGCCACCTGGGCCGCGCGCTCGCCGAGCACCTGAACTGGCCGCTCCTGGCCGAGCCCACCTCCGGGGCGCGCGGCGGTCCCCAGGCCCTTGTGCGCTACGCCGAGCTCCTGGGCACACCGGCTGGTGCGAAGTTGAGCGGGCGGGCCGAGCGCATTGTGGTCCTCGGCCATCCCAGCCTCACCCGGTCCGTGACCGCGCTGCTGGCCCGCCGCGACCCGCCCATCGACGTCCTGACCAGTACAGCGCGCTGGACCGACGTCGCCGGTACCGCGGCAGCTGTTCATGCCGTCGGCGCTGTCGAGTCTGTCGAGACCGCTGAAACTGCTGAGGCCGCTGAGCCAACTGAGCCGGCTGGGCCAACTGAGGCCGCCGCGTCGCGGAAGTGGGACGTCCCCGCGCTCGCCGCGGCTCTGGGCCTGGAGGCGGCGCCGCCGTCGTGGATGGACGCCTGGCGCGAGGCCGAGCACCGGCTCCCGGACCTGCCCGAGGAGGGCGAGGCGCTGACCCCCGATGGCGCCGTCCTGGCCGTCTACACCTCCTGCCAGTCCTGCTACGGCTCGGGGAACGCACGGGGCGCAGGGGTGCCTGCGCCGGCTCTCGTGCTCGGCTCGTCGATGACGATCCGCCGTCTCGACCGGCTCGCCCCGCCTGCGAACGGGTGCGCTCCCGCGCCGATCGCCAACCGGGGCCTGGCGGGCATTGACGGCACCCTGGCCACGGCCCTGGGAGTCGCGCTGGCGCAGGACCGGGGAGCGGGCGTGCGGGTCGTCGTCGGGGACCTCACCTTCCTCCACGACGCCATGAGCCTGGGGCGAGGGCGCGGCGAGACCGAGCCGGACCTGCAGGTCGTCGTCATCGACGACGCCGGGGGAGCGATTTTCTCGACTCTGGAGTACCCCGCCGTCACGGCGCCGCCAGTGTTCGACAGGTACTTCACCGCCCCTCAGGGCGCGGATATCGCGGCGCTCGCCCGGGCACTGGGGGCGCGGGTCCATCAGCCGCGCACCATGACTGAACTGTGCGATGTGCTGGCCGGGCCGGTGCACGGGCTCAGCGTTGTGCATGTGAGTGCGCAGGCGAGCACGGCCGGCTCCGCCTGAGGCGCGCGATCGGGGCGGTGACCGGATGACCGGACGGCGAGAATCGGGTCGAGGGCGGATGGGGAGTGCAGCCGGTGATGCAGGCGTCTGACGTCATGCACGATGGACGCTATAGACTCGCACTTCACAGGAGAGTCCCAGACTGGATTCGGTCGTGGCTCAGACCGGCAGTGTTGGGTGAGCGTCGGGCGAGAGCCGTTTACGTTTGATGACAGGGCTGCGGCCCAGGGAGGACCTAATGAGCACATACGACGAGGACTCTGGCGCTGCGCCCTGGCAGGGAAGCGGCGGCTCGCAGGCACCGCGGACCTCGCGGACCCCGCAGGCCCCGCAAACCTGGCATGACGCGGAGGCCGCGGAGGCCACTGAGGGGCCGACGACCTCGCGCTTCTCCGCGCCGGGGCCCGAGAGGTCGAGCGCGGGAGCCGGGGAGGCCGCGGGGACCTGGGGAGCCAGGGGAGCTGCAGGGGCGCAGTGGGGCGCAGACGACTCGTCCGACTCATCGACCGCTGATCATCGGGCGGGCTCATCCGGCTTGCCCTACCGCGAGGTCGCCTCCAACTCGCCCTACCGCCAGGCCTCGCCCACCTCGCCCTACACCGCGGCACCGCAGACGCCGGCGGGCTACAGCTTCGCACGCCCCTCCTCCGCCCCGGCCACGGGCCAGGTTCCGCCCGGCGATGCAGCAGGCGGCCAGTCGCCGTCGTACCCGATCGCGGCGCCTCCGATGCCGGCCTCCGTGGCTTCTGCGGCCTCCGCCGGCTCCAACGACAGGCGCCGTGGCCCGGGGTGGGGCGGAGTCATCGTCACCTCCGCGGTGGTGGCACTGCTCGCCTGCGCCGGTACGGCTTCGGGCCTGCACTACTTCGGCGCGGGTTCTCCCATGACCGCCTCGACCGCCGCCCCCACGGCCATCGCCACCGGCTCGACCACCCAGACCGTCTCCTCGACCGGCACCGCCCCCGATTGGGAGGCCGTGACCGCCGCCGTCTCCAACGCCGTCGTCTCCATCACCGTGGAGCAGGGACAGGGAACGGCGGTCGGCTCGGGGGTCGTCTACGACTCCTCCGGGCATATCGTCACCAACAACCATGTCGTCGGCGGGGCCAGCCGAATCCAGGTGACTCTGGCCGACGGCCGCATCTACAACGCGAATCTGACGGGCACCGATTCGGCCACCGACCTGGCGGTCATCGCGCTGGAGAACCCGCCCTCGGATCTGACGGTGGCCCAGATCGGGGACTCCGCCGGCCTCGTGACCGGTCAGGACGTCATGGCCATCGGGAACCCGCTGGGACTGTCCTCCACCGCCACCACGGGCATCATCTCCGCCCTCGACCGCCCCGTCGTCACGACGCAGGAGGAGGGCGAGCCGTCCGACGGCTCGTCCGGCAACAGTCAGCGCGATCCGAACAGGCGGCTGGCCCCGGACGACAAGAAGAGCTCTCAGGTATTCACCAACGCCATTCAGATCGATGCCGCGATCAACCCGGGTAATTCGGGCGGCCCGCTCTTCGACGAGACCGGAACAGTCATCGGCATCACCAGTTCGATCGCCTCGACGGGGTCGTCCTCCTCCGAGCAGGCCGGCTCGATCGGCATCGGGTTCGCGATCCCGTCGAACCTGGCCAAGAAGGTCGCCGATCAGCTCATCTCGACGGGCGCGGCCACCCACGCCTACATAGGCGTCACCATCGGCAACGGCGGAGGCACCGCGGGCGGGGTGACGCGTGCGGGCGCCGAGGTCGGTTCGGTGGAGTCCGGCTCGCCCGCTGAGGCCGCGGGTCTGAAGGAGGGCGACGTCATCACCGCCATCGACGGCAAGCCGACGCGCGAGGGCTCTGCGCTCACCGGGTTCGTGAGGCAGTACTCCGCCGACGATCAGGTGACCCTGACGGTGATCCGCGATGGCGAGGAGCTCCAAACGCCGGTGACGCTGTCCGAGCGCAAGGACACCTGAGAGAGGGCCGACGGCGGGGCGCCGCCAGCTGCTCTGCTCGTCGAGATCGGTTCAGTTCCGGCTCGAGATCGGTTCATCGGACCGACCTCGGCGCGGATTACGACCGATCTCGACGTTCTCCGGCTCGGCCTCGGGCTCCACCGTCAGGGCGCGCCGACCGGGTCTCCCGCTCCGCCGAGTCGGCCGGTCTGGTGGCGCGGTGGACCGCCACGATTCCGCCCGACAGGTTCTTGTACCCCACGCCGCGCCAGCCGGCCTGCTGCATGAGCGCGGCCAACTCCTTCTGGTCGGGCCAGGCCAGAATCGACTCGGCCAGGTAGTCGTAGGCCTCGGCGTTGGAGGACACGAGTCGCGCGGCCGTCGATAGGGCCGTGTCCAGGTAGAAGCGGTAGGCGCTGCGGAAGGGGCGCCTGACGGGCGTGGAGAACTCGGCGATGACGAGGCGTCCGCCCGGGCGCGTCACGCGCGCCATCTCCCGCAGGGCCCCGGCGGTGTCCTGCACGTTGCGCAGTCCGTAGGAGATGGTGACCGTATCGAAGCTCGCGTCGGCGAAGGGCAGCGCCGTGGCGTCCCCGGCGACGAAGGCGATGTCCGGGTGACGGCGCTTGCCCTCGGCGACCATGCCGGTGGAGAAGTCGCAGGCGACGACGTCGGCGCCATCGGCGGCGTACTCCGCGGAGGAGGTTCCGGTGCCGGCCGCCAGGTCGAGCACCCGTGCGCCGGGCCGGGCCGCGACCGCGGCGCGCGTCACGGCGCGCCACACGCGCACCTGCCACAGGCTCATGACGTCATTCGTCAGGTCGTACCGGGATGCGACGGCATCGAACATTCCCGCGACCTCGCGGGGATTCTTGGCAAGCGTGGCTCGGCTCATGGGCTCATGATCTCAGGTGGGGCCGTCGCGTGGGCAGCCTGCGGTCGCATCCCGGCTCCGCGTGCCGCGTCGCGCCGTGTGCGCGCCCGCGCGGTTCGTTTGCCCTCGAGTCCCCGCCCGCACGTCATATCGGCCGGTACGTGATCCTCTTCAACATGTTCAACGTGAACGTACTTTTCTCCCATCCTACTGAGCTCTATCCCCAGAAAGATGGGAGAAAAGTACGTTCACGTGACGAAGGTACGTTGAAGTTCCGGCGCGTCGCGGACAGGCGCTCCGACGCTGCGCCCGCTGTTGGGCTTTCGTCGACTCTCCGGGCCTCCGAGATCCCCAGGAGCCACCTTTTCTCCACCGTGCAGCGCCGCCTCGACCCGGAATCACTCAATCTAGAGAGGGAGGACTCACTCATGACTCGCCGCTCGCTGAGGACGCAACGGCTCCGGAGCACTGGTGGGGTGAGTCGCCTCCTGGTGCGCGGGGTGATCTGGTCGGACTGCATCGGACGACGACGAGAACCGTTGCCTCCTGCTGTGCGGGGCGGTGTGGTGTGTTGGTCTTGGGGGTCATTCGTAGCCTTTTTCCTTGTAGTAGGTCTCCAGCTCGTAGGCCTGGGTTTCGTGGGGTGAGTGGACGTGGGCATTGATCAGTCCGTCCTGTCCGGTGATGGCCACGGAGACCTGGTTGGGCAGGACCCACCTGTGCTCCTTGACCCCGTCGCGCTCGCCCTTGTCTTGGCCCGGTCCCCACAGGGTGGTCAGGGCTTGGATGTACTGGGGGTAGGCGGCTCGAGTGAGGGGGGCCGCCTGGGGCCATTGCGGGGGCAGCGCCCGCGAGGACAGAGGGAAGTCGACGCCTGGGACGCCGTGGTCGTCGACGCGATCGATGCTGCCGTCTTCCTGGCCGTCGGTTGCGAGTTTGGTGGTGAAGAAGCGGCCGTCGTCGGGGGCTGGTTTCCAGCCGAGGTGGTCGCGGATGGTGAAGGCCTCCTGGAGCGTCATGGGCCAGGAGTGGTCCGTCCAGGCCCGAAGCCAGGCCACGGCCTCCTGAACCGGCAGAACGAGGAAGTCAGTCATGGGACAGTCCTTTCTCTTGGATGCTTGATGAGTGGTTGAGTGTTTAGCGGCCGGCGATCTTCTGCTCCATCTTGGCAATGAAGTCCGGTGAGGGTGAGAAGCCCGTGGTGTGGACCCTGCTGGTCTGTCCCGGACCGGGGGTCTCGAAGACGTCTGCGCGCAGGCTGGTACGGCCGTTCTTGACGGATTCCCATAAGTCGGGGTTGTCCCGGAAGTATCGGGGAACGCGTTCGTCCTGCAGCATGCGGTCCATGACGTAGTCGGGCGTGCCCTGAGCCGCGGGCGGGGCGCCGAGCTCATCAAGAGCGTAGGTCTTGCGCGGATTGTAGGTTGAGGTACCGCCCTTGTACTCGGGGATGACGACCTCATCCCCGCGGGGTGAGACGGCCAGGCCGTCCACATGGCCCGGACCCGGGCCGCGTGCGGGGGGACGGACCGAGTGAAAGGCCTCCGGGATGTGGTGACCCTCCCGGTTCAGCACCTGCTCCCCACCCCGCTCGCCGGCGTACTCCGCCAGACGACTCACACTGCTGCGACCGTTAGACGCCGCTTTCGCGAGATCTTTCAGTTCGTCGTGTTCCCGTTTGCTCACTCCGGACGCCCGAAGGCGGTCGAGCGTTTTATCAACCCTCTCCCGCGTGAAATCCGACGTCGTGCACCCGTACCTGCTGGCCAGCTGCTCCAGCCTGCCCTCGGCGGCCCGCGTAGCGGCCTGCGCCTGGGCGTGGGCGGCGAAGTGCATCTGCTGCTCGACGAAGTCGGCGGAGGCTCTTATGGCGCGCGCCTCGGCGAGTGCCGAGGCAGGAGCCCCCAAGGCCCAGCGGGTCGCTCGCCCGAGCGCGCTGCCGGGTACGAAGGTCAGCAGGAAGTCCAGCGTGTCAAGACAGAGCTGGCCCGGGGTGACGGTGGTGACGTAACCCATGAAGGCGCCTCTCGGGTCCCGCAGCAGGGCGGCCAGCCCCCGCCCGTGCGACAGTCCCCAGGCCGCCACACCGGTGGCGCCCATGGCCAGGGCGAAGGAACCCCCGGACGCCATGATGAGAAGGACCCCCATAGCGATCATGAAGACCTGGCCCGGCCAGCCCAGGCCGTCCCACCACTGGCTCAGCCCCTCGAGAAGTCCGGCGAAGAACGTGCTGTCGCCTTCCAGGCCCAGCATGCCGCCGATGCTCATGGCCGCCCACAACCCGTACACGATCCACAGCAGCCCCGCCGTCGTCACGGCCAGGGCGCCCAGCCGAAAACGCCATCGTGCCCCCGGCTCGCGGCCCGCGGTGACGGCCCCCATGGCGTCGGCCCGCACCCCGCGCACCTGGACCGCGGTCGCCCGGCCCTGCCACATAGCCGCTATCACGCCCGGGCGGCGGTCGCCGTAGGCCGAGCAGACCACCACCAGGTCGCTCCAGGTGAACTGCGCCAGCGCCATGACCGCGATCAGCGCCGCCTGCAGGGGGCCGGGAACGCCAGGCAGCACCGACAGGCGCACCGCGGGGGCCTCCGGCAGGGTCAGCCCGCGCACTCTCGCGCCCCCGCGCCGATAGGCGTCCACCAGCAGGCAGCACCCGAGCAGCACCACCGAGACCGGGATCGCCAGGTTGCCCTGCCCGCCGACCAGCCACAGTGGACGGACCCACCACGGGATGCCCTCGGCGTCGCCGTCCATCCAGCTGGGGGCGTACTCATGGGCGTTCCACCCCGCGTGGTCGGCGGTCGCCTGCGCCAGCGCCAGCACGGGCAGGACCACGGCCGCCACCCGCCGGACCGGGCGGAGGGAGGCGCCGGCCCGCACCGAGCCGACCCGCCACAAGGCGATCCCCAGGCCCACCGCCATGGTCACGATCATCGTGTGCACCTGGTGGCCCACCGCCATGGCTCCGTCCCAGTCCGCGTAGCTGCCCAGCGTCCACGGGTTCGGGGAGAAGGAGAACCTGGACTCCCCGAGGAGCGCCTCCAGCAGTCCCGGTTCCCGGAGACGACGGACGGAGTCCTCCGCCACCGTGAAGCCGAGTCCGGCCGCGTATCCCAGCAGCGCCCAGTCGGTCGCGGCGAGGCGCCGCACGCGCCCCGGCGCCACCAAGGCCATCACCGCCAACGGGATCAGCTTGCCGGGCTCCTCGACGAAGGCCGCCAAGGCGATGGAGGCGCCGTCGTCCTGCGGAGAGAGTCCTCCCAGTTCGCCCACCCATCCGGTGGCCACGGCCACCGCGAAGGCGCACCAGATCCCCACTCCGTACATCGTGCCCACAGCCCGCCAGCTCACCGTCCGGGTGCGCGCGAGCCCCGTCATGATCACCAGACCCATAGCGGCGAACAGGCCGGGGACCATCGCGATCGCCAGCCGGGGAATCACCAGCAGTGCCAGTAAGAGCAGAGGAATCGCCACCAGATAACACACCCAGACCAATCGGCCCAATCCATGCGCCAGCCCGGGGTGACGCGCCCACCAAGCCCGGTAGGCCGCCCCCGCGCGCTCCCACAACTCGGGCGGCCGACCCAGGTACACAGGGGGTGGTGCAGCAGCCACAGCACTCATAACCGCGACGCTATGGCGCCCCGAGGGATCACAGCAAGGACGCGGTACCCGGGGACCCCCGGTACTCCCCGGGGAGCGGAGGGCGACTGACAGACGGCTCAGGGCCGGCTCAGGACTGACTCAGAGACGACGTCAACGGTCCGGGTGGGCTCGACGGGTGGAGCGGGGCGCGGTCGCCCGGCACCCGCCATCGCCGATGCGCCTGGGACCCGCATAGGACCCGCATAGGACCCGCATGGGACTGGAGTCCCAGGTTGCGCTGCGCAAATTAGTCACACTGATCATCTGTAATTGGATATTGATCTGCGGGGCCGTGACGGCGCGTCCCCAAGTCGCTGCAGCGCCATGACGCCGAAAAACATGTCCGCGCCCGCCCCTGCCCGAAGGGCGTCGGGAGGGCGGGGCGGCGTCGGTAAAGTCGGTGACGGCTCTCCCTGGTCGGGAGGTCGTTGAAGGCGAGCGGTGTCCTCATGGTCCTCATGGCTGTGCGCCGCCCGGGTCCCACGCAGTTGAGGAGGCACGCACTGATGGCGCACTCAAGCACCGCAAGCGACGCAGCCCCAGCCAAGGGGCCCGTCTCAGCCGACGACCTGAAAGCCGATGTCGTCGTCGTGGGCGCAGGCCCCGCCGGCTCCTCCGCCGCCTACCATCTGGCCACCTGCGGCCTGGACGTCATCCTGGTTGACAAGCAGGAGCTCGGCCGCGACAAGGTCTGCGGCGACGGGCTCACACCATCGGCGGTGCGCGAGCTCGTCCGCATGGGCGTGGACATATCGACCTGGCAGCGCAACAAGGGCCTGCGCGTCATCGGGGGCGGGCACTGCCTCCACATCCCCTGGCCCGAGCAGGCCTCCCTGCCGTCCTACGGGCTGGCGCGCCGGCGCTCCGAGCTCGACCGGGACCTGGCCGAGCGCGCCGCCAACGCCGGCGCCCGCCTGCTGACCGGCGTGACCGTCACCGGTCCGATCACCACCGCGGCCGGTCGCGTCATCGGCGTCGACGCCAAGCCGACCCCCCGTGTCACCTACCCCGGCATCTCCGCCCTGGCCGCTCTGCGCGCGCCCCTGGTCATCGACGCCGGCGGCGTCTCCGCCCGCCTGGCCACCGCCGTGGGCCGGCGCAAGGACGAGCGCAGACCGTTGGGCGTGGCCGTGCGCGCCTACTTCCGCTCCCCGCGGGCCCAGGACGCCTGGATGGAATCCCGCCTCGAGCTGTGGGACGGCCCCCCGAACCGCTCCGACCTCCTGCCCGGCTACGGGTGGCTGTGGAGCGTCGGCGACGGGCTGGTCAATGTGGGGCTGGGCTCGGTGTCCTCGCGGGCCGCGACCACCAGGGTCGACTATCGGGCCGTCTTCAGCCGCTGGGTGGCGGGCGCCCCCGCCTCCTGGGCATTCACCCCGGACAACCAGGTCGGGCGCCTGGCCTCCGCCGCCCTGCCCATGGCCTTCAACCGCAAGCCCCACTACGCCGACGGCCTCATGCTGCTGGGCGACGCCGGCGGCATGGTCTCGCCCTTCAACGGCGAGGGGATCGCCCAGGGCCTCATGTCCGGGCGCCTGGCCGCCGAGGCCGCGGCGCAGGCCGCCGCCCGCTCCACGACGATCGGCCGTGAGCGGGCCCTGACGCAGTACCCGGCAGCCCTGGAGGCCGAGATGGGCGGCTATTACACCCTCGGCCGTATCTTCGTGTCCCTCATCGAGCATCCCGAGGTCATGCGCCTGTGCACGCGCTACGGCCTGCCGCGCAAGCACCTGATGAGGCTCGTGGCCAAGCTCCTGTCCGACGGTTGGGAGCGTCGCGGAGGCGACGCGATCGACCGCTTCATCCAGCTCCTGACAAGAATGGTGCCGGCAGCATGAACCCGTACGTCTCCCTGCTCATCATGGCGGCGATCGCCCTGGTCGTGGCCATCGGCGGCCTGGTCCTGTCCGCGATCGTGAGCCCCAACCGCCGCAATCGCGTCAAGGTCGCCAACTACGAGTGCGGCATCGACCCCACGCCGTCGAATGTCGATACCGGGCGGTTCCCGGTCGCCTTCTACCTGGTGGGCATGACCTTCATCATCTTCGACGTCGAGGTCGTCTTCCTCTACCCCTGGGCAACGGCCTTCGCGCGCCTGGGCCTGTTCGGGCTCTGCGCCGCCCTCGTCTTCATCGCCCTGATCACGGTGCCCTACATCCTGGAATGGCGTCGCGGCGGACTGGACTGGGACTGAGAACTGATGAGGCACGACGCTACTGAGGGCGCTACCGGCGCTGAGGGCGCTACCGGGGAAGCTATGGAGGCAGGCAGATCATGAACATGCGCGATTACAACGAGAAGATGCTGACCATCCCCTCCAAGCGGGATGACCTCCAGCTCGCCGCGGAGCAGTCCGTGGACGGACCCGGCTTCCTGATCACCAGCGTCGAGCAGCTCTCGGGTCTGGCCCAGGCGCGCTCGCTGTGGCCGGTGACCATGGGCCTGGCCTGCTGCGCCATCGAGATGATGGGGGCGGGCACTCCCCGCTTCGACATGTCCCGCTTCGGCTGGGAGATCTTCCGCGCCTCACCGCGCCACGCCGACGTCATGATCGTCTCGGGCCGCGTCTCCCACAAGATGGCCCCGATCGTGCGCAACGTCTACGACTCCATGCCCGAGCCCAAGTGGGTCATCTCCATGGGGGCCTGCGCCTCCTCCGGCGGCGTGTTCAACAACTACGCGATCGTCCAGGGGTGCGACCACATCGTGCCGGTGGACATCTACCTGCCCGGCTGCCCGCCGCGCCCCGAGATGCTCATCAACGCCATGCTCGAGCTGACCCGTCAGATCGAGCGCCGCCCCATCTTCTCGCACCGCGAGGAGATCGCCCGCGCCGTCGAGGCCGCGGCCCTGGCCGCCGCCCCCGTCTCCGAGATGAAGGGGCAGCTCGCATGAGTGAGAACACGTCTTCTTCCGGTGACGCCGCGGGCGAGGAGGTCGAGGCGGTTGCCGCCGTCCCCGAGGTCGTCCCCGGCCGTCCGGTGCGCCCCGAGCTGGTCGCCGAGGTCGTGGGCGCCCACTCGGGCCAGTTCGGCGCCGCCGACGCCGGCGACACCACCGGCTACGGCCGGCACCGCAGCGTGGTGACCCTGGCCCCGGCGGCGGTGCGCCCCTACGGCTCCTGGTTCGATAGCGTCGTCGATGCCCTCATCGAGGACCTGGCCGCCTCCGGCATCGACCCGGCCGAGGCCATTGAGAAGGTCGTCATCGAGCACGACGAGCTCACCCTGTTCATCGCCCGCGAGCACCTGCTCGACGTGGTGCGCCCCCTGCGCGACGACCAGGATCTGCGTTTCGAGCTGTGCCTGGGCGTCAACGGCGTCCACTACCCGGATGACCCCGGCCGCGAGCTGCACGCCTGCTTCGCGCTGATGAGCCTGACGCACGGCGGGCGCCAGCTGCGCCTGGAGGTCGCCTGCCCCGCCACCGACCCGCACGTGCCCTCGATCGTGTCGGTCTACCCGGGCGACGACTGGCACGAGCGCGAGACCTGGGACCTCATGGGCATCGTCTTCGACGGGCACCCCAACCTCACGCGCTCGGCCATGCCCGACGACTGGGTGGGCCACCCCCAGCGCAAGGACTACCCGCTCGGCGGCATCCCCGTCGAGTACAAGGGCGCCACCACCCCGCCCCCCGACACCCGGAGGTCGTACCGCTGATGAGCACTCCCGCTTCGTTCGCCCCCGCCTCCTCGGCTTCGTCGGTCTCGGCGGCATCGGCGTCCTTCCACGCCGCCGGTCCCGCCACCGACGACGTCGTCGACGGCGCCTCCCAGTACACGCTGGCCGGCGGCGACTGGGACGAGGTCGTCGCCGCCATCGCCGCGAGGGACGAGGCCGACCGCCTCCGGCACGACCGCATCGTGCTCAACATGGGGCCCGTCCACCCCTCCACCCACGGCGTGCTGCGCCTGGTCCTGGAGGTCGACGGCGAGACCGTCACCGAGGTCCGCGTGGGCACCGGCTACCTGCACACGGGCATCGAGAAGAACATGGAGTACCGCACCTGGGTCCAGGGCGAGACCTTCGTGACCCGCATGGACTACGTGGCCCCCTTCTTCCAGGAGGTCGGCTACGCCCTGGCGGTGGAGAAACTGCTCGGCATCACCGACGACATCCCCGAGAAGGCCTCCGTCATGCGCGTGCTCCTCATGGAGCTCAACCGCATCGCCTCCCACGCCGTCGCCATCGGGTCCGGCGGCAACGAGATGGGCGGCACCACCCTGATGACCATCGCCTTCCGCTGCCGCGAGAACATCCTGCGCGCCTTCGAGATGGTCTCCGGCCTGCGCATGAACCACGCCTACGTGCGCCCCGGCGGCCTGGCCCAGGACATCCCCCTGGGCCTGACCGACTTCGTCCGCTCGGTCATGCCGAACATCAAGAACGACATCGGCGAGCTCGAGGCCCTCCTGATGGAGAACCCGATCCTGAAGTCCCGCTTCGTCGGCGTGGGCGAGATCAGCCTGAGCGCCGCCATGGCCATGGGTCTGACCGGGCCGTGCGTGCGCGCCGCCGGCTATCCGCTGGACATGCGCAAGATCAAGCCCTACTGCGGCTACGAGACCTACGACTTCGACGTCCCCGTCTACGACCGCTCCGACTGCTACACCCGCCTGGCCGTCCGCTTCGACGAGTGCTACCAGTCCCTCAAGATCGTCTCCCAGTGCGCGGACCGCCTCGACGAGATCACCGAGCGGGGCGAGGACCCCTCCAACACGACCATGGTGGCCGACCCGACCATCGCCTGGCCCGCCCGCATGGCCATCGCCACCGACGGCCAGGGGCAGTCCCTGGAGCACGTGCGCGAGATCATGGGCACCTCCATGGAGTCCCTCATCCACCACTTCAAGCTGGTGACCCAGGGCTTCCACGTCCCGGCCGGGCAGGTCTTCACCACGGTCGAGCACGCCAAGGGGGTCCTGGGCGTCCACGCCGTCTCCGACGGCGGCACCCGCCCCTACCGGGTCCACTTCCGCGACCCCTCCTACTCCAACCTGCAGTCGTTGGCCATGATGGGCGAGGGCGGCATGATCGCCGATCTCGTCCCCTCACTGGCCTCCATCGACCCCGTCCTGGGAGGCGTGGACCGCTGATGAGCACCACCGAGAACACCCGCGCGACCGCCGCCGGTGCCGGCTACGACCCCGAGCTCGGCGCCCGCCTCGACGCCGACATCGAGCAGATCAAGTCCCGCTACCCCGCGGGCCACGAGCGCAGCGCCCTGATCCCCATGCTGCACCTGATCCAGAGCATCGACGGCTACGTCTCGCCGCGCGGCATCGCCCTGTGCGCCGAGAAGCTGGACCTGACGCGCTCGGAGGTCAGCGCTGTCGCCACCTTCTACAGTCAGTTCCGCCGCCATCCCGCCGGGCAGTACCACGTGGGCGTGTGCACCAACGCCCTGTGCGCGGTCATGGGCGGCGACGACGTCTGGCGGGCCGTGAGCGCGCACACCGGCCTGGGCAACGACGAGACCAGTGAGGACGGCCGGGTCAGCCTGGAGCGCGTGGAGTGCAACGCCGCCTGCGACTACGCCCCCGTCGTCATGGTCAACTGGGAGTTCTTCGACAACCAGACCCCGGACTCCGCCGTCGAGCTGGTGAGCCGCCTGGAGCGCGGCGAGGATGTAGCGCCCACTCGCGGCCCCGAGACCCTGCCGACCTTCCGCCAGAACGAGCGCCTGCTGGCCGGCTTCGAGGACGGCCTGGCCGATGAGGGCGTCGGCGCGGGCGAGCCGAGCCTGCTGGGGCTGCGCATCGCCCGCGAGCGCGGCTGGACGGTTCCGAAGGAGGAGAGCAAGTGAGCCCCGTGAGCGGCAGTGCAACCGACGACGCGACCCAGCCGAGCGGTCCGGCCTTCACCGCCCCGGGAACCCTCACCCCGGCCATCACCGACATGTGGGACAAGGACCGCTCCTGGACCCTGAAGACCTACTGCGACAACGGCGGCTACCGGGGTCTGCGCCGGGCCAAGACCATGAGCCAGGACGAGCTGGTCGGCCTGGTCAAGGCCTCCAATCTGCGCGGCCGCGGCGGCGCGGGCTTTCCCACGGGCCTGAAGTGGTCCTTCCTGCCCGCCCCCGACGGCGGAGCGCGCTACCTCGTCGTCAACGCCGACGAGTCCGAGCCGGGCACCTGCAAGGACATCCCCACCATCCTGGCCAACCCGCAGGCCCTCATCGAGGGCGTGGCGATCTGCTCGCGCGCCATCGGCTGCGATCACGCCTTCATCTATCTGCGCGGCGAGGTCGCCCACGTCTACCGCCGCCTGCTGCGCGCCGTCGCCGAGGCCGGTCGGTCGGGCCTGCTGGACACCGGTTTCGGCCTGGACGGCGCCCAGCCGCTGACCATCACGGCGCACGCCGGGGCCGGCGCCTACATCTGCGGCGAGGAGACCGCGCTGCTCGACTCCCTGGAGGGCCGCCGCGGCCACCCCCGCCTCAAGCCCCCCTTCCCGGCGGTCCAGGGCCTGTACGCCCGCCCGACGGTCATCAACAATGTCGAGACCATCGCCTCCCTGCCGGGCATCCTCGCCCGCGGAGCCGAGTGGTACTCCGCGATGGGCACCGAGCGCTCCAAGGGGCACGGCATCTTCTCCGTCTCCGGCCATGTGGTCCGCCCCGGCCAATTCGAGGCGCCCTTCGGCATCACCATGCGCGAGCTGATCGATCTGGCCGGCGGCATTCGGCCCGGCCACAAGCTCAAGTTCTGGGTTCCCGGAGGCTCCTCCACCCCGATCTTCGGACCCGACGAGCTCGATGTTCCCCTCGACTACGAATCGGTCGGGGAGGCCGGTTCCATGCTGGGCACGCGCGCGCTCCAGGTCTTCGACGAGACGGTCTCGGTGGTGCGCGTGGTGGCCCGATGGACCGAGTTCTACCAGCACGAGTCCTGCGGGAAGTGCACCCCCTGCCGCGAGGGCACGTACTGGATGCGTCAGATCATGCTGCGCCTGGAGGCCGGTCGGGGTCTGCCCGGGGACGTCGAGAAGCTCGAGGACATCGCCTCGAACATCGCCGGCCGCTCCTTCTGCGCCCTCGGCGATGCCTCCGCCACCCCGGTCCTGTCCGGCATCAAGCGGTTCCGCGGCGAGTTCGAGGCCGGGTACACCTCCGCCGCCCACGAGCTCTTCCCCTACGGGGCCTCTGCAATCGTTGAAAGTGCACGGTGAGACATGACTGACATGGTCCACATGACGATCGACGGAGTCCCTGTCGAGGTCGAGAAGGGCACGCTCCTCATCCGCGCCGCCGAGAAGATCGGGGTGCGCATCCCGCGCTTCTGCGACCATCCGCTGCTGGCGCCGTCGGCCAACTGCCGCCAGTGCCTGGTGGACGTGGCCATGCCGGGCCGCGACGGCGTGGTCCGCCCCATGCCCAAGCCGCAGCCCTCGTGCGCCATGACCGCCATGGACGGCATGGAGATCAACACCCAGGCCACCAGCGAGGTCGCCGCCAAGGCGCAGGCCGGGACCATGGAGTTCCTCCTGATCAACCACCCGCTGGACTGCCCGGTGTGCGACAAGGGCGGCGAGTGCCCCCTGCAGAACCAGGCCCTGGAGCTCATGGCCTCCGGCGCCCAGTCCGCCACCCGCTTCACCGACGTCAAGCGCACCTTCCCCAAGCCCCTGCGCCTGACCAGCAACATCCTGCTCGACCGCGACCGCTGCATCCTGTGCCAGCGCTGCGTGCGCTTCACCGATCAGATCGCCGGCGACCCCTTCATCGCCCTGCAGGGGCGCGGCGCCGGGCATGTCGGCGGCGAGATCACCGGGGGCCTGTACTCCGAGCAGATCGGCCGCTACGACTCCACCGTTCTGGACTTCTTCGATCCGGAGGGCACCGCGGGGATGATCACCGAGACGATCCGCGGCGAGGCCTACCTCGCGCCCGAGGCCGGCCTGGCCGGACCGGGGGGCCAGGCCGGCGTCGTCGACGGCGCCGTCTACGGTCCCGGCGACCTGGCGGGCCGCGAGGATCTCGACGTCTCGGGCCGCCCCTTCGCCTCGTACTTCTCGGGCAACATCATCCAGATCTGCCCCGTCGGGGCGCTGACCAGCGCCCGCTACCGCTTCCGCTCCCGCCCCATGGACCTGGTGTCCACCGACTCGGTCACCGAGCACGACGCCTCCGGCTCTGCCATCCGGGTGGACATGCGCCGCGGCGTCGTGCTGCGCCGCCTGGCCGGCAACGACCCCGAGGTCAATGAGGAGTGGATCACCGACAAGGATCGCTTCGGCTTCGCCTGGTCCGCCCAGCCCGACCGCCTACGGGTCCCGCTCGTGCGCGATGAGGAGACCGGCGAGCTGGTGGCCACCTCCTGGTCCGATGCGCTCGACGTCGCCGCCCAGGGCCTGGCCAAGGCGAGGGATCGCGGCGTCGCCCTGCTGCCCGGCGCCCGCACCACCCTGGAGGACGGCTGGGCCTGGTCCCGCTTCGCCCGCCAGGTGATGCGCACCAACGACATCGACCAGCGCGTGCGCGACCACAGCGAGGAGGAGGACCTCTTCCTCGCCTCCCGGGTCGCGGGCACGGGCTTGAGTGAGGTGACCTACTCCTCGTTGGAGCGGGCCGGGCAGGTGCTCCTGGTGGCCCTCGAGCCCGAGGACGAGTGCGGCTCCCTCTTCCTGCGCCTGCGCAAGGGGGTGCGCGCCGGCGGCGTGCGTGTGGCGACCATCGCCCCCACGAGCACAAACGGCTCGCGCAAGCTCAGCGCCACCACGATCCTGGCCGTTCCCGGCCAGGAGGCGCGCACCATCGCCCTGCTCTCCCAGACCCACCCCGAGGTCGTCGAGGCGCTCAAGTCCGAGGGCGCCGCCATCCTCGTGGGGGAGCGCGCGGCCGCCGTCCCGGGCCTGCTCACCACCGTCGACACCCTGGCCACCGCCACCGGGGCACGCCTGGCCTGGGTGCCGCGGCGCGCCGGCGAGCGCGGTGGAATCGAGGCGGGTCTGCTGCCCTTCCTCCTGCCCGGTGGACGGCCCGTCTCCGACGACGGCGCCCGTCGTCAGGTCCAGGACGCCTGGGGCATCGACCCGAGCGGGCTTCACGCCCACGCCCCTCTACCCGATGCGCCCGGGCGCGACGCGACCCGGATCCTGGAGGCGCTGGCCGACGGCGCTCTCGGCGGCCTGGTGGTCGGGGGCATCGACGTGCGCGACTTCCCGGACCCGGGCCTGGCCAGGGCGGCGCTGGCCGCCTCCGGCTTCACCGTCCAGCTCGAGGTGCGCCGCTCCGAGGTGAGCGAGCATGCCGACGTCGTGCTGCCGGTCGCCCCCGCCGAGGAGAAGAACGGTACCTTCGTCAACTGGGAGGGGCGCGTGCGTCCCTTCGGACAGGCGCACGTCTCGCACGCCCGCACCGATCGGCAGGTCCTGGGAATGCTCGCCGCCGAGATGGGCGAGGACCTCGGTGTCGAGGATCTCGGGGCCCTGCACGCCCAGCTCGCGGCCCTCGGCCTGTGGGGAGGGGAGCGCGGCGGGGTCGTCTTCGTCGAGCCTCCCGCAGCCGGCACGGCTCGGCCGGCGGGCTCCGAGGACGGCGAGTCTTCCCCCACCGACCACTCGGATCACCCCGGTCACTCGGGCCACTCGACAGTGACCGGCTTGGAAGCCGTCCTGGCCACGCACAAGCCCATGCTCGACGCCGGCCGGCTCCAGGACGGCGAGGCGTTCCTGGCCGCCACCGCGCTGCGCCCGGTCGCGCGCCTGGCCCCCGACCTCGCCGACCGGCTGGGTCTGCGCGGCGGGGAGAGCGTCGATGTGACCACCGCGATCGGCGTCGTCACGCTGCCCGCGGTCGTGGCGGGCCGGGTCGCCCCGGGCACCGTCTGGCTGCCCGAGTGCTCGCCCGGCTCCACGATCCGCCAGACGCTCGGCGCCGGTCACGGCTCCCGCGTCCGGCTGTCCCTGACATCGGCAGAAACCCTGCCCAGCACTCCGACCGGCGACCTGATCGGCGCCTCGGCCAGCACGGAGGTGGCCCGGTGACTCCCACACATCTTCTGCACGTGCTGCCCGCGGCGATCCCCGACGACACCGGGGGCGTGGTCGCGGACTTCTCCGAAGAGACCTGGTGGCTCACCATCGTCAAGGCGGTCTTCGTCGTCGCCTTCCTGATCGTGAGCGTGATCCTCGCGCTGTGGGTGGAGCGCCGCGGGCTGGCGCGCATGCAGACCCGCCCCGGTCCCAATGTCAACGGCCCCTTCGGCTTCTTCCAGGCGATCGCGGATGCGGCCAAGCTCATCATGAAGGAGGACTTCTGGCTGGGCGGGGCCGAGAGGGTCATCTACATCCTCGCCCCGGTCATCGCGGCGTTCTGCGCCTTCATGGTCTACGCCGTCATCCCCTTCGGGCCGCAGGTCTCCATCCTCGGGCACTCCACGCCGCTGCAGCTGACCGACTTCCCGGTGGCGGTCCTCTACATCCTGGCGATCACCGCCTTCGGCGTCTACGGCATCATCCTGGGCGGCTGGTCGACCCACTCGACCTACCCGCTCTTCGGCGCGGTGCGCAGCGCCGCTCAGGTCATCTCCTACGAGCTGAGCATGAGCCTGGCGATCCTCACGGTCTTCCTGGCCTCGGGAACCATGTCGACCTCCGGCATCGTGGGCGCCCAGCAGCGCATGTGGTGGGGCCTGGCGATGGTGCCGAGCTTCCTCATCTACGTCGTGTCCATGGTCGGGGAGGTCAACCGCCTGCCCTTCGACCTGCCCGAAGCCGAGGGCGAGCTCGTCGCCGGCCACATGGTCGAGTACTCCTCGATGAAGTTCGCCTGGTACTTCCTGGCCGAGTACATCAACATGTTCAACGTCTCCGCGGTGTGCGTGACCCTGTTCCTGGGCGGCTGGCGCTCCGTCATCGTGGCGAGCTTCTGGGAGGGCGCCAACTCCGGATGGTGGCCGATGCTGTGGTTCGTCGGCAAGGTGTGGGCGGTCATGTTCTTCATGGTCTGGACCCGCGGCACCCTGGTGCGCATCCGCTACGACCACTTCATGAAGCTGGGGTGGAAGTTCCTCATCCCCGTCTCGCTGGCCTGGTTCGTCCTGGTGGCCGTCCTTCAGGGGTACCGCGCCTTCTTCAGCGGTTCGCCCGCCGGGCTGCTCATCGTCCTGGCGGTCGTCTTCCTGGTGGCCATGCTCGTGCTCTTCTTCCTGCCCGAGGCCGACGACGATGATCCCGCCTCCGGGGCCGATTCCCTGACGGTGCCGGGGGAGGAGCTCGATGCCTTCGCGGGCGGCTACCCGGTCCCGCCGCTGCCCGGCCAGCAGCTGCCCCTGTCCCCGCGCGTGCGCCGGGTCCAGCGGGCCGGGGATCGTGCCCGCCTCGATGCTGCCAGTTCAGTCAGCTCTGTGACGCTGGCTGCCGCCCCCGACTCCGGCGACATCGTCCAGGAGGGAACAGATGACTGACCAGACTTCCGACGGCTCCCGCATTCCGGGGCGGCAGGACACCGACCACGACCAGTGGCTGCGCGACCTGCCGGGGCCGGTTGGGCGCTTCTTCGCCCCGGTCGCCGGCTACGGCGTGACCATCTCCTCGATGTTCCGGCCCACGGTCACCGAGCTCTACCCCTTCGAGCCGCCGGTGCTCATGCCGCGCTACCACGGACGCCACCAGCTCAATCGCTACGACGACGGGCTGGAGAAGTGCATCGGCTGCGAACTGTGCGCCTGGGCGTGCCCCGCGGACGCCATCTACGTCGAGGCCGCCTCCAACGCCCCGGGAGCCCAGTACTCGCCCGGCGAGCGCTACGGGCGCGTCTACCAGATCAACTACCTGCGCTGCATCTTCTGCGGCATGTGCATCGAGGCCTGTCCCACGCGGGCGCTGACCATGACCCACGAGATCGACGAGCTGGTCGGGCCGACCCGCACCGGCCTGATCTACGAGAAGGAGGACCTGCTCGCCCCCGTGCCCGAGGGGGCGCTGGAGGCCCCCCACCCCATGGTCGAGGGGACCGAGGACGGCGACTACTACCGCGGTGAGGTCACCGGCGTCACCCAGGCGCAGATCGACTGGGTCCGCGAGCACCGTCCCGACGAGGAGACCCTGGCCTCCGCCCATCCGGTTCCCGCCCCCAGCCCGGCCAAGGAGGCGGTGCACTGATGACTGTCATGACTGGTCTGCCGGCACTGACTGCACTGCCTGCACTGCCTGCGCTGCCTGCGCTGCCTGCGACTCTCCCCGCGACTCTCAACGAGTCCGGCACCGTCTCGACCGGGGAGACGATCCTGTTCGCGGTGGTCTCCCTGATCACCGTGGTCTGCGGCCTCGGCCTGCTGACCGCCAAGCGTGCGGTGCTGGCCGCCGCCAACATGATCGGCATCATGATCTGCCTGGCGGTCCTCTACATCGCCGGCGGGGCGCCATTCCTGGGCATCACCCAGATCGTCGTCTACACCGGCGCCGTCATGACGCTCGTCCTGTTCGTCATCA
>ERZ773038.365-NODE-365-length-30866-cov-9.723735_pt1 | contig 30866 bp, 27 predicted proteins | sample MGYA00511665_ERZ773038 | MGnify/ENA primary metagenome ERZ773038 (study PRJEB29015, sample SAMEA2737966) | human oral metagenome | biome: human oral; feature: human-associated habitat; material: dental | place: China | collected 2028 ... | reverse complement strand
ACTTCATTCCTAATATTAAGTCAGGAAGTTTGTCATTTGCAATGGTATCTTGAATCCAGTACTTGATAGGTAAACTAAAAACTTAGGCTCTCTTTTCCACAAAATAATTAGTGGGAACTGATAACATATGTAATTTCAGTATACTATTAGTGCTTAGCGTAAACAATATAAATATTTTAGACCATAAGGTTAATATTTTAATATACATATATTTATATTAGAATAAAGAGGATTAGAAAATTGTTATGAGAGCGAAGAGAGAATTTTTTAATGTGGCTAGATAATGAAATTTCACTATTTAAACAAAATATAGAAATGTTACGAGTGAATCAACGCATAGGCAGATTAGCATATTTGTGGGCTGTGTGTGGATTAATGGTTAGTAAATTTTTAGCTTACCTTATATTCGTTTTGTTGATAGGGATTATTCAAGGGACTCCACTTCAAGGTAGTCAGTATTTGTCTTATATTTATTTTGGAAGTCTACAGATTATACATATAATTGCAACTATTTTTATACTTAAACGTAGACTAAATGATTGTGGTTCATCCTTGTGGTATATGATCTTGGTTCCCATAGCATATCTAAGTTTATGGGTGTATTGGGGGATGAGTTTTAGTTGGGCGTCTATATCCGAGACTATTGTAAATGCAAGCTTTTATTGGGATGGGTTCTTTTGGCAGTATTTCATCTTAGCTTGCTTTGCCTTGCCTCTTAGCGTGCCAGATTCTAATAAATATGGCTTAGATGAAGGTCGTGATAGATATAATAACTATATTATTGCCTACGATAGAAGCTCCATCATTAGTGAAGATAAGGATGCTAGAAGATTTGACTATATGTGTAGTTGTGTATGGGATGCTTTATTTGCTAAACTCGTTGATGTTAATGGCAGATCCTCTGTATCAGCCTTTTGGGTTGGTCTTACAGGATCTTGCATTTTTATGGATATCATTATGTATATGGCTATTGCTGTAGTTTCGTTAATTGTTCATCTTGGCATCTCTCTTTATATACCTCATTGGGGCTTTATGATTATCCTAATATGGCCAGCCATCGCAATGATTACATTAGGTATACGTAGACTTCACGATTCTCTATTAAGTGGCTTGTGGATTATTGGCCTTTTTATTCCGTATATCAATATTTTTGTCAGTTATCATCTTTTGTTTAAAAAATCTTGGCATATTGAAAGTTAAGATTTATCCTTGACTTTCATTCTATAGAAACCGTATAATCAAATTATAATTTTATACTCGCCTGTTAGAAACCGATGAGGTGGAGATAAAAATAGGAAATGCACTCACAGAGAGCGGGACTAGCTGAGAACCCGTAGTACGCAGCTTATTAAATGGACCACCGAGGGTGGAGTGAACAGATTGGGATGACCGGTTGTCATGGCCGAGCGAGATACCCGATCTCAGTATTCTCCAACGTCACACGAGCGTTAATCGTGAGGGATATGTTAGTATCCTGCGAAAGGGGAATGCGATGCATTCAAACAAGGTGGTACCGCGATTTATAGAGCACTACAATTACATTGTAACGATAGAACTATAGACTCGTCCTTGACGTCAATTGTCATGGGCGAGTTTTTTTGTTGGCAAATGCCGAATGGAGGTTCTTATGATGTTTCCTACTCTTGACCGTGTGAAAGCTGTCGCACCGGGGTACGATGTCATGCCGGTGTACATGGAGCTTTTATCTGATGTACGTACACCGATTAGTGTGTTGAAAGCGTTAAAACAGGTGAGCAGTCATACGTACTTGCTTGAAAGTGCGGATAACAGCAATCATTGGGGCCGTTATTCCTTCTTGGGGTATGATCCGAAGATTGAGCTGTTTTGTAAAAACCATCAAATGACGATTAAAGACGGGACGACTCGCAGCTTTGCCTGTTCGGATCCTGCCGCTGAAATTCGTCGCATCCTGCATCAATATAAGAGTCCGCGACTCGAAGAATTGCCGACTTTCACAGGTGGATTCGTAGGATATTTTGCATGTGAATATATTCGTTACATCGAGCCGACCCTTGATGTGCCGGTTCCGGACGATGACCCGGCGATGGTCAACGATGTGGATCTCATGCTGTTTGATAAGGTTATCGCCTTCGATCATTACAAAAATAAAATCTATTTAATCGCCAATATCGGCACCGATGATCTGGAACGGAACTATAACAAGGCCGAACTTGAGCTGAAGGCATTGGCAGATCTCGTGCTTCATGGTAAAGAGGCGGATGTGCCGAAGGGCCTGCTGCAGTCCGATTTTACATCAGAGTTCACAAAGGAAGAATTTGAAGCGGTCGTTACAAAGACGCAGCATTACATCAAGGAAGGGGATATCTTTCAGGCCGTTGTGTCGAATCGTCGCGAAGCGAAGTTTGAAGGCAGTCTCCTGAATGCGTATCGCGTGTTGCGTACGCTGAATCCTTCGCCGTATATGTTTTACCTGTCTGGCGGCGATGTGGAAATGACCGGTGCGTCGCCCGAAACATTGGTGAAACTGACGGACGGCACGCTTAACACATTCCCGATTGCGGGGACGATGCCTCGCGGTAAAAGCGAAGCGGAGGACCTTGCTATCGAGGAAAAACTCATCAATGACGAGAAAGAGCTGGCGGAACATAATATGCTCGTCGACTTAGGCCGTAATGATTTGGGTAAAATCTCCAAATTCGGTTCCGTGAAAGTAGAAGCTCTACATATGCTGCAGCGCTTCTCTCACGTTATTCATATCACTTCCACCGTAAGCGGTGAAATTCAGGACGGTAAGGATGCATTGGACGCCATCGGCGCCACATTGCCGGCAGGGACTTTATCCGGCGCGCCGAAGATTCGGGCCATCGAAATTCTGCATGAGCTCGAAAAGAGTCCGCGCGGTGTATACGGCGGTGCCGTAGGCTATATCGACTTTTCCGGTAATATGGACGTATGTATCGGCATTCGCATGGCGATGAACAAGGCCGGCAAGGTATATGTTCGGGCCGGAGCCGGTATTGTGCGTGACTCCGTCCCTGAAAGTGAATATAATGAAACGATTTATAAGGCGCAGTCCATGGTGAGCGCTATTACAACAGCACAGGAGGTGGAATAATGGTACTCCTCATCGATAATTACGACAGCTTTTCCTTTAATTTGTATCAACTGGTAGGATCCATTGATCCGGATATCAAGGTGATTCGCAGTGATGAATTGACGGTTGATGAAATAAGAGCGTTGAAACCCGACCATGTGATACTTTCACCGGGGCCGGGAAGACCTGCCGACGCAGGTGTATATGAAGACCTCTTGCGCGAATGCAAAGGGGAATTTCCGATTCTCGGCGTGTGCCTCGGACACCAGGCCATCGGTGAAGTATTCGGCGGCACCGTGTCCTATGCAAAGCAGGTGATGCACGGTAAACAAAGCGTAGCGAAACAGGTGCGTCCGTCAAAAATCCTCAAAGATGTGCCCGAAGAATTTGAAGTGGCAAGATACCATTCCCTGGCGATTATTGATGAAACGATTCCGAGCGACCTCACCATTACATCCGTTACAGCGGACGGCGAAGTGATGAGCGTGGAACATAAGGACTATCCGATTTACGGTGTGCAGTTTCATCCGGAGTCGATCATGACGCCGAACGGGGAACAGATGATTCGCAACTTCTTAGGCAAGTAAACCCGTATTTGGGGTGGTGGCATAAAGGGGCGCTCCCAAGCCTCCAAAGCCACTCGCTTTGCGCGCTAAGTCGTTTGTGAGCGCCCTTTATGCCGTTCCTAAAACGGTTACTACAAGCCTAAGGCATTGCGAATCAGATCCCCTTATCTCGAGAGGGGCGCGTAGTGCCTTTCCCAGTGAAGCGCATGTTTGCAAGGTTGTTTGGGTGTAATGGATCTGTGCGTTACGGCATACAATGCGCAGGTTCAGTGGTTAAGTGTTAATATGAGGGATATTTCTAGCAAATTGATATGATTATATATAGGGACGATTGGTGTATAGCCGAAGCCGACTTGGCGGCCCCGAATAGGGGTAGTTGGCCTCTGGAGGCTGAGGCCATGCGCCAATCGTTATCGGATTGTGTTCGTATAGGTATCAATTTGCTGAAAATATCCCCAAAAGGAGATATAAACATGATAAAAGACGCATTATATGCTGTAACGCATGGTCAGGACTTATCTTACGACCTTGCAAAGGATACGATGAACAAAATTATGAGTGGCGATGTATCGGAGATTCCGATGGCCGGTTTCTTATGTGCTCTTGCAGCCAAAGGTCCTACGGTAGACGAGGTGACCGCTTTTGCGGAGGTTATGCGCGAAAAGGCGGGTTCCGTACCTCATAACGGTACGGTTGTGGAAATCGTAGGCACCGGCGGTGATGAAGCGAATACGTTCAACATTTCCACTACCTCCGGTTTTATCATTGCCGCTGCAGGCATACCTGTCGCAAAGCATGGTAACCGCAGTGTATCCAGTAAATGCGGTGCTGCGGACCTCATCGAAGCGTTGGGGGCTAAATTGGAACTCGACGGAGCGCAAAATGAGCAGGTGTTAGATAAGGCGAATATGTGCTTCATGTTTGCCCCCGTATATCATCAGTCCATGAAATACGCCGGCCCCGTGCGTAAAGCCTTGGGCGTTCGCACCGTATTTAACATCCTCGGACCTCTTGCGAATCCGGCAGGGGCTACCGTTGAACTGATGGGCGTTTATGATAAAGCGTTAGTAGAGCCTTTGGCACGGGTACTGTCCAATCTCGGCGTAAAACGCGGCGCCGTAGTACACGGTTTCGATGGGCTTGATGAGATTACGGCTACGAATAAGACGTACGTATGCGAAATTAATAACGGTGCTTTCACCGAATACGAACTGGATCCTAAGGAGTACGGATTTGACTATGCCGACAAAACCGAGCTTGAAGGCGGCGATGCAGCGGTGAATGCGGAGATTACACGTCGCGTCCTCGGCGGAGAGCAAGGCGGCAAACGCACTGCGGTTTTTCTCAATGCGGGCATGGCGATTTACCTTGCGAAAGACGGTATTACGTTGGCAGAGGGCATCGAAGAGGCGAAACATATGATCGACTCCGGCAAGGCGTTGGCGACGATGGAACAATTTGTGAAAGTAACGCAAGAGGTATAACCGTTGATTTTAGATAGAATTGTAGAGGCCACCGGGATTCGGGTGGCTCGAGAAAAACAGGAGGAATCTCTGGAGTCCGTGAAAGCGGCCGCATTGGCGTTGCCTGCTGATACGGGATTTCCTTTCGAGGCGGCCTTGCGCCAGCAGGATTTCAATTTTATCTGTGAGGTCAAGAAGGCGTCGCCCTCAAAGGGAATCATCGCTGAACACTTTCCGTATCTGGATATCGCCAAGGAATACGAAATGGCCGGCGCGGCGGCTATTTCCGTGCTGACGGAGCCGGACTTTTTCAAGGGCGATAAACGATACTTGCAGGAAATTGCGAATACTGTTAAGATTCCGGTGCTTCGTAAGGACTTTATCATCGATGAATACCAGATTTATCAGGCCAAGCTATGGGGCGCATCGGCAATCCTTCTGATTTGTGCCTGCCTCGATGTGCCTACATTGACGAAGTTCTGCGAACTGGCGGATTCATTGGGATTATCCTCTCTGGTGGAGGCTCATGATGAACACGAGGTACAAATGGCCATTGCGTGCGGGGCGCGTATCATCGGCGTCAATAATCGGAATCTGAAGGACTTTACGGTGGACGTTCAGAACAGTGTGCGCTTACGTAATCTGGTGCAGGATGATGTGATTTTTGTATCTGAAAGCGGCCTTGAAACGCCGCAGGACATTCAGGTGTTGCGGGACAATAACATCGGCGTCGCGTTGATGGGGGAAACATTTATGCGTTCTCCTGACAAGGTTGAAAAACTGGCGTATCTTTACGGACCGACATACTATACGCCGAAAGTTAAGATGTGCGGCATTTACGATGTGAAGACGATTCCCGCCATTGTAGAGGCGAAGCCGGATTACATGGGGCTCGTTTTCGCACCGAGCCGGCGTCGGGTAACCGTTAATCACGCGAAAGAGCTTGTGTCTGCGCTTCATAAGCAGTATAGTTATTCTTCCGCTATTGCACAGGATGGTATTGCGAGCGCTGAGAATAAGGACTTCCGTATTAAAACGGTCGGCGTTTTTGTTAATGAATCCATCGAGAACCTAGTGAGCATCTCCGGCGAGGTCGGCCTTGATGTTATTCAATTGCATGGTGATGAGGATGAATCCTTCATCAAAGCGTTGAAGAAACAAACAGACCTGGAGGTGTGGAAAGCCGTTCAGATTCGCAGTGCCGAGGATGCACAGGCGTGGCTTGACAGCGGAGCGGATATGCTCCTGTTTGATGCATATCACAGGATTGAGCGCGGCGGCACGGGTGAAGTGTTCGACTGGTCCTGTTTAGATGAATTTGAACGACCGTTCATGCTGGCCGGCGGTATCGACAGCACCAATGTGGCCCGCGCTATTCGTACGGTGCGGCCTTATGGTATCGACATCAGCAGCGGTATCGAAACAGAGGGCGTAAAAAATAAGGAAAAAATCAGAACTTTCACAAAGATGGTAAAGCGTATCGCCTATTAATCACGGAGTTCACATAGATGTATCATATAGTATAGGTGGTTTACGATGCGATTCATCATAGAGCAGAGTAAATGATAGTATCAGATAATTTTATTATGGGAGGAACCTGTTATAGGGAAATCTTATGTTGGAATTTGAATCACTATATAAATGAGTCTCAAGAAAGGTAAGTTATATGAGTAAGCAAGCAAGACATGGCTATTTTGGCAGCTTCGGCGGTCAATTTATGCCGGAAACATTGATGAATGCAGTCATCGAATTGGAAGAGGCGTACAACAAATATAAAGACGATCCCGAGTTTGTACGTGAGTTGGAGGATTTACATCGTAACTATACCGGTCGTCCGTCCCTTTTGTACTATGCGGAGCGCATGACGAAGGATTTGGGCGGGGCCAAGATCTACCTTAAACGGGAAGACTTGAATCATACCGGTTCTCATAAATTGAATAACGTACTCGGTCAGATGCTGCTCGCGAAACGGATGGGTAAGACCCGCGTTATCGCCGAAACAGGCGCCGGCCAACACGGTGTGGCGACGGCTACCGTAGCGGCTTTGATGGGCATGGACTGTGAAGTGTTCATGGGGGCAGAGGACTGCGAACGCCAGGCGCTCAACGTGTACCGCATGGAGCTGTTAGGGGCCAAGGTCCATTCCGTGACGAGCGGTACGGGTACATTGAAAGATGCCGTGTCGGAGGCGATGCGCGAGTGGACGAACCGCATGGCGGATACGCATTATGTGTTGGGCTCCGTTATGGGAGCGCATCCATTCCCGCTTATCGTGCGTGATTTTCAATCCATCATCAGCCGTGAAGCGCGTGAGCAGATTCTGGCGGCGGAGGGTAAATTGCCGACCGCTGTCATGGCCTGTGTCGGGGGCGGATCCAATGCGATGGGCATGTTCTATAATTTTATTCCTGATGAAAGCGTACGTCTCATCGGCTGCGAGGCTGCCGGACGCGGTATCGATACGGAAGAACATGCAGCGACAATGTCGAAGGGCAGTGTAGGTATTTTTCACGGTATGAAATCCTATTTCTGTCAGAATGAAGACGGACAAATCGCGCCGGTATATTCTATCTCGGCCGGTCTTGATTATCCGGGCATCGGACCGGAACACGCATTCCTGCATGATAGCGGTCGTGCCGAATACGTGCCGGTAACGGACGATGAAGCGGTGGATGCTTTTGAATACTTATCTCGATTAGAAGGCATTATTCCTGCTATCGAGAGTGCTCATGCGGTGGCGCATGCTCGAAAAATCGCTCCTACCATGAGTAAGGACGATATCATTATTATTTGTTTATCCGGTCGCGGTGATAAAGATGTGGCGGCTATGGCGAAATACAGAGGGGTGGATATTCATGAGTAAGATAAAAGACGCTTTCACAAAGGGTAAAGCATTCATCCCGTTTATCAGCGCCGGCGATCACGGCATTGAGACGACGGAGCGCTATATTCGCATCATGGTTGCGGCCGGTGCGGATATGGTGGAAATCGGCATTCCATTTTCGGATCCTACGGCGGAAGGCCCCGTTATTCAGGAGGCGAGCACCCGCGCATTGTCGACAGGCGTAAAAATCAACGATATCTTTGATATGGTGCGTCGTTTGCGCTCCGGAGATGATGCGGTGACAGTGCCTCTCGTGTTCATGACCTATTTAAATCCGATTTATGTATTCGGTCGTGAAGCATTTTTTAAACTCTGCGAAGAAACGGGCATTGCCGGTATCATCGTGCCGGATATGCCGTACGAAGAAAAGGGTGAACTGGCAGGTATTGCACATAAATATGGTGTTGAAGTGGTATCGCTCATTGCGCCGACATCCGAAAATCGCATTGAGATGATCGCGAAAGATGCGGAAGGTTTTGTCTACTGTGTATCGTCCCTCGGCGTTACCGGAATGCGCAGTGAAATTAAGACGGATATTAAGTCCATCGTCGAGTCGATTCGCAAGTATACGGATATTCCGATTGCCGTCGGGTTCGGTATTTCCACGCCGGAGCAGGCGGCGGCTATGGCATCCGTTTCGGACGGTGCCATCGTGGGTTCCGCCATCGTTAAGATTATCAAGGACTACGGAGAATCAGCCGATGAGGCGTTGTTTGAGTATGTCAAAAAAATGAAAAACGCTGTACGTGAGCAATAAAAAAATCCCTCGGTATCGAGGGATTTTTTATGTGGACCTTATCTTGGCATATCAGGTTGTTGTTGTTGCGGTTGTTCCGGTGCATTTTGATGATGATGGGAAGGCGCCTTTTTTACTTTTTTGTGTTTCTTTTCTTTAGGAGGTTTTGGAGCAGGTGGTTGATCCTTTAATTCTTTATGATGTTGCTGAACCTCTTGTGGAGGTGGCGGATTATCGAACGGTTGTTTATCAGCCGCACTTGCCAATCCTGCTGTTAAAAACATACTCATAGTTGTTAATAAGAGAGCTTTTTTGAAGTTTACTTTCATAATATGTCTCCTTACATTTTACAAATTCTAATCTTAATAGTCAGTACATAGTGTTATCCGGAATTTACATCATGTACTAGCTATAATGTAATGCAAGGTAGTGAAAGTAACATGAAAAATATCAGCCGTTTGTAGATTCCGCTCTCATATGAGCGTGACTGCGTTCCGCTTCGCTCTTGTTATCGAACTGGCCCCAGTAGGAATTTCTCCGTTTTTTATTCTTTTTAGCTTTGCGTTCTTTCTTTTGATGATGCTTGTTCCATTCACCGTGCTGGTGGTGATTTTCATCGTAGGAACCGTCTTTATATTTATGGGCTCCATATGGTTCGCCGATTTTATAGCGATATTCTTTTGCCTGTGCTACATTAGAGCCGATGCCGACAACTAAAAATGCGGCTAATCCTGACATGGCAATTGCTTTGATCAATTTAGCTTTCATAATGTTTCTCCTATACAAATACAAAATTAATTGTGTAATTTTTAGTTTTGAAAAACTTTTTAATAGTATATGCAGATTTGATGAAGAAATGATGAGTGTTTGTTACTTCCTTGGAACATAGTATAATAGTTATAAATTAATTTATAAATGAGTTTGTTGATATACGGATATATCGTATTGCGATTGATATAAGGAGAATTATGAAAGAGAACATATATGGTATCCTCTACAATGAGTTGGTACTGAATTATGCGAACAGCAAAGGACGTACAAATCGGCGGGATTTTTGGCTAACCAAGGCCTCTATAGTCTTTTTATATGGGTGTATTACTTTGCTTATGGGACTGGTGGCCGTCTTTACGCCAAATCATTTTATATATGTCGTCGGATTTGGAAAGGGTTTATTAGTCTGCCTGACATTACTTTTGTGCCTACCTATGATCATGCTGATGGCACGGCGATTACGGGACTCCAACAACTCCCGTGAATTGCTTGTTTTAATACTGGTGCCTATATTGGGCTGGCTATTGTTAATCTTTTTCTTTTGTAAGAAAAGCCAGCCGTATGCCCTTAATACCGAAACGGATTCGAATGTTGCTGGCGCTTCTAATGCGAAATCTGCTTCTAATACTGAATTTGCTCTAAACTCGGAGCCGGGTTTTGTTCCTGAACGTGAGTCTGTTTCCGAAGGCGCTTCTGAACATCCTTCTGCTTCGGCAACTGTTTTCAGAGCTGAAAGTGTAGCTGCCCATAATGTGCCAATCGTTATAACGATTGTGCTATTGGTGGTCGGTTCTATTTGCAATTATTTAGGTATGTCTCTCGTTGACCGTGCCTATGACCGGGAGTTGTCCGCCTATGCCGCATTGCAACCGAGTTCTTTTACCAGAAAAGCGGCTATAGAATTGAGAAATCCGGAAGCTACGTCGGACGGACGCAAGGTGGTCGAACTGTACTTTAATGCTCTTGCGAAAGGGGATTACAGGACGGCATATCGTCAATTAGCACCTCGTGAGATGGAGCGATACGGTGATTTTGAGACATGGAAAAATAAGATGGACAAGCAGCATTATGCGGTGAAAAATATCTCACTGGACTTTGTCTATCGCAGTGAGGACGATGAACCGATTAAGGAATATATGGGCTATGTTGTCACTTTCAAAGATAATAGACAGAGTATGGCTGTTAATATGTATTATACGGGAACGGCGTGGGTGATTTATTCTGTAAAGCCCGCCGAAAAGGAGTAGGTGAACTATGCGATCAGTAAATATATACGATTTAAATTACACCGATGCATTCCTCTTGGGGGTCAGGAATTTTGTAAATTTTAAAGGTCGTGCGAGCCGTAGTGAATATTGGCGTTTCATAGCGTGTATCATGATTATGCAAGGTATCGTGGAGGTATTTCTTTTTCTCTGTCATGAAATGGGATTCTACCAGGCTTTCAAGAGCTTTCAGTATGTCAGCATGGGTGTGGGCCTGCTCTGTATATTGCCTAATTTGGCCATTACGACGCGTCGCATGCATGATATCGGGCGAAGCGGATGGACACAGCTATTGGGATTTATTCCGATTATCGGGGTATTTATGCTGCTCACCTATGAATTGCGCCCCGGTGATAAAGGCGTTAATGTCTATGGTGAACGAACCGGTTATATTACGGTGACGTCTGAATTGAGTCAAACAATCGGGGTGGAAGCAACGCCTACACGACGCCAGGACTGGCTCATGGGAACAGTGGTATTCCTGTTTCAGGTAATTTCTATGACTTCGTTCGTTATCGAGCTGATCTGGGCATTTGTTAATCTTAACGCTTACTTTTAGATGCCGTGAATGACTGCTTTTAAAACATATTTGTTCCTGGTGGTTAGCAATCAGATAATAGCTGTTCAATATAATCGGTGAGTTTATATTAATTTATGAAAGTTTAACAACTCCTTTATAGACAATATAAGACTTTGTAGTAAGATGAATATAAGATGAAATTAAAGTCGTCCTGTAAGGAAATCAAATATGATTCCCTTACTATAATGTGCGTATATATCTATAAGTATAGTCTGTTCATATACAAATATATGAATTGTCGAAGAAAGGAGTTATCCATGAGGATGTGTCCATATTGTGGACACGAGGGGTTGAATAGCGGCTCATACTGTTCATACTGCGGTCGTATTCATAATGTATCAACCTCGTTAGATAAATATAATTTAGGATTGATTGAGAATTGTAAGAGATGTCTCATTTATAAGTATGCCGATTTTGAAGGCCGTGCAAGTCGTGGTGAATACTGGCATTTTTTCTTGATGTATCAGCTGCTCTTTGTGGCGACTCTCTCTATCTGTGCTTTTTTGAGTTATATTAGTCCATTATCCAGCATCGTCGGCGTAGGGTTAGGATTAGTACTGTTAGTGCTTATATCCGTGGCCGTAGCAATTCCCGGCGTTGCCGTTGCTGTCCGTCGTCTTCATGATCAAGGACGTTCGGGCATTTTTGTGTTTATTAATATTATACCGTTAATAGGAACGGTAATTTTCTTTATTCTGATGGCCATGCCCGGTGAAAGTACAGAGAATCGATTTGGTATGCCGACCGGCTATATGCGGATGACGAAGCGAATGGCGCATGAGATGGGGCTTATAGACGCGTCGCCGACAATGAACCTTATCGTAGGCATCATCTGTACAATTGTTGTGCTGTGGTTCTTTGTGGATCGGTTAATCATGGCTTAGATGACAGAAATCATCTGACCGGTATTTTGCTTAAAACTAAATATGTTAAATTGTAAATTGCAATATGAAATTGGACAGTATTCAGATTTACTATTTTAGTTAAATTGTAAATTGCACCTTCAAAAGTAAGTTAAATTTTTGAAGGTGCAATTTTATGTTGAAATAGGATGGTGAAAAATGTAAATTTGTTGTACAATTTAATAATTGAAGCATGTATCTATAGATGTTTAGATAGATGTTTTCTTTTATTTGACTAAAAAATAATAAATTCTTAAATTAATGCTTGCATTATAAAAACAAAAGCAGTATAATCAACTTAACAAAAGGTAAAGTAAATTTTACATAAAGTAAATTAAAGTTTACTAAAAGTAAATTCAATTTAACTGAGAGTACAATGTGCTTTGCTGGATGCAAATTTTATTTTATTGTAGTAAATGTAAGACGTGTTGTACCGATTGTAAGCCGTGTTGTGTTGTATGTAAGGCGTGTTGTATTAAATGCAAGAGTGTTGAAGTCTGTTTTGAAATAGCAGATAGAATTATTTCGAAACGACTGACGAGTAAAAGGGAGCAGTGGGAGAAATGGCAAATAAAATTAAGCTTTATAGAACTATGTTGGGCTTATCTCAGCATGAATTAGCGGAAAAAGTAGGTGTTACTAGAGCGACAATTAATAGCATTGAAAATGGGAAAACGATCCCTAGTTTAAAATTAGCTAATGATATAGCCATAGTTCTCGGTAGAAGAATAAACGATGTATTTAATACATTGAATTAAATAAGGTCTTGAATTTAATAACTGGTAGATATAAACCTGCATTACTCATGACCACCGAACAAAGGCTATTTCATAATATTTTAGTCCATATTTCTTTGTGAGTTTTATACTCGCAAGGAATATGCATAAGGCCTTAGATGGTGGAACACTGTGTGAATGGAGGTTTTTACTATGTTATTCGCAAAACTTTTTAACTCTGGTAACTGTGTTTCTCTAGGTGTTTATCTCTGTGGTAGTTATGGTCCTGCTAAATGGGGCGGTTTCTAATTAGTACACTTTGTTACGGACGGATTATATTTTAATAAAGTGAGAATTTAATAATTTATTATTGAAAGTTACTTTTTATTAAAACCACCATCTAAGGCTATATTTAAATATTAACAGGTCACAAGACATACTTTCTAAGAGTGTGGGAGGGCTCTGAGAAAAATGTAAATTACATTTTTTCAGATACTCCTATACTCTTATTTTTATTTAATCAATTGGTTATACGCATTGCTGCTAGATGTTAAACAAATTTTTGTGAAGGATTTGGTTTAATGAATCGAGAAAATAAGGAAAAGCTATATATAAATCTTGTTGTTTTATCTGTATTTCCAGTTTTTCTGACAATTATTGTCGGAATAATAGTTGATTTTTTGATTGGTGATTTGCGTTATGGGTATTTTTCTGCATTACTTACTGTTTGGATAAGTATGATTGTAGGAATGGTAGCTTTCCCAATTTTTTACTTACGTAAATATGATAATACCGTATGTAATTTCGTTGATTTGGGGCTTGTTATGACCTTGCCCTTTGATGGTATTTTTATTGTCGTTTTAATATTAGCTATTATATTTGTAAAGGCTATGTTTTTTGGTGGAGATATTATATTTGCATTTATACAGAATATACCAATTGCTTTTTGTGAGGAGTTCTGGTGCAAAGGGGTTATCTTTACTCAATTAAAACATATATTCAGGAGCAATTATACTGTTATTATTTTATCGGCAATGATATTTGCTTTTATAACACATATGGGAAATAGTTTTGTAGATAATCTTATTCTTAGATTTCCTTTCGGACTTCTTACGGGGTTTATTTATTATAAAACTGGAAAATTGATATATCCTGTTTCGTTGCATTTGTTTTATAATTCTATGATTGCTTAATATAAATTGCTAATTAATATAAATGATTTAAGGAGGCCGATTATGAAAAAATATATTTTTATAGTAATACTTATATATATAGCAAGTATATTGGCTACTACAGTATTTACTGACAAAATCAATGCCGTATCTATTTTAGTAATTTCTATAGTACAAATGATTCTTTCTGTTATTCTTTTATTTCTCTTTAAAGCCGGTGGAAAAGAACGGTTAAGAGTTTTGGCAGGGATAAATGTATGTTTTTTCTCAATTTATAATATTATACAAAATTTTTTTATCTTATCTGGAAGTAGATTAGAAAGAATTTTAGAGAATAGTAGTTTTATAAATAGTAATAATATTTCAGAATCGTTGAACAGCCCGGTAGAAAATACTATTACTAGCATTGCTATTATTGTAATTTTACATTGGATTGTTACTTATCGACTAAGTAGAGCGAAGAGAGATGAAACGGTTTAGCTTATTATTTCAGAAACCATTGATGGCAGTAAGTTCATTGGTTTTGGCTGTTCTTTATTCGGTAGCGATGCCGATGTTTGCAGTACTAATGCAATGGATTACTAATACATTAGTTGAAAATAAAGAAATTAATTTTACTCAAATAATAACATGTTTATTCTTTGCTGTAGGAATTTTTTTGACGGCTACATTATATATGCTGATAAAGGATCGGTTGATAAATTCTATAATAAAAGCTGAAAAGGATCGAATTTTTAAAGAGATTTTTAGTAAAAATATATGTGATTTTCGTAAAAATAATACATCTGTTTATACTTCAGTTCTTAATCAAGATATATACGTTATTGAAAATGACTATTTTGAAACTCTATATGGTATTGTGGGTGCAGCTGCTACAGTCATTGTATCATTTATTATTATGTGGTTTATATACTATAAAATAGTCTTTATTATGCTAGGGCTTGTTATGTTAGGATTGATTATTCCTAATGTTGTGGGTGCCAAGATGGGCAAATATAAGAATGAATATCTTGTCAGTTTCGGACAGTTTAATGGAGTTATAAAGGATTATTTTAACGCTTTTGAAGTAATAAAGGCATATCGTGTATTGAATAATATTATAAATTCATTTCGCTCTTATAATGATAATCTTGAGGATAAACGATTAAAAAGTAAATTGTTTGAAGATTTCGTTTCGTTGCTTTCTAATTTTGCCGCACTTATTCTTGCTGTTGGAATGTTTTTAATATGTTCCTATTATGTAAGTATAAGCGAGATACGTGTAGGAGATATGGTTGCAATTGTACAGCTTTCAAATAGTATTATGAGTCCTATAATGATGATTTTATTATCGTTGGGACAAGTGATTTCAGCAAAGAAGGTGTGGAGTAATATTGACGATATTAAGTTACGGAAGCCTGAATTTGCACATACGGATATATTTATAAAACATGATAATAACGAGATTTGTTTTCATAAAAGTATAGATTTTAAAAATGTCAGTTTTACTTATCCTGGAGGCGAGTGCCCAATACTCAAGAATATTAATATAGCATTCGAGAAGGGTAAAAAGTATGCAATCGTAGGTATGTCAGGAAGTGGAAAAAGTACTTTATTGAAAATGATTTTGCGCTATTATGATAGCTATTCGGGAACGATACTTTTTGATAATTATGATTATAGCCTGATTGATGACGAAGCTGTGTATAACAATATAACATATATGCAACAACAGAGCGTGATGTTTAATAATACATTGGAATATAATTTGACATTGGGAAATACTGTTCCTGATAAATTACTTTATCAAGTCATTGATAAAGCAAATTTAAGTAAAACTATTAATAAATTAGAAAATGGTCTTAAAACAATTGTTCAAGAGAACGGAAATAATTTTTCTGGGGGAGAGAAAAAGCGTATTGAGATATGCCGAGCACTCTTAAAAAAATCTGACATTATTATAGTTGATGAATTTTCTTTTGGTCTTGATAACCTTACTGCAAAAATATTAGAACGAGAACTAGTGGACCTTGATACAACAGTTATTAACGTAACTCATTTTTTAGATGAAGATATTCTAAGAATGTATGATGAAATTATTGTAATCGAGGATGGATGTATTCGAGAAGTCGGGTCGTTTGATGATTTATATAATAGGAAATCTATATTCTACAAATTAATAAAAAAAGGAGGAACGAAAGATGAGCAAAATGCTTCATGATAGGACTTATCTGTTTAACATTAAGGGAATTAATATTCTGGGGAATGGAGACAATGGTGCAATAATTGGCTTAGATGATGCTGGGAAAGATTTTATTACTAAAATCAGAAATGGGCAAATTGATGAAAGTACTTTAAATAATGAAGAAAAGCAGATTATGAATGCTTTGAATGATATGGGGTATTTTGCAAGAAAGAAAGGCCTTAAAAGTGCTTATCTTCATGTAACAGACAGATGTAATTTAAGTTGTGTTGGCTGTTATTCTTTTATAGAAGAACGGAATGGGCGTAAAGATCTATCTACTATTGAATTGATGAATATCATTGATCAACTAGCTTCGTGTGGGACACAGGATATTGTCATATCCGGTGGCGAGCCTTTTTTAAGAACTGATATGGCAGACATACTTAAACATATTAAAAAGAATAATATGAATGTATCAATTATTACTAATGGAACAATGGAGTGGTCGCGTGTTGAAAAAGCACTTCCGTATATTGATATTTTAAATGTGTCTGTAGATGGATATAGTAGAGATACAAGATTTATCAGAAATGATGGGATAATGGATAAAGTCTTGGATTTTGTGGAACATTTTAAGGATTTAGTACATGTTCATTTAATATTTACCTTGCATAAAAAGAATGTTGAATATATGAAAAATTATGTCCGTCTTGCAGAAAAGCTAAAGGTATCTTTTAATTTCAGTATATTTACAGTAGATCCATATGATAAAACGTTTTCAGATTTTATTTTAAATAATGATGAACTTTATAAAATTGCAAAAATAATTAATGAAGAGGATGATATTTACATAGAAGATACTGTTGTTAATGGTCGAAGTGATGGTATCGAGGGGTTGGGGTGTAAAGTAGGTTGCGGGGTAGGTTGCAGTATGATAAGTGTTGCAGCAAACGGAGATGTATTCCCGTGTCATATGCTTCATAAGTCTTCTATGAAGATGGGAAATCTTAAGACTGATTCTTTGGAGGATATTCTTAAGAGTAAGGAATCCATATGGTCACAGATTACTGTGGATAGTATTGAAGATTGTAGTGGCTGCGAGTATAAATATATGTGTGGTGGAGGATGTCGCGGTAGAGCGTATTTATATGATCATGTTTTAGAACATAAAGATCCATTCTGTATGCTAACAAAGATATATTTAGATCAGCGGACTAGGATTTTTGAAGAAATGTCTAGGTAATAAGTGAGGTGCGTAATATGATTGGTCGATTGATAAAGACTGAACATTATAAGACTGGTTTGGTTAATAAACATCGACTTCAGGAGTTGAGATGTGAATTACAATCGTTAATACATCCTAACGATAAATATGATATGGGACTTTGGGATAATTTTATTAACCAAGTTGTTATAAAGTATGCTGATTTTAGTGGTCGAATGAGTCGTAGTGAGTTTTGGCAAGTTGTGGTGATGAAATTTTTAATTATTTTTCTAATAGATTTTCTTTTCGCTCTCCTTGCATTAGCAACACGCTCTGTTATTAGTTTAGCTTTTTTTGGTGTAATTTTATTGGTTGTAGTTTGTATAAGTTTTATCCCTATTTTTGCAGTGCAGGTTCGTCGTTTACATGATCTTGGAAAATCTGGAGAATCTATCTTACTTAATTTTATTCCTATTATTGGTCATTTATTATTGTTATATTGGTATTCTAAGTGTGGTACTATAGGGGTTAATGAGTATGGGAATCAGACAGCTTATGAAAAAATTACTCCTGAGATGAGTAAAAAATTATCTTTCAGTCCTACACCAAGTAATATATATCGATGGATGATACTTATTATTGCCGTTATATTAGGTGTTATGAGTTTAGCTATTTGGATTTACTCCCTTCAAGATATATTGGTTAAGTTAATATGACTTTTGACTGAATAGTATATTAAATATTTTGAACTTATGATAGCTTTGATAAACTTTAGTCAAATCTGTAGATTCATAATCATAATATTTTTGATGTATAAATTTTATCAAAACTGATTTGACAATCATTATATTTCCGCCCTATAATTATCTAGTATATAAGAATATTGCGTTGAAAAAGACGGCACACATCGGAAGGGTTTAGTAGAGACCGAACTCATGGGCTGAAAGGTTTGGAAATCCGGATGTATGCGGATCACTTTGGAGCAAGCGGCAATGCCGCCGGTGAACACCGTTATATGTTTAAGTGGCTTTCACAATATGAGAGATGAGTTGCGTCTTATGTGTTATAATCATGTGCTAGCATGGTGTGACAATCGCAGAAATGGCGGTGGCGCTAGCTTTCACAAGTAACGAGAGTCAGTAGGGTGGTACCACGGATATGACGTCCGTCCCTTCGGGGACGGGCGATTTTTTTATGTAAAAGGAGCACATCATGGATTACGGTAAGACGTTACATTTGCCTGAAACAGAATTCCCGATGCGCGGCAATTTGCCGAAACGGGAACCGGAAATTTTGAAATTCTGGAAAGATCACAAAATATATGAAAAACGATTGGAATTGCGTAAAGGTGCGAAATCGTTCATCCTGCACGACGGACCTCCGTATGCGAACGGTAAGTTGCACATCGGTCATGCCCTCAACAAAACGTTGAAGGATATCGTTATGAAATACAAAACGATGACCGGTCATTATACGCGTTATATTCCGGGCTGGGATACGCACGGCTTGCCAATCGAACATGCGGTTATTAAAAATACAGGCCTTAACCGTCATGAGATGGCGCCTCTCGATTTGCGCAATAAATGTAAGGAATATGCATTAGAATGCGTAGAAACACAAAAACAGGATTTTATTCGTTTTGGTGTATTAGGCGAATGGGATCGTCCGTATTTGACATTGCGACCTGAGTTCGAAGTAAAACAGATTGGCATCTTCGGCGAAATGGCAAAACGCGGTCATATCTACAAAGGCCTTAAAACCGTATACTGGTGTACACACTGTGAAACTGCACTGGCAGAGGCGGAAATCGAATACGCTGAGAAAAAATCCTTCTCCATCTATGTAAAATTCCCTTACGTATCCGAGAAAAAGGTGACATTACCGGCCGGTGTTGATCCTAAACAGGCATACGCTGTTATCTGGACGACGACACCTTGGACAATGCCTGCAAACGTAGCCATCTCCGTTAATCCTGAGCTTGAATACGGCTGGGTAAAAGCCGGCGACGAATACTACTTGATGGCTACAGAACTCGTTGATTCTGCAATGAAAGATATCGGTATTGAAGACTACGAAATCGTAAACCGCTTCTCCGGTGCCGATTTGGAATTGGCTGAGTTCAAACATCCATTCGTAGAACGTAAATCCACAGTATTATGCGGAGACCATGTAACACTCGAAGCCGGTACCGGCTGCGTTCATACGGCGCCTGCACACGGTGAAGACGACTTCTATATTTGCCAACGTTATAATAAAGAAGGCAAAACTAACCTTCCTATCATTTCTCTTGTAAATGAAACCGGTAACTATACTAAACAAGTAGACGACGACCGCTATGGCGATACCGAATTCCCTTTGGCGGGCTTAGAAATTCACGATGCAGAGGTGCCTGTTATTAAAATCCTGGCGCATAATAATGCATTGCTTCATAAATCCAGCTTGCGTCACCAATACGCTCATTGCTGGCGTTGTAAAAATCCTGTTATCTACCGTGCGACGGAACAGTGGTTCTCCTCCGTTGACGGCTATCGTCAACAGGCGCTCGATGCCATCGATAATCAGGTGCAATGGATTCCTAAATGGGGTCACGACCGTATCTTCAACATGGTTCGCGACCGCGGCGACTGGGTAATTTCCCGTCAACGTATCTGGGGCGTGCCGATTCCTATTTATTATTGTGAAAGCTGCGGCGAGCATATCATCAACGATGACACGATTAAGGCTTTACAGGAAAAGGTTGCTGTTGAAGGCTCCGATGCATGGTGGGCTCACAGTGCTAAGGAATTATTGCCGGAAGGATTCAAATGTCCTCATTGCGGTCATGATGAATTCAAAAAAGAAACGGACATTATGGACGTATGGTTCGACTCCGGTTCCTCCTGGGCGGGCGTACTTGAAGTCAACGATCTTGATGTACCATGCGCTATGTATCTTGAAGGCTCCGACCAACATCGCGGCTGGTTCAACTCTTCCTTGTTGACGGCTGTGGCGACAACGGGTAAGGCGCCTTACAACTCCGTATTGACTCACGGCTTCGTTGTGGACGGAGAAGGCCGCAAGATGTCTAAATCCGTAGGTAATACGGTGGCTCCAAGCGATATCATCGACGTTTACGGTGCAGATGTTATGCGCTTGTGGGTATCCTCAGCGGATTACCAGGCGGACGTGCGTCTGTCCAAAGACATCGTAAAACAATTATCCGAAGTATATCGTAAAATCCGTAACACATTCCGTTTCTTGCTCGGCAACTTGGATGACTTCAATCCGAATACTGATAAAGTGGCGTATGCGGATATGTCCGAATTCGATAAATGGGCTTTGTTGCGCTTGGAAGAGGTGCGTCAAAAGGTTACGGATGCGTATGAAAACTATGAATTCCACATGTTGTATCATGCGATTCATAATTTCTGTACAGTAGACTTGAGCTCCATCTATCTGGATGTGATGAAAGATACGATGTATGCTGAAAGCAAGAATGACGTAGCTCGTCGTTCCGCTCAAACGGCTATGTACGAAATCCTGAAAACTCTCGTGGCTATGGTGGCACCGGTGCTTTCTTTTACAGCGGAAGAAGTATGGAAATACATGCCGAAAGAAGACGGCATGCCTGAATCCGTTATGCTCATCGATTGGCCACAAGGTCATGCGGATCATTTTGAGCAGGCATTGGCGGATAAATGGAATCGATTATTAGACTTGCGTACATCCATTCAAAAAGCATTGGAAACCGCGCGTCAAGACAAAACAATCGGTCATCCATTGGATGCAGCCATCACAGTATACGCTGAAGACGCCGCTTTCGACGCATTGAATGCACTTGGTGAAGAAGGTTTGGCTAAACTTGTCATCGTATCCGAAGCGCATATCGTAAACGGCGCTGCTCCGGCTGAGGCTGTTAAGGACGAGGAAACCGGCGTTGCTACCGTTGTTGTCGCATCGGACCTTGAAAAATGCGAACGCTGCTGGATCCATCGCGATACGGTAGGCCAGGACAGCGAACATCCTACACTATGCCATCGTTGCGCAAGTGTCGTAGAAAATTTATAATCGGTTGAGTGCTTGATAATTGCTTAATGTAGATTAATCGTTATAAAAAATTTTAGACAATAGATTAATATCATTTACTCTTATTCCGATGTATATAGAAAAGGGCTAGCTTACAGACTTGTTGTCTATAGGCTAGCCTTTTTGTTACTGCAAATCTTTAGGAACCCTTAGCTGTTTCCACTGATCAAGGTCAGGTATTTCCAGCGTATTAATCGTTTTTTGAATCCAATAGTTTAACGATATTTCGTTATCGAAGTAGTGCTCAAATAGATATGCGTTTCCCGGGGTATTCTGTTGTTCACCGTTTTCGTCGATGTGGTGGCGTACGGATTCTTTCAGATACAGCTGCACTCTGAACGGATGGGCGGAATTGCCGCGAAAGATGAAGTACGACGGTCCGATAAAGTCGTGCGTGCGGATGTTGATTTGCTTATACTGTTTATCGTTAAGGTCTTGCAGTGCCGTTTGAATCATGGCGCCGGCGTCGTCGTATTCTTCGAGCAGAAACGGTTCCTGATCCACATCGAGCACATAATGCCAAGTAGGTTGCGGTTTTTCGCTTTCAAGGGCCCACTCGTCGGATAATGCGGCTATGGTGCGATCATTATAGATCGTGTGTAGAAGTGTCCGCACCGATTCGATATCCAGCGCGGCCTTATAGGTGATTTCCTGACCTTCCGTTTCGGTATAACCGTGTAATCGAACCTGGTACTTGTTATTCGGGAGAGGCTGTGCCTCCAGTTTATTGAGATTGCGGAGCGTATTCGGAATGGATAGGAAATGATTGTAAAAGCTGAGCATCATGCGTTGATGTTTCTGTAATGCGGTATCAATCGTATTCCAGTCGTATAATGTGGTCTCCCAGGGGTAATCGTCCATATCGATGGCAAGGTGCGCTCCGAACTGCGGCCATGCTGCAGGGGCCGGACGTGCGGGCGACGTGGATTCCGTGTAGCCTTCCCTGTAGTGCCAATGCCCGTCAATTTCTTCAAAGGTCTGCAGGCGATCCGCCGCTTCATCATCGACGGGAAAACCTTGCATTTCTTCATCGCAATTGGCCTTGTGGGACAGGATATACTGATGGGAGCTTTCATAATAATGAACGGCCATATCAAGATCAGGGGTGCCCGTAACATATCCTTTTTCATAAGCATAGCCGAGGGCGACGCGCGTCAAGGCGCGGGTGATGTCGTAAAAGAGAACGCGATCCTCTTTTTCAAGGGCGCGGGTTTCCTCCTCCAAGACGCGCAGCAATGACTGGACGGCGAATCGGGTATTTGGGGAAACACCCAATCCATGCAGCCGTATATAGGCTATGTAGGGGAGGGCGAAGACGAACCGTTCCTTCGTGGCCGCCGTATGGGTTAAATCGGCAATGAGACCCCAGTCCAACGGCAGATGTCCTATGTGAAAGATATATCCGAAGGCCGCCTGCAGCGCCGCATAGCCGGCATCGTTGAAGTTCTTGGCGGCCGCCTTTCGATATAGGCCGATGGCCTTAACCGGGTCGTAGGGAATCGTGGCGCGGAGATCTTTCGCATCGTAGAAATGGTAATAATAGTTCGCCAATTCGGCGATGCATTCCGGCTGTCCCAAGGCGGCGCCCTTCGTAAACCATGTGAAAGCATCTTCATAGTGGCCGTTTTCGTGACAGTCGAGACCCGTATAGAGCATCATCGTCGGAGTTCCAAGCTCCGCAGCGGTTCGCGCAACACGCCGTGCATTGTCATGGTCACCTTCGTCGATGTAAATATTCCTGAGATTGCCTTGAAACATGGCCAGTTTATTATCTAAGGCCTTGTTGAACCAGAACTTCGCCGCATCCAGTGCTTTAGCCTGTAATGCTTTGTCCGTCACGGTTCCTTGCAGTGCCGCGATACCGTCCTGAATATTGCGACTCTGCAAGACTCTCTGTAGTCGATTAGACCATTTTGAATCGGTGGGCTCCAGTAATGCTCTGGCCGCATCGATATGCCGGTCATCGCGCCAGAAAAATACGTTGCCTATGATGTACTGGCAGTACGCATCGCCTTGTTGGGCGTACTCGTATACGATATTGAAAGCATCATCAAAGGATAGCTCCATATCCTTTTTCACCGTAGGCGTGATGGAGCCGGCAATGCGCAATGTCTGTAAAGTACCGATAGGACTGTGCCGGCGAATGCTGTCGTGAAGGCATTGGTACGTACGCATATTGTCCTCGGGAAAACCGGATTCCTCCCATGTAAAGTGAGGACCTGCATAGACTCTGGCCAGTAACGCATAAGCATCACCAAGCTCACGCTCCTCCGGATTTTTCAGCATGATATATAATTCCTGATCGGTTAATTCGGTAGACTCCGCAGGTGTCGGCCCGTCACTTCGTAAACCGTGATGCGTTGTATAACTGTCTGTATTTTGATTATTTACAATTAACTCCAACCGGCGCAAACCATCTTGAGCGGCCTTTTGATCGTATGATGTAAAAATCATGTGGAAGACCTCTTGCAGGCGGTCTGTGAAATATTGTCCCATAAGGACTCCTTTCGTTTTTATCAATTCATATTTATTATATACCGAATCCATTAGTGGCGGTAGAGTGATGGGGCCCTCTCTAAAAGCCTCCGAGGCCACCGCTACGCCGCCAAGTCGTTTTTAGAGAGAACCCCATCACCGCGAACCACGGTTGGGATTGCAGTAAATAATAAATATAAAATTTCTAAAGACCGTTATTGCCACACCCAACCGTACGGGAAATAGGTCGTTTTTCGAGCCTATTCTGCCATTTTGTATTTATAACGAATAACATATTCGGTATATAATAAATAAGTTTTCTAAAAATCGTGGCCATGCCCGACCACCGGGGAAAACGACTTGGCGGCCCCTAAAGCCGCGTTAGCGTAGCAAAAGAAATAAACCGTTAGCGTTGGCTATAGGTAGATAGAAAAATAAAGACACCTCTTGAAAAATGACTTGGCATCCCGTTTTCTTTTTATACAAAACAAATAACCCTATTGCCGTAGTTTGTAAAAAAATAAATCCTCGAGGAAAACGACTTGGCGGCTTCGCGGAGCGAAGCGTTGGCCTTGGAGGCTTTCAGCGAGGATTTATTTAACCTAACATACTGAGACGAATAGGGTTATTTTTTTGTATAATCTCCGAACCATTTATCGTAGATTTTCTGATATGTGCCGTCTTCTTTAAGTTCTTTGAGTGCTTTGTTAACAGCTTGTTGTAGTTCGGTGTTGCCTTTTTTCACGCCCAGTACGGTGCCGGGGGATTGTGTAGGTTGACCTACGAGTTTAAGGTCTTTGTCAGCGCCTTGTTTTAGGTAGTACATGGCAACGGCGTTGTCGATGATAGCGCCGTCAATGGTGCCTGCGTTTAATTCCATGAAGATATTCGCATTGGAATCGATTTCTTTTACCGTCGTTCCCGGAATTTTATGTGCCATTTCTACAGGAATGGTACCGATCTGAACACCTACGGTTTTATTCGCCAATTCATCCATGTTGTGAATCGTGTCGTTGTCTTTGCGTACGACCGTGATAAAGCCGCCCTGATCAAAGTATACGTCGGAGAATTCCAATGCTTTTTCGCGTTCAGGGGTAGCGTTGATGCCTGCCGCAATCATGTCGATATCGCCGGACTGAACAGCCGGAATCAAAGCGTCGAAGCCCATGGACTTGAATTCCATTTTCATACCCAGTTTTTTAGCGATAGCTTCGGACAGATCGACGTCGAAGCCCACATATTTATCGCCTTCCGTAAATTCAAACGGCGGGAACGTCGTTTCGGAACCTACACGCAACACGCCTTCCTGTTGGGTCATTTTGCCTTTTTCACTGCCGCAACCGGCTAGAATTCCCATTGCCGCTACAGCGACGAGGGCGATGGCAGTCAATTTTTTGAACTTAAACATAATATCCTCCTAAACCATGTCATAAATGTCGGTGTCTACAAATCTGATTATATTGTACGGAATTTTGTAACAATAGGCAATAACATTGTATAATTAAAGGTATTAAATCCCGATTTTTAAGGAGGTCATATGTCTCGTATCGATACGTTCCGTTCTGTTTGTGAAAGCTTTACGCAGGATGCTTTCACCATCAACTATACACTGGCGAAGAATCCGGAGATTTCCGGCCGCGAGTTTGCGTCCGTTAAAACCATCGGCGCCGTTCTGGAGAAGCACGGCATTCCTGTTACCTATGAATTCTGTAATTTGCCGACCGCGTTTAAGGCATCCGCTGTGAAAGTAGAAAACCCCCAGGGGCGTCTGGCGATTCTCTGTGAATACGATGCGCTGCCCGAGGTGGGGCATGCATGCGGTCATTGCGCCAGCGGATCCATGAGCGTATTGGCGGCGCTAGCGTTGCATAAAATGCAGGAGAACGGTGCGGCTTTCACCATGGATATCGATATTATCGGAACCCCTGACGAAGAAGCGAAGGGGTGCAAGGTCGATATGTGCAATGCCGGCGTATTCAAGGAGTATGATTTGGCGATTATGGTGCATCTCGATGGAAAGGAAACGCGGCCGAACTCGCAGTTTTTAGCTCTCGACTGTTTCCGTGCTCAATTCCACGGCAAGCCGGCTCATGCGGCAGAGGGGCCTTGGAACGGCATTAATGCGGTGAACGGTGTGCAGCTGGCGATTCATGCGATGGATATGTTGCGGCAACAGGTGCGGCCGAAAACGCGTATCGGTACATGGATTATCGCCGGCGGTACCGCATCTAACGTGATTCCTCCGTTCGGTGAGCTGGAGGTGACGGTACGTCATACGGAGCGGGATTACCTGAACGGCGTATCTCGGCAGATTCAACAGATCTTTGAAGGGGCGGCGCTCTGTACGGGAACGACCGTGGATTATGCATTTTACGGCAATTCCTATGACAGCATGAATCAGAATGTGCGGGGCACGCATCTCATCGAAGAGGTGATGACAGAGCTCGGCATCGACTTCAAGCCGGGACCGGCCGATATCGGGGGCAGTTCTGATATCGGTAATGTGAGCTTTCAATGTGCGGCCTTTCATCCGAAACTTCGCCTGGCCGGTGAGGAGAAGGTGTGCCACTCGAAAGAATTTGCAGCGGCCATGCTGGATCTGAATATTGAAAAAACAATCCTCGACGGTGCCGGCATTATCGGTGGTACATTGCTGCATGTGATGGATGATCCTAAGGTACTGGCGGAGATTGTAGCGGAATTTAAAGATTCCATTCGATAAGTAGAGCCTAAGCAATTCAATGGGATTGCTATGTCGCAATCTTAAAATCTCATTGATAAATCATAGTCTAAATTTTGATAAACCATAATCTGAATTTTGATAAAGTATAATTTGAATTTTAATAAATCATAATCCGAATTCTAATAAATCATAATCTGAATTAGGGAGGTCATATGATTCACTCAGACAATTTAACGGTTCAAAACTATATTGGCCTCACCGGTGACAAGCCGATTCGATTCATCGTTTCCGATGTGGACGGTACCTTGGTCAATGATGCGAAGGCGATCGCCCCGGAGGTGGTGGACGCCGTTCGTGCCGCCCGTGAAAGCGGTATTCGCGTTGCTATCGCCAGCGGCCGCGCGTGGAATGAAATGCATAATGTTATCGACGCATTGCCTTGTTTGCGGTACTTTATGTGTACCAACGGGGCGTACGTCATCGACAAGGATGAAAATAAAAACTTGTTCTATATCGCCTTTGATAAGGAGCAGGCTCTATATTTGTTGCGCAAACTCCTTGCGTACGGCGTGTATGTAGAGGCTTATGTGAAGGACGAAATCTTCGGCATGTATCCTCCGTCGCGTTGTATTACGCCTGAACGGTTAACCTCGTGCATTTGTGATCGTCGTGATGAATCGGCTGACATAGTATCCGGCACATCGATAGACGGGAATCAATCCGTATCTGTCGGAGATAATTGCAATCCGGTGAATGGAGGACTATCGGAATGTGAGTTGGAGCAATCGACATTCTTTTTCCGGTCAAATATCCGTCCTTTTATCCTGGCGACACGCACCATGGTTAGTGATTTATCGGCTCATATGGAATCCCTCGATGAAGGCCCTGAAAAAATACAGATTTTTTATGGGGACGAACCGATGCGTCAGCGCATTTTACAGGACCTGCGTGACGAATACCAGGGCCTGACTCATGACGGAACGGGGCGGGAGCGCTTTTACGATGTGCTGCTGTCCAGTGAAGGAAATCTGGAATTCGTATTGCCTCATACTACAAAAGGTACGGCTGTGGAGGCGTTGACAAAGCACTGGAATTTCAGCCCTGACGAGGTGATGACGATCGGTGACAGTGAAAACGATCTGTCCATGTTGCGCTTTGCCGGAGCCGGTGTGGCCATGGGCAATGCAAATGCCAATATAAAAGAAGCGGCCCCCTATGAAACGACGGATAATAACCATCACGGCGTGGAAAGAGCTATCTATTCAGCGATTGCATATAATGAGGCACTTCATAAAATACGATGAAATGTGATGATTCGCGATCGTCACGGATAAATTGGGTTTCACTAAATAATTGGTGTCTGCTTAACGGAATTAATTGTTTTGAGTAAGCGTTATAGGAATAGAGGGTATTGAATTTTACTGAAAGGAGGCTGCGCATGGGAAAAATAAAATTTCATATTGATGATACCTGTGTTAAATGTGGCGCCTGTGCTGTAGACTGTCCCGTTCAGTGTATAACGGAAGGTACCACAAGATTTGTCATCGGAAAAGGCTGTATCTCCTGCGGTGATTGCTATTCCATCTGTCCGGTGGGCGCCGTCAAGATGGTAAAATTGGATGCTGTTATGATGGTAAAACGCAAGGCAGATGCAAAAGAAGCTGATATCGATTAAATGTTAACCGGTAACTGTCGGTATTTACTACCGGTGATTAGATACTGGATGTTAACTCCTATACTACATAGAATGGGCCTTGAAATAATCCGAACGTTTAAAAGTGTTGTGAAACTTTCATACGGAATATGTAGAGGCGTTGTTGTTCCTATGCTATAATGAAATGTAAACGCAAAACGTTTTAAACGAGGTGATAGTGATGGAATATATAACACTCAATACCGGGGCTAGAATGCCGATGATGGGATTTGGTGTTTTTCAAGTTACTGATTTGGCTCAATGTAAACAGGTCGTACTCGATGCTATTGATGCGGGATATCGCTTGTTTGATACGGCTGCCGTATATGGAAATGAAACAGCGGTAGGAGAAGCCGTTGCCGAAGCGATAGCTAAGGGAACGGTAACACGTGAAGATTTATTTATCACATCTAAGTTATGGGTTCAGGATATGAATGCCGAAGATGTGGATGCCGGTATTAATCAATCTCTAAAAAATTTAGGTGTCGAATATCTTGATTTGTATTTATTACATCAAGCCATGGGAGATTATTTCAGCGCCTGGCGCGGATTGGAACAGGCGTATCATGATGGGCGGTTAAAAGCTATCGGTGTAAGTAATTTCTATCCGAATATTTTGACGAATTTCTGTGAAACGGTGGATGTAAAGCCGGCTGTTAATCAAATCGAGTTACATCCTTACTTTCAGCAGCCCGATGCATTAGATACGATGAAGTATTACGGTGTTGCGCCTGAGGCGTGGGCCCCTTTAGGCGGCGGTCGTTATAATCCGTTCGATGAAGTATTGTTGCAAGACATGGCAAAGGCTCACAATAAAACCGTGAGTCAAGTCGTATTTCGTTGGAATATTCAACGTGGTGTTATAGTTATACCTAAAACCACTCATAAAAAACGTATGATTGAGAATATCGATGTTTGGGATTTTGAACTTTCACAGGATGAAATGAAAGCTATTTCAACACTCGATATGGGATATGGTGAATCTCGAACAAAACATTTTGATCCGGAATTCGTGCGCATGGTATTAGGTGTAAAAATTCATGATTAAATAGTGCCGGTAATGTATATAGTTTTGTCTGTAACATATATCGTATGTGAAAGCCGTGTAAAATAGATATTTCTTGCTTAATGGAGGAATTATGGAAAACAAGGAATTTGTTATTGTTGTTGATTTTGGAGGTCAGTACAATCAGCTGATTGCGCGCCGCGTTCGTGAAAATCACGTATACTGCGAAGTATATCCATACAATAAGGCATTGGAAAAAATTAAGGAACTGAAACCGCAAGGGATCATCTTTACGGGCGGTCCGAACAGCGTGTATGAAGAAAATTCCCCGAAGATCGACAAAGAGATTTTTGAACTCGGTATTCCTGTCCTCGGCATGTGCTACGGTATGCAATTTATGGCGCATACATTGGGCGGCGAAGTTAAATCTGCGGAAAATCGTGAATTCGGTAAAACACCGACTAAGGTGGATACTACATCCCCATTGTTTAAAGGATTGTCCGAGGACGAAGTGGTATGGATGTCCCATGTCGACTACGTGGCAAGGGTTCCTGAAGGCTTTGAAATCGTAGCGCATACAAAGGACTGCCCTGTAGCGGCGATGCAAAATAAAGAACGAAAACTGTATGCTATGCAGTACCATGCGGAAGTGTTGCATACGGAACACGGTAAAGAAATGCTTCATAACTTCCTGTACGAAGTGTGTCATTTTACAGGCACATGGACGATGGCAAATTATGCGAAAACTGCTATTGAAAGCATCCGCAAAACCGTCGGTGACGGCAAAGTATTGTTGGCTTTGTCCGGCGGTGTAGACAGCTCCGTAGCGGCGGCGCTTATCTCTAAAGCTGTAGGCGACCAGTTGACATGTATCTTCGTTGATCACGGCTTGATGCGGAAAAACGAAGGCGACGAAGTGGAAGCCGCTTTCAAAGATTCGGGCATGCATTTCATCCGCGTCGATGCGGAAAAACGTTTTCTGGATAAATTGGCGGGTCTTGAAGATCCGGAAGCAAAACGCAAAGCCATCGGTGAAGAATTTATCCGCGTATTCGAAGATGAAGGCCGTAAAATCGGTTCCGTTGATTACTTGGCGCAAGGTACGATCTACCCTGATGTCATCGAGTCCGGTACGGGCGAAGCGGAAGTTATTAAGTCTCACCACAACGTAGGCGGCTTGCCTGCAGTGGTAGACTTTAAAGGCCTAATCGAACCGTTGCGCAATTTATTCAAAGACGAAGTGCGTGAACTTGGTTCTGAATTAGGTTTGGCTGATTACCTCGTATGGCGTCAACCATTCCCAGGTCCTGGTCTTGCGATCCGCGTAATGGGTGAAATCACTAAAGACAAACTCGACATCTTGCGTGATGCGGACTACATCTTCCGTGATGAAATTGCAAAAGCTGGCCTTGATCGCAGCATCAACCAATACTTTGCAGTATTAA
>ERZ773038.363-NODE-363-length-30905-cov-88.861815_pt1 | contig 30905 bp, 22 predicted proteins | sample MGYA00511665_ERZ773038 | MGnify/ENA primary metagenome ERZ773038 (study PRJEB29015, sample SAMEA2737966) | human oral metagenome | biome: human oral; feature: human-associated habitat; material: dental | place: China | collected 2028 ... | reverse complement strand
AGCCCTCGCCCGAGTAGCCCTGCACGCCCTGCCCATCAGCCTGACCCGCATAATCGGGCATCACACCGGTGTCCTGCCTGAAGGAGTCATCACTCTGCGCAGCCCCTCCCCAATCAGGCGATTGGCCGTAGTAGTCGCTGGGATCACCGTAGTAATCGGCCGATACGCCATATTGAGCCGGTCCCGGGTCGGACGCCTGCGGCACCTCAGGAGCCTCGACCCCGCCGAGGTAGACACGACCGGTGCGCGGATCGATCCATTCCTCTCCCTCGGCCTCGGCCCGCTCCTTCTCCCGCATCTCTCTGCGCGAGAGCGGACGGTTCGGATCACCGATCTGGGGAATTCCCGCGGTGGAAACGCCATCGGCCTGAGCCAGCCGAGCCGCCCGCTCCGCGGACCGAGCACGTCGCTGCTCATCGGCGCGACGCATCTGAATATCGATAAGAAGGAGGAAGACGCCGACGAGCAGCAGGAGTCCGCCAAGAACAAGGCCGGGAACGAGCCAAGGCGTCGACACCTTGCGCGGCCACGACAGGGAGATATTGGGGGCGGGGGAAGAACCGTCGGTGGCGGCCAGAACGACCATATCGGTGTCCTTGGCATCGACCTCGAGCGTGACGCTTCCCTTGTCCGTCACGGTGTTCTGCCACAGGTCTGACGTGGCCGGGTCGGCATTGGACGCTTCCAGAATGGTGCAGCCGTTCTCGTCAAGACTCGGGGCGGACGTCGGCCCAGGAGTGGCATTGGGGTCGCCCGAGGCGCTGGGGGCCGCCGCCGGGTCATCCCCGCACCTGGTCGTGACGTCGGTGGCCGACAGCTTCTCCCAGCTCTCCATGCCCGTCACAGACACGTACGGGTCATTGGCGAGCCACGCATTGACATCGGCGGAATGCCCCACGGCGAGGAAGACGTCTTCACCGGAGTCGGCCGTCGCCGTGACGGTGACCTTGGAGTCGACCCGGCTGAGGACGCCAGGCTGTGTGACGACATAGTTCTGGGTGGGTGATGCGGCGAGAGTCGCCTTCGCGGTCGCGCTGGGCCGCCAGACGGTGGCGGAGCAGACGGCCAAGACAATGGCGAGCAGGCCGAGGACGGCGATGATCGCGCTCAGGATCCGTCGGTTCACGACGTGGCTCTCCTCAAGGTCGTGGACATGGCACCGCTGTCACCGGCCCCTGCGCCCAAGATGCTGGTGACTCTGGTTACCTATTTACCTAGTGATCTGGTGACACAGCCACCCGGGTGCAGACATTGCCCAGAATCGCATGTTCCTCTCATCCGTGCGAGGAAGCTCGCCGAAGATCACAGGACCTGCGCCCTCAGCGGAAGAACCGCTTCCGACGGCATGTCGAGCCCGTCCTCTCCGACGTCGGAGCACAATCTCATCACCATCAGGCTCTCAGAACCTAGCCGCAAGGGGCTCTCTCATGACTACGATTGAGTCACAGCGGGCCGCGGCGGCCCGCTAGAAGGAGGAGTGACGTGGCCGAGGGGTCTTCTGAGGAGTTCGCCATCACCATGCGTGGGTACGACCGCACCCAGGTCGACCAACGCATCAAGGCTCTTTCCCGTCAATTGGGAGACGCCCGCCGCGAGGTCGCCAGCCTCGATCAGCGGGCCATGACGCTTGCCGGCGAGCTCGCCGACGCTCAGCGTCGTCTACGCGAGGCCGACAAGCCCACTTATGCCGGGCTCGGATCGCGCATCGAGCAGCTTTTGCGCAGTGCCGAGGAGCAGAGCACTTCGGTGCTCTCCAAGGCCAACGCCGAGGCCGACGCGCTTCTGGCACGCACGCGCGCCAACGCCGCTCACCTGTCCGAACGCAGTTCCTCCGAGGCCGCAACGATGGTCGCCGATGCCCGGCGGGAGGCCGCCGAGCTGCGCTCCCACAGTGAGGCCGAGTCGTCCACCATCCTGGCCAACGCCCAGGCTCGCGCGGACGAGCTCGTCGCTTCGGCCCAGCGCAAGGCGGAGCAGATCACCTCCGAGGCCAGGGCGAATGCGACCGAGGCCCGCTCCGCGGCTGACCGCGACGCGCAGTTGACGGTGGCCGCCGCCAAGAAGTCCGCCGCGGAGATGACCGTGACGGCTGAGCGCGAGGCCAGCGAGACCAGGGAGGCCGCGGAGTCGGCGGCCGACGCTCTGCGGCGCTCCTCGCAGGACCAGGCCGATTCGGTGAAGGAGACCGCAGCCGAAGAAGCCCGCATTACGGTGGAAAAGGCGCGGGCGGAGGCCGAGTCCCTACTGTCCGAGGCCCGTAGCGAGGCCGAGTCGCTGCGGCGCTCGAGCACGGCCGAGGCCGAGGCCGCACGGGCCGAGGCCACGGAGCTGCGTCAGCAGGCGCTCCTGGAGATCGCGGCCGCTCATGAGACGGCGGCCGAGGAGGACTCCGCCGCCCACGAGGCCGCGCGGCGTCACATTGAGGAGATGAACCAGCAGGCGCAGGAGCAGGCCGCCCAGGCGGAGGCCCGGCTCGAAGAGGCCCTGGCCCGCGCGGAGGCGGTCCGCTCCGAGGTGGACGAGTCGCTCCGCTCCCGGCAGGAGGAGGCCACGCGCCTGGCGGAGGACACCGTCAACCAGGCCCGTATGGAGGCATCGGCGCTGCTTGAGGACGCTCGCGCCGACGCCGAGGTCGAGAAGACCACCATGATGCGTCAGATCAAGGAGCTCGAGCGGCAGCGCGACTCGGTTGCCGGCTACCTGGAGGAGATGCGCGGCGTGCTGGGCAACATCATGCCGCAGGCCCCGGAGTTCTCCGATGTCATCAGTGCCGCGCTGGCGACCGGCGTGCCCCAGGCCGCTGGGCTGTCGGAGGTGTCCTCCGGCAGCGGCAGCACCGACTCCGCAGGCTCCCCCGACGCTGCGCAGAGTGCGGACTCCCCTGCGAGCAGCGCCGCGGAGAACGACCACTCCCTTCAGGAGGATCTGCTGAGCATGGGCGGCCGCAAGCGTCGCTGAGTCCGGTCGCACTCTCACGACCAGGCGCGCCGCACGAGGGCCAGGGTTTCCTCCCGGGTCACCCCCAAGTTGCGCATGGTCGTCACGAAGCGCATCGTCTCCCGCTCAGCCGCGGTATCGGCGAGGTCCATCACGTAGGTGCCGTGACGACCCCGCCCCTCCACCACTCCCTCGAGCTCAAGCTCGCGGTAGGCCTTGGCGACTGTGTTGACGGCAACGTCAAGTTCAGCCGCCAAGGCGCGTGTGGTGGGCAGGCGCACGCCTGCGGCCAGACGTCCTGATGTGACGTCGACACGGATCGCAGAGCAGATCTGTGCGAAGACCGGCTCTGCGGAATCCGGGTCTAAAGCGATGCGCAGGCGGATAGGGGCGGCCATGAGTTCTAGTGTGCGCCCGATCACTCACATCCGCATCTTGAGACAGGCCGCAGGGTGCTGGTATGTGCGATTCCTCCAACAGCACCGACGAATTGCTACCAGAGGCCACGTTCCCAGCATGCCGAGTGCCAGTGCCGACGCTCCTCCAGACCGCGATCCGGACCGAAGAGGGATTCGTTGGACCAGGCGACGACATGCGGCGTTCCCGGCGCAATGCCCTGGTTGCAGCCAGGACAGGTGTAGGGCTTGTCGCCGCTGCGCACGTGGCGCACGGTGAACTCGGCACCGCCCGGCCCGGTCTGCGTGCGCGGCATTGAGCCCAGGCGCCCCATATCGAGCGGGCGGTGCTCAGCGCGGTAAGGCCGTTTGGAGCTGCGTCGTGCCATGGCCCGACCCTATCGCTGAGCCCCGGAAGCGGCCGCACGAAGGCGATGAAAGGCAGCGGAGCACGCGCGGACTAGCGGACTAGTCGCCTCACGTCGCCTTCGCTCCCGACAGGTCTTCGATCCCCGCGATGATGCGGGCGAGACCGAAATCCATGTCCTGCTCAGTGCCGTCTGCCAGCAAGCCGGTAGTGAATACCTGGCGAGTCATCGGGAAGGTACTCTCATCGAGAAGTGCCGGAAGCCACGATACGGGCTCTTGAGACGGCAGGGCCATCGTCCTGTCGAGCTCTCGCCCGAGGTAGGCGACATTGCGAACATGACCGTCTATGAGCAAGGCGGCGTCAAGCAGGTTCTGCAGCCCCAGCCCCGTCTGCGCGAGCGGCTGCAAGAGGCGCTCGAACCAGAGGAGCCGATTCGGCGTCGCCGACATTCCGATCAGGGGGGCTTCTAAGAGCCAGGAATGCGCACCGTAGCGCGCCGACATTCCCGCAGCCCACAGCCTGACACCGGCCTGCCAGGTCGGCGCCTCGGCGATTTCTGCGGGCGGGGCGCCGAGCACGGTGTCGATCATGAGCAGGATCAACTCGTCTTTGGACTCGATATAGCGATATGCGGCCATCGTGCCCGCCCCGAGGTGCTCGCCGAGTTTGCGCAGGGATAGACCCGCGAGCCCGCGCTTGTCCGCGACCTCGATACCCGCCTGCACGATGCGGCCGACGCTGAGCCCCTCACCCGTAGAGGCCCCACCTCGAAGCCGCCAGGCCAGGGCAGCCCAATGCGGCGGTACTGCTTCAGACACACAACCTCCTGCTTGCTGCCACGAAACCTTCTGCGTACAGTGTACACATGGCATCTGCGTACGGTGTACGCAGATATGTAGATACGCAGCTACGCGGCTCTGTCGCTTTCGAGCCTGGGAAGAAGTATGGATATGACTAACAGACTTGCCGCCACCGTCGTTCTCATGGTGGCGACGTTCATGGACCTGATGGACTCCACCATCACCAATGTCGCGCTGCCCGCCATCAGCGCGACCCTTGAGGCCACGCCCGCCCAACTCGAATGGACGCTCGCCGGCTATGTGATCGCCTTCGCGACGCTCCTCATCACGGGCGGTCGCCTGGGCGACATATTCGGCAGGCGCAGCATCTTCCTCATCGGCGTCATCGGCTTCACCGTCGCGTCCGGGCTCGCCTCCCTCGCGTGGAGCGGTGACATGCTCGTGACGACTCGCGTCGTGCAGGGCGCATTCGCCGGCATCATGGTGCCGCAGGTGCTCTCGAGCGTGCAGGTCATGTTCGCGCCGGAGGAACGGGGGCCGATATTCGGCGTCGTCGGTGCGCTGAGCGCAATCGGCGCGATCGCCGGACTGCTGCTCGGCGGGTGGCTGGTCACGGCGGATGTACTGGGAACAGGGTGGCGCAGCATCTTCCTCATCAACGTCCCGGTCGGCATCCTGCTGGTCGCCGCCACAGTGCTATTCGTCCCCAACAGCCGCTCGGAGCACCCGGTGGGGCTCGACCTCGCCGGCGTCGCACTGGGCGCACTGGCCGTATTCCTGGTCGTCTTCCCCCTGACCGACGGCCGCGCAGCCGGCTGGGCATGGTGGATATGGATGATGCTCGTCGCCGCACCCTTCGCGATCGGCCTGTTCATCCGGCAGCAGCGGCGCAAACTCTCCGCGGACGGCACCGCACTCCTGCCCCTGCCGCTGTTCCAGAATCGGGGGTTCTCCAGCGGACTGCTCGTGCAGGTGGTCTCCTCGGTGGGGAACGGCGGCTACTCGCTCGTGCTTCTGTTCTACATGCAGGCGGCTCTCGGCTTCACAGCATTCTCGGCGGGACTGGCACTGCTCCCCATTGGAATCGGCTCGATGATCGGAACACCGGTCGCCATGCTCCTCATGAAGCGGCTCGGGAGGCGGGCGGTGCTGCTCGGCGGCGCGATCCAGGCGGCAGCCTTCGGCTGGGTCATGTTCGTCATCAAGTCCGAGGGGAGCGACCTCAGCGGCTGGAGCCTCACGCCCGCCCTCACAGTCGCCGGGATCGGAATGATGGTGCTGATCATGCCGCAGACCTCAATCGCCCTGGACACCGTTCCCGCAGCCGAGGCAGGCGCAGCATCCGGCACCTTCACCACATTCGGACAGGTGGGCATGGTGCTCGGGGTCGCTCTGGCAGGCGCTGTGTACTTCGGCGAGATCAACGACACCGACGACGCACAGGCAGCGGCTACCGCGGGCCTGTGGGTCATCATCGCCGCATATGCCCTGGCCGGAATCGCCGCGCTCACCATGCCCAGCGTCCAAATCGGCTCCAAGGAGGACGGCGAGACGTGATCAGCCGACCGGTCCACGGTGACGGCCAGTACCGGCAGCGCCGGCCGTGCAGGTCGTGCCAGTCAGTGCCAGTCAGTGCAGGCCATAAGGCCACATCGTTTCACCGGCTTCACGACGAGGGATGCCCCCGGCAGCAGTGCTGCCGGGGGCATCCCGTCTATGCGCGCATGCGCATCGGTCAACGAGACCGTCAGATGAGACCCATCTCGGCGACGGCCTTCTTCTCGTCCAGAAGCTCGGCCGCTGAGGCGTCGATCCTGCTGCGGGAGAAGTCGTCGATCTCCAGGCCCTGGACGATCTTCCACTCCCCGTCCTCGACCGTGCAGGGGAAGGAGGAGATGATGCCCTCGGGCACGCCGTACGAGCCATCCGACATGATCGATGCCGAGGTCCACGAGTAGCCCTCGACGCCCAGGCACCAGTCGTGGACGTGGTCAACGGCGGCGGAGGCGGCCGAAGCGGCCGAAGAGGCGCCCCGGGCGGCGATGACGGCGGCACCGCGCTTGGCGACGGTCGGAATGAAGTCGTCCTCCACCCAGGCGCGATCCGCGAGAATGTCGGTGATCGGGGAGCCCTTGACCGTCGCCTGCGTGATGTCGGGGTACTGGGTCGAGGAGTGGTTGCCCCACACGGTGACCTTGTCCAGATCCGTCACGTGACACTCGGCCTTGGAGGCCAGCTGCGCCAGGGCGCGGTTGTGGTCCAGACGGGTCATCGCGGTGAAGCGCGAGGCAGGGATGTCCTTGGCGTGCGAGGCAGCGATCAGCGCATTGGTGTTGGCGGGATTGCCGACCACGAGCACCTTGATGTCGTCTGCAGCGCCGGCGTTCAGGGCCTCGCCCTGGGGGCCGAAGATGCCGCCGTTGGCGGACAGCAGGTCGCTCCGCTCCATGCCGGCCTTACGCGGCATGGAGCCGACGAGGAAGGCGATATTGGCCCCCTCGAAGGCCTGCTCGGGGTCATCGAAGATGTCGACGCTGCCGAGGTTCGGGAAGGCGGAGTCGAACAGCTCCATCGCGGTGCCCTCGGCGGCCTTGACGGCCTGCGGGATCTCGAGCAGACGCAGGTTGATCCGCTGGTCGGGACCGAGCAGGGAGCCCGAGGCGATGCGGAAGAGCAGCGCGTAACCGATATTTCCGGCGGCACCGGTCACGGTGACGTTGACGGGGGCGTTGGCCATGAAGACTCCTTCGGAATGACGTATCACTCGGGCCGCGAGCCGCGCAGCCCATGGCACGAGCCTACGGCGAGGGGCCGGGGATGACCCGGGACGATGGTTTCCCCACTCATGTAATCCCGGTCATACGGAAGGATCGCGCAACCGCCGGCCGGGACGGCTGGGGCCTCAGCTCGCGGCATCGGCTCCGGCCGTCTCGGCGGAGGACACCAGCTCCTCGGGACTCACCACGCCCTCAACACTGACGCGGTCGAGGTATTTCATCCCGTCGAAGGAGAGCTCGCGGGCATTCTCCGGATCGCCGTCATCGCGGATCTGTCCGCCCGCGAGGCGATCGATGACGATGGCGATGGCGCCATCGCCGGTGACATTGGTGGCGGTGCCGAAGGAGTCCATGGCGATGTAGGTGGCGATCATCAGGGCGACCTGCGCGTCGTCGAAGCCGAGCATGGACGACAGCAGGCCCGTGGCCGCCATGATGGCCCCGCCGGGCACGCCCGGAGCGGCAACCATGGTGATGCCGAGCATGAAGATGAAGCCGACCCACTGCACAGGCGAGACGCTCAGCCCCTGGGTGAGCACGATCGCGAAGGCGAAGGCGAAGATCTTCGAGGTCGAGCCGGCCAGGTGGATAGTGGCGCACAGTGGAACGGTGAAGGAGGCGACGGCGTCCGACACGCCGTTCTTCTTGGTCTGGGCCAGTGTCACCGGGATCGTCGCCGCCGATGAGGAGGTGCCCAGCGCGGTGAGGTAGGCGGGCATCATGGTGGCCACTGCGCGCACGGGGTTCTTCCCGCCGATGAATCCGGCCACGACGTACTGAACGCCGAGGATGACGACCTCCAGGACGAGGACGACCACCACCACTCGCATCAGGGCGCGCATGACGGACCAGGCCTCGCCCGTGTAGGTGAGGTTCAGGAAGATGCCGAAGATGTGCAGCGGCAGCAGCGGAATGATGATCCGCTCGATGAGTCTGGTGATGATCGCCCGGAACTCGATGAAGCCCTTGCGCAGAACGCCTCGCGGCACCATCGACAGGCCGATCCCGAGGACGAAGGACAGCAGCAGCGCCGTCATGACCGGAACGGGCGCTGGCATCTCAATGCTGAAGTAGGTCTCCAGCGCGCTTCCGGGCTCTTCGACGTCGGACAGGGCCGTTCCCGCGAGCAGGCGCGGAAGGAATCCCGCGCACACGACATAGGTCAGGAACCCCGAGAAGAGGGTCGAGGCATAGGCGATGGCCGTGGTGATGCCGAGCCATTTGCCCGCGCCCCTCCCGAGATCGGCAATCGCCGGCGTCACCAGGCCGATGATGATCAGCGGGATGGCGAACGACAGGAACTGGCTGAAAAGGTCGGAGAACGTGGCGAAAATACGGCCGGCGGCCTGCGGGACGAACGGGCTCCCGCCGATCTTGATACTGCCCAGAACAAGAGCGAGAACGATCGCGGCGAGTACCCACACGAGGATGCCACTGGCTGAGAGCGCCCTGCGAAGATATGACACGGAACTGCCTTTCGGCCGGGGAAGGCGGCTGGGAACCGCCACTGCCAGAGCGCAGCATGCCATAGGACGGGCGACGGCCCGCCATTGTACCTGCGACTGTATCTGTGACTAAGCGCTCGCCGATCGCCGCCCGGCCGCCGATTCACCCCGGCGCCGGCGGGCACTCGGCTCAGCAGCGCCGGTGCTAGGCGACCCGCGGCAAGCCCGCGTAGTACGTCAATGCGAACAGTGCGGCCGCCAGAAGAATCCCGAAGACGACATCGAAGACGCGGCCGCGGGCGGCGATCCATGTTCCTTCGGGCCGCTGCAGACGCAGGAGTGCGAGCAGCAGCACTCCTGCGCCGAGCCACATAACCGCCAGCCGTCGATGACCCAGCAGGGATATCGCGGGCACCATCATCAAGCCGACGGCCACAGCGAGGACCGCCAGCGTCCGGTAGGGCTCCTTGTGCTTGGCGGGCGGCCGGGCGGCGGGCAGCCCCGCCTGCGCCCAGGCGTCCTCTGCCGCACTCCGCCCCTCATCCGCAGGCTGATCGGCATCGGAGCTCTTCGGCATGGTCTGGTCCTGGCTCACAGCCGTCATCGTAGTCGTCGATACTGCGGATCCGGCATCGTCGAAGCATCGTCGAAGACCGCAAGAGCCGCAGTAGGCGCACGAGAAAAACAGGGGCAGAGCAGAACGGCAGGCGTAGCCGCGGGAAGGCGGCGATCAGCCGGTACGACTGCTTCGCCGCTGCGGACGCGGCGTCAGTGGGCGAAGTGACGGGCACCGGTGAGGTACATGGTGACGCCCGCCGCCTGGGCGGCGGCGATGACCTCATCATCGCGGATGGATCCACCGGGCTGGACGACAGCGGTGACACCGGCGTCGATGAGGACCTGGAGGCCGTCGGCGAAGGGGAAGAAGGCGTCGGAGGCGGCCACTGCGCCGCGAGCGCGCTCGGGCGGCGCGGCCTGGAGGATGTCAGCGGCGTCGCCGCCGCCCACGGCGCCCTTCGCCGTCGCGTCCGAGGCGGCTGCATCGCCGGTGGATCGCGCGCCGAGAGTATTGGCGCGCTCGACGGCCAATCGGCAGGAGTCGACGCGATTGACCTGCCCCATGCCGACCCCCACGGTCGCGCCGTCCTTGGCCAGCAGAATGGCGTTGGAGCGCACCGAGCGGACGGCCTCCCAGGCGAAGCGCAGGTCGGCGAGAGTCGTCTCATCGGCCGCCCGGCCGGCCACGAGCCGCCAGGTCGACGGGTCGGCGTCACCGGCCTGGTAGGAGTCGCGCTGCTGGATGACGGCGCCGCCGGAGACCTGCTTGATCTCATAGCCCTCGCGCCTCGGCGGCGAGACCACGAGCAGGCGCAGGTTCTTCTTGGCAGACAGGATCTCCAGGGCCTCCTCGGCGAAGGCGGGGGCGGCGACGACCTCGGTGAATATCGGCTTGATCTGCCGGGCCATCGCGGCGGTGACGGTGGTGTTGGTGGCGATGACGCCGCCGTAGGCGGAGACGGGGTCGCAGGCGTGGGCCCGGCGATGGGCCTCGGCGGCATCGCCGACGGCGGAGACGGCGATACCGCAGGGGTTGGCGTGCTTGACGACCGCCACCGTGACGGCATCGCCATGGTCGTAGGCGGCGCGGAGCGCGGCATCGGTGTCGGTGTAGTTGTTGTAGCTCATGGCCTTGCCGTGCAGTTGGCGGGCTCCGGCCACTCCCCCGCTCTCGCCCGGGATGCGGTAGACGGCCGCGGCCTGGTGCGGGTTCTCCCCGTAGCGCAGGCTCGCGAGGCGCTCGTAGCCCACGCCGACGTAGGCGGGCGGAGCGGAACCGGGTGAACCAGCCTCCGCGGCGGGGTCTGCTGCGTCGTTCTCGACCTGTTCAACCTGCTCGGCCAGCCACGTGGCGACGGCGGCATCGTAGGCCGCCGTATGGGCGAAGGCCCGGGCGGCCAGAGCCCGGCGCTGGGCCAGGGTGAAGCCTCCGGAGCGCACGGCTGCAACGGCCGTCTCATAGCTCTTGGGGCTGGTGACCACAGCGACACCGGGATGGTTCTTGGCGGCAGCTCGCACCATGGCGGGCCCGCCGATGTCGATCTGCTCGATGCAGGCGTCGAAGGGGGCGCCCGAGGCGACAGTGTCGGAGAAGGGGTAGAGGTTGACCACCACCAGGTCGATCGGGGCGATATCCAGTTCGGCCAGCCGGCTCATGTGGGCTGTCTTGCGACGGTCGGCGAGGATACCGGCGTGGATGGCGGGGTGGAGGGTCTTGACCCGCCCTTCGAGGCATTCGGGGAATCCGGTGACGTCCTCGACTCGCGCCACCGGCAGACCCGCACCCGAGATCGTGGCGGCGGTGGAGCCGGTGGACAGGATCTCGACGCCGGCCTCGACGAGGGCGGCGGCCAGGTCGGTCAGACCGGTCTTGTCGTAGACGGAGATCAGGGCTCGGCGGACGGGAACCCGCTCCGGGCTGATCAGCCCCTCGGTGGGGACGTGCTGGGTGGGGACGGCGGACTCGGGCTGCTTGGCCACAGGCGCTCCTGGTGCGATCGGTCCGGGGACGCCCAGGCGGGCGACGTCCCCTGCTCATGATCGGTGGCCGCTCCCCGGTGGTGCCCCACCCTCGCCAGTCGCGGCCGGATCCAGTCTAACCGCTCCGTTTGCTCGGCTCAGCCCCGACGAGCCGCCCGGAGCGGTTCCGAAGCAGTTCTCGACCCCTGCGCACGTACTCGCTCATGTCAGGTCGTGGCACCATGCTGCCGCCGGTCGCCCAGACGATATGGGTGGCGCGCTCGAGGGTCCGATCGTCCAGGCCGAGACGCGCCCGGTAGTCCGCGTCCTCGGACACGCGCACGGGTCCCAGGAGGCCGGCTGTCGAGGAGGGCTCGATGTCGATCCCCTCGGCCTCGTGCAACTGCGCCAGCAGGGTGTAGAGGTGATCGTCATCGACGGTGACGAAACCGTCGATGAGATGCTGCATGGCCCGACCGACGAAGCCCGAGGGGCGTCCGCAGGCGAGCCCATCCGCAGCAGTGACGTTATCGATGCCGAAGTCCTGCACGCTCATGGCGCTGTGGAGACCCGTGTAGACGCCCAGGAACATCGACGGGCAGTGCGTCGGCTCGGCGAAGACCACCCGGGCCGCATCGCCGAACTCGACCTTGAGACCGAAGGCGACCCCGCCCGGGCCGCCGCCGACCCCGCAGGGCAGGTGGACGAGAAGGGGGTGCCGCTCGTCGACTGTGATATCGAGGGCCTGGAGCTGCCCGGCGAGCCGGTGGGCGGCCACGGAGTAGCCGAGGAACAGGTTGCGGGAATTCTCATCGTCGATGAAGAAGCAGGTCGGGTCGTCCTCCGCCTGTGCGCGCCCCCGCCTGACGGCCTCGGAGTAGTCCGACGCGTGCTCGACCACCTCGACGCCGTGGGCTCGCAACATGTCCTTCTTCCACTGCCGCGCATCGGCGGACATGTGCACGACGGCCCTGAAACCCAATTCGGCGCTCATCACGCCGATCGACAGCCCGAGATTCCCGGTGGAGCCCACGGCGACCGAGTATCCCGAGAAGAAGTCTGCGGCCTCCGGCCCGGCCAGGACCGTGTAGTCGTCGTCATAGCCGATCAGGCCCGCCGAGACGGCGAGGTCCTCGGCATGCTTGAGCACCTCGTAGATCCCGCCCCGGGCCTTGATCGATCCGGAGATCGGCAGCTCGGAGTCGAGCTTGAGCCAGAGGCGGCCGGCAACGGCATGGCCGCAGTCGCGCTCCATATCGGCCTGCATCGAGGGGATTGCGACGAGCGGCGACTCCAGGATGCCCAGGGTTGCACGCGTATCGGGGAAGACGGCGGCCAGATACGGCGCGAAGCGCTTCAGACGCGCCGCGGCGTCCTCGATGTCGGCCCGAGCGAGCCCGACGTCGGCGAGGCCCTCGGCGGCGCCGCGGATGTCGGGATTGAACCAGCTGGTCTCGGTCATCGCGGTCAGCGGCTTCAGCAGCGGCAGGGCCCCGGCCCATTCCTCTGCGGTGCGGCCGTGGATGCGTTCAGATGAGGTCGGTGGAGTTGATGAGGTCATCAGTGCTCGCAATGCAGTGATTATGCAGTGATTACAGAGTTGCCAAGTTCCCGGAGTTGCCGGAGTTGACGGGAGTTGTTGGGGTTGCTTCAGTCCTTGCCCTCGGCCCCGGAATCGGCGCTTTCCGATGTCTGCGCGGCCTGCTCGCGCCAACCGGCGAAAGGACTCCGCCCGGAGGCAGTGCGTTTGACAGCGGGGGTCCTCCCGGGTTCGGGCGCGGTTGCCGGCTCGGCGCTCTCGCGGCGGGGCGCCGATCGCCCCACCGCCGCGGTCTCATCCCGGTCCGACGGCGCAGTCGCCGCCCGCGTCCGGCGCTGTGGAGCAGCGCCCACCGGAGGAGCCGGGCGACCGCGCTCCTCCGGCGCGGCCGGCTCCGCGCCCCCACCCTCGTCCGGATTGCCGCGAGTTCGGCGCGCCTCGTCAGTGGAGTCACGCCGTCCCTGAGCAGCCTCGGCAGCGGCTCCCAGACGGTCGCGCATGCTCTGGGCAGAGGCGCTGGAGGCATCAGCGGTCGCCGCCAGTCCACGAGTGGTCAACCGACGAGTGGTGGGATGGGTCAGAACCGCCACGACGATGAATCCGATCCCGACCTCCAGGGCGATGAAGACGCACAGGTACGCCGAGTACGGGCCGACCTCGGCCATTCTTCCGGGGCCGATCGGCCCGGACGCCCCCAGGGACAGGATCAGGCAGCCGAGCGTGATGATGATGGTTGCGGCGACGGCGGCCAGAAGAGACTCCAGGAGCTCCAACTCGATGAGCTCACGGCGCCGGTGCCAGGCGGCCCCCACGGCGACCAGCGTGATGACCATGGGCAGGTAGACGCCCGCAGTCCCCAGGGGCGCGGTGGGCAGCAGCCCCAGCAGCGGCATGGAGGGAACGGCATCGGCCATCACGACGTCCGGAGAGAAAAGGCTGCCCGTTCCCACTGTGAAGCCGGGGCCGGCCAGCCACGACAGCGCCCATACGAGCATGGTCGGAACCCATCCGGCTTGCAGCAGGACCAGCCCGAGAGATGCCGTGATCCCGCCGGCGGACAGCGCATCATGAAGGCGTCCGACGCGTCCGGCGCCCATGACGACGGCGACCAGGGCGACGACAGCGACCAGACCCGCCATGGCGAGGGCTGTACCGCGCACCAGGGCGAGAGCCGGATCCGCCCACCGCGGACGGCGCGCCCACCAGCGCTCCACGCCCGGCATGCCCCGCCCGCGATGCTGAAGGTGACCGAAGACGATGAGCGCCGTCAGCGCTCCGAGCCCCAGTACCGCCGTCCACATGCGTGAACCGGCCGGGCCCGAGGCGACGACGATGACGGCCCCGATCGCCATCGCGGTCAGAACGGTCCACACGCCCGACAGCGGGCGCGCCAGTCGTGAGCGGCGCACCGACCATCGGATGATGAGCGCCTGAAGGATCGTCAGTCCCAGCAGCGGCAGGCCGACGGCGCCATCGGAGCTCGAGGCGCTCCCCCACACCCCGCCCAGTCCTAGGCCCCACAGGCCGGTGCCGGCGCGCAGAGCGGTGCCCGCGGACAGCGCTGCGGCGGCGTCCATGGAGGAGGTGGAGGCGAAGACGGCGAGCGTGGGAACGACGACGAGCAGCCAGCCCGCCAGTACCGATTCGATGCCTGTGCGCACGGCGAAGGGCCAGTCGGCGGGCACCACACGGCGAAGCCCGCCTGCACGGGTGAGTTCATCGGCGTCCGAGACCACTCGGCCCCGTCGCGCCTGACCGTCCCCCGCGCTCACATCTGCCCCGCCGCGCCGGCGACCTCTCGGTGCAGCTCACGGGCGAGAGCCGCGGTCTCATTGGGCGTGCGCCCCACATGCACGCCCGCGGCCTCCAGAGCCGCCTTCTTGGCCTGGGCGGTTCCGGAGGACCCGGAGACGATGGCGCCGGCATGCCCCATGGTCTTGCCCTCCGGGGCGGTGAAACCGGCGACATAGGCGACCACGGGCTTGGTCATGGAGGACTGGATGTAGGCGGCGGCGCGCTCCTCGGCGTCTCCCCCGATCTCACCGATCATGACGACCAGCTCAGTGTCGGGATCCGCCTCGAAGGCCGCCAGGGCATCAATGTGGGTCGTGCCGATCACGGGATCGCCGCCGATGCCGATGCACGTGGTGAATCCGAGATCGCGCATCTCGTGCATGAGCTGATAGGTCAGCGTGCCTGATTTCGACACCAGACCGATGGGTCCGGGACCGGTGATGTCGGGCGGAGTGATGCCCACGTTGGACTTGGCCGGAGAGATGATCCCCGGACAGTTCGGGCCGATGATCTGCGCACCGTGCTCGGCGGCGTAGGCGCGGGCCCAGGTCGCATCGGCCACGGGGATGCCCTCGGTGATGATGACGATGAGGCGCATGCCCGCGTCCACGGCCTCCACCACGGCATCCTTGGCGAAGGCGGGCGGCACGAAGACGACGCTGACCTCGGCGCCGGTCGCCGCCCTGGCCTCGGCCACGGTGCCGTGGACCGGGACCTCGACGGTACCGGCGGTGACGCCGAGGGATTCGGCGCCCGGGCCGAGGGGCGCCACGTCGAAGGCCACGGCGGTGCCGGCCTTGCGCGGGTTGACGCCGGCGACGACCTTCGTGCCGGCGCACAGCATGCGCCGGGTGTGCTTGCGGCCCTCGGAGCCGGTCATGCCCTGGACGATGACGCGGTCGTTCTCGGTGAGGAAGATGCTCATGGCTCAGGCTCCCTGCCTGTCGGTGTCGTAGGCGCCGTGGGCGTTCTGGGCGTTCTGGGCGCTGTGGGCGATTTCGGTGACGACATCGGCGGCGCCGTCCATGGTCTCGACGATGGTGACGCCCGGCAGAGCCGCCTCGGCGAGGATCCGGCGCGCCGGCTCGGCGTTGTTGCCGTCCAGACGCACGACGATGGGCTTGTCGAAGTCCTCCAGGGAGCCGACGGCGGTGACGATCCCCTGGGCGACGGTGTCGCAGGAGGTGATGCCGCCGAAGACGTTGACGAGAATCGCGCGCACCTGCGGATCCGAGGCGACGGTCTCCAGACCGGTGGCCATGACCTGTGCGGACGAGCCGCCGCCCAGATCCAGGAAGTTGGCCGGTCGCATGCCGCCATGACGCTCGCCGGCCCCGGCGACCACGTCGAGGGTGGACATCACCAGTCCGGCCCCGTTGCCGAGCACACCGACTTCACCGGTCAGGCGGACATAGTTCAAGCCGACCTCTTTGGCGCGGGCCTCGAGAGGGTCGACATCCGCCGTGTCCTTGAGAGCGGCGTGCTCGGGGTGACGGAACGCCGCGTTGTCATCGAGCGTGACCTTGCCGTCCAGGGCCAGGACGGTGCCGTCGGTGGTGAGCACGAGGGGGTTGACCTCCACGAGGGTGGCGTCCTCGGCGGTGAAGACCTCCCACAGCCGTGTGATCACCTCGGCGATCCGGTCGGCGGTGGAGCCGGGCTCGAAGCCCGCAGCCTCGACGATGCTCGCAGCGACATCGCCGCTCAGGCCGATCAGGGGGGCGATAGCGACCCGGGCGAGCGCCTCGGGGCGCTCCTTGGCGAGAGTCTCGATATCCATGCCGCCCTCGCGCGAGCACATGGCGAGGTAGCGACGCTCAGCGCGGTCCAGGAGGATGGAGAAGTAGAATTCGGAGTCGATCTCGGCGCCGTCGGCGATCAGGACGGTGCGCACCGTGTGCCCCTTGATGTCCATGCCGAGGATCTCGGAGGCGCGCTGCTCGGCCTCCGCAGCACTGCGCGCAGGCTTGACGCCACCGGCCTTGCCACGCCCTCCGGTCTTGACCTGGGCCTTGACGACGACCAGTGACGAGCCGGCATTGAACAGCCCCGCAGCCACTTCACGGGCCCGGGCGGGGGTGGTGGCAATCGCGCCGCCGAGCACGGGCACCCCGTGATCGCGGAAAAGCTCCCGCGCCTGGTACTCGTACAGATCCATGCGCTCGTCCTCTCGGGATCGTTCTCCAGCCGCTCATGACGGTTCGCCGGCAATTCTGGCAGTTCTGGCAGTTCTGCCGACCGGGGCCGACCGCCAGCGCCTCCACGGCTGAGCCTAACGTCCCAGCGCGCCGCCGCGCGCAATCCCGGCGGACCTGCGCGTCGGAGGTAGTGGGCCCACGCGTCGGACGTACGCGCCGTCCACCCGCCGAGATCGGTCGTACTCCGCCGCGAGATCGGTCCAGTTCCGCGTCGAGATCGGTCGTACTCCGCCGCGAGATCGGTCCGGTTCCGCGTCGAGATCGGTTCACTTCATGCAGAGATTCAGCGAATCAGCGAATCAGCGAATCAGCGAATCAGCGAATCAGCGAATCAGCGACATGGCAGCATCGGGATTCCGCCGAGGCTACAGTTCCCGACGGTTCCCGGGAGCTCCTGATGGTCGCCGTCCGGCCCCTCACTGCAGGGCATCGGCGCATTGGGACAGCGCCCGACGCAGCACCTCGCACTGGTCGTCGGTGAGACCGGCGACCATGCGCCGCTCGATGGCCCCAACACATCGCTTGGCACGACGGAGAAGCCGCGCCCCCTCGGAGGTCAGCGCAGCCGGCAGCGCCCGCCCGCTCGGTGCACTGCTGGCACGCGCCACCAGCCCCCGCTGCGTGAGGCCTCGGAGCAGTGCGTTCATGCTCTGACGAGTCACGAATGCTCCGCGAGCGAGGTCGGAGTTCGAGGCGCCCGGGTGACGGCTCAGCAGCTCCAGACACGCGTACTGCGGAGCAGTCAGCCCCATGGGCCGCAGGGCCTCATCCATCTGCGTCCGCAATGCCGACTGCGCTCGTTTGAGCTGGTAGCCGACCAGAGCGCCGAGGTCGCCGACGGCCTCGGCGCTATCGGGACTGCCGGGAATGTCTGGGCTGCCGGAACCGCCGGGCTCGCCGGAGCCGGGGCGGCGATCATCTTGCGACATGTCAGTATGATGACATACGGTCGCACATGTCAGGATCCTGACATGCAAGAACGAACGAGACGAGAGGAATCCCATGACAGTCTCCGGCCCTGATTTCATCGCCCTGCAGGTCCGCGATCTGGGCAGGTCGGCGCAGTTCTACGAGTCGCAGCTCAAGCTGCGCAGACTCCCCGCCGCACCTCCTGGCGCGGTTGTCTTCGACACCGCCCCCATTCCCTTCGCGGTGCGCGAGCCGCTTCCCGGTGTCGAGCTCGACGCCGGGGGACAGCCCGGACTGGGAGTGGCACTGTGGATGCACTGCGACGCCGTAGCCGAACTGCACGAATCCTTGAGCGAAGCGGGGGTCACCGTACTGCGGGCCCCGGAGCCCGGCCCCTTCGGCCTCACCTTCACCTTCGCCGATCCCGACGGCTACGCGATCACCGTTCACGACAAGTCCTGACGCCCGATCCCGCCTCGCCACACCCCATCGTCCTCGAGTGCCGCCCATCGGCCCATGCCGGCCCATGCCGGCCCATGCCGGCCTATGCCGGTATACGTCGACCTACGCGGCTCCGCGTCGGCCTCCGCCGATCCACATGGACGGCACTCGAGGACGCAGGCGACCAGGCGACCAGGCAGTATCACGAGTAGCATCAGCATCATGAGCCTGAACCGCCGCGAACGCGAAACCACCGCTCGCGAGCTCGACAACAATCTCGCCCTGACCGGCCTCACCCGGGCGCAGGTGCGAGAACGTACCGGTCTGCCTCCGGAACGGTTCCAGGCCGCACTCGAGGTCAACGCGGTGATGGACCCGGCCGACGTGTGGCTCGTGCGCGACACCATCGAGGACGCCGTGCGCGAGGAGGGCAAGACCCCACTGCCCTACTCCAAGCTCACCGATAGCATGCGCCGAGCAGCGGCAGCATGGTTCGGCTACCGCCAGGGAGACGGCCCGCGGCTCTAGGGCTCCGACTCTAGGGCAGTTCGAGGACTCCAGAACACACTTTCGCGCGTGCACGCGCTTTTCTCCGCTCGCTCCACGCCCCAGAGGCGGTTGCGAGAAAAGCACACTCATGAGGCCGACCGCCGTCGATGCTGAGGCAGGCCGAGCCCACCTCGAATCCTCCCCGAAACCACCCGCCTCACCGCAAGAAGCGCCGTCGTCCACGTGACGCAGACCCCACGGCGGGAGACAATGAGGGCACCGGACCAGCCGGACCACGAGAGAGGGACATCGATGACCGCCGCGCCCGCCAACGCCCCTACTGACGCACCGGTGAGGATCGGTGTCCTGACGTCCGGCGGTGACGCGCAGGGGATGAATGCCGCCGTGCGCGCCGTCGTCCGGGCAGCCCTGCGCATGGGCGCCCAGCCCTACGCCGTCATGGAGGGGTGGGCCGGCGCCGTCGCCGGAGGCGACAGCATCCGCCCGCTCAACTGGGACTCGGTCGGCTCGATCCTCCACCGCGGCGGCACGGTCATCGGCACCGCCCGCTCCGCGGAGTTCCGCGAGCGCGACGGACAACTGGCCGCCGCCCGCAACCTCCTGGAGCACGACATCGACCGTCTCGTCGTCATCGGCGGAGACGGCTCGCTCACCGGCACCGACGCATTCCGCACGAACTGGCCCGGACTCGTCGCCGAGCTGGCCGAGCGCGGCGAGATCTCGCCCGAGAAGGCCGCCGCCCACCCCGCGCTCATGGTGACCGGCCTGGTCGGGAGCATCGACAACGACCTCGTCGGCGCCGACATGACCATCGGCACGGACTCCGCCCTGCATCGCATCCTCGAGGCGATCGACGACATCTCCTCGACCGCCGCCTCCCACCAGCGCACCTTCATCATCGAGGTCATGGGACGGCACTGCGGCTACCTCGCGCTCATGGCCGCCGTCGCCGGAGGGTGCGACTACGTGCTGGTGCCCGAGCTCCCGCCCGCCGGCGGCTGGGAGGAGGACATGTGCCGCAAACTCGCCAAGGGCCGTGAGGCCGGGCGCCGCGAGTCCATGGTCGTCGTCGCCGAGGGCGCCACCGACCGATCCGGCAACCCCATCTCCGCCGACGACGTCAAGCGCGTCCTGTCCGAACGGCTGGGCGAGGACGCCCGCGTCACGATCCTCGGCCATGTTCAGCGCGGTGGTAAGCCGAGCGCCTACGACCGGTGGATGTCGACGCTGCTTGGCTGCGCGGCCGCCCACGAGGCGGTCACCGCCACCCCGGAGTCCGAGCCGGTCATCATCGCCGAGCGACACAACCGCATCAGCCGTCTGCCCATGATGGAGCAGATCCGCGCCACCCGCGCCGTCAAAGACCTCGTCGCCAGCGGGGACTACGAGGGGGCGGTGGCCGCCCGCGGCGCGAGCTTCGGGGAGATGCTGCGGATCTTCGAGACCATGTCCACTCCCCCCGAGCTCGACCCCGACGCCGCCTCGGACCAGTCGCCGAGCGCGGAGTCCAAGCGGGTCGCCATCATCCACGCGGGCGGTCTCGCCCCCGGCATGAACACGGCGGCGCGAGCGGCAGTGCGCCTCGGCCTGGATCACGACTTCACCATGCTCGGGGTCTACGGGGGCTTCCCCGGCCTCCTGGACGGCGACGTGCGAGAGCTGAGCTGGGACGACGTCGAGGGCTGGGTGGGCGACGGCGGCGCCGAGCTGGGCACGCGGCGCGAAATCCCCACCATCGAGCAGCTCTACTCGTTGGGACGCGCCATCGAATCCCACCGAATCGACGCCCTGCTCATCATCGGCGGGTTCAACGCCTACCTGTCCGCATACGAGCTGGTCTCGGAGCGGGACCGCTACCCCGCCTTCAAGATCCCGATCATCTGCGTGCCCGCCTCGATCGACAACAACCTGCCGGGCAGCGAGCTGAGCATCGGAGCGGACACCGCCCTGAACAACGCCGTGGGTGCGCTGGACTCGATCAAGCAGTCGGCGGCCGCCTCCCACCGCTGCTTCGTGGCCGAGTCGATGGGCCGCAAGTGCGGATACCTCGCCCTCATGAGCGGTATCGCCACCGGCGCCGAGCGCGTCTACCTCAACGAGGACGGCCTCACACTGGCCCAATTGGCCCAGGATTCAGCGCGCATGGTGGACTCCTTCCGCTCGGGCCGCCAGCTCTACCTGGTGATCCGCAACGAGCGGGCGAGCAAGAACTACACCCTGGATGTGCTCGCCAAGATCTTCTCCCAGGAGGGGCACGGCCTGTACGACGTGCGCCATGCGGCGATCGGCCACCTGCAGCAGGGCGGGGACCCGTCCGCCTTCGACCGCATCATGGCGACCAAGCTCGTAGCCCACGCCCTGGATCTGCTTGCGGAGCAGCTGGAGGCGGGCACCTACCACTCCAGCTATGTGGGCCTGACGGGCGGACGGATCTCCCACCACCGGCTGGAGCGCATGAACGACGAACTGGACCTGGCTTCGCGCAGACCCCTCCATCAGTGGTGGATGGGGCTGCGCGAGGCCATCAGCCTGGTCAGCCAGAACAGCGGCGTCATCCCCATGGAGGACATCCCCGACTTCGGTGCGGCGGTGAGCGCCGCAGCGGCGCCCTCCGAGTGACGCGATAGCTACGCCCATGACGCTTACCTGCGCTTACCCGCGCTCACTACGCTCCTTCCCCCTTGAGCACGCTCCTCTTCCCCATCCAGTAAGGATCAAAGAGGCGTAGTAAGTAGCAAGCGGAGTAAGCAGAGCAAGCAGCACAGCCCGGCTGCTATTCAGCGAGTCAGCTTCAGTCCGGCGCACTCTCGTTCTCAGCCAGAGCGCGGGCGAACTGCGCGGCATGAAGGCGCGCATAGGTGCCGCCGCGCTCCAACAGCTCTGCATGGCTGCCCTGCTCGACGATGTCGCCACGCTCCATGACCAGGATCGTGTCCGCGTCGCGGATGGTGGACAGACGGTGGGCGATGACGAAGCTCGTGCGGCCACGCCGCAACGCCCCCATGGCCCGCTGCACCAGGAGCTCGGTTCGCGTGTCAACCGAACTGGTGGCCTCGTCCAGGATGAGGACGGCGGGATCCGCGATGAAGGCCCTGGCGATGGTGAGCAGCTGACGCTCGCCGGCCGAGATATTGGCGGCCTCCTCCTCCAGGACCGTCTCGTAGCCCTCGGGCAGCGCCCGCACGGTGTGGTCGACGTAGCAGGCGCGCGCGGCCGCCTCCACCTCCTCGTCCGAGGCGCCGGGACGCCCGTAGCGGATGTTCTCGCGGATCGTGCCCTGGAAGAGCCACGGGTCCTGCAGCACCATGCCGGTGCGCGCCCGCACGTCGCGCCTGCGCATGGCGGAAATGTCCACGCCGTCGAGGGTGATGCGACCGCCATCGACGTCGTAGAAGCGCATGAGGAGGTTGACCAGGGTGGTCTTGCCGGCCCCCGTGGGCCCCACGATGGCGACAGTCTGGCCGGGCTCGACGCGCAGCGACAGGTCGCGGATGAGCTCGACGTCGGGGTCGTAGGAGAAGCGGACGCGGTCCATCTCGATCACTCCGCCGTGCGCGGGCCTCGGTGCCTCCTGGGGCGCCGAGCCCGCATCATTGACGTCATCGGGGCGCTCCTCCTCGGCGTCGAGAAGCTCGAAGACCCGCTCGGCGCTGGCCGTGCCGGACTGGACGGCGGTGGCCATCCCGCCGAGCTCCCCCAGGGGCTGGGAGAACTGCTGGGAGTACTGGATGAACGCCTGCACGTCGCCCAGGCGCAGGCTGCCGCCCGCGACCATGAACCCGCCGAGGACCGCGATCACGACATAGGCCAGATTCCCGATGACCTGCATGATCGGCATCATGAGGCCGGACAGGAACTGGGCGCGCAGGCCGGCGCGGTAGAGCTCCTCGTTCTCGGCGTCGAACCTCTCGCGCGAGTCCCGCATACGACCGTAGGTGCGCACCAGGGCGTGACCGGAGAAGGACTCCTCGACACGCACGTTCAAACGCCCGGTCTTGGCCCACTGCACGGTGAAGGCCTTCTGGGAGCGCGGCCCGATGACACCGAACATGACGCCCATGAGCGGCAGGATGATCAGCGTCGCCAGGGTCAGCTTCCATGAGATCGTCAGCATCATGGCCAGCACCCCGAGCACGGTCAGGATGGCGGTCAGCGCTCCGGACAGCGACTGCTGAAGCGTGTTGGTGATGTTGTCGACGTCGTTGGTGACGCGGCTGAGCAGTTCGCCGCGCTGGACACGGTCGAAGTAGGACAGCGGCAAGTGGTGGATCTTGGCCTCGACGTCCGCGCGCAGCCGGAGCATCGCCCTGATCGTGATGCGATTGAGGATGAAGCCCTCGAGCCAGGACAGCACGGCCGAACCGATGTAGACCGCCAGGGCGAGCAGCAGGACCCGGCCCAGAGCGCTGTAATCGATGCCCGCGCCGGGCACGAGCTCCATGGCGCGGACCATGTCCGCCATGTCACCGTGGCCCGAGGCGATCAGGCTCTCGACCGCCTGCTCCTTGGTCGCGCCAGCCGGCAGGCGGGAGCTGATGGCGCCCTCGAAGACGATGTTGGTGGCCCGGCCCAGGACTTTGGGGGCGATCACGGTCAGGACGACGGAGACGACGGAAGCGAGCCCCGCCATCACGAGTTGGATCCTGAAGGGAGCCAGCAGAGCGAGCATGCGGGTGAAGGAGGGCCAGAAGGCATTGGCCTTGCCCGGAGGCGGACCGGCGCTCCAGTCATCCGAGGAGGCTTGAGCGCTGGCCGCCAGCGCGAGGTCCTCCTCGCTGAGCCCATCGACGGCGGCAGGAGTGGTGGGGGCGGCGGAATCAGCAGTACTCATGCGGCGGCCTCGCTTCCGAGCTGGGAGGTGACGATCTCGCGGTAGGTCCTGCTGGTGGCCAGCAGCTCCTCGTGCGTGCCCTTGGCCGCGAGCCTGCCCTCATCCAGGACGAGGATGAGATCGGCGTCGGTGATCGTCGAGACGCGCTGGGCGACGATGATCTTGGTGATCCCCGTCGTGGCCGGGCGCAGGGCCGCACGCAGACGGGAATCGGTGGCGACGTCCAGGGCGGAGAAGGAGTCGTCGAAGACGAGCACCGCCGGGCGTCGTACGAGGGCGCGGGCGATGGCCAGGCGCTGGCGCTGCCCGCCGGAGACGTTCGTACCGCCCTGGGCGATGGGCGCCTCGAGCCCGCCATCCATCTCGGTCACGAAGTCGCGCGCCTGGGCGATCTCAAGGGCCTCCCACAGCTCCTCATCGGTGGCCTCCTCGCGCCCCAGGCGCAGATTGGAGGCGACAGTGCCGGCGAAGAGGAAGGGCTTCTGCGGCACCAGCCCCAGCTGGGCCCACAGGGCCTCGGAATCGGCGCGGCGCACATCCGTGCCGCCGACCAGCACCCGGCCGTCGGAGGCATCCAGGAGGCGGGGAAGGAGATTGACCAGGGTTGTCTTGCCCGAACCGGTCGAGCCGACGACGGCGACCGTCTGCCCGGGGGCGGCGGTGAAGGAGATCCCTGTCAGGACGGGCTCCTCGGCGCCGGGGTAGGTGAAGGCGACGTCGCGCATCTCCACGGCGCCCGGCCGGGGGAAGTCCGAGACGGCGTCGGAGGCCACGGTCAGGGAGGGATCGGTGGCGAGGACCTCGCTGATGCGCTCGGCGCATACGGCGGCGCGCGGGATGCTCATGGTCATGAAGCTGGCCATGACGATGCCCATGAGAATCTGCAGCAGGTAGCTCATGAAGGCGACGAGCGTGCCGACCTCCACCTGGCCCGCCCCCACCTGGTGGCCGCCGAACCACACGACGCCGGTCATGGTCACGTCCAGCACCAGGATGGTCGCCGGGAACAGGAAGACGAACAGCTGGCCGACTCTCTCCCCCACCCGGGAGATGTCCCGGTTGGCCTCCTCGAAGCGCTCGGTCTCCGCCTGCTCGCGCACGAAGGCGCGCACGACGCGGATCCCGGTCAGCTGCTCGCGCAGCACGCGGTTGATGGTGTCCAGGCGCTCCTGGAAAGAGCGGAACAGCGGAACCATGCGCCGCACGGTCGAGCCCACGACCAGGAGGATCACGGGCGCGGCCACCGCGATGAGCCAGGACAGGGAGGGGGCGTGAGTCACCGCCATGACGACGCCGCCGACGGCGAGCAGCGGCGCGGTCACCAGCATGGTGCAGCTCATGAGCACGAGCATCTGGACCTGTTGAACGTCGTTGGTGGTACGGGTGATCAGGGAGCCCGCCCCGAAGACGGAGACCTCCCGCTCGGAGAAGTCTCCGACCCGCCGGAAGATGAGAGCGCGCAGATCGCGTCCCATGCCCAGCGCCGAGCGGGCCGCCAGCCAGGTGGCCCCGATGGTGCCCGCGCCCTGGAGCACGGAGACGCCGAGCATGAGGGCGCCGATGCGCCAGATATAGCCGGTATCGCCTTGCGCGAGACCGGTGTCGATGATTCTGGCATTGAGGTTCGGCAGGTACAGGGAGGCCATCACCTGCACGATCTGCAGGATGAGGACCCCAGCCAGCAGGGTCCGGTAGGGGCGCAGATGGGTGCGCAGAAGACTGACGAGCATGGGACTTCCGAGGTTGAGGGAGCAACGGCGGGGCCGTGATCGGACCGAGTCGACCAGCCCGACTGATGAGGCCCGACGGCGGGCCCCGCATACGACCGCAGTACCGCGGGGACGCGCTGAATACTAGTCCCTGACGCCGTGTGAGGGTGCAAGGGCCCGCTGATTCGAGCCGTCTTGGCATCTTGACCGTCTTGGCCGTCTTGGCCGCCTGGGTCTCGGCACTACCGCCTGGAGCCGATGCAGGAGCGCCGCGGGGCGGTCTCGTCATATCGTCTCCCCCGATGACACCCCCACACCCTCCTTCGCCGTGCGGCCGCGCGGGTCGGACGGCTCGTCTGCTGGCCGCCGTCGTGCTGGCGGGCATGGCAGCCGGGCTGATCGGCATCGCCATGGCCTACCTTCTCGAGGGTTTCGAATGGCTCTTCTACGGGGTCGCTGAGGGGACACTGCCCGAGCGGGTCGAAGCCGCTCCGCCGTGGCGTCGCGTGCTCGCGCCCGCCCTCGGCGGTGCTGCGGCGGGGGCGCTGTGGTGGTGGGAGCGGGCCAGCGGTGGTGTGGTCGGCGTCGAGGACGCCGTCGCAGACGGCTCGGGAACCGCGGCGGCGCGGATGGGGCTGACGCGTCCCTTCGCCGACGGCGCGCTGCAGGTCCTCGTCGTGGGCGCCGGCAACTCCGTGGGTCGCGAAGGGGCGCCGCGTCTCATGGCGGGCGCCGTCGCCGCCCGGCTGGCGCGGTGGTTGGGGTTGGAGGCCGGCACCACGACTCTGCTTGTCGCCGCGGCGGCAGGAGCCGGTCTGGCGGCGATGTACAACGTGCCGCTGGGCGGGGCGGCGTTCGCCGTCGAGATCACCCTGACGGCGGGGGCGCGGCGCCGCGGGGTGTGGCTGGCGCTGCCGGTGAGTGCAATCGCGACGGTCGTCTCGTGGCTGCACTCCCGCGGCCTGCCGACCTTCGAGGTGACGGTGAGCGGGCCAACGGCCGCCACAGTGCTGACGGCGCTGGCGATGGCGCCGGGGCTCATGGCGCTCGGCGTCGGCGCGCGCGGGCTGTGGAGCTGGTTCAAGGCGCACAGGCTCCCGAACAGCTGGGCACTGCCGCTGGGCATCGCTGCGGCGGGCCTGCTCACAGGCACGGCGTCGCTGTGGCTGCCCGTCCTGCCGGGAAACGGTCGGGACGCCCTGGAGGCGGCGCTGGCATCGCCGACGACGGGGGCGGCGCTGGTGGCGCTGGGCGGCGTCATGGTGCTCAAGCCGGTACTGACCGGGCTGACGCTGGGAGCGGGGGCCACGGGCGGGCTGCTGGCGCCGTCCTTCGCCCTGGGTGGCAGCGCGGGGGCCGCGGCGGCGGGACTGGCGGGTCTGGCGGGCTGGGACGTGAGCGTACCGGCACTCGCACTGGTGGGAGCGGGGGCGGTCCTGGCCATGACCCAGCGCGCTCCCGTGTTCGGCACGCTCTTCGTGTGGGAGCTCGTGCGGCCCGGGCTGTGGGTGCTGGCGCTTATGGCGGTGGCCGTGGCGGGCTGCTGGTGGCTGACCTCCTCCTCTTTTTCTTCTTTCGCCGAGATCGGTCGTTCTCCGCGCCGAGATCGGTCGTAACCCGCATCGAGATCGGTACATCTCCGGCTCGAGATCGGTCCGATTCCGCATCGAGACGCGGCGAAAGCTGATCCGATCGCCCTATAATGACGCAGCTCACACAATCACCCACCCCTTTGAGAGCCCCGTCCCATGCCCCGTCGCCACCTGAGAATCATCTGCTTCCTTCTCGCCCTGCTGGTCCCAGTGGCCATGACGGGGCTGGCCTTGGTGGGCGGCCCGTGGCAGCTCATGCTCATGCTCCATCCGGGCGCGCTCGCCTACTGGCGCCTTGTGGAGCGCCGGCCGTTCCGCGCCCTGCTCTACTCCGACGGGCCGTGGGGTCCGTGGGCGCTCCTTGGACTGGGCGCAGCAGCGCCGGCGGTCGGCACCGTCCTCATTCACATGCAGTCCAGGCCCGACGTCGAAGCCGCGATCGCGGGCGCCGCGCCCTCAAAACTGCTCATCACCACACTCATGGCGATCCTCATAGGCGGCTGCCTCAACGCGATCCCCGAGGAGGTCACCCTGCGGCGCATCATCCTCACTCCGCTCCAGGAGCGTTGGGGCGCCGGGATCGCCGTCGGGGTCACAGCGCTGATGTTCGCCGCCATGCACCTGCCCACCTGGATCAGCTCAGAGGTTCCTGCTCAGGTCTACGCCTTCCAGGTTCCCGACAAGCTGCTGTTCGGCCTGGTGGCGGGATGGTCCGTGGTACGACTGCAATCCCTGTTCTTCGCCCTGGGCATGCACCTGGGAGGCAACCTCGTCGGCGTCTTCCTGGACACGCTCGCCCCGAATGACGGCTGGACGTCCCTGACATGGGGCAGCGCCATCCTGACCGGAGCCCAGTTCGCCCTGTGCGCACTGCTCGTGGCGCACCTGGGAAAGCGACGCATCAGCGCAACCTGACTGCCTGACTGTCCAGTTCTCCCGCGCGCTGCCCGACGTCGTCGTCCTGAACCGAGCTCGACGCGGAATGCGACCGATCTCGAGCCGGAACCGGACCGATCTCGACGCGGAATGCGACCGATCTCGATGCGGAACTCGACCGATCTCGATGCGGAACTCGACCGATCTCAACGCGAGTTACGACCGATCTCGCCGATATCGACGGAGCATCACACAGTGCGGCCAGTGCGGCGCAGAATGACCGAGTCCCAGCCGCCCAGCTGCTCGGGCGCGCCCGCACCCGAGCTCCCGGCGTCCTCAACCGGCAGGGAAGCGACCAGCACCCGCTCGGCGTCGGCCCACTGTCCCAGGTCGAGCCCCTCGGCCGCGAGCCGCCGCCGCAGCGCCGAGCCCTCCCCCGTCTCCAGGCCCTCGCGCGCGCACGAGGCCAGCAGCAGGACCTGCTGGCGCTCGCCATCGGCATGCACGAACTCGCGCAGGATCGTCCAGGACCCGGCGTCCTCGGCGTCGAACAGGCGGAAGGTGCCCAGCGCGACGGCGTCATCGGTGTGGCGCAGTGCGATGAGCGCCCGGTAGTGCTCGAAGACCGACCCCGGCACCCCGACCTGGTTGGCGGCGTTGATCTCGGTGTAGTTGGGGGTCACGTCGATCCACGGCGTCCCCGTGGTGAAGCCCGCCTGCGGACCCGCATCCCACTGAACGGGTGTGCGGGCGTTGTCGCGGGAGTTCGCCGGCAGACCCGCCAGCACCGCCTCGGGATCGTCGCCCACGCCCACCCGTTCGCGATAATGGTTGATGGACTCCAGGTCGCGGTAGGAGTCGATACCGGTGAAGACCGTGTTGGTCTGGCCGATCTCCTCGCCCTGGTAGACATAGGGCGTGCCCCGGTGCAGGTGGAGGATCGAGGCGAGAGTCTTGGCGCTGATCGCCCGCCAGGCGGGGTCGTCGTCGCCATAGCGCGAGACGGCGCGGGGCTGGTCGTGGTTGTCCCAGTAGGCGGAGTTCCACCCCCTCTCCCCGGCGATGCGCCCGGACTCGTCCGTGGCCGGGGCGAGGGCCGCCTGCCAATCGGCGAGGTTCCGCTTCAGGACAACGCGATCCACGGGCCGGGGGTCGAATTTGCCGCCGGGCCCCTCGGCCAGGCCCACGTGCTCGAACTGGAAGACCATGTCAAGCTCGGAACGCGCCGGATCGGTGTAGCGCCGGGCCTCGGCCAGGGTGACCCCCGGCATCTCGCCAACGGTGACGATATGTTCCGTTCGCGGCGCGAAGACCGTCTCGTTCATCTCGTGAAGGAACTCGTGAATGCGGGGGCCGTTGACCACCAGGGAGGCGCCGTCGCCGTAAAGATCGCCATCGCGCTTGAGGCCGTCGGCCAGCGGGTAGGTCTTGGAGATGAAGTTGATGACGTCCATGCGGAAGCCGTCCACGCCGCGGTCCAGCCACCGCCCCATCATCTCGTAGACGGCACGGCGGACGTCCTCGTTCTCCCAGTTCAGGTCGGGCTGCTTGGTGGAGAACAGGTGGAGGTAGAACTCGCCGCTGCCCTCGTCCCAGGCCCAGGTGGATCCGGAGAAGAAGGAGCCCCAGTTGGTGGGCTCGGTTCCGGGCTGCCCGGGCTCCAGACCGGGCACCTGACGAGCGGGGCGCCAGATGTACCAGTCGCGCTTGGGATCGTCCTTGGAGGAGCGGGAGGAGCGGAACCAGTCGTGCTCGTCGCTCGTGTGGTTGACCACCAGGTCCATCATCAGGCGCATGCCGCGCGAGTGCAGGCCCGCGATGAGCTCGTCGAGGTCGTCGAGGCTCCCGAAGAGCGGGTCGATGTCCTCGTAGTCGGAGATGTCGTAGCCGTTGTCGTCCTGCGGCGAGCGGTAGACGGGGCTCAGCCAGACGACGTCCACACCGAGCGCATCGAGGTGGTCCAGGCGGCGGATGATGCCGGGGATGTCGCCGACGCCGTCACCGCTCGTGTCCTGGAAGGAGCGCGGGTAGATCTGGTAGACGACGGCGCGCCGCCACCAGTCGGCGTCGTCACCAGCGTGGCGGGGCGAAAGAACGAGGGAAGGGTGATTCATGATGCCGAACCTTACGGGATGAAAGATGAAAGCGGACCGCGGCCCACGACCGATCTCGAGCCGGAACCGGACCGATCTCGAGCCGGAAGCCGACCGATCTCGAGCCGGAACCGGACCGATCTCGACGCGGACTACGACCGATCTCGATGCGGAAGCCGACCGATCTCGAGCCGGAACCGGACCGATCTCGATGCGGAAGCCGACCGATCTCGGCGAATGAGGACCACGATCGTCCACCGCCTGTATCGTCGCCTCATCAGCCAGACGCGCCTCGGCACAGGCGCCGCGACACCAGCAGCAAAGGGGCTACTCCTGTTGAACTCGTCGTCCTCCTCTCCATCCTCCCCCCTCTCCTGCTCTCCGGCGGAGCCCCGTCCCGCCCCCGCCCGCCCGGAGACCATCGTCCATGTGGGCGACCGGGTTCGCTTCACCGTCCTGACGGACCGGCTCATCCGCATGGAGCATTCAGAGTCCGGCAGCTTCACCGACACCGCCACCCAGCTGGTCGTCTCCCGCGACCTGGGAGAGGCTCCCGCCTTCGATGTGCGCCGCGGCGAGGACCGCGTCGAGATCCTCACCGAGCATCTTCACCTGACCTACCAGCCCTCCCGGGGGTTCTCCCGCTCGGGGCTGAGCGTGGCCATGCGCACCGCCGTCGTCAACCTGCATGGCGGGACCTGGCGGTTCGGGGACGAGTGGGACCCCGACGAGACCTTTCCGACCAACCTGGGCGGCACCTGCCGCACCCTGGACGACGTCGACGGCCGGGCGCGCCTGAACCCCGGAATCCTGGCCCTGCACGGCCTGGCCGTCATCGACGACTCCGCATCCCTGCTCCTCCAGGAGGACCAGTGGGTCCAGCCGCGCCCGAGCGCGAGCCCCGTGGACGGCTCGTCCCCGGATCACGACCTGTACCTCTTCGGCTACGGGCAGGACTATCGCCGCGCCCTGCGGGACTTCTTCCGCCTCACCGGCCCCACTCCCCTCATCCCGCGGGCGCTCCTGGGCAACTGGTGGAGCCGTTACCACCGCTACACGGAGGAGTCCTATCTGGCCCTCATGGATCGCTTCGCGGCCGAGGGCCTGCCCTTCTCAGTGGCCGTGCTCGACATGGACTGGCACCTGGTGGACATCGACCCGGCGATCGGCA
>ERZ773038.362-NODE-362-length-30962-cov-6.064063_pt1 | contig 30962 bp, 28 predicted proteins | sample MGYA00511665_ERZ773038 | MGnify/ENA primary metagenome ERZ773038 (study PRJEB29015, sample SAMEA2737966) | human oral metagenome | biome: human oral; feature: human-associated habitat; material: dental | place: China | collected 2028 ... | reverse complement strand
CCTCGAGGGAGTCGAGCAGGGCCGTCTCCTCGCCGCAGATGTAGGCGCCCGCGCCCGCGTGGGCGGTGATGCGCAGGCCGCCGAGCACGCCGGATCCGGTGGCCTCGCGCACGGCCTGGAGGAGGCGGCGGTAGACGTGGGCGACCTCGCCGCGCAGGTAGACGAAGGCGTGGTCGCAGCCGATGGCGCGCGACGTGATCGCGATGCCCTCGATGAGCACGTGCGGGTTGCCCATGATGAGGGGGATGTCCTTGCAGGTGCCGGGCTCGGACTCGTCGGCGTTGACGACGAGGTAGCGGGGCCCGCCGTCGTCGGGCGGCAGGAAGGACCACTTGAGGCCGGTGGGGAAGCCCGCGCCGCCCCGGCCCCGCAGGCCCGAGGCCTTGACGGCGTCGATGATGGCGGCGGGCTCCATCGTGCGGGCCCTCTCCAGCCCCTGGTAGCCGCCGCGCTGGCGGTAGGAGTCGAGGGTCCAGGAGCGCTCCTGGCCCCACCCGTGGGTGAGGACCGGGGTGAGCGGCCCGGGCGCGCGGTAGGTCGTCACGCCTGCTCGCCCCCCTCCGCCTGGGCGCCGCCGGGGACGGCGACGGGTTCGGTCCACCCGTTCTCCTGGGCGATCCCCACGCCCAGGAGTGTGGCCGGGCCCGCGGAGGGGCCCTCGTCGGCGCGGCCGTCGGGGAAGCCCGCCAGGAGCCTCTCGTTCTCCTTGAAGGCGGGCGCCACGGCGGGGCCGCGCGTGGGGTGGATGTCGCGCCCGGCCTCGATGTCGTCGATGAGCGCCAGCGCGGACTCGGGCGTCTGGTTGTCGAAGAACTCCCAGTTGACCATGACCACGGGGGCGTAGTCGCACGCGGCGTTGCACTCGATGCGCTCCAGGGTGATCCGGCCCGACTCGCTGGTCTCGTCGCTGCCGACGCCGACCTTGGCGGAGACCCGCTCCCAGATCTCGTCCCCGCCCATGACCGCGCACAGGGCGTTGGTGCACACGCCCACGAGGTAGTCGCCGGTGGGGTGGCGCTTGTACTGCGTGTAGAACGTGGCGACGGCGGAGATCTCGGCCCGGGGCAGGTCGAGGATCCGCGAGATCAGGTCGATGCCGTCGGCGCTGACGTAGCCGTCGACGGACTGGACGAGGTGGAGCATCGGCAGCAGGGCGCTGCGCGAGTGCCCCTCGGGGTAGCGGGCAATGATCTGCGCGGAGTCCGCCCGCAGCCGGGCCTCAACGTCTGGGGTGTAGCTCATCGGTCAACGCCTCCGAGGACGGGGTCGATTGCGGCCAGGGAGACGACCACGTCGGCCAGCTGGCCGCCCTCGGTCATCATGGCCAGTGATTGAAGGTTCGCGAAGGAGGGGTCGCGGAAGTGCGCGCGGAAGGGGCGCGTCCCCCCGTCGGAGACCAGGTGGACTCCGAGGATCCCCTTGGCGTGCTCGACGGTCTGGTAGACCTGCCCGGCGGGCACGTGGAACCCCTCGGTGACCAGCTTGAAGTGGTGGATGAGGGACTCCATCGACTCCCCCATGATCTCGCGGACGTGGTCCGGCGAGTTGCCCTGCCCGTCGGAGGCGACGGACAGGCGCGCGGGCCAGGCGATCTGCGGGTCGGACACCATGGTGGGCGCCCCCTCGCAGGCATCCAGGCGCTCCAGGGCCTGCCACACGATGCGCATCGACTCGTAGCACTCGTCGAAGCGCACCATCGTGCGGTTGTAGACGTCGGACTGGTCCCGGGTGGGCACGTCGAACTCGTAGTCCTCGTAGCCGCAGTAGGGCTGGGTCTTGCGCAGGTCGAGGGGCAGGCCGGCGGCGCGCACCCCCGGGCCCGTGTGGCCCAGGGCCATGAGGGCGCTGAGCGGCATGACGGCCACGTCGCACAGGCGCTTCTTGAAGATCGGGTTCTCCTGGAGGATGTCCTGGAGCTCCCCGATGTCGCGGCGCACGCCCCGCAGGCGCTCCCGGATGTAGCCCGTGGTGCCCTCGCCGATGTCCTGGATGACGCCGCCGGGGCGGATGTACTCGTGGTTCATGCGCAGCCCGGTGACGCGCTCGAAGACCCGGAGGATCTCCTCGCGCCCGCGGAAGGCGATGGTCATGATGGTCGTGGCGCCCATCTCGTTGCCCGTGGAGCCGATGGCGACCAGGTGCGAGGCGATGCGGCACAGCTCCATCATGACGACGCGGATCATCGAGGCGCGCTCGGGCACGTCGTCGGTGATGCCGAGCAGCTTCTCGACGCCCAGGCAGTAGGCGGCCTCCTGGAAGAACGGCGCCACGTAGTCCATGCGCGTGCAGTAGGCGACGCCCTGGGTCCAGGTGCGGTACTCCATGTTCTTCTCGATGCCGGTGTGCAGGTACCCGGTGTCGACGCGGGTCTCGCGGACCTTCTCGCCGTCGAGCTCGAGGATGAGGCGCAGCACGCCGTGCGTGGAGGGGTGGACGGGCCCCAGGTTGACGACGATGCGCTCGGAGGTGAGCTTCTCGATCTCGGCCAGGACCTCGTCCCAGTCCCCGCCCTGGGCGAGGACCTCGGGGATGTCGTCGAGGGGCAGGTCGGCGGCGCCGGGCGCTGCGTGGAAGGCGGGTCGGCTCATCAGTTCACGCTCCTACGCGTGTCGGGGGGCGGCGTGGTGGCGCCCTTGAACTCGACGGGGACGCCGCCCAGGGGGTAGTCCTTGCGCTGGGGGTGGCCCACCCAGTCGTCCGGCAGGGCGGTGCGGGTCAGCGAGGGGTGCCCGGTGAAGACGATGCCGAGGAGGTCCCACGTTTCGCGTTCCTGCCAGTCGTTGGCCGGGTAGACGGAGACGATGGAGGGGATGCGGGGATCGGCCTCGGGGCAGACGGCCTCGAGGCGGATCATCCGGTTGTGGGTGATCGAGTACAGGGGGTAGACGGCGTGGAGCTCGCGCCCGGTGTCGGCCGGGTAGTGGACGCCGTTGGTGCCCAGGCACATCTCGAAGCGCAGGTCGGGGTCGTCGCGCAGGTAGGAGGCGACGCGCACGATGTGCTCGCGGGCGATGAAGACGGTGAGCTGGCCGCGGTCGACGACCACCTTCTCGATGACGTCGGCGACTTCGAGGCCGTCTGCCCCGATGAGCTCCTCGAGGACGTCGACGGCCTGGTCGAACCAGCCGCCGTAGGGCCGGGCCGCCTCGCCGGGCAGGAAGGAGTCGGCGACCAGCCCCGAGAAACCGGAGGTGGAGGAGTCGGCGCCGGCGCCGAAGAGGCCCTCGCGCCGGGCGATGGGCTCGGGCAGCGCGAAGCCGCGCGGGGACGGGGCCGCCTCGGCCCGGGCGGGCGCGCCCTCCCCGGGGATCGACAGGTCGCTCATACGAGGAGTCCCTTCATCTGGTGGGTCGGGGTCGCCTCGAGGGCGGCCCGCTCGGCTTTGCGCGCGATCTCGCGGCGGTGGACGCCCAGGGGCTCCTTGCCGATCTGCTCGCGCAGCACCAGGACCGCGTGGATGAGCGCCTCGGGGCGGGGCGGGCACCCGGGCAGGTAGACGTCGACGGGCACGATGTGGTCGCAGCCCTGCACGACGGCGTAGTTGTTGAAGACGCCGCCGGAGGACGCGCAGGCGCCCATGGAGATGACCCACTTGGGTTCGGGCATGGAGTCGTAGACGCGTCGGATGATGGGGGCCATCTTGTGGGAGACGCGGCCCGAGACGATCATCATGTCGGAGTGCCGCGGGGAGGCGCGGAAGACCTCAAGGCCGAAGCGCGCCATGTCGAATCGGGGGGTTCCGGCGGCCATCATTTCGATGGCGCAGCACGCCAGGCCCATGGTGACGGGCCACTGGCTGTACTTGCGTGCGAGGCCGAGGACTTTCTCAACGCTGGTGAGCGCGATGCCCGCGGGCAGGGATTCTTCCAGTCCCACTTGTTTCTTCCTTACTCTTCTTCTCAGTAGTCCAGGCCGCCACGTCGCCATTCGTAGGCGTAGGGGACGCACAGGGTGACGAGGAAGCTCATCATGACGATCAGGCCGAAGAGGCCGAGCTGGTTGAAGCTGACGGCCCACGGGTACATGAAGACAACTTCGATGTCGAAGATGATGAAGGTCATGGCGACCAGGTAGTAGCGCACCGGGAAACGGCCGTCGGTGAGGTGGGCGCTGGTGGGTTGGATCCCGCACTCGTAGTTGTCGGCCTTGGTCTTGGACTTCTTGGTGGGGCCCAGGATCGCGGAGGCGACCAGGCCTCCGAAGGCTAGTACGAGGGCAGCTGCCGACATGATGAGCAGCGGCACGTAGGGATTCGTCATCGTTCCTCCCGGTTATCGGTGGTGGTGGTCATGCGGGGCGCACCACCTTGGTCAGCATTGTGATGAGTTGGTCGTCGAAGTCGCCCCCGGTCCTCTCGTACCCGTCCGACAGGAGTTTGTGGACGAGCGTCATGAGGCGCGGAATGGGCAGCCCGACGTTCGTGCAGGTGCGCATGATTGTCGGGTTTTCGATGAGCGCGACGAAGATGCGGCCCAGCTGGTAGTAACCGCCGTATTCGTCGCGAAGCATGTGGGGGTATTCGCTCATGGCGCGGTCGATGCCGGCGCGATGGGAGCGGGACAGGGCCTGCGCGATGCACGAGGCCGCGTAGCGTCCGGCCTTCATGGCCGGGGCGATGCCTTCGCCGTTGTAGGGGGAGACCATGCCGCCGGCGTCGCCCACGAGGACGAGGCCCTGGGTGTAGTGAGGCTTGCGGTTGAAGCTCATGGGCAGGGCGGCGGAGCGGAGCTGACCGATCTGGTTCTCGGGGGTGAAGCCCCATTCCTCGGGCAGGTTCGCGGTCCAGGTCTTGAAGACCTCGCGGTAGGGCAGGTTGGTGGCGCCGGCGCGCGAGGCGACGGAGCCGAGGCCGACGTTGACGATGCCGTCGCCCATGGGGAAGATCCAGCCGTAGCCGGGCAGCAGGTCGGAGGCGCCGGGGGTGCCGCTCCACAGTTCGAGGTGGGATTCCATCCATTCCTCGTCGCCGCGGGGGCTGTGGAAGTAGGCGCGTGCGGCCACGCCCATGGGGCGGTTCATCTTCTTTTCGAGGCCGAGGCTGGTGGCCAGTCGGGCGGCCACTCCCCCGGCGTCGACGACGATGGAGGCGCGCACCTCGAAGGTGGCGGCGTTCTTGCCGCGCCCGCTCTTGGCCTGCACGCCGACGACGCGGCCGGAGCCGTCCTGAATGGCGCCGATGACGGTGACGCCCTCGTAGAGGCGGGCCCCGGCTTCGACGGCGCGCCGGGCGAGCGCGTGGTCGAGGTCCATGCGGGCGCGGGTCATGCCGTAGCCGGGCAGGGACTTCTGATCGGGCCAATCCATGTGGACGGTGTGGCCGCCGCCGATGACGGTCAGGCCGCGGTTTCGCATCCAGCCGGTGGTGTCCACGCCCATTGCGATGAGCTCGTGGACGGCGGCCGGGGTGAGCCCGTCGCCGCAGATTTTGTCGCGCGGGAACGGGCTTTTCTCCAGGAGGACGACATCGAGACCTGCTCTGGCCAGGTGGTAGGCGGTGGAGGACCCGCCCGGGCCTGCGCCGACGACGACGACGTCAGCGCTCATGTCGCTAGGCATGGTGGATGCCACGGCATTCCTCCGTCGTGTGGTGCGCGGGTGCATCCGCGCGAGTGTGCAAGGTGGATGAAGCGTGCACATCACTTCATTCCGCACGCAACCCTAGCTAGGTGACCCTCACCTCGGCGAGCGAGCGCACTTTCTCCCGCCGTTTCAACGAACGAGGCCGGGACCAGGCTCGCCCACAGCACCCATTTGCGCAACAAAACGATGTCGTAAATAGTGGCCCCGACCTCGTCAATGAGGCGACACCACACAGCGAAAGGCGCCAGGACCGACCAGCCCTGGCGCCACACGCATAAGACTCCTACTGCCCGACTACGACACCGGGTAGCAGTGTTCGGGTTCTTCGAGGCCGGGGGCGAAGTCCACATCCCGCCCATCGAGGCGGAAACGCGTGCGCCCAACGACCTCGACGGTCTCGCGTCGAGCGAGCCACTGGGCCACCTCGGAGCGCTCCTGCTCTGTCAGCCACTCGAGCGGGTCGGAGGAGGACTTGAAGCCGGCGACCGCGGCGACATCCTGCAGCCAGGAGATTTCCCGATCTCCCAGCAGGTTCTTCATGTGCCGGAAGAAGACAACGTCAGGATCGCAGTCGATGAGGGGACGCAGCCACAGGCGAGCGACGGACGTCATGAAGGCGTTGCGCGCTTCAGCATCGGAGCGGTCCTCCGTCGCATAGTTTTTCCAGATCGGCGCCACGTCGCAGCCGACGCGGATGCCGTCGTAGATGCCGATCGAGGGGATGATGAGTGCGCCCGAACCGAGCAGGTAGACGTCATCCCCCAGAGCCTCTCGCAACAGTCGCGAACCGATGACGTAGGCGTCATCTCCCGTCACACCGGCGTCGTAGCGCACGCCGTCGATGGCGGCGGCGTTAACAAAATCGGCCTTCACGTAGCCGATGCCCGCGTCGACGAGGGATCGCGCGAGGTCACGCAGGTATTCCTGAGCGAGCGGGTGAGTCGTGTCAAGTGCGTAGTAGGGGCCTCCCCAGTTGCAGCCGGCGATGGCGAGCTCCCCCGAGGGGGCGTGCACGAAGGCTTCGGGATGCTCGGTGAGGAAGGGCGTGCCCGGCCGCGCGATGAAGGGGGCCACCCACACGCCCGGGGTCACCCCGAGCGCCGCGATGTCCGAGGCGCGCGCACCCAGGTCCTCGCCGAACTTCTCGTTGGCGCGCCAGTCGCCCACGCCCTTCTGCCAGCCGTCGTCGATCTGCAGCGTGTCGAAGCCCAGCTGCGCGAGCCCAGGCAGCTGGCCCAACAGGACGTCCCACGAGACCTTTTCGTAGTAGGAGTACCACGAGCACCACACCCGGGGAGCGCGCCCGGGAGTGCGAGCACGATCGCTCAGGAAACGCACGTAGGCGTCGAAGATCGAGGCTTCGCTCCCCCACGCGAGGAGCCAGAGGGCGGGGCGAGTCTCATCGAACGCGGCCAGATGATCCTCGTCGGCGCGCACGCGGGGGTAGCCACCCTCAAGGGCTCCGACGAGGACGCCGCTGCCGTCCACCTCGTCGACGACGGCGCCCATCCAGGACCCGTGGTGGCGGACCGTATCGTCGGCCGACGGATCGTCTGCGGTCGCCCGGCGCTCGTCGGTGGGGATGCGCAGCGGGGGACCCGCGAGGTCGTTCCATCCGGAGGGCGACCAGGAGTTGTGCCCGCTGCGGTAGAACTGGCCATCCGCGCAGCCGTGGAGGACCGCTAGGCGCGAGGAGCGGATGAGAGCGTACCCCTCCCCTCTCTCGACGAGCGTCGCATCGGGGGATGCGCACGCAACTCCGGTGGGCAGAGGAATGGTGAGTCGATCCATGGGAGGCTCCTGGGAACACGGCGATTCGCCGATGCGGGCAGTGGTGAGGGGGTGGGAGGGAAAATGCTCGGGCCCGGCGCGCGTCGCTCGCACGCCGGGCCGCTCGCGATTACTTGAGCAGGGCGTTGGCCTTGTCGTTGGCTTCCTGCAGGGTCGAGGCGGGGTCTGCTCCGGTGGCGATCGCCTGGATCGCGTCCTGGATGAGGGCGTTCACCTCGTCACCGTGCGCGAAGACGGGCACCGGGAAGGTTTCCTTGTTGTCCACGACGGTCGTGAATGCGCTGTTGTCCTGGCCCTGAGCCTCGCGAGCCTTGAGGGCCGCTTCGGTGGCCTTGGTGACGGCCGGGAAGATGACACCGGACTCGCCGACCTTCATCTGGCACTGCTCGGAGGCCATGTAAGCGATCCACTGGAAGGACTCCTCGGGGTGCTTAGTTCCGCTCCACACAACGTCGTGCAGGCCGTTCATCGCGGAGCGGCGACCGGCGGGGCCGGTGGGAAGCGGCGCGTAGGCGAACTTCTTCTTGGCGTCGGGGCCGAGGTAGACGGAGGTCGTGAAGGAACCGACGATCGTCGAGGCGGCGTTACCGTTGTTCATCACGGCGTCGGTACCCAGGGACGAGGTCTTGTCGAACTTGGGCGCGTAGCCCTTGTCAATCAGGCCCTTGATCCACGCGACCGTGTCCACGAGGGACTTGTCGCCGAAGTTGAACTTCGTGGGGTTGACGGAACGGTCGCCGTAGGTGAAGCCGTTCGCGGCCGCGAGCTCACCCCAGCCGTTCTGGCCGATTGCTCCGTCGGACCACTCGGGGTGGTAGCCGTAGCGCACGACGTTGTTCTTATCGAACTCGGGGTCGAGGCCGTTGTGGCCGTTGGCGTCCAGGGTCGTCTTCGCGATGAACTGCTCGAAGGTGCCACCGTCCGTGGGGTTCCACGTCAGGGCCGCCATGTCCTCCTTGGTGTAGCCGGCCTCGGCTGCGACCTCCGTGTCGTAGAGCAGGCCCATCGTGTCCCAGTCCTTGGGCAGGCCGTAGCGCTTGCCCTCGTACTTGGACAGGTCAGCCAGTCCGGGCTGGTAGATCGAGTCATCGATTCCAGCCTTGTTGGCCGCTTCGGTGATGTCCATGATCTGGCCCGAGTCGATGAACTGCAGCATGCGGGTGGAGTGATCGACGAAGGTGTCGGGCGCGTTCGAGGCGGCGAGCTGGGTGGTGAGGGTATCCCAGTACTGGCCCCACGCGGTCTGGGTGATCTTCACCGTAATGTTGGGGTTGGCGGCATGGAAGTCGTCGGCACACTGCTGGTAGAGCGGAGCCTGGCGGTCATCCCACAGCCAGTAGTTGATGATGACGCCGCTGTCTGCGGAGGATTCACCACCACCGGTTGCAGCGGTGTTCGCGTTGCAGGCGGCCAGGGGCAGCGCCATCGCTGCGGAGAGGAAAACGCCAAGGGCGACTCGTGTCTTCATGGTTGTTCTTTCGGTTGGGCACCCGAAGGTGCATTACTTGATTCCGGAGAAGTTCAGGGACTCAACGAGCTTGCGTCCCATGAGGATGAGGAGGATGAGGACGGGAATGACGGAGAGGGTGGACCCCGCCATCAGGCCCGTCCAGTCGGGAGCACGGTTGGGAGACTGCTGCTGGAAGATCCCGAGCGCGACGGTGAGCAGCTGGGCCCCCTCGCGCCCCGTGAGCAGCGGCCAGAGGAAGTCTTTCCACATGCCGATGATGGTGATGAGGGTCATCGTCATGACGGGGCCTGCCGACATTGGGATGGTGATCTTGAAGAAGCGGGAGACGGGTCCCAGACCGTCGATCATGGCGGCCTCTTCGACTTCGCGCGGCAGGGAGAGGAAGAACTGGCGCAGGAAGAAGATGGAGAAGGGGGCCATGAAGAGAGCGGGGAGCATCATGCCCTGCATGGTGTTGAGCCAGCCGAGCTGCTTGATGAGCACGTAGTTGGGCAGCAGGGAGAAGATGCCGGGCACCATAAGCGCGCCAATGACGCACCCGAAGAGCAGGTTCTTACCGGGGAAGCGCAGACGCGCGAAGGCGTAGGCCGCGCACGCGGCGAAGAAGGTCTGGATGATCGCGATGCCTCCCGCGTAGATGAGGGAGTTGGTCGTCGCGATCGCAAAGTTGATCGTCGCCCCGCTGCCGCCGGCCGCCTGAGCTTCTTCGACGGAGACGAGGCCGAGGATGCGCTTGAAGTTGATGAGCGTGGGGTGCGAGGGCCACAGCTGCGTCGATTCGGCGATGAGGTCGGCTTGGGGAGTCATGGCCGTGCGGATCATCCAGTAGAACGGGAAGACGGTGCACAGGATGGCGACCCCGAGGATCACCCAGGCAACGATGCGCTGAGGGAGGGCTGTGCGATTCATGATGAGCTCCTTATGCCAGATCAGAGGAACCAGCACGCATGAGGCGCAGCTGGATCGCGGTGAAGATGGCCAGAACGAGCACCAGCAGCATGGCGACGGCTGACGCGTAGCCCATCTTCAGGAATGTGAAGCCCTGCTGGTAGATGTAGTAGTAGATGACTCGGACGGCGGGGATGGGGTGCCCGGCGTATCCGATTTGGACGGTGTCGAAGATCTGGAAGCTTCCGATGAGTCCCATGACCAACACGAGGACGAGGACGGGGCGCAGCAGGGGCAGCGTGATGCTGAAGAACATGCGCGTTTCTCCCGCGCCGTCCAGTGCTGCACTTTCGTAGAGCTCGCCGGGGATTTGGAGCATGCCCGCATACAGGAGCAGCGCGGTGTACCCGGTGTAGGCCCAGATGTTGATACCGGCGACGATCGGCATGGCGGCGTGGGCGTTGTAGAAGGTCACCCCGTCGATGCCGACGTAGCTCAGCAGGTGCGTCACGTATCCGATGTTGGAGTCGAGGAGCCAGCCCCAGATCAGGGCGATCGCGACGTTGGGCACCAGCCAAGGGAGCAGCAGCAACGAGCGCACCCAGGTCGATCGGGCGAAGCGCTGCATGAGAGCGGCGAGCAGGAGTCCCAGGAACGTCTGCCCGATGATGTTGTAGAGGGCGTAGGCGATGGTCACCGCGAAGGCGTTCCAGACTTCCTTATCCCCGATTGCTTTCGCGTAGTTGTCGAGGCCGACGTAGTGGGCGTCCCCGATCAGGTTGAAGTCGGTGAAGGAATACCACAGGCCTCGCAGGGCCGGGTAGACGTAGAAGACGAAGAAGCCGACGAAGGTGGGAATGAGGAAGATAGCGGCGGCGACTCGGTCGTCGCGCACACGCTTTTTCCCCTCGCCAGACTTCTCGCCGGAATGCGAGCTGGCGACACCCGCACGCTTGCGGGCCGAGGCCTTGGAACCGCTTGTAGTTCCTGCTAGGTAGGGAGCAACTCCGCCCCCTTTTGTAAGTGTTGTACTCGTCATCGAGAACACCTCCAGTGATGCGACACGTAATTATAAAACAGCTCTAACAAACTTTGTCAAGACCGTTGACAAAGTTGCTGCTCACGTGCTTCACTGTGTGCACTGCGACACTTTAGTGTGTCGCGCGTCCCAGCACCGAAAGGAGTCTCAACGATGAGACGTTTCCCCCGTTTCGCCGTGGCATTGGCGGCCACGGCAGGCCTGACATGCGCGGCCCTGCCGGCCTCGGCGACAGAGAATGACACCGTCAAATGGACGGCGCTCGAAGCGGCCGACGCGCCGATCGCCAACCCCCTCAAGGGCTTCTTCCCATTCGCACCGGAGGACGGCTCCGCCCCCAAGGCCGTCGACGGCGCACTCTCCTACACGATGGAGTGGGCATACTTCCCCGTCAACGCGGTCGTGACCGGGCGCGACACCTACGACTTCACGAAGGTCGACGCGCTCCTCGACGCCATCGCCGCTCGAGGCGATCAGTCGGCAATCCGCTTCTATCTCGACTACCCCACGCGCCCCACCGGCGTCCCCCAGTACCTCATCGACGCGGGCATCGACACGTCGCGCAGCTACACGGTTTTCGACAACAACAACGTCTCCTTCTCCCCCGACTACAACGACCCGGCGGTCCAGGAGATGCTCCTGCACTTCGTGGACGCCCTGGGCAAGAAGTACGACGGCGACCCCCGCATCGGCTACATCACCGCGGGGCTCATCGGATTCTGGGGAGAGGACCACACGTGGCCGATGAACGGCGAGAAGAGCGCCGATAACCCCAAGGGCGAGAACTGGATGCCTTCGGACGAGTTCCGGGCCAGCCTGGTCGCCGCGTGGGACAAGGCCTTCGATAAGACCTTCGTGCAGTACCGACTGCCCACGTCTGCGACGAAGGAACACCACATGGGTTACCACGACGACTCCTTCGCGTATTCCACGCTGGATAACGTCGACTGGCACTTCATGTCCCACATGAAGAACCAGAACGAGACGGACGCGTGGCAAAGCGCCCCGATCGGCGGCGAGGTCTACCCGCCGCTGCAGACATGCATTTTCTCCCAGCCCCTCAACTGCGCGGGAGCCGAGGCCGAGCGCGCCCAGGGCCGCAACTTTGACATGATGGGTTCGATCAAGGCCACGCACGCCACCTGGCTCATCAACGAGAAGGCATTCACGGTTGGATACCAGGGCGATGACATGAAGCGCGCCGAGGAGGCGAACGCCGCAATGGGCTACACCCTCCAGGCGACGAAGGCCGCGGCCTCCATCACCGGCAATGACGCCACAGTCTCCGTCGAGATCGCGAATACCGGCGTCGCACCCTTCTACGCGTCCTGGCCGATCGAGGTGTCCCTGGTTGACGGCGTCGGCTCCACGGTCGCCAGCCAGATCGTCGAATCCCCGCTGCCGTCGATCACTCCCGGGACCACCGGCACGGTCACGGCGCACGTCACCGTCCCCGCAGCCCGGGGCGGAGCTCGCGCGGTGGCCGATGAACTGACCGCGACGATCCGCGTCGTCAACCCGCTGCCGAACGGCGCTCCCGTCCTCTTCGCCAACCGCGACATGAACACGATGCTGCCCGGAGCCCTCACACTGACGGCCGTCCAGCGCATGGATGCGACCAACGCTCCCAGCCCGACGCCGCAGGAAACGGCCACACCGAGTGATCCGGCCTCGTCACCCGCGCCGAGCAGCGCCCCCGCGGCCGCGAGCGCACCGCAGGCGACGCAGCCCACCACCTCGCTGGCTCGCACCGGCACGAACGCGTTGGCTTCTCTCGTCTGCATCGCGGCGATGGCCGGAGCCGGAACGTTCCTCTACAGGCGTGCTCACAGGCGCTGACCTGCGCACATGCCCCCGGGGTAGGTTCCAAACGGGCACAAAAGGGCCTACCCTGGGGGTGTTATCCCGTCGACATCTACGAGGTTAGGAGGACCCATGAGCGCCACGCACGGCCCCGACCGCATTCGTGAGCTCAATTCCCTCGCGATTCTCGACTATCTACGCAGCGTCGACGAGGCCACGGTGAGCCAGATTGCTCAGGAGACCGGACTGTCGCGCACGTCGGTGGGCGCAACGATCGCCGACTGCGAGGAACTCGGCTGGGTGGCATCGCTGCCCCCGGCTCCCTCGATCACCGGGCGTCCGGCGAAGCGCTATCGTTTCCAGTCCGAGGCCGGGGTGGTCGTCGGTCTGGACATCGGCGCGAACCACATTGACGCGATGGCAACGAACCTTATCGGCGCCTCGCTCGCTTCGGCGCGCGCTGACGTGTCTCCGGACGAGCCGGCGCCTCAGCGCTTGGGCGCGGCGCTCGCCCTCCTCGACTCCATCCTGGAGGGCCAGGGCGTCGTGCGCGAGCGCCTGACCGTCATCTCCGTTGCGCTCACGGGTCCCGTCGATGCCGAGGGGCGTTCCCCCTACGGCACTCCCCTGCCCGGGTGGGATTCGGTCGATATTTCCCGGGAGCTGCGCGACCGTTATGGCTGCGCGGTCTTCGTCGAGAACGACTGTAAGTGCGCCCTCGCGGCCGAGGCCTGGACCGGCCAGGCGCAGGACCTGTCATCCGCCGCGTACATCGTGGCGGGCGCGCGTATCGGCGCGTCTTTCATGATCGATGGGACGGTGTGCCGGGGCGCGGGAGGGGCTGCCGGCGAGGTCGGCGCCCTGAAGGCACTGAAGTGGAGTTCCACTCCGGCAGTGTTCCTCACGCACTCGCGCCTGCCAGCCGACATCGCGACGCACCGGGCCGCCCAGTGGGTGTGCGATCAGGCGCGCGAGGGGGACCGCGAGGCTATCAAGATCGCGCGCTCCTTTGGTCGCAACCTGGCCGTCGGCGCCTCCGCTCTGGTCCTCACGGTCGACCCGGAGGCCCTTATCGTGGGCGGCGGCATTTCGGCCTCCGCCGATGTGTGGATGGATGCTTTCACGCAGCGCCTCACGGAGCTGGTCCTGCGAGTCCCGGATGTGCGCACGTCCAACCTGGGGTCCCAGGCCGTCGTCCTCGGAGCCGTGCGCCGAGGCCTCAACCACATCGAGGCTCTCACGCTCGGGGATACGCTGAGAGGGCCTCAGGCACTCTTCGACGCGAAAGGCGGGTGGCCACCGGGCCACCCGCCTTTCTTATGCATTGCGTCAGGCGACTGCGCACCATGGGGCGTAGAGCTCCATGAGGCGGCGCACCTCGTCGCGGACGATTCCGGTTGCGGGGCCGACGTACTTGCGCGGGTCGACCAGGCCTGGATCGTGCAGCAAGATGTCGCGGATGCGGCTGGTGAACACGACGTTGAGGTGGGTGGAGACGTTGATTTTTGTCATTCCCGCGTTGATCGCGGCGACCATTCCGTCGTCGGGCACGCCGGAGGAGCCGTGCAGGACGAGGGGGACGGGGACGGCACGCTTGATGGCGGCGATAAGCTCGGTGTCCAGGACCGCGTCTCGCGTGGCCATGGCGTGGGAGGAGCCGACGGCAACGGCCAGGAGGTCGACACCCGTGTCGGCGACGAACTGGGCGGCATCCTCGGGCTTCGTGCGCGCCTTGGGATCGTGGACGCCGTTCTTTCCTCCGACTTCCCCGAGCTCGGCCTCAACGCTTACCCCCGAGGCGTGAGCCATCTCGACCATCGCCGCGGTCGTCGCCCGGTTGACGTCATCGGGCAGGACGGAGCCGTCGTACATGATTGAGGTGAAGCCCAGGTCGACGGCTGCGCGGCACAGGTCGGTCGATTCGGCGTGGTCCAGGTGGACGGAGACGGGGACGGTGGCCTCGGAGGCGAGTTCGATGAGCGCCCGTCCGATCGGTGCGAGTCGGCCTCCGTGGTACGCCACAGCGTTTTGCGAGAGCTGGAGGACCAGGGGCAGCTGCGCCTCCTGTGCCGCGTCGATGAACGCCTCGGCGTGGTCCAGCAGAACGACGTTGAAGGCTGCCAGACCCTGCCCTCGCTGCGCTGCGTCGCGGGCGAGTTCTGCGGTATCTACGAGCATTATTCGCTCCTTTCGTTGGTCTGAAAATGGTGGAGGTTATTGGATGGGCAAGGGCGAGAGGCGGACGGGCGCCGTGGATTGAAGAACGCTGGCGCGCACGCTCATGTCGATCTCTCCCGCCGTTGGGCGCACAACTGCGGCCGTCGAGGTGGCGACCGCGTCGGTGAGCGCCATGACGCCGTCATTTTCGGTCATGAGCAACCGCCCTTCGAGGTGCGTCGCGATTGCTGCCACCGCAGCGTCGCCTGCCCCGGTCGGGTTTCCGGTGATTGTCGGGTCACTCGAGGCGTACCATGATCCGCCGTGCGAGTACAGGTCCATGCCGTCGGCACCTCGGGAGACGAACACCCAGGAGGCCCCGAGTCCCAGGAGCATGCGCGCTCCTTCGTCGATGGTTGAGCATCCGGTGACTGCCCGTAGCTCGTGCTCGTTGGGCTTGAGGACATCCGCATACGAGGCGGCGTCGACGAGGGCGGTCCCGGAGGTGTCCAGGATGATGCGTGCACCCGAGGCTTTCGCTGCCTCGAAAATGGGGGTGATATCGCTGGCGCAACTGTCTCCCGGGAGTGACCCGCAGATCGCGCAGACATCGCCGGGCGTGATCACGGAGGCGAGGAACTCGGCGCAGCGGGACCACACTTCACGCGGAGGGGCCTGCCCGGCCTCGTTGAAGATCGACACCTGCTCATCGACGAGGGCCACGGACCTGCGCGTGGGGACCGGGGAGGCTATCCAGCGGGTCTGCACCCGAGGTGCGAGGCTCGCGAAGAGCTCGCGAACCCGTTCTCCGGTCGCACCGCCGAGGGGACCCAGGGCACACGCCGAGGCACCCAGCTGGTCCGCCACTCGGGCAACGTTGAGGCCTTTCCCGCCGGGGCTCTCCATGATGTCGGTGACGCGCGTCGTGGATCCGCGTTCCCACCCGGGCACGCCCCAGGTGATGTCCAGCGCGGGGTTGGGGGTCACGGTGTAGATCATGCGTACACCTCCTCGAGTTCGAGGGAGAGCGCGACCGCGCCGAGGGCCTGCGAGTCGGCCCCGAGGCGGGCGCGCAGCAGCGCGGGCGGGGGTGCGACAATCGAGCCGAGCGTGAGCGCCCGGCGCAGCGGCCCGTAGATGAGTTCTCCTCCGCGCGACAGCCCACCGCCCAGGACGATGGGGATGGATCCGACCTGGTGGGCGACGACGGAGAGGACGTGCCCGAGGGCGCCCATCGCCTCGTCGAGGATCCGCACCGCCTCCTGGCTACCCGTGACGGCCGCGTCTTCCACGTCGCGCGCTCCCGCCCCCTCGGGGACGATCCCGGCGTCCGCGGCCCTCCTGGCGATCGCCGAGGCCGAGGACACCGACTCGAGGGGAACGATCACTCCGGTGGCGGGGTGCGCGACACCGACCTGCCCAATCTCACCCGTCCACGGGCGCGACGGGGACAGGTGGCCGCCGAGTACCAGGCCCGAGGCGATCCCTGTCCCCACTGCCACGTAGAGGCAGTCGGGGACGCCCACGCCCCAGCGGGCCTCGGCGAGGGCCCCCAAGCGCACGTCGTGCCCGAAGGCGACGGGGCACCCGCACAGGTGGGCGATAAGGTCACGCAGGGGCGCGCGACGCCAGCCGAGGTTGGCGGAGAAGACACCCATGCCTCGTTCCTCATCGACGATCCCCGGCACGCACACTCCCAGGGCGGCCCCCGGACCCGCGAGTGCCAGGAGGGGCTTCGCCATGGACGCGACCACCCGGGCAACGTCCTCGGCCCCGGTGTGCGGGGTCGGTGCCGGATCGACGCGCTCGCGCACAACCCCGTCATCGCCGGCGAGAACCGCCTTGATGGTGGTTCCGCCGACGTCGACTCCGACTCCCAGCGTGTTCACGGCAGGATGACGGATCGGGTGAGGTTGCGGGGCGTATCGGGGTTGAGGCCGCGCGCGAGTGCGCATTCGACGGCTAGGCGCTGAGCGAGGACCAGGTGAGCGATCGGGCACCCGTCGAATGTGACGAGCTCCGCGCCCGTCTCGTGGACCTGCTCGGCGAGGCCGTCCGGGACCGGGCCGAAGACCCAGGTGAGGCGTCCGGGCTGGGCGATCGATATGGGGCCGTGGCGGTATTCCATCGCGGGGTAGACCTCGGTCCACGACTGCGAGGCCTCACGCAGCTTGAGTCCGGCTTCCGCGGCCAGTCCGATCGTCCATCCCGTGCCGAGGAAGGAAATCTGATCCGCGTCGACCCAGCGCGAAGGAATCTCCATCGCCAGCGCGCGCTCAGCGTCGGCGGCCGAGGCCCCGACGTCGTGTCCGAGGGAGCCGAGGAAGTACTGCAGGGCACTCGTCGCGAATCGGGTCTGGACCACGGAGGTCTCGTCGGCGAAGTCGAGGACGACCTCCTCGCTGGCGTACTCGGCGGCAGGGCCGCCCGCCACCGCGGTGATGAGGAGCGCGGGACGGCCCTCCTTGTGCAGGCGCTTCATGACCTGGATGATCTCCGTCGTCGTGCCGGAGCGCGACAGGCAGATGACCCGATCGAACGTGCGTCCCCACGGGAACTCGGTGGCGGTGTAGGCGTCTCCCGCACCCTTGCCCGCCCGCTCGCGGTACACGGTGTAGGCCTGCGCGATGAACCACGAGGTGCCGCATCCAACGACGGCGATGTGCTCGCCGTCGGCGGGCAGCGGGTCCGTGGAAAGCTCGGCGACGCGGCGCCACAGGTCGGGCTGGCTGACGATTTCATCGTGAGTACACGACATTGTTGTTCTCCTGGTGTGTGGAATGACTGAGGAATGGGGGTGCTATCGCAGCTGGTTTCGGTTGAAATACTCGGCGATCTCAGGGCGGACTCGAGGCACGTCCACGGGGACGTTTCCGCCCCTGAGCGAGGTCGTGGCGGCCACTCCGGCGGCGACTGCCTCGCGCGCGCCGAGAGGCGTCGTGTCCGTGACGTCACCGTTGACGACGAAACGGATGAACTCGTCCATGGTGTTCACGTCGGCGTCGCCGTGGCCACCCGCGTCCCCGCGCAGGGGGATCTCGAGGTCGGGAACGGGCTCGTAGCCGCTGCGATGCGCCCACACGCGAACGCTCCCGCCTTCGCCGTCGCCGAAGTTTTCGGCTCGGCCGCGCGTGCCGATGACGGTGTAGTTACGCCAGTAATCCGGGGTGAAGTGGCACTGTTCGTAGGAGATCATGACGCCGTTTTCCTGGCGCGCTAGCAGCATGGAGAGGTCTTCGACGTCGATGACCGGGTTCAATCCGGTCTGCGTCTCGGGCGGCCAGTTATCGAAGGAGAACCAGTCCTCCATGACCGCTCCGTCGCTCTGGCCGCTGCGGTCCGCGAGCGCCCCGTAGACCATCAGGTCTCCCATTGCGACGACGCGGGTGGGCACCGAGTCGGACAGCCAGTTCATGACGTCGATGTCGTGCGCTGCCTTTTGCAGGAGGAGGCCCGTCGTGCGGCTGCGATCCGCGTGCCAGTCTTTGAAGTAGTAGTCGCCTCCGTTGCCGACGAAGTGGCGGCACCAGATCGCTTTCACCTCGCCGATGCGCCCCTCCTGGATGACGCGGCGCAGCGTGCGCACCACGTCCATGTGGCGCATGTTGTGGCCGACGTACAGGGGCGTGCATGTCCGGTACGCGGTCTCCAGGACTCGGTCGGCTCCTTCGATCGTGATGGCGATCGGCTTTTCGAGGAAGACCGCGACCCCTGCCTCGAGCAGCGAGCAGGTGACATCCTCGTGGGTGTCGTCGGGGCTGGTGACAATGGCGGCGTCGATCGACAGACCGAGGAGCTCTTCGAGCGTGGCCACCCACTGCCCCTCCTCGAGTGTGCGCGTCGCGCGCTCCCGCATTGCGGGGTTGGGGTCACATCCTCCGACGAGGACTGCAGGGTGGGTGACCGACGCGAGGTGGTGAGCGATTGATGATCGGGCCCCAAGTCCGACAACACCGACGCGTAATGGCGCGTTCATGGGTTCTCCTTTTGGGCGGGAGGTCTTCCTTGACGCAACCATTATGCGCTCAATCACCCCACTTATGCAAGACCCTTAACAAATACCCTCGACAAACCCCCTCACATCAGCCGCAACACACAGCCCGCACACCCACACACAAACACTTGTCATGGAATCACTTACCGACATACTTTTCCGCAATATTGCACGCATTGATGACAACATAATTCACTTGACAGCTGTGGAGTCCTCACTCGCACGTCACTGCACCGTCGCACACGCAGACTCCACGCGACGCGCCCACGCCGCACCTGTCCCCAGCCGCAGTACTCATGACTGAAAGGACCTCGCGATGAGAACATCTACTCGCATCGCCATCGCTCTCGCGGCGACCGCAGGACTGGTGGGTGCCACCCTGCCGGCCACGGCCTCGTCGGCCGCCACACCCCAGTGGACCGATCTGAAAGACGCACCCGCCCCGGTCTCGAACCCAATGAAGGGCTTCATGCCGTGGGCGCCCGAGGACGGGAGGGCGCCCGGAACGGTCGCAACGCCCTGCCCTACACGCTCGAATGGGCACCCTTCCCCGTGAAGGACGTCGTCACCGGACACGACACCTACGACTTCACAAAGGTCGACGCGCTCTTGGACGCGATCGCGTCGCGCGGACACCAGGCCGTCATCCGCTTCTCCCTGGATACCCCCGGGAAAGAGACCGGCATGCCCCAATACCTGATCGACGCAGGCACGGACACGAGCCGCACATACGACTTCTACGACAACAAGAGGATCTCCTTCTCCCCCAACTACAACGACCCGAAGGTCCAGGAGAAGCTCCTGCGCTTCGTCGCGACCCTGGGCGATAGGTACGACGGGGATCCGCGCATCGGCTTCATCACCGCGGGCCTGTACGGCTTCTGGGGGGACGAGCACACCTACCCGTACAGCGGCTACGTCAACAACCAAAACCCGAAGGCCATCAACTGGATGCCGTCGGACGAGTTCCGCGCCCGCCTCGTCGAGGCCTGGGACGAGGCCTTGACGACACCTTCGTCCAGAACCTCTACCCCACCGCTGCCACGAAGACTCACGGCATGGGCTACTACGATGATTCCCTCGGCTACGCGACCCTGGAGGGGACCAGCTGGCACTTCATCCCCAAGCTGAAGAAGCAGGGCAAGGGGGATGCCTGGCAGCACTCCCCCATCGGCGACGAGCTGACGCGCGCCAAGGCCGCGAGCGCCGCCATGGGCTACACGCTGCAGGCCACCCGCACGTCGACGACGTACAACCAGGTGAAGGCCACCGTGGTCGTGGAGATCGAGAACACCGGCGTCGCACCGTTCTACGCGACGTGGCCGCTCGAGGTCGTCCTGGTCGATGAGAGAAGAATACGATCGTGGCCAGCCAGAGCCTCGAGTCCATCCTGCCCTCGATCCTCCCGGGCCAGACGGGGAGGGTGACCGCGCGCCTGCCGCTGCCTGCGGGATACCTGTCGAAGGACTCCGCGCAAGAGCTGACGGCCGCGTTCCGGGTCGTCAATCCGCTCCCGGGCGGCGCGCGTCGCCTTCGCGAACGAGGCCATGAACAAGCCACTGCCCGGATACCTGGGCCTGGGGAAGCTGACCCGGGGCCACGCGCCGAAGAACTAACGACGAGGCCGGGATCCCACACAAGGGGTCCCGGCCTCTCACTGCTGACGTTGAGCGTTGGTTCTACTTCGCGTGGTAGCGCGGGCTCGTACCGAGGTGTGTCGGGTACGGGTTCGTACTTGCACCAACGACAGATTCGTCCAATCCGCGATATGTGTACGAGTTGTCAAAGACGATTTCCACCGGTGGGACGATGCCGTCGACGTACTGCGCGATCTCCTCGGGGGTCGGGCTGGAGCCGCCTCCCTTGTCCGCGAGGGGGTTGACGTCGGGGTATTGACTGGGATCGGTGTTCAACATTGTCGCGGGGCTCGCGACGCCGTAACCGGTGTACTGATTCCAGCCGCCGTCCGGGTTCACAGTCGTGTGCACCAGGAGTTGCAGCAGCTGGTTCGATGTCGCATCGGGCCACTTCTGGCGAGCGAGAGCCAGGAAGCCGGCGACAATTGGGGCAGAACTCGAAGTACCAACACTTTGTACCAGCGTGTTAGCCGGATACTGGCGGATAGTGATTGGACCCCCAACAGCCGCAGTTGTAACTCCTTGTCCCCACGAAGAATAGCTTGCTCTCGCACCGTTAGTATCGACAGCAGCTACACCCACGACGCCGGACCACCAACCAAAATGAGATTCGTTCGAATCCTTAGCTTCATTGCCAGCTGACGCAGTTATGAGCACCCCTTGACTCATAGCCCTCGCTATCGCCCATCGCAATGCATCACTATGGTCAGAACTGCTGAGGGATAGCGTAATGATCTGCGCGCCGTCATTTATTGCGTGATTAATAAGCGATGGATAGCCCGCGAGGTTTGTTCCGTCATTTCCTATGCAATCAGACCCAAGTGTCGCATCGCCGGCATCTGTTCGATATGCATGAAGAGTAGCGTCAGGAACCACCCCATAGTCACGGGCAACAAGCAGCGCAGCAGTACTTGTTCCATGCGCTGTAGCCTCAGGAGCTTTTTCTATAGAGCACGGACTATTGTCAACGATCGATGCGCCAGCCAACTCCGGGGCGCTCGTCTCGACTGGTCCGTCAATCATTGCGATCGTGACACCTTGCCCCGTGTAGCCTTTAGCCCTTGCTTGGTCGAGGTGGTAGTACGCGAAGTAGGGCTGGTCGGCGGCAGTGATCGTGTCGGCGGCATGTGCCGGCGCAACGGGAACTGCTACGACTCCCAGGGCACAAGCGGACGCGCAGGCAACGGTGAGGGACACACGCAACATCTGACGGTTAAGAGTCACCATTGGCGAGGGTCCCATCCGTCATCCTCGCGCTTCGCGGGAGCCAGGTCCTTGTCCGATCCGTAGGTCTGAGACAGGGGATTCACGTAGCCTTCGGGCAGAGCATCGGGATCATCGTCCAGGTACCTGTACGGCTGATACTTGCGTCTCCTGGCTTTCTTCTCATCCTTCGAACCACCTGCACCCGCTCCCATGCCGCTGCCCATGAAAGACCCTCGGCCTGCACCGGAAGCACCACCTTGAGCACTAGAAGCGCCTGCCGCTCCAGGAGCACCGGTCCTTCCACTCACGCCGGTTCCAGCTGCGTTTCCGCCTCCCGCCTGCGAGGGGGCACCATACGTTCCAAACCCCTTGCCGCTATATGTCCCAGGAGTCACAGAAGCTGCTCCCGAACCGCCAAAAGATCCCGCGCCCATGCGCGCAGCCCCGCGCACGCCAAGGGCACCGGCTCCAAGCGCGCCGAGCCCGGCGAGGCGCCCGACAGAACCGTTATCAGCAGCGGGTCCTCCATTAATGCGCCACAGTGGGTGATCCATGTCGGTGGGATTTGCTGGAACGTGACCGCCCCACACAACTCCGTTTCGGTGGTGATGTGCGTCCACCCTCGTGTGCATGAGATCCATCCCCATCAGGTCCTGCGGGTTCGTGATGGGACGATCATAGGAGCCATCCATATCGGGCGGCAGGTATCGCTTGGAGACTTGCTGTGATGCCAACGCGCGGCGGCGAGCAAACTCGTCAGTCTCCGGATCGGCGTACCCCTCCGGATAAAGAGACTTATCTGAGCGCAGGGCCGCACGTCCGTAGTCATCGTCAGCACTACGACCGTAGATCCCCGGATCATGTTGCAATACTGCACGTACCCACGATTCAAATTATCTTGAGTAGTTGACGGAATAGGAGGAATAGGGATTCCCTCAAGTTTCTTCTTATCAAATCCCGCTTGTCTCAGCGAATTAACGCCAGCAGTGAGCTCATTCAAGCCACCATTCAAGCGCTCAAGAATCTCGGTCGCAGCCGCCTCACGCATGGCGTTCGCCTGCGCCTCGACGCCGTCAACATACGCCGCGCCAGTGGACAACACGGTGTTTGCAACCAGTCCTGGCACTACTCCCCCCACGACACCAATAGCAGGCGTATAGGGCAGCACAACCTTCGCGGCATTGCGCATTGCTGCCGTTTTTGAATCGATGAGTGTCGGCGACAGACGACGCGCGTCAGCGGCGGCCTGTGCAATAGCCTGACGAGCAGCAACATAGCGAGCAATCCCACCCATGTAGTAGGAGCGCTTCGCTTCCAGACGTGCAACAGTCTGATCTGCCCACGCCTTAAGGGCTTCTCCAGTCTTTCCTGTAAACCCCTGATGCTGTTGGAAATGCTGCACCCGCTCGATCGCCTGATCGAAGCCGTCAATGACACGCTTATGTTCGCTATCCCAGGAATGCAATTCTGCATTGTGTTCCGCTTGCGCGGCAAAAGTCATGACGCGGTCGTACATCGGCGAAGAAACCATGTGTTGTCCTTTGATTCTCAGAACTCGGGCATTGCGCCGGCTGCGGTAGGCGCATCATCGGGCTGTGTGCTCGGGGCTGCGGAAGGCGCACTCGTCGTTCCAGCAGTAGAGGAGGCAACAGCGACCGAAGGATCGGACTGAAGCGCTCGGTTGATTGCTTCGAGGACCGACGCGTTTGCTTCCTCGCTGTTGACGGCTTCACGAACAGCATCCGCCAGGTTCATCTGAAAGGTATCGAAGATAGCGCGCTCATCGGCAAGCATCTCGTCAACAGAGTCAAAGAACCGCACTGCACTATTGCGAAAATCCTGCGCGCCTTGCTCGTCGGTCCAACGGGTTGCGGTTTGGGCGCGATTCAGCGAACCGGCAGCATCATTCGACTGGGTGAGACCGCGCCCCCCCTCATCCATATCACCGTTCGTTTGAGCGTGTTGCTCTTCATCGAAACCGTAATCAGCACTCATACTCATCCTCCTGTCAGCAACCGAACAACACCGCCGGTCAGGATTCACTTACCTGACCTAGTCTAGGCCCACGCGCAACAACTTCACAATCAGTCCAGACACCCGAGAACACAGGCAATCGCGAGGTCTTGCCCCGGCCTCGTCGTGTCAGCGATTACGGCAGCGGCTTGACCGCACGGTGCATGCAGGCGATGCCGCCGGTGAGGTTGCGGTACTCGACTTCGCTCCAGCCGTTGGCGGCGATCATGCGGCCGAGTTCCTCCTGGGCCGGCCACGCACGAATCGACTCAACCAGGTAGTCATAGGCGCCGTCGTTCGTGGAGACCAGGCGCGCGATCGCAGGCATGACGGTCGACTGGTAGGCGTTGTACATGCCGCGGAAGACGCGCGAAGGCGGGGTGGAGAACTCCAGGACCACGAGGCGGCCGCGCGGGCGCACGACGCGCGCCATCTCGCGCAGCGCGAGCTCCGGGTCCGGGATGTTGCGGAGGCCCCACGAGATGGTGACCGCGTCGAAGGAGCCGTCCTCGAAGTCCAGGTCCATGGCGTTGCCATGCACGAACTCGATCTCGGGGTGGCGCTCACGGCCGACCTCGATCATGCCTTCGGACAGGTCGCAGGCGACGACCTCGGCGCCGCCCTTGGCCAGCGCGGCCGACGACGCGCCGGTGCCGGCCGCCAGGTCGAGGATGCGTTCGCCGGGGTGCGGGGCGACCGCCTTGCGCAGAGCGGTCATCCACACTCTGTCCAAACCGCCCGTCATCAGCGCATCCATCACGTCGTATCGCGAGGCGAGGGAGTCAAACATCGAGGCGATCTCTTTGGGATCCTTGTTCAGGTCCGCGCGCGGGGATTCAGTCATGCGTCAATACTCGCACGTCTTCCAGCGCGCCGCCGCCCCTGCTCCTACCATGGAACCCATGCACAACGACTTCGGATGCTCGCGCCTCGTCTTTCGGGCGTTGGTCCTACCCCCGCAGCACCCGGGGTCTACTTGCTCACTGACGTCCCTGCTTCCTGACTCAGGGGGCGCCGCCTGGCTAGGTGAGCGCCGCCAGATGATCGGCCTGGGACGGGCGCTCACGATCGAGTCTGCGACCTCGAGCGCAATCGCCGACGTGCGCCGCGCGTGGGAGGCTGCCCCCGCCTCGTCCTGCGTCGAGGGAGCCCCCTCGCCCGTCGTTTTCGCGTCCTTCGCGTTCCGCTCCCCCGCCCGCTCGGTTGCCTTCGTGCCCGCGCTGACTCTCATCGACGAGGCCGGGGCCCGCTGGGCGATCACGGCGAGCATTGGGGACGCCCCGGATCCGCTGGCGGCTGTTGATGAGGCCCTGGCCGGGGCGAGGCCTGCCCCGCGCGTGCCGGAGTCCTTGACGTTTGGGCACGGGTCGATGTCGCGCGGCCAGTGGCGCGACTCGGTGCGGGCGATGGCCCAGCGCCTGCGCGATGGGGCCGCCGACAAGGCCGTCATGGCGCGCGATATGACGGTGCGGTGCGCACACGGATTCGACGAGCGTTTCCTGCTCGAGGGCCTGAGCGATCTGTATCCGTCGACGTGGCGTTTCTGCGTGGATTCGCTGGTGGGAGCGTCCCCGGAGATGCTGATCGCGGCTTCGGACGGTACGGCGAGCTCTCGCGTCCTGGCGGGCACGTGCAAGCCCGGCGAGGGCGAGATACTCGCGTCGAGCGCGAAGGATCTACGCGAGCACGACCTGGCCTCCGAGTCAGTGTCCTCGATCCTGACGCAGCTGTGCTCCTCGGTGACGACTCAGGGGCCGTTCCTCCTGTCGCTGCCCAACGTCGTTCACCTGGCGACGGACGTGCACGCACGCCTGGGCGAGGCCCACCTCCTGGATCTGGTGGCCGCCCTGCATCCGACGGCCGCCGTGTGCGGCACCCCGCGCGACGCGGCGATGCGACTCATCGAAGAGTTGGAAGACACCGAGCGCGGCCGCTACTCGGGGCCCGTGGGCTGGGTCGACACGGCGGGTGACGGCGAGTTTGCGATCGCGCTGCGCTGCGGGCTCACCTCGGGCACGCGTCTGCGCCTTTTCGCCGGTGCCGGCATCATGCCGGATTCCGACCCGGACGCCGAGCTCGCCGAGACCGAAGCGAAGATGCGCCCGCTCCTGGACGCCCTCGGGGTCTAAGCGACTCGTCGACGCACAAAGGCCCGCCGCCCCTTCACGGGGACGACGGGCCTCGTCAGCGCGCGCAGCTCACTGAATCCGCACGGACACGTCCTGCGTGGCGCCGTCGCGCACGATCGTCATGGTGACGGTGTCACCGGCCTTGTAGCGGCGCACGTAGCCGATCAGCTGCTTGGGGCTGGTCACTTCCTGGCCTTCGACCTTGACGATGACGTCGCCTGCACGGATGCCCGCCGCGGAGGCGCCGGAACCTGCGGAGACGTCCTGGACCTCGGCGCCCACGTAGGTGTCGGAGCCGACGGTCGTGGTCGCGGCCTTGACGGTCACGCCGAGCATGCCGTGCGAGGCGCTGCCGGAGGCAATGAGCTGGTCCGCGATGGACACGACCAGGTCGGAGGGGATTGCGAAGCCCAGGCCGATCGAGCCCGCCTGCCCGTCGGAGGATGAGGAGAGCGACTTGATCGAGGAGTTAATGCCGATGACCGCGCCACTCGCGTCGAAGAGCGGGCCGCCCGAGTTACCGGGGTTGATGGACGCGTCGATCTGGATCGCGTTCGTCACCACAAGATCCGAGGAAGCCTGCGTGCCGTCCTCCGAGGTCGCGGATTCGTCCATCGAGACCTCGACGGGGCGGTTGAGCGCGGAGACGATGCCGGTCGTCACCGTGTTCGACAGGCCCAGGGGCGCGCCGATCGCCATGACGGGGGCACCGACCTTGAGGTTCGCCGAGGTAGCGAAGCGCGCGACGGTGAGGTCCGAGGGCGGGTTCTCCAGGCGGATGACGGCCAGGTCGGTGGTCTTGTCGTGGCCGACGACCACGGCGCTGTACAGGCGCCCGTCGGCGAGGGTCACCTGGATCTGTCCCCCGCCGAGGGCAGACGCGATGACGTGGTAGTTGGTGACAATGTCGCCCTGCGCGTCGTAGACGACGCCGGAGCCGGTACCGCCCGAGGACGCGCCCTTCGCCTGGATGGTCACGACGGCGGGCGACACAGCGGCGGCGACGTCCGTCCAGTCCGTCCCGGAGCCATTCGAGACGGGCACGGTGGCCACCGTTCCCCCGTTGAGGTTGGTGGGCGTGGACGCGCGCAGCATTGCGGGGCGCGCATAGAACACGGCGCCGAGGGTCAGGCCGATCGTCAGGAGCATCGCGCCCAGGAGGGCGACCCAGCCCGGGCCCTTCTTCGTCACGATGACGGTGGGCGACGCGAAGGCGTCCGGCGAGGCCGGGGCCGCGTATCCGCCGTAGGGCTCGCCAGAGGGGGCGGAGTATGTGCCGCCGGACGCGGGGGCTTCCTGGGCGGAGGGGGCGGGGGCCGCCGGCACGGCGGGGGCGCCCGGCGCGGCGGGTGCAGCCGGTGCCGAAGCGGGCGGAACCGTGCCAGCGGGCGGCGCGGGGATCGTCGTGGAGGAGGGCATCTCGCGCGTGGCGTCCTGCGCGGCCGGAAGCTCCTGGGTGGCCGAGTGGTCTTGAGCCGTCGAGCGCTGCGGGTAGCTGGGGGCCAAGGCCGTCTCAGCGTCGCGCGCCGAGTCGGCGTCGTGGGCCGAAAGATGAGGCTGAGTCATGGTTTCCTCTGGTGTCAGTTCGTTATCTGCCCACCAGTATGGGCCGTTTCCTCAAAGGGCCACTGAAAGCACCCTGGAAGTTTCCTGTAAACCGTTCAACCTCACAGCGAACACGCGTCCCGTCAGGAGAGTACGTCGCGGACGGCCGGGTACAGGTGCGCAGCGCGCTCGACGGGCGCGTGAATCAAACGCGGTCCATCGGCGGGGTGGGCGAGCAACGACTCCAGTTCCCGAGGCGCGTCGGCTCGTGCGAAGGCCACGCCGTACGCGGCCGCGAGCGCCTCGTAGTCCACCGACTGAGCGAGGCCGAACCAACGGTCGTAGGCCTCGGCGCTGGCGGCGCGCCCGTGTTCGAGGGTGGCGAAGATGCCGCCACCCTGGTCGTCCGCGACGATGATGTCGAGGTGAGCATCCACGCTCGCCGCCAGGGCGAGGGAGGAGGCGTCATGGCAGGCCGTGAGGTCACCCATGACGGCGGTGACGCGCTCGCCCGCGGGGGCCGAGGCCTCGCCCGCGTATCCGGAGCCCATGCAGATACCGACGGCGGTCGCGACGGTGCCGTCGATGCCGGCCTGTCCCCGGTTGGAGTGGACGATGCGCCCCTCCAGCGTGGGGACGGCGAGGTCGAAGGCTCGCACGGGGTTGGAGGCGCCCAGCACGAGGGGGCCGCTCGTCGAGGCGGCGACGCTTCGAGCGAGGTCAAGCATCGTGCACCCGGAGCCGGAGGCGAGCAGGGATTCGATGCGCTCGTTGGCGTCGCGAGCGGCTTCGCGCACGCGAGAGGCCCACTCGGCCTGAGCGGCGCGGATCAGCTCGCGGGCTGGCTCGAGGTCGGCGACGACAACCGAGGCGTTGCCCGAGATGTCCACCCACGGGGCGTGCGCATCGACAACGACGACACGCACGCTGGGGCACGCGAGTAGAGCCTGAATCGGGCGGGACAACGTCGGGCGCCCGGTCACGACGACCGCGTCGACCTCACGCCCGAGCGGCGAGCTGACGAGGGACTGCTCAAAGGGGGTTACTCCCCCGCCGCGCCACGCGCCCGACGCCGGTTCAGCGAGCAGCGGGAAGCCAGAGGCCTCCGACCACTCGCGGGCACGGGGCGAGGCCCCCTCACCCGCGACAATCAGACCGGCGACGGCAGGACCAACCACATCCTCCCATCGCGCGGGCACGGCAGGCGCGCCCATCACCCGGGTCGGCCGAGGGACGAACGACGCCCCGACCTCGTCCCCTGAGTCGGAGGCGGGACGGACGGGGGTCAGCGGGTCGCGGAAGGCAACGTTGATCTGCACGGGCCCGGGCGTGCCGCTCGGCGCCCCGCAGGCGGCCGCGACCGCGCGGGCGAGGTGTCCGACCAGGGAGGGCGAGGCCTCCTGAGGCTCCAGATCAATGCTCTCGCGCACGTGCATGCCGAAGAAGCCGGACTGGTGGGTCGCCTGGGAGGCTCCAACGCCACGCAGTTCGCCGGGGCGGTCGGCGCTCAAGACCAGCAGGGGCAGGCGCGCGTGCGAGGCCTCGAGAACGGCGGGGGCCAGCTCGGCGACGGCGGTGCCGGAGGTGACGACGATGGCGGGCAGCGCTCCGGTGCGCGCCAGACCGACAGCCGCGAAACCGGCACCGCGCTCATCCAGGATGGGGCGCGCATCCCCGCTGAAAGAGCCCGCCTCAAGGGCGTAGGCGAAGGGCGCGGAGCGCGAACCCGGGCAATACAGGACGTGCGTGACGCCCAGGGTATCCAGGGACGAGAGGATAGCGCTGGCGGTATCGACGGAGGGCATACGCCCAGCCTACCGGGAGCCCACCCTCAGGTGCTCAGCCATGCCTTCGAGGCGCATACCCCAGCGGGAGACGAGATCGCCGTCGACCGGGGTGCGGTCGATGAGCTCCTGGTCCGGCTCAAGGCGCCCCACGGGCAGGCAGCCACGCTCGGGAATCAGGGGCTGGGTCACGTCGCCCACCAGCAACGAGGCGGTGGCTAGTCCGGCTGCCCGGGGCACACCGGGCACGGCGGCAGCAGCGGCGACGCCGACCGACAGGCCGACGGACGTCTCGAGGGCGGAGGACACGACGACGCCGAGGCCGCTCTTGCGGGCAACCTTGAGTGCGGCGCGCACGCCTCCGAGTGGCGCGACCTTGATGATGACGACGTCGGCGGCCTCCTTACGGGCCACCTCCAGGGGGTCCTCAGCGCGGCGGATCGACTCATCGGCAGCGATCGGCACGTCCACGGATCGGCGCACCTGGGCCAGCTCATCCACCGTCAGGCAGGGCTGCTCGACGTACTCGATGGGAACGACGCCGGCGGCCGCAGCCATTGCCGGGATTGCCTCGCGAGCCTGATCGACCTCCCACGCGCCGTTGGCGTCGAGGCGGATCATCGCCTGCCCGCCCACGGTCTCACGCAGGGCGTCGGCGACAGCGGCGATGCGCGCACAGTCGCGCCCAACGCTGACGCCGGGCTCCGCAACCTTGATCTTCGCGGTCGCACACCCGCCCGAGGCCTTCACGCGTTCGTGGGCTTCCTCCGGTGATATGACGGGGATCGTGACGTTGACGGGCACGAACTTGCGTCGAGGCACCGGCGGGAAACGGCGAGCAGACTCGAGGGCTGCGGCCAGCCAGCGCGAGGACTCCAGATCGTCATAGTTCCAGAAGGGCGCAGCCTCTCCCCAACCGGCATGTCCGTGCAGGAGGAGCCCCTCGCGGCGAGTCACGCCGCGGAAGCGCGTCGTCATCCCTACCTTGTACACAAGGATGTCGTCGACGCCTTCGAGGGCATAACGCGTTTCACGGCTGAGCGTGCGCATCGGGATGCGCATCAGCGTCGGTTGCTGCGCTGCGTTCACAAGAACCCTCCTTACTTACCGGTAATATTGTCGCGCAACCTCACGCTTTCGACAAATCCTACACGCATCAACTTGTAACCAATTGCGCAGTAAGTGCCACAAAGTGACAGACTCTTTGGAACGGTTGAACACGTGGCAAGCGGGCACGTCTCGCAGGACACACCTCCAAGTGTCTAGACGCCATATAAGACGGTTACAAGCAAGTAGCCTTTGTTCCGATGCTAGGTTGCGCACCCCATAGCCCCACGTGTGTCCTTCGGCCGAGGCTGGTCTGCAACGCCGCCACCCCTCTCGAGCACGCACGCCCCGACGCCTGCCACTGCCTCGTCGATTAGAATCCGACACATGAGTGCTCTCCCCTTCGTGTCCGACACCTTCGACCCGACCCGCTGGCGCAAGGTCGAGGGATTCGACTTCGCCGACATCACCTACCATCGCGGCATCTCGCGCGGCCCTGAGGCCGACGGCCGCCCCGAGGGCGCCGACATGCCGGTCGTGCGCATCGCCTTTGATCGCCCCGACATCCGCAACGCCTTCCGCCCCGGCACCGTCGACGAGCTGTACCGCGCGCTCGACCACGCGCGCCAGACCTCCTCGGTCGCGGCCGTCATCCTGACGGGCAACGGCCCCTCGGCACGCGACGGAGGATACTCCTTCTGTTCCGGCGGCGACCAGAGGGTGCGAGGCCGCGACGGCTACCGTTACGAGGTCGAGGGCGCGGACCCCGAGGCGGCCACCGCCCAGCGCCGCGAGCAGATCGACCCCGCGCGCGCCGGACGCCTGCACATCCTGGAGGTCCAGCGCCTCATCCGCACGATGCCGAAGGTCGTCATCGC
>ERZ773038.361-NODE-361-length-31035-cov-6.370981_pt1 | contig 31035 bp, 27 predicted proteins | sample MGYA00511665_ERZ773038 | MGnify/ENA primary metagenome ERZ773038 (study PRJEB29015, sample SAMEA2737966) | human oral metagenome | biome: human oral; feature: human-associated habitat; material: dental | place: China | collected 2028 ... | reverse complement strand
CATTGGGACCTAAAGGCCGCAATGTGGTATTAGATAAAAAATTCGGTTCTCCCACAATTACAAATGACGGTGTAACGATTGCCCGCGATATTGAGTTACCGGATCCATTTGAAAATATGGGGGCTCAACTGGTAAAAGAAGTTGCTACCAAAACTAATGATGTAGCAGGGGACGGTACTACGACTGCCACGGTATTGGCTCAAGCCATGATTCAAGAAGGTATGCGCAATGTAGCAGCCGGTGCTAATCCGATGATTTTGAAAAAAGGTATTGAAACCGCTGTAAAAACATTGGTGGATGAAATCAAAAAACGCTCCATCAAAGTTTCCGGAAAAGCGGAAATCGCTCAAGTTGCAAGCGTATCCGCTGCAGATGAAGAAATCGGCGGTTTGATTGCGGAAGCAATGGAAAAAGTCGGTAACGACGGCGTTATCACTGTTGAAGAATCCAAAGGTTTACAAACGGCTTTAAACGTAGTAGAAGGTATGCAATTTGACCGTGGTTACATTTCTCCATACATGGTAACCGATCCTGACCGTATGGAAGCTGTTATGGATAATCCATATATCTTGATTACGGATCGTAAGATCGGTGCTATTGCGGATATGTTACCAACACTTGAAAAAGTGGTAAAAGTAGGTAAAGAACTTCTTATTATCGCTGAAGATGTAGAAGGTGAAGCATTGGCTACATTGGTAGTAAACAGATTGCGTGGTACATTTAAAGCGGTAGCTGTTAAGGCTCCTGGCTTTGGCGACCGTCGTAAAGCTATGCTTGAAGATATCGCTATCTTAACAGGTGGTACCGTAATCACTGAAGATATGGGGCGTAAACTTGACTCCGTAGAGCTTGAAGATCTTGGTACAGCTCGTCAGGTTCGCATCAGTAAAGATGAAACGACGATTATCGATGGCGTAGGTGATAAGGACGCAATCGCTCAACGTGTTAGCCAAATCCGTGCACAATTGGAAGAAACGACTTCCGAATTTGACCGTGAAAAATTACAGGAACGTCTTGCTAAATTGTCCGGCGGTGTAGCTGTTATCGAAGTAGGTGCTGCTACAGAAGTTGAAATGAAAGATAAAAAACTCCGCATCGAAGATGCATTGAATGCCACACGTGCCGCTGTTGAAGAAGGTATCGTAGCCGGTGGCGGTACCACATTCATCGATATCATCCCTGCATTGAATACATTGGAAGCGACCGGTGATGTTCAGACTGGTATTAACCTTGTAAAACGCGCTGTAGAGGAACCAGTTCGCCAAATCGCATACAATGCAGGCCTTGAAGGCTCCGTGGTCGTTGAAAAGGTTAAAAATACAGAGGCAGGTATCGGTTTCAATGCATTGACTGAAGAATATGTAGATATGGTAAAATCCGGTATCGTTGATCCTGCGAAGGTGACACGTTCAGCACTTCAAAATGCCGCATCTATCGCATCATTAGTTTTGACTACAGAAACTATTGTTGCTGATAAGGTAGATGAAAATGCTGCAGCACCTGCAATGCCTCCTATGGGTGGTATGGGCGGTATGATGTAATCAGCTGCTAAAACTTTCTAGTCAATTTTACAATAACCCTAATGAATTAAGATTTCTATACTCTTAAATTCATTAGGGTTATTTTTGATTTTCGATGTATCAGTCGAATAATTTTGATTGTAAATTCTTGCGTTAATAATTAACATCGATAAAATTGATTTTGAAAGGTTAGTATGTTATAATTCTATAGAATTTTATATGAGTCTTGTTTGACAAGTAGCACTATTTTAATATATACTTTGTATATTGAAATTTATCTATATAATAGAGAAAGAGGTGTTACTGTGTTAAACTTTATATTCAAAAGTAAACCTAATTATATTAACTTTGGCTTGTTTATCTATCGATTAGCATTGGGGATTTCCATGTTTTATCATGGTTATTTAAAATGGCTTAGCGGCTCTCAAGGATTATACAAGGTAGGTGCCATGCTGGCTCCTTTAGGTGTATCCGGCGGCTATGAAATGCTGGGAACTGCGGCTGCACTTGCTGAAATGATTGGCGGTATTCTTATTGCGGTAGGATTATTTACACGTATTGGTGCTATTCTGCTTGTAGGCACTTTAGCAACGGCTACCATTATTAATCTGAACGGCAGTTTCTTTGGCTGGGACTATCCGTCTCAACTTGGTTTCGGAGCCATTATGTTGTTCTTTGCCGGTGCAGGTCGCTATAGTTTAGATAAAGCTTTATTTAAATAATAATTGGGATATAAAGGCTCATCATTTTGATGAGCCTTTTATTTTATAGAGAGGTTATTATGAATACGAAAACAGTTCCGTTTACAGCTGAACAGTTGGAAGCCATTATCGCTGACTATCCAACACCTTTCCACATCTATGATGAGGAAGGCATTATTAACAATATGAAATCTTTCATCCATGCATTTTCCTGGAACAAGGGGTTCAAACAGTACTTTGCCGTAAAAGCTACCCCGAATCCATATATTATGCGACTGTTGCAAAATTTGGGTGTCGGTGCGGATTGTTCCTCGTTGGCGGAGTTATTGCTGTGTGAAAAGGTGGGCATAAAGGGTCACGATATTATGTTCACATCCAACGATACGCCATATGTGGAATATAAAAAAGCATTGGAGTTAGGAGCTATTATCAATCTAGATGATATTACACATATAGAATATCTTGAAAAGAATCATGGGTCTTTACCCGACACATTTTGTGTACGCTATAATCCGGGTCCTTTGAAAGAAGGCGGTAATACAATTATCGGTCTTCCCGAGGAAGCTAAATACGGTATGACCCGTGATCAAATATTTGAGGCCTATGAGCAATTACAGGCGAAAGGTGTTAAACATTTCGGCTTACATACGATGGTTGTGTCCAATGAATTGGATATTGACGGCCTTGTAGGTACTGCGGAAATCTGCTTTAATCTTGCTGTAGACATCAAAGACAAACTTGGCATTGATGTCGAGTTTATCGATCTTGGCGGCGGTGTAGGCGTTGCGTATAAACCGGAGGACACACCTGTTGACTTTGAACGGTTAGGCCAACGTATTCATGACGCATATGACAGGATTATAAAAGGCAATGGTCTCAATGATATCGCCTTGGCATATGAATGCGGGCGCATGGTAACAGGCCCATTCGGGTACCTTGTATCTACAGCAATTCATAAGAAGGATATATATCGTCATTATATCGGGCTTGATTCCTGTATGGCCGATCTTATGCGTCCGGCATTATACGGATCATATCACCACATTACAGTCATGGGTAAGGAAAATGAACCAAAGGATCATGTATATGATGTGACAGGATCATTGTGTGAAAATAATGATAAATTTGCTATCCAACGGAAATTGCCTAAAATCGATATAGGTGATCGTATCATAATTCATGATACGGGGGCGCATGGACATTCGATGGGTTTTAACTATAATGGTAAATTGCGCTCAGCGGAATTACTCCTGCATAAAGATGGTTCTGTTACGCAAATCCGTCGTGCCGAAACATATGATGATTTATTCCGTACATTAGATTTTTCCAAGTTATAATTTAATATTGAGAATCGAATAGGATGAGAACGAATACTAATAAAAACGTATCAATATATGTAATACTTGATATTCTTTTAATTCCTGTATATTTTAGTAGGAATATCTTGCTATCATTTAGATAAGAATGTATAATGAGTGTAGATTGTTATGCACATACTTGCTAAGTTGGCGAGAATTACGGCGGTATTCACGTTAGTGCGTACCGCCTTTTTATATGTGTCAGTATATACGTTTTATATATAATAGATGTATATATCCTGTAATGGCAATATACATAATAAGAAGGAGTGAACATTTTGGCTGAATTACTTCAGGTAAAAGACTTAAAGGTATCTGTCGAAGAGAAACAGATCTTGAAGGGTATCAATTTAACAATTAATAAGGGTGAAATTCATGTCGTAATGGGGACAAATGGTGCCGGCAAGTCCACCTTGGCCAATGCTATTATGGGAAATCCTACCTATACAGTGGACGAGGGTTCTATCATTTTTGACGGTAAGGATATTACGGAAGATGCCGTAAATGATCGCGCCAAAGCAGGTATCTTTATGTCCTTTCAGAATCCTATTTCCGTTCCGGGAATTACTGTAGAAAATTTTATCCGTACAGCTAAATCCACAATTACAGGTGAGAACGTACGGGCGTTGGCGTTCAAAAAAGAGCTGAAAACCAAGATGGATGAATTATCTTTTGATACATCTTATGCACAACGTTATGTAAATGAAGGGTTTTCCGGCGGTGAACGCAAGAAGAATGAAATCCTTCAAATGTCCATTTTGAATCCTAAATTGGCGATTCTTGATGAAACCGATTCCGGTCTTGACGTAGACGCGGTTCGTATCGTATCTGAAGGGGTACAGCGCTTTCACAATGAAGATAATGCTGTATTGATTATCACGCATCATAACCAAATTTTACAAAAATTGAAACCTGATTTTGTTCATGTTTTAATCAACGGTAAAATCGTTAAAACCGGGGATGCTTCTCTCGTGCGTGAAATCGAAGAAAAAGGTTATGACGCATACAAATCATTAGCATAGGAGGCACTATGGAACAAAGAAAGAAAACCCAAGTGGCGGATATGGACCGCGGTGTCTACGATATAAAGAATGACTTTGAATATTCTTATATTTCGGATACCGGTTTGACGGAAGATATCATCCGGGAAATTTGGGCCAATAAAAATGAACCTGAATGGATGCTCGAATTCCGTTTGAAGTCCTTGGAGATTTATAATCGCATGGGAATTCCTAACTGGATTCCCGATATTTCCGGCTTGGATATGGCAAATATTCACACCTATGTTAAGCCGAAAGTTGATATGAAAGAAAACTGGGATGAAGTTCCGGAAGAAATTAAAAGCACATTTGACCGCTTAGGTATTCCAGAAGCGGAAAAAACATCTCTTGCAGGTGTAGGTGCTCAGTATGACTCAGAGGTTGTATACCACAGTATTCAAGAAGATCTTGTTAAACAGGGGGTTATATATACCGATATTGAAACGGCTCTTCATGAACATGAAGAAATCGTAAAAAAATACTGGATGACCTTGATTCCTCCTACGGACCATAAATGGGCGGCCCTTCATGGCGCCGTGTGGTCAGGCGGTTCCTTCGTATACGTTCCGGCCGGCGTACAGGTAGATATTCCCTTGCAGTCCTACTTCCGTTTGAATGCGCCGGGTGCAGGTCAATTTGAGCATACGATGATCATCGTGGAGGAAGGTGCAAAGCTTCACTTTATAGAAGGTTGTTCCGCTCCTAAATATGATGTATCCAATCTTCATGCGGGCGCAGTTGAATTGTTCGTTAAGGATAATGCTACATTGCGTTATTCTACAATTGAAAACTGGTCTAAAAATATGTATAATCTCAACACGAAACGTTGTGTTGTAGGCAAAGGCGGGACAATTGAATGGGTTTCCGGTTCCTTCGGATCCAAGGTATCCTGCTTGTATCCGATGAGTATTCTAAATGGTGAAGGTGCTCATGCGGAATTTACGGGTGTAACATTTGCCGGTGAAGGACAATTCCTCGATACAGGATGTAAAGTGGTTCATAATGCACCATATACGACAAGTAATGTAAACTCTAAATCCATTTCCAAATCCGGTGGCGCTGCAATTTATCGCGGCCTTTTGAAAATCGGTCCAAAGGCGGAACATGCAAAGGCTACTGTTTCCTGTGAATCGTTAATGCTTGATGCTGAATCTCAATCGGATACAATCCCGGCTATTATCGTTGAAAATGATAATGTGGATTTAGGTCATGAAGCTAAGATTGGTCGTATTTCCGATGAGGCGATTTTCTATCTCATGACTCGCGGTATCAGTGAAGAAGAAGCTCGTGCAATGCTTGTTCGAGGTTTCGTTGAACCGATTTCTAAGGAATTACCGCTTGAATATGCGGTTGAAATGAACAATCTAATCAATCTTGAATTAGAAGGTTCTATCGGTTAAGGAGGAATTATGAGCGAATTACTATTTAATGTACTCCCTAGACCGACATTCAGATGGTTGCGTGTCAATCATACTGTAGGATCTTTAGCGGGAGAAGACAGAGCCGTACAGTCGATTGTTGTAGAGGCGAATAAAAATATACTTTCACCACTGTCAAAAGGAACACCGTTGATGAATGGTTCTTATGAAGGTGCTAATCGAGAAGCGGTACAGGAATTAGTCGATAAGGCGGAAGGGTATGCTATTCATGTTCCTGCAAATGCTAAAGAGATTGTGGGCATCCGTATCGACGCATCCCAACGCGTGGCGAATCGCTTTCAGTTTATCGTCGAAAACGGCGCTGAATTAGAAGTTCAATTTTATGTAACCGGTTCCGGTCATGAGTTGACAAATGTTAGTTACTTGAGTGAATACGATGTAAAAGACTCCGCTAAGGTTGTAGTGAAAAAGGTGAATCTTTTACCTGAACATGTACAACATATCGAACATCGCTATACTAAATTAGAAGACCGAGCCGATGTGGAATATATCAATATCGAAATCGGCGGCAGTGAAAATTTCTTGAATTACTATCATGATTTAGTGGGCCAGGAATCTCACATCGTCCACGATATCGCTTATCTTGGTAATAAAGAGCAGAAATTCGATATTGCTATGTTGATGAGCCATGGCGGTAAGAAATCTTTCAGCGATATTCATAATTTAGGCGCTCTTAGCGGTAATGCTAGAAAATCATTCCGCGGCACACTGGATTTCCTTAATGGTGCTACCGCATCTGAAGGTGCGGAAGAAGATACGTGCTTATTGTTAGATCCAACTGTAAAATCGGTTTCTTTGCCGCTTTTGTTGTGTAAAGAAGATAATGTAGTTGGTAATCATGCGGCGAGCGCAGGTCAAATCGACCATAATAAATTGTTCTATCTTATGAGTCGCGGCTTCAGTGAAACTGAAGCGAAGCATATCATCGTAGAATCTATGATTCGTCCGATTATAGATCGTATTGGTGATGAAACGATTGAAGAAGCGGCACTAGCGGCTGTACGTAATAAAATTTAAAGAGGCGTTTTATGAGACCTATTGCAGAAGCATATAAAGATTTTCCTATATTACATAAAGAGCATAATGGGCACCGCGTTATCTATTTGGATAGCGGTGCGACTGCACAAATTCCACAAGTTGTAGTGGACCGTATTGTTGAACATATGACACAGCATAACGGTAACCCTCATCGCGGTTCTCATATCTTGGCCATCGAAGCGTCCGAAGCTTATGAGAATGCTCGTGACCGAGTGGTGGAATTCATCAATGCCCGTGAACGGGAAGAGGTCATTTTTACCCGGAACAGTACGGAATCGATGAACTTGATTGCCCACAGTTACGGCCTTCATAATGTAAAAAAAGGTGATAAAATCATCATTACCGTTGCGGAGCATCATGCTAATCTTGTGACATGGCAATATGTGGCCGAACAAACAGGGGCTACATTGGAATATATGTATCTTGATGAAAGCGGACATTTAAAGGATGGTGAAATCGATAAGATTGATGAAACCACTAAAATCGTTGCTTTTGCGCATATAAGTAATGTGCTCGGTATGGAGTTTCCGGTGAAAGAATTGACGGAAAAAGCCCATTCGGTCGGAGCTGTTGTCGTTCTTGATGGGGCACAATCCACACCGCATAAGAAAATCGATGTACAAGCGTTAGATTGCGATTTCTTTGTATTCTCAGGACATAAGATGTGTGCCTCTCAAGGCATTGGGGTATTATACGGCAAGCGTGATCTGTTAGAAGTGATGCCTCCATTCCTTTTAGGCGGGGACATGATTGAGTATGTAAAAGAGCAGACTACGACATTTAACGAATTACCTTATAAATTTGAAGCCGGTACACCGAATGCGGACGGCGCGGTGTCACTTCATGCCGCTATTGATTATCTTGAATCCTTCGGAATGGATGCTATCGAGGCTTATGAAGAGGAATTAGTTTCCTATATCTTACCTAAGATTGTGGAATTACCGCATGTTCATGTAATCGGATCCCAAAATCCTAAGGAAAAACATGATGTAATTGCTTTTACAGTAGATGATGTGCATCCTCATGATGTAGCAACTATTCTGGATTCAAAGGGAATTTGTGTACGTTCCGGTCATCATTGTGCACAACCTTTGGGCGCATTCTATAATGTGTCCGCATCTACACGGTTAAGTATGTACTTGTATACGCGTAAGGAAGATTTGGATGCCTTCCTTGACGTATTGAAGACTGTTCGTTCAGTCATGGGCTTTAAAGATTAGGAGAAGCGATCAATGGAAATGGATCAACTCTATACGGAACTTATTTTGGAACATAATCAGGATAAGCGTAATAAACGTGAATTATCTGAATTTACAACATCCGAGCATGGGCATAACCCAAGTTGCGGTGATGATTTAACATTGCAGGTCAATGTAGAGGATGGCATCATTAAAGATGCGGCTTATACGGGCTCCGGATGTGCAATCAGTCAGGCCTCCGCATCTATGATGATTGATATTATCAAAGGTAAATCTGTAAAGGAAGCATTACGTTTGGTAGAAATTTTCTTGGGCATGATAAAAAAAGAAGTGACCGATGAAAATGAGTTGGAAGAATTAGAAGATGCGATGGCACTGCAAAATATTTCTAATATGCCGGCACGCGTTAAATGTGCTGTTCTTGCATGGCATACATTAAAAGAGGCTCTGAAGAAATAATATGAAGAAGACGATATTGTTTGATTTAGATGGGACATTGACGGACTCTCAGGAAGGGATTCTAACAAGTGTCAAATTTGCATTAAACCATTTCGGTTATCCGATCCCGGATGAGCAAACATTACTTCTGTTTTTGGGACCGCCGTTGGTAGATTCTTTTCAGGAACATTGCGGACTAACTTATGAGCAGGCTGAAGAAACATATAAGAAGTTTCGTGAACGCTATGGTACAATTGGTAAGTTTGAAAATAAGGTGTATCCCAATATTGTAGATTTGCTTGCTAAATGTCAGGCGGAACAATATACCATCGTTCTGGCTACGGCAAAACCGGAACATTTTGCAAAAGAGATATTAGATCATTTTGAATTAACACCTTGCTTTGATGTGATTGTCGGTGCTGATTACGAATCCGGTTTATTGCATAAGAAAGAGATTCTCGAAAAGGCTCTTGCTCTTTGCGGTAATCCGCTAACAGATACAAATGGTCGTCGACTGGCGTTCATGGTAGGTGATAGAAAATACGATATTGAAGCAGCTAATGAACTTGGTTGTATTTCTATCGGTGTCACTTACGGGTACGGTACGGAAACGGAACTGAAAGAAGCGGATGCGGAATATCTCTGTGATGATGTAGATGAAATCGCTCAAGTTCTCGATCTGGAAGAGATGCTTGTGCGTAGATAAGTAAAAAGAAAAGAGATTGTTACCTTTTGGGTAGCAATCTCTTTTTGTATATTGAAACAATATTTATTTATGCAATCCGCTTTTCTTGGCGATGGTTTTTATCATCTTAGCGCTTTGTTTTTTTAGCTTTCCGCCGGTTTGCTTTAATTGAATACGCGTGCGTGATACTCGGCCCAGGGTGGTGATTTTGGTTTTCCGACGAGGTTTCATATCTCGTTCGTTGCCGAAATCTCCGCGTTGCACACTGGTCGCCTTGACCTTTTCCGCTCTGAAAGATTTACGCAATGCCTTCATGATCAGCGTGAGTGGCAAAGATTGTTCAAATGAATATAAATCTACGGCTACATAGCCCAATGCAGGATAGGTATGCAAGGTAAAATGAAAATTAGGTGCCACAGAAAGAAGGGCAATTTCTTCATCCATAACCTGACAACTGATTTCATCCACATCGATATCCGCCAGATCAAATGCGCTGGCTACGCTTTCCTGTACAGAGGTTGCTGATGAGATTGCATCTTCATCACAGGAATATAAATCAATTAATAGTTCTTGTCCTAATGCTTCTGCCATGGTACACCTTCTTTCAAAATATATCTCATATATTATACATATTATTTCTGTATAAGTCTATTTAATATAGAAGGTCAAAAAATATCTGACCTTTATTGACAAAGGTCAAATAGTCAAATATAATAGAGTTATCATAAAGAGCAAAAGGACAAAGAGGTGTTATAAATGAGTATGATAGCTGATAAAATAGAAAAATTTATATTGGAAAAAATGAGACAGGAACAAGAAAAGCTGATTTTAAAACGAAATGAGTTGGCCGATGAACTGAATTGCGCACCATCTCAGATCAGTTATGTGTTGAGTACCCGATTTTCCAATGAACGAGGCTTCGATGTCGAATCGAGACGCGGTTTAGGCGGTTACATACGCATCACAAAACTAAATCAGAACCAATCGGATTCGTTGCCGGCCGTAACGACATATCGTATCTATGAAGGTCCTAATACAGTGGAACGCTTGATCGATATACGCGATGTAGATCAGTCTTTGTTTCAATTACTTCAGGCGAATAAGATTACGAATCGAGAAGCGCAGATTATGCATAATTCCTTTGCCACATTGATTGAGCATGTGGATATTGAAAATAGAAATGAAGCAATTCGTCAATTGTACGCCACCATGGTGGACGCATTGCGGAAGGAGTGATGATCTATGTTATGCGATCATTGTAAAAAAAATGAAGCTACTGTTCATATGACAAATATCATAAATAATAAAAAAACAGAACAGCATTTATGCAGTTCGTGTGCTAATGAGTTACAACAGGAAGGTAAATTATCTCCATATAGCTCGTTTATGAATGATATGTGGGATAACAGTTTCTTTACGAATGATTTCTTTAAGAATATGGTATATCCTGACAATTTGTTGAAATCACATCAGTCAAAGCGCTGTCCTCAATGCGGTATTACATATGATGAATTCAATCACGTCGGTAAATTCGGCTGTGGGCAATGTTATGATACGTTTAGTGATGAAATTGAACCGTTGTTACGACGTCTGCAGGGAAGTTCCGATTATGAGGGATCCGTGCCTAGTCGGGGGACAAATGTATTCAAGGCTAAACATGAAGTTAAGCGATTGCGTCACCAACTGGATAATGCAGTGCAAGCGGAAAACTTCGAAGAAGCAGCCGTATTGCGGGATAAAATTAAAAATTTGGAAAACATTATTGATGGACATAAGGAATAAGGAAAGACATTATGATAGATACTATATTAGACTCTCCGTTAAGTCAATGGTTACGTCATGATTCTAAGGAGTCGGATCATATCGTTATATCCAGCCGGATTAGGTTTGCGAGAAATTTTGACGGCTTATTATTTACAAATCGCAACGACCAAGTATCTTTAGAAAAGGTTAATGCCATTTCACGCGGTTTGTTACAGCCTTTGAAAGATGCCGATGGACATCGATATTCCAATATCAGCCTTGAACAGTTGAGTCAGTATGAGCGAGCTGTGCTGGTTGAAAAGCATTTAATGAGTCCCGCTTTAGAAGAAAAGTTACCCTATCGTAGCTTAGTAGTTTCCGATGATGCTTCTATCGTTATTATGGTTAATGAGGAAGATCACTTACGGATTCAATCTATGGCTCCGGGCTTGAGTTTACAACAGGCTTATGATCATGCTGTACAAATCGATAAAGCCATCGAGGCAAAACATCCCTATGCGTTTGATGAACGTTTCGGTTACTTGACGGCGTGTCCTACGAATGTGGGGACCGGTTTACGGGCTTCCGTTATGCTGCATTTACCGGCGTTAACCATGTCCGGACGTATTACGCGTCTTGTGCGAAGTATCGTTCAGTTGGGGTACTCCGTACGAGGCCTTTATGGTGAAGGTTCCGATGCATTAGGTAATATCTACCAGATTTCTAATCAACGTACGATGGGGATCAGTGAAGAATCCACTATTGAACAGCTTTTAAAAATTGTGGAGGGGATCATTGCGGAAGAACGTAAATCCCGTCAAGCGCTGATACATAATGATAAAGAATCCTTAGAGGATGTGCTATGGCGTTCATATGGCGTTCTGCAATATGCGCGACGGGTCAGCGGTAAGGAGGCTTTAACCAAGCTCAGCGATATTCAATTAGGTGTCGATTTAGGCATTCTACCTGATTGGGGGAACGATACGTTTAATGAATTAGTAGCGATTACATGTCCCAATTTTCTCTGTAAATATGCGGGCAGTGAAGAATTAAGTGATTTAGAACGTGATAGTTACCGGGCTAAGGTGATTAGACAGAAACTTTCACAATAATAAAATGTATGGAAATAATATAAATGACGTACAGAATAATATAATATACAGAATAATTTGTATATCGATGATGTTCATCGTTAACATTATCGTTTCTATAGATGTATGCCGAATAGGCATGAGAAATCTCCATTAAGTTTGGGATGATACATTTATAAAGAGAATGTTAGATTAAAAATGATTGATGAGGTGATATTTATGATGCAACGTTTTACGGATGATGCACAACGGGTTCTTTCCTTCGCTCAGGAAGCAGCCTTGGAATTAGGCCACGATTATGTGGGAACAGAACATATACTCGTAGGCCTTACGAAGGTGAAAAACGGTGTTGCCGCAAAAGCGCTTAACGATTTAGGTGTAACGACGGAGGATGTACTTGAAGACGTAGTCGAACAAGTGGGACGCGGAAATAAAGAGCCTAATTCCGTATATATGACACCTCGTGTTAAACATGTGTTGGAACTTGCCATTGAAGTGGCGAATCGCATGAATCATAACTATGTTGGGACGGAACATATTCTGTTGGGTTTACTCAGCGATGGCGGCGGTGTAGGTATCGCCATCCTGCGGGATATGAATGTCCGTAACAATGATGTGGTTGATGCTATTCGCAAAATTCTCGGCTCTTCACAAAACAGTGAACCGGGTGGTCAAGATGGATCTAATAGTAATGGTCAACTTGGTGATTTAGCCGATTTTGCCACAGATCTTAATGAGTCGGCAAAACAAGGTAAAATCGATCCTGTTATCGGACGTGATAAAGAAATTCAACGTGTCATTCAAATTCTTAGTCGCAGAACCAAAAATAACCCTGTCCTTATCGGTGAACCGGGCGTAGGTAAAACGGCGATTGCTGAAGGGTTGGCACAACGTATCGTGAATGGTAATGTGCCTGAAATTTTGCGTAATAAACGGATCATTTCTCTTAGTATCAGTGCCATGCTCGCAGGCGCAAAATACCGAGGTGAATTTGAAGAACGGTTGAAAAAGGCTATCGATGAGGTCCAAAAACATGATGACATGATTGTCTTCATCGATGAAATTCATACCTTGGTCGGTGCCGGTGCAAGTGAAGGCGCTATGGATGCGGCGAATATTTTAAAGCCGGCCTTGGCACGAGGTGAGTTCCAGGTTATCGGTGCCACAACGCTCGATGAATATAAGAAACATATTGAAAAGGATGCGGCTTTAGAACGTCGTTTCCAACCTGTTCAGGTGGGAGAACCGTCTGAAGAGGATGCTTTGGAAATCTTAAAGGGTTTACGGGATCGCTATGAAGCATTCCATAAGGCTAAGATTACCGATGAAGCTTTGGAAGCAGCCGTTACATTATCGAGTCGATATATTACGGATCGTTTCTTACCGGATAAAGCCATTGATGTGGTTGATGAAGCGGCATCCAAGGTGCGTATGAAGGTATTCTCCGCGGCTCCTGATGTCAAGGCTTTGGAAGATCAGCTTAACAATGTAAAGAAGGAAAAAGAAGCGGCTGTAACGGCGCAGGATTTTGAAAAGGCTGCCAAGCTTCGCGATGAAGAACAACGCATTGCAAAGGAAATCGATGATAAGAAATCGGAAGCTAAAGAGACGAGCGACAAGAAACTAGTTGTTACAGAAGAAGATATTGCGGCTGTAGTAGCGCAATGGACGGGGATTCCCGTTTCAAAAATTGCGGAAGAAGAGTCGCAAACCTTACTTCATTTGGAGGATGAACTTCATAAACGCGTTGTGGGTCAGAACGATGCGGTTACAGCTGTAGCTAAGGCTGTACGTCGTGCGAGAGCGGGTCTCAAAGATCCGAAACGTCCTATCGGTTCCTTCTTATTCTTAGGTCCTACGGGCGTTGGTAAAACCGAATTGGCGAGGGCTTTGGCGGCGTCGTTATTCGGGGATGAATCAGCCATGATTCGACTTGATATGTCAGAATATATGGAAAAACATACCGTATCGCGCTTAGTCGGTGCACCTCCGGGATATGTGGGATATGAAGAAGGCGGTCAATTGACTGATGCCGTCCGTCGTAAACCATATAGCGTCATCCTGCTCGATGAAGTAGAAAAAGCCCATGCGGACTTTTTCAATATCTTGTTACAGGTTCTTGATGACGGTCGACTTACAGATAGTCAAGGTCGTACAGTAGATTTTAGAAATACAGTTATCATCATGACAAGTAACTTGGGGGCTAAAGCGTTACAGAAGGATTCCCCGGAATTGGGATTCTTGGCGGCAAAGAAAACGGATGCCGTGGTAAATGAAAAGAAACCGATCGACTTTGAGGAAGCTAAGAAGGCTGTTCTGGATGCGGTAAAACGTCATTTCAGACCGGAATTCCTGAATCGTATCGATGAAATGATTGTATTCCATCCATTGACAGAATCCGATTTGGAACACATTGTTACGATTTTAATGAGCAGTGTCATAAAACGTCTTGAAGAACGCGGTTTACATTTGGATATTACACCGGAAGCGATGAAGTTACTTGTGAAAGAAGGTTCCGATTTCGCTATGGGTGCTCGTCCTTTGAAACGTGCTATTCAACGTTTGATTGAGGATCCTGTATCCGACCTTATCTTGAAAGGCGAAGCTGTGGAGGGCACGACTATCAAGGCGGATGCCAAAGGTGACGAAATTGTTGTGACTGTATAATGTAATCCGATAGATTATGCGGTTATTTATAAGCTTTCATATAAAATATAGAGCTTAAATGGTATACTATTAGATGATAATAGTTGACCACTTGTAGTAAAATTATGCGCAAAGGTCATGAATGATTATCATTCATGACCTTTTTTATATCTATCGTGAAAGTATCTGAGGGATTATGGCAAAAGCAAAATCTGTATTTTTCTGTCAAAATTGCGGAGCTGAATCGTCAAAATGGATGGGACGATGTCCGCAATGCGGTGAATGGAATACTCTGGTTGAGGAAATTGTAAAAGAAACGAAGCATAGCCGTACGCCGGGGCGCAGCATCGGACAGCAGTCCGTAAAACCGACGGCATTACCGGATATCGAGCTATCCTCCATTGCGCGCATATCGACGACCTTTTCTGAAATCGACCGCGTTTTAGGGGGCGGTATCGTACCGGGTGCATTGATGCTGCTCGGTGGGGATCCGGGTATCGGTAAATCGACTTTACTTTTACAGGTATCACAGCAAATTGCCGATACGGTGGGAACCGTTCTGTATGCATCTGGAGAAGAATCACAATTACAGCTGAAATTACGTGCAGAGAGATTACATATCAACGGTGAACGATTACAGGTCATAGCGGATACCGATTTGGATCATATTCTGGATCAAGCGGATTCATTGATGCCGTCATTACTCGTTATCGACTCTATTCAGACAATGTATACGGCGGATATTGACGCCGCACCCGGCAGTGTCAGTCAAGTGCGCGAATGTACATCACGTTTACTCAGGTTCTGTAAAGAACGCAATATTCCGACCGTTATCATCGGACATGTAACAAAGGATGGAAACATTGCAGGACCTCGAATGCTGGAGCATATGGTTGATGTAGTACTTTACTTTGAAGGCGAGCGATCGTATCAATTCAGAATTTTGAGATCCATTAAAAATCGTTTCGGTTCCACATCCGAAACGGGAATTTTTGCTATGGTAGAGGAGGGGTTACAGGAATTATCCAATCCATCTGCCTCTTTACTGGCGGAGCGCTCCGATGAAGAAAGCGGCAGTGCCGTTATGATTTATCTTGAAGGGGTTCGCCCGATTTTAGTGGAGGTGCAAAGTTTAGTGGTGACTACCGCATTCGGTATGCCGCGAAGGACGGCTATCGGCTATGATTTAAATCGACTCATCGTATTGCTGGCGGTCCTTGAAAAACGTTGCGGTTTTACACTTGGTAATAAAGATGTATATGTAAACGTTATCGGAGGTCTCAAGGTAAATGAACCGGCCTGTGACTTATCTATGGCTGTGGCGATTGTGTCTAATTTAAAAAATCGCATTGTACCGACAGATATGGTTATACTTGGTGAAGTAGGTCTGACCGGCAATGTTAGAAGCATACCGCGCATTGAACAGCGCATCAACGAGGCGAAGAAATTAGGCTTTACTAAGTTTATTATTCCTGACGGTAATTATAAACAGATCAAGGATAATGATAAATCCATTCAGATTCGCGGTGTCAAATCTATTACAGAAGCGATGCAGCTGGTATTTTCTTAATTAGGAGGTGATTTGATGATTTATCGCATTTTACGTTATGTTATTGCCATTCTTGTGGGCACGGCCGCCTACGTCGGAATGGACACATTAGCACCGATTATCGATCCATATTTGGTATCACAATTCGAGACTTTTGGGGATATGTCATTGACCGTTGCTCGGCTTGGAGTTCTGATTTTCGGTACGGTGCTAGGTGTAATTATTGGGTATTTAGTTTCATCATTTATTTTGAAGCAGGGTTTAGTTGTTTCTAAACGTTTGGAACGGGTTCTTTCACACATTCCGAACCAAGAATTAATTGCGGGCACCATCGGTTTATTATTCGGTCTTATTATTGCAAATTTAATCGGTGTCGCATTTAATCAGGTGCCTATAATCGGACCTTATATTCCAATCATTTTGAGTGCCATTTTCGGATATAGTGGACTTAAAATTATGGCTCGTAAGGGGCCTGAAATTTATCTGAACTATGTACAGCAGTGGCGCGAGGATGGGACGAAGAAACCGGGGCGCTTTAAAATGTTTTCCAATCATAAGAATGATAAATCTGAAAGTACGCCAAAATTATTAGATACATCCGTAATTATTGATGGCCGTATCAAGGAATTGTGCGGAACCGGCTTTATTGAAGGCCCTCTTGTGGTACCTCTTTTTGTATTGAATGAATTACAAATTATTTCGGATTCCGCCGATGCTACAAAGCGCAATCGAGGTCGTCGCGGTCTTGATATTTTAAAGGAGATGCAGGATGCTAACAATGTAGCGATTGAGGTTGTCGAAGACGATTACGATGATTTAACCGAGGTGGATTCTAAATTGATGCGTCTCGCACTCGATAAGCAGTGGAAATTGATGACTAACGATTTCAACCTCAATAAGGTGGCCCGTGTTCAAGGTATTACGGTCTTGAATCTTAATGAATTGGCGAATGTACTGAAGCCGGCTCTTATTGCGGGTGAATGGATTCGCGTTCAGATTATGAAAGAGGGTAAGGAGATTCATCAAGGTGTGGCCTATCTCGATGATGGTACGATGATTGTCGTTGAGGATGGCAGACCGTACGTAGGTCAGTCTGTGGAGGTCATGGTTACATCGATTTTACAGACGAGTGCGGGTCGTATGATTTTTGCTCGTGTCGACGGGGGGCAACATGGACAAGGAGATTAGCTGTATCGTTCTAGCCGCCGGTGCAGGTCGGCGTATGGCATATAAGGAGAATAAAATATTTATCCCTTTGGGAAACTATTCCATTATTCAACGTACCTTACAACAGGTGGCAAGGATTAAAGGTCTTGGTGAAATTATTTTAGTGGTTGCTGACGGTGAAGAGAAGTATATGGCGAATCATATAGAATCTCTTGATATATCTGTACCTACGCGCATCGTAACGGGCGGCTCGGAGCGTCAGGATTCCGTAGGCTGTGGCCTTAAGGTCGTTTCTAATGAAAGTTCTATCATTATTGTGCATGACGGAGCTCGTCCTCTGGCAACGACAGATATGTTTGAGTCCGTTGTTGCTGCCGCTCGCAAATATGGGGCCGCCACGGTAGGTGTGCCTGCTACGGATACGATTAAGCGCATCGATAATAATCATGAGGTCGTAGAAACATTGATACGCAGCGAGCTTTATCAGATACAGACGCCGCAAGGCTTTCAGAAGGAACTATTTCAGGAGGCCTACCAGAAGGCGAGCGATGATGCATTCCTTGGAACGGATGATGTGTCTCTTGTAGAATATTTAGGTAAGTCGGTACATATCGTAGATGGTGATTACTGTAATATAAAGGTGACGACCCCTAATGATATAGCTGTGGCAAAGCGGTATTTGGGGATTGAGGAGAAGCGTATGCGTATTGGATTCGGTTATGATATTCATCAATTAAAAGCAGGGCGTCCCTGTATATTAGGCGGTGTTCACATCGAATCGGATGTGGGACCTGATGGACATTCCGATGCGGATGTGCTCATTCATGCGTTGATGGATGCCATGCTGGGGGCTGCAGGACTTCGAGATATCGGTTTTTATTTCCCGCCGGAAGATGATCAATATAAGGGGATTTCAAGTCTACTTTTACTGGGAAAAGTGAATTCCTTATTGAAAGAACGGGGGCTTGAAGCCTATAATATAGATATTATGGTTATTTCTGAAACACCGAAATTAAAGCCTCATATCGATGATATGAAGACAAACCTGCAATCGGTGCTGCACATACCATTAGAACGCATTAGTATTAAAGCGACAACCAATGAGATGTTAGGGGCTATAGGTCGCCGTGAAGGCATTGCCGCTCAGGCTGTCGTTTCTGTATATGAAGGAGAGGTTTTATAATGAGTTCCATGAAAGTTCGTTTTGCTCCAAGTCCTACGGGGCCGTTTCATATCGGTGGCGCCCGTTCCGCATTGTTTAACTGGCTATTGGCACGTAAGGAAAAAGGGACATTCGTATTGCGCATCGAAGATACGGATTTAACCCGTTCCACTCGTGAAAGTGAAGAAAATATCAAGGCTTCTTTGAAATGGCTCGGCATGGACTGGGATGAAGGAATCGATGTGGGCGGTGATAACGGTCCGTATCGTCAGACAGAACGATTAGAACTATATAAAGCGGTAACACAACGTCTACTGGATGAAGGCAAAGCTTATGAATGTTACTGCACACAGGAAGAACTTGAAGAAGTACGGCAAGAGCAGATGGCCCGTGGAGAAACACCTAAATATAACGGTCACTGTGAACATTTAGATGAAGAAACAAAGGCAAAATATATTGCGGAAGGCCGCAAACCGACGATCCGTTTGCGTGTTCCGTTGAACAAGACCTATGCCTTTGATGATATGGTACGTGGTCATGTATCCTTCGAATCCAATGGGGTGGGTGACTTTGTTATCGTTAAATCTGACGGTATTCCCGTATATAATTTTGCCGTAGTTATGGATGACCACATGATGGGGATCACCCATGTTATCCGGGCGGAGGAACATTTATCCAATACGCCTCGTCAGATGGCTATTTATGAAGCTTTAGGATGGGATATTCCCACATTCGGTCACATTTCCCTTATTCTCGGCAAGGATTATAAGAAGATGTCCAAACGTCACGGCGCTACATCGGTAGAGCAATATAAACAATTAGGCTATTTACCGGAAGCTTTGGTGAACTTTTTGGCATTGTTAGGCTGGGCTCCGGAAGGGGAAAATGAATTCTTCACGTCTGATGAGTTAATTGAAGCCTTCTCTATGGATCGGGTTGCGAAAAATCCGGCCGTATTCGATATCGACAAGTTGAACCATATCAATTTTCATTATATGAAGAACTTAACTGATGAAGAACTGTTCCATCTTTGCTTACCGCATTTAAAGGAAGTCGGACTGGCTCCTGATAGTTTAAATCAAGCGGATATAGATCATTTAACATTGTTATGCTCCACATTCCGCGATCATATCAGCTTTGGTGCACAAATCAAGGATCATGTGGGGATGTTCATGGTGGATACGGTGTTCCTTGAAGAAGGTCACGAAGAAGAATTACATGCCGTTCTGAATGAGGAATCCGCTCCGACTGTATTGACTGCATTCCGTAATGCTTTGTCCGCATTGGATGAAATTACGCCGGATGCTGTAAAGGCAACTATCAAGGCGGTTATGAAGGAAACATCTTTAAAAGGTAAGTTTGTATTCATGCCGATTCGCGTTGCCTTAACAGGTCAAATGCATGGTCCGGATTTGAATAATATCGTAACATTACTCGGTAAAGAACGATGCTTACATCGTTTGGATTCTGCGGGGAACCTTACAAAATAATACTTAAGATAATATGATATTAAGAAGCCTCTTATGAACATATAGTTTATAAGAGGCTTTCTTGTGTTACCGTTATATATTTGCTATAATTATCGGCGTGTTTTATTTGATTTTTTTGAAAGTGAGTGTATATAATGCAATTTGTTCATTCCGTGAATCGCTTATTTAATAGTTATCTGTCCTGGATCGTGTTGTTAACGGCTGTTATAGCCTATTTGCTACCGAATTTCTTTGCATGGATGACGCCGTATGTGGCATATATGTTACAATTTGTCATGTTTGCAATGGGATTGACATTGACAGCTCAAGTTTTCATTGATGTATTTAAACAACCTTTAAAGGTTATTTTAGTTTCTGTCATTCAATTTTTATGGATGCCTCTAGCAGGCTTCTTGGTTGGTATAGCATTTAATTTTCCTCCGGAAATAGCTATCGGATTTATTTTATTAGGTGCCTGCCCGGGCGGCACCGCATCCAATGTTATGACCTTCTTGGCTAACGGTAATGTGCCGTTGTCCGTATCGGCTACGACAGTATCAACCTTATTAGCACCGGTGTTAACTCCATTATTCGTAGTATTATATGCAGGAGTTACATCATCGATTGAAATAGCATTTATGCCAATGTTTATTTCAATCATAAAGATTGTATTGGTACCGATTATCTTAGGTATAGTATTAAACTATTTTATTGGTGTAAAGATTGAACCGGTTAAATCCGTCTGTCCTACTATTGCCGCTATCGCTGTATTGCTTATCCTAGCAGCGGTTACAGCTGTCAATCAACAACGTATCGCTGAAACGGGCATCATTATTTTTGTAGCTTGTCTAGTACAGAATTTAAGCGGTTATGTAGTGACATATGTGGTGTGTAAAATCCTCAGTATAGATGTCTCTTCTCGACGCGCTATGCAGATTGAAGTGGCAATGCAGAATTCAGCATTATCTGTGTCTCTAGCTATGAAACATTTTACACCTCAAGCGGCTGTGGCCGGTGCGGTATTTTCTATTATTCATAACTTTACAGGATCTATTTTTGCCGGTATATGCCGTAAGCATGATGATCGGGAAAAGTTGGAAAAAGCATAATTTGATAGATAATGTAAAACGATGTTAATCCTCATTCTCGAATGACTCTATTGTGTTTAAAAGGGTAAGCACATGATCTTCGCGGATGAGGATTTGTCGTATTATCATTGACATTATATGGTGTAATTGGTACAATTATTACATATTTAAATAGGTTATATATTAATAGCTGAGACTGAAAGAAGTACTCTACAATTAACTTTTTAGCGAGGATCGATGGTGGGAGGGTCCAAGGATAGGTAGATGAAATGCATTCACGAGCTGACATTCCGATTATAGGTAGGTTTGTCCGGTCACGCGCCGTTATGCGTCGAGTGGGTATGAATGTACCTAACAGAGTGGAACCGCGGACCATCGTCTCTGTATGAGATGAGGGGTCTTTTTTATTTTATAAAAGATGGAGGCATCGGCAACGATGAGAGAAATTACAGTTTATAATACTATGACGCGTCAAAAAGAGGTGTTCTCTCCTGTAACACCGGGGGAAGCCAAGATGTATGTATGTGGTGTAACACCATATAATCATCCTCATATCGGTAATGCGCGTCCGTTCGTAACATGGGATGTAATCCGCCGGTATATGAAGCATGTAGGCTATAAGGTTACATATGTGCAAAACTTCACCGATGTGGATGATAAAATTATTAATACATCCAATGGGGAAGGCGTATCTTGGGATACTATTGCAAATCGTTATATCGACAGTTACTTTGAGGTGATGGATGCGCTCGGTGTACAGCGTGCGGATATTTACCCTCGCGTGTCTACACATATTGATGATATCATCGCCATGATCAGCACCTTGATTGAAAAGGGGTATGCCTATGAACTTGACGGCGACGTATATTACAGCGTTGAAAAATTTGATCATTATGGCGAATTATCCGGACGTACATTAGATGATATGGAAGCCGGTGCTCGTATTGAGGTGGACGGGCGTAAACATAATCCGATGGATTTCGCTTTATGGAAAGCCGCTAAACCGGGTGAACCGTACTGGGAAAGTCCGTGGGGCAACGGTCGTCCGGGCTGGCATATCGAATGTTCCGCCATGAGCCAGAAATATCTCGGTACGGAATTTGATTTCCATGGCGGCGGCAGTGATTTGATCTTCCCTCATCATGAAAATGAAATCGCTCAGTCCGAAGGTTGTTCCGGACAACATCCGGCAGTACGTTACTGGCTGCATAATGGGTTTATCACGATTAACTCCGAAAAAATGTCGAAATCTCTGAATAACTTTTTCTTGGTAAAAGATATTTTAGAGCAATATAGTCCGGATGCTTTGCGGTACTTTTTGTTGAGTACCCATTATAGAAGTCCGTTGGATTTCTCCGATGAACGTCTTGAAGAGGCTAATAAGTCTTTGGAACGTTTAAGTACAGCTATTGAAAATCTATTGTATTTGGAAGGTTGTGAAGCGGGCGAATGTGATGAAGCGCAACGTTTACTGGCTCGAGCGAAGACGTATGAAGAAGAATTTGAAGCCGCTATGAGCGATGATTTTAATACGGCATTGGCTACGTCCAGTATGTTCGGCTTGGCAAAAGAAATCAACATTTATTATCAGGAGGTTTCAAGCCGTAACGGCGTTGTATGTCAGGAGGCTATTGCCGAAGTAAAACGCATCTTTAAATTCATGACGGAAATTATCGGTGTTCTTGAAAAGGCATGGGAAGGTAATACCGGTGCTAATGCTGCGGAATATGAAGAATTGATGCAAGTTATCCTATCTGTTCGTCAGGCTTGTCGAGATCAAAAACAATGGGCATTGGCGGACTGCATCAGAGATCGTCTATCGGATATCGGTATTGTTATTGAAGATTCTCCTCAAGGGGCACGGTGGAAAAAACGTGAAGTTTAAACAATTTCAGTTCTTAAGAAATGAAGCCGTTAAAAAATTACATCAGTTAGATAAAGAACCCATGCATTTATGCAGTCGTACAATTGAGGATGCCCTTGGCGCGGATGCGGTGATGCTCGCCTATATCGGGGATGCTGTATACTCAATGTACGTTCGGGAGCGCGTGGTGCAGATGAATATTTCTAAGGTGCAGGTATTGCACACCATTGTGACCGAGTTTATCTGTGCAAGGTCTCAAGCAAAGGTGTTGCAGGTGTTGGAGACTACTTTCACGGAAGATGAACAGGCTGTAGCGAGACGGGCCAGAAACAGTCATGTGAATGTCCCTAAAAGCAGTTCTGTTCAGGAGTATCGCAGCAGTACCGCCTTTGAGGCGGTTCTGGGATTTCTGTATGAAACACGACAGGATGAGCGTTTACAAATGTTGATGCGTGAAGCTTTTTCCGCGACTTTACAAGGTATGAATCATGGATAATTACATCGTAGGCCGTAATGCGGTCAAGGAAGCCCTTAAAAGCGGGCGCTCCATTCAATGCATTCTGGTCAGTGAGGATAAGGTTAAAACAGGGCTTGCCGATATTGTGGGCCTTGCAAAATCTCACGGAATTGAGGTGAGACCTACACCGATTAAGCAGATGAATAAGTATGAACTTGATGTACCTCATCAGGGGGTTATCGCGTTCGTGTCCGCCGTACAATTCAAAGAGTTAGGTGAAGTATTGCAAGAGACCGACCATGAAGTACCGTTACTGATTCTTACGGATGGTGTGGAGGATCCTCATAATATGGGGGCTATCATTCGAACGGCCGAATGTGCCGGTGCTACGGCGGTACTCATTCCGAAGCGACATAACGCACCGATTAATGCTACTGTAGCCAAGACCTCAGCCGGTGCTATAGAACAAATTCCACTTGTTCAAGTCGGTAATGTGGCACAGACGGTCAAGCAACTACAAAAGCGGGGTTTTTGGGTCCTGGGTGCTCATATGGAGGGCGACAGAACCTTGTACGAAGCTGATATGACGGTTCCTACGGTTCTCGTTATCGGGAATGAAGGAAAGGGCATCAGTCGCATCGTAAAGGAAGCGTGCGATTTTCTCGTTACAATTCCGATGTATGGTCGTCTGAATTCTCTGAATGCATCTGTAGCGGCAGCTGTTCTCATGTATGAGGCCGTGCGACAGAGACAAACTAAATAGTTGAAAATCATAGATGCTTTCAGTATAATAAATTATATGGGGTTTTCTCTCGTGATTGTAAGGAGGAGCACACTATGAAGATGATTCATACACGCAAGTCCGATTACAATTTCAAAGAAATGACCGATGAGCAAGTTGTGGTCATTGCTCAGGAAGAGCAAAATGAGTTTGCAATCGATTATATAGTCAATAAATATAAGAACTTTGTTCGTGCTAAGGCTCGTTCCTATTTTCTCGTAGGTGCAGATCGTGAGGATATCATCCAAGAAGGTATGATTGGGCTTTATAAGGCTACTCGTGATTTTAAACATGACAAATTAGCATCATTCAGAGCTTTTGCTGAACTATGTATTACAAGGCAAATCATAACGGCTATCAAGTCTGCTACGCGCCAGAAACATGCACCGTTAAACTCCTATATATCGTTAAACAAACCTGTTTATACGGAGGAATCGGAGCGAACTTTGATTGAAATGCTGTCTTCCGCAAAGGTTACAAATCCGGAGGAACTGATTATCAGCCAAGAGGAACTGGATGATATTGAGCGCAATATCGGCCATATTTTGAGTGATCTTGAGTGGGAGGTTTTGGAAGGTTATCTTGATGGACGATCTTACCAAGAAATGGCGAAGGTCACGGAGCGCAGTGTTAAATCGATAGATAATGCGTTACAAAGGGTTAAACGTAAATTAGAGAAGTATTTAGAGCATCGTGTATTGGACTCTGTCGGAGTCTCACAGGAAGGAAGACAACAGTGACAAATATTTTTATGGTCCTAGAAATAATCGTATCCGTATTATTAATCGTGGTTGTAATAGCGCAGAACAGTAAGAGCTCAGGTATGGGTGGTGCCGTATCCGGCGCTGCGGATTCCTCGTTTGGCGGTAAGGAACGAGGTTTAGACGGTTTCTTGTCCAGATGTACGATTATATTGGGGATTATCTTTGCTGTGTTGAGCTTAGTATTAGGAGCAATGATTAATCAATTCTAATGATAAAAGCCTGCATTGCAGGCTTTTATTTTTTATAATTAAAGGATGTGGAGTCTTGAAGAAAAAAGTATTACAGTTTTATAAATCCATAGAACCACATGCATATCATATCGAGGATGCCGCTGTAGATAATCATATTAAGGGCGGCAAAGATTTGGAACGGTTTATTCGGGCCGCTCATAGCCTTGAAAAAGAAGGCGTGTTGCAATCTATACGCCCTGATGTATATATGTACCAAGAACAACACTATGATGAATATGAAGGAATATATAAGGGGTATCGTAAATCTTTCGGATTTGTCATCATGCCTGAAGGGGAAGATGATATTTATATTCCGGAAAAATATAAAGGTACCGCCATGCATAATGATAAGGTACGTGTTCGCGTTATTCCGTCCACCTATATCAATCATAAGCGGGAAGGGCTCATTATAGATATTATTGAACGTGCTAATGAAACGATTGTCGGCACCTATGATCGGCAACAGAATTTCGGCTTTGTCGTACCGGATGATGAAAGAATCGGTACAGATATATTTGTAGCACTTGAAAATACCTTGGGTGCTCGTAGCGGTGCGAAGGTATTGGTAAAAGTTACAAAATGGCCGGAAGGAGATAAAAAGCCGGAAGGGGTCATTACGGAGATTCTTGGTTATAAGGGAGATGTGGGCCTTGATATCAACTGTATCATGGCGAATCATAAGATCCCGTTTTCATTTCCTGACGATGTAATCAAGGCCAGTCAGCGTATCGATACAGTTATTCATGATGATCCAAAGCGATGGGACCTCAGAGATTTGCAGGTGGTTACCATAGATGGTGAAGATGCAAAAGATTTGGATGATGCCGTAAGTGGGCGCAAGCTACTGAACGGTAATTACGAATTGGGTGTTCATATTGCGGATGTCAGTCATTATGTAACATCCGGTCAGGCCATTGATAAAGAAGCTTATAAACGCGGCACCTCTGTATATCTCGTAGACCGCGTCGTACCTATGCTGCCGGAGGTCTTATCAAACGGTATCTGCAGTTTAAATGTGCACGAAGACCGATATGCTATGACCTGCATGATGGAAATTGATGAAGCAGGTCAGGTGGTAAACTACCGTATTAAGCCTTCCATTATCAGAGTTGGACGTCGTTGCAGCTATAAAGAGGTATACAAGGCTTTGGCGGAAGACATTATTCCTCCGGATTTGGCAGATTTTATGCCTATGTTACGGGATTTGGCGGAGATTGCGAATATTCTTAATCGGATGCGTCGTCAACGTGGTGCATTGGATTTTGATTTTCCTGAGTACAAGGTGTTACTTGATTCGGAGGGGACGCCACTGCGCATTGTGAAACGTGACAGAACCTTAGCTGAGCGGCTCATTGAAGAATGCATGCTTATCGCCAATGAAACGGTGGCAACCCATTTAAAGGATACACATCGGGCATCCGTGTATCGTATTCATGAAATGCCTAACGAGGAGAAATTATCTCTCTTTCAAAAGGTTCTCAACTATCTAGGTGAAAACCTCATTCTCGGTGCTGATGGCGTTGCACCGCGGGATTTTCAAAAAATTCTCGATATGGTAAAGGGAAAAGATATCGAACAAGTTGCTCAGATTATGGCGTTGCGATCCATGCAGCAAGCTAAGTACAGCGTGGAAAATATGGGGCATTTCGGCCTGGCATCCGCCTGTTATACCCATTTTACATCACCGATCCGTCGATATCCGGATCTAATGGTGCATCGTCTGTTGAAGGCTGATATGCACTGGCCGAACGGATATAGTAAACGAGATGTGGATGAGGAATTTTTAGTACGTGCCGCGGAACATTCATCGATTCAGGAACAGATCGCAACCGAAGCGGAACGGGAAACGACGGATTTGAAGAAGACTCAGTATATGGTTCCTTTTGTAGGTGAAGTATTTACGGGGATCATTTCGAGTATCACATCTTTCGGTATGTTCGTGGAACTCGAAAACGGCATTGACGGTCTCGTTCATATCAGTATGATGACGGATGATTACTATTTCTTTGACGAAGAACATTTCGTCCTTGTAGGCAAACGGACCGGACGCATATATCGATTAGGGGAAACCGTAACGGTAACCTTGGTGAAAGCCGATGTAGAGAAGAAACAAATTGATTTTGTTCTCGGTGAAGTTGATAATTTGGCGGCGATTCAGGAACAATTGAACAATGATTCGGATTACGGTGATTTTCGTAGAAGTAGTGGGGCCCGCAAGTCGGGCGGATCCAAAACGAAGGGGCGTAGAAAGCAGTCTTCTCGTAAGGACGGTTCCAGTCGCTCGAAATATGATGCTTTCAAAAGTAAAGCGGGTAAAGGTAAATCAAGCCGTAAGAAATCTCATAAAACATCGAAACGAAGCGGTTCGAAAAAGTCTAAGGGAAAACGTAAACGATAGGAGGCTATATGGCAAAACAATCAAATCCGTCGCTTATTGCTGATAATCGTAAGGCGCGCCATGATTTTAATATTCATGAAACCTATGAAGCCGGCATTGCTCTGACGGGGACGGAAATTAAATCCATTCGGCAAGGAAAATTGAATTTAAAGGACAGTTTCTGCCGCATTGATAAGGGAGAACTGTTACTTTATGGCGTGCATATCAGTTCTTATGAGCAGGGGAACCGCTTTAATCATGAGCCTGAACGGACCCGAAAGTTATTGATGCATAAATCGGAAATCAATAAATTGCACGCGCAGGTGAAGGAAAAGGGATATTCCTTGGTACCGTTAAACTTTCATTTCAGTCGTGGTTATGTAAAGGTTACGGTCGGTCTCGTAACGGGCAAAAAACTTTACGATAAGCGTCAGGATATGGCGGAACGCGATGCAAAACGCGATATAGAAAAACGTTTGAAGGAACAACAGAAATATTGATCTTACAGCGATGCGCTGTCCTGTAGCTAATTGTTAACTGCATTTCATAATTTGGAATGCAGTTTTTTCTTGTATAATTATGATTCTCTAATTATAATGTAAACTATAAGAAAGTTTGTGGTTAACATTATCTAGGTAGAGGAGATTATCATGAATCAGAACATCAGGTACATTACGGAAATCGCAATTTTAACGGCTATGATCACTGTGCTGGGGGCAATCAAAATTCCCAATGTTATACCGGGCATAGAATTTCAACTGTCCGCACCTTTGGCGGTGGCAATTTGCGCCGTATTCGGGTTTAAAAAGTACATTATCAGCGGTTGTTTATCGAGCTTAATCGGTTTGGCACTGGGGACACAAACCATATTGAATGTGATGATTGCTATGCAGTTCAGACTGATCGTAGGGTTGATTTTGTGGGTGTGTCATAATCATATGGTCGGCATTATCATATCCGGTCCTATTGCATCGGCTTTAGCAAGATTATCGCTCTCTCTATATATCGGAAAAGCGGCATTACCAATGATCGGATTAGCCGTACCGGGTATGATTTTCACCGTTATTATGACCCCCGTATTTGTGAAAGTATTCCAGAAAATTCATAATCAGGTACCTCAACATCACTCCGTAAAAGGGAAGGTGTTATGATGAAACCTTTATATAGTATACGTATGCGTGCTGCTCAAGGAGGTCCTCATGAATCGGGAGGACATCATATTTCCGGTGCAGAGCGTATCGTTACGATGGATCAGGTGGGGACTGTGGCTCAGTCTTTAGTTGATCGAGCTTTACATCATAGTAAAGGGGTTGCTGATTTTATCAATATCACTGTCGATCTTGTACCGACGGATTCCATACGGCATATCTCTGTGTTGGACGTAGAGGAGCATGAAACCTCCGACGTATCCGATGCCCATTTACTGGCAAAGAAACTTCTGGAGAAAACTGAAATTACTTCTGCATCCGTGGATAAAGGGGTATCTTTATTATGTGGTCTATCAACATCTATGCGCGGCGCAATGTTGATTGATTCTGTTTCGGGTGAACGCATTGATGAAGGTCAGCGAGGCGTGCGTGTCAGTCATATGGACACCTGCTCGGATCTCAGTATATACAATATGAATGAACATATGCGCGAGGCTCTGGTATTAGCTTCGAAGGTACAATCCTGTGAAGGCATTGTCGGAGAATTGTGCTGGTCCGATGATCCGGATTATACGGTAGGCTATGTCGCCTGTGATGGTGTATATCATCGTCTTCCTCATATGAAAGAAATGGGTTCATCCATCGGAGGGCGTATCTTTTTTGTTAAAACGGGAACAGATATATCAAAATTAATCGCTTATTTGGAGTCTGCCCCGGTATTAGTTGAATGGTGAAAAGATGTACGAATACTTTCAACAACAATTAAAAGATAAAGAAATTAGTCATAATTTCAGGACTATTAAAGAGTATTGTCCCATAGATGCGGTGCGTGTACTGTATGATGATAGAGAGTATCTGATGATGGCTTCGAATAATTATCTGGGGCTGACTTTTGATAGCCGCATTCAATCTGCGGCTATAGAGGCCGTACAGAAATATGGAACCGGATCCGGCGGAGCTCGCCTTGTATCGGGTACATTTCCTCTGTTTACAGAGATAGAGAGAGCCATTGCAAAGTTTAAGCATTCCGAGAGTGCCCTGATTTTTAATACGGGGTATATGGCGAATGTGGGGACGATATCCGCTTTGTGCGACAAAAACAGTATTATCTTCAGTGACGCATTAAATCATGCCAGCATCATTGACGGTTGCCGTCTAAGTAAAGCTGCTATACAGACGTATCGACATTGTGATACGGAGCATTTAACATATCTACTCAACAACGTACCGAAGGATACGCGTAAGTTGATTGTTACGGATGGAGTATTCAGTATGGATGGAGATATAGCACCGTTGGATACGCTATATGAATTGAGCCGAGAATATAATGCGTTAATCATGGTCGATGACGCTCATGCGACAGGTGTTATCGGCGAGGGGCACGGGACATCAGCCCATTTTGGCTTGGACGGACTTGTGGATATTCAGTTAGGCACATTGAGTAAAGCCTTGGGTTCCGTAGGCGGCTATGTGGCTGCGTCGAAGGTCATTGTCGATTATCTTGTCAATTTCAGTCGCAGTTTTATATTTTCAACGGCATTATCACCGGCTGATATAGGTGCTGCATTGGCGGCTCTTAACCTGATTGAAACCGATATTGATATTTATGAACGGCTACAGGATAATGTGGCTTATATGGCTCGAACATTAAGAACATTCGGTACAGAGGCAACGGATACGACCCCGATATTTCCGATTATCATCGGTAGCAACGAAGATGCTTTGGCTGTGTCTCATTCGATGCGGGAATCCGGCATTATCGGAACAGCTATCCGTCCGCCGACGGTTCCTGTCGGTGAAAGCAGAATCAGACTCACCGTGACTGCCGTACATACTAAGGAACAGATAGATTATGTGTGCAGGTCTTTGCAACAGGCGATGAGAAATATTTAATTGCTTAAAATTGACAGTGTGTATAAATAGGCTTATAATTATCTAACCGACGCACGGGGATGTAAAGGTTTCGACAGGGGTGCGTGTGGTATAGACAGCGAGTCGGCGTTCCATGAGGCCGTAAAACGGTGGAAAAACATTTAAACGCAGAAGAAAATTTTGCATTAGCTGCATAAGCTACGTCCCTC
>ERZ773038.360-NODE-360-length-31063-cov-7.884933_pt1 | contig 31063 bp, 24 predicted proteins | sample MGYA00511665_ERZ773038 | MGnify/ENA primary metagenome ERZ773038 (study PRJEB29015, sample SAMEA2737966) | human oral metagenome | biome: human oral; feature: human-associated habitat; material: dental | place: China | collected 2028 ... | reverse complement strand
GGGTGTAGTCCTCGATGAGCTTCTGGGCGTTCTCCGTGGCCGAGTGCATCGCCTGTTGGCGCGAGGCGAGCTCCGAGGCGGCGGCCATGAGGAGAACCGAATGAATGCGCTGGCTCACGTACATCGGCAGCAGCGCGTCGAAAATGTCCTCCGCCGAGGGCTCGAACTCGAAGAGCGGGCGCGTTTCCTCGGGCCTGTCCCCCAGGTCGTCGACCGGCCCGCGCTCGTCGTCGTCTTCCGCCTCGACGACTTCGAGGGGGAGCATATGGCGCACCTGGACGATCTGCCTGACCATCGAGACGAACCTCGTGTAGACGACGATGAGCTCGCTGACGCCGCCGTCTTCGGGCGCCGCGAGATAGGCGTCGAGCAGGGTAGAGGCGACGTCGTCGGAGACGCCGACGTCGGGGTTGTCGGACTTGCCGGTCCACGACTTCGCCACCTCGACTCCCCGGAACCTGTAGTAGGACTCGCCGCGGCGCCCGCTCACGTACAGAACGGGCTCCCTGCCTTCCGTCCGCAGCTCCTCGACCAGCCGGTCGGCCTCGCGAAGGACGGACGAGGAGTAGGCGCCCGCCATTCCCCTGTCCGAGGTGACGACGAGGACGGCCACCCGATTCGTGTCCTCGCGGTGGGTGAGCATGGGATGGTTGAGCTCGTGGTCGTGGAGGGCCACGGCCGCTATCGACCGCGTGAGGATCCGGGTGTAGGGATCCAGGCCGCTCGCAGCCTCTCGCGCCCTGCCGATGCGCGAGGCGGCGATGAGCTCCATCGCGCGGAAGACCTTTTCCAGCGTCGCCGTCGCCCTGATCTTCTCCTTGAAGACCCTCTGTGCGCCCGCCACGGTCAGCCCCGCTTCGCCCGGACGATCTGCTCTTTGGCGACCTCGGTCTCCACTTCGACCTCGCCCTCGCCGTCCGTGGCGACCCCCTCGGCGACGAGGTACCCGCGTGTGAATTCCTTGACCGCGGCGCGAAGCTCTTCTTCCGTCTCCTTCTCGAGGAGCCCGGTGTCCGCGATCTTCTCCAACACGCCGGTGTTGTGGCGCAAATAGTCGAGCAGACGCCTCTCGTAGTCGTGGACCTTGTCCAGCGGAAGCTCGTCGAGGAAGCCGTTGGTCCCCGCCCACACCGAGGCGACCTGGTCCTCTACCTTGTAAGGCGTGTACTGCTGCTGGCGCAGCAGCTGCATGAGGCGCTCGCCCCTGGTCAGCTGCTGGCGCGTGGTCGCGTCGAGGTCCGAGGCGAACATGGCGAACGCCGCCTGCGCTCGGTATTGGGCGAGCGTGATCTTCAGCGTTCCCGCGACCTTCTTCATCGCCTTGATCTGGGCGTCGCCGCCCACGCGCGAGACGGAGATTCCGACGTCGACGGCGGGGCGTTGATTGGCGTTGAACAGATCCGACTGGAGGAAGATCTGCCCGTCCGTAATCGAGATGACGTTCGTGGGAATGTAGGCGGAGACGTCGTTCGCCTTCGTCTCGATGAGCGGCAGCCCCGTCATCGACCCCCCGCCCATCTCGTCCGAAAGCTTGGCGCAGCGCTCGAGGAGGCGCGAATGCAGATAGAAGACGTCGCCCGGATAGGCCTCGCGCCCCGGCGGGCGGCGCAGCAGCAGCGAAACCGCGCGATAGGCCTCAGCCTGCTTGGAAAGGTCGTCGAAGACGATGAGCACGTGTTTGCCGTTGTACATCCAATGCTGGCCGATGGCCGAGCCGGTGTACGGCGCCAGATACTTGAAGCCCGCGGGGTCGGACGCCGGAGAGGCGACGATGGTCGTGTAGTCCATCGCGCCGGCCTTCTCGAGCGTTCCGCGGACGGAGGCGATGGTCGAGCCTTTCTGGCCGATGGCCACGTAGATGCACCGGACCTGCTTCTTCGGGTCGCCGGAGAGCCAGTTCTCTCTCTGGTTGACGATCGTGTCGATCGCCAGGGCCGTCTTGCCCGTCTGGCGGTCGCCGATGATGAGCTGGCGCTGGCCGCGCCCGATCGGAATCATCGAATCGATCGCCTTGATGCCGGTTTGCAGGGGCTCGTGGACAGATTTGCGCATCATGACGCCGGGGGCCTGCAGCTCCAAGGCGCGGCGGCCCTCGACTCCCTGGATCTCGCCGAGCCCGTCGAGCGGCCGTCCGAGCGGATCCACGGTGCGGCCGAGGTAGCCCTCGCCGACGGGAACCGAGAGCACCTCTCCCGTGCGCCGCACTTCCTGGCCCTCTTCGATCGAAGAGAATTCGCCGAGGACGACGACGCCGATCTCGCGCTCCTCCAGGTTCATGGCCAGGCCGAGGGTTCCGTCTTCGAAGGTCAGCAGTTCGTTGGCCATGGTGCCGGGAAGCCCCTCGACGCGGGCGATGCCGTCGGCGGTCAGGGTGACGTGGCCGACCTCCTCGCTCACGGACTTGGCGGGCTCGTAGGAGCTCACAAAGTTGTCGAGCGCCGCCCGGATCTCCTCGGGCTGGATGGTAAGTTCAGCCATTCCTCTTTCCTTAACTACGTAGGCGGTGGCCGCCGGTTACTTGATGACGGCGTCCTTGACGCCCTTGATCCGCGTGGCGAGCGTCGCGTCGATGACGTCGTCGCCTATGTGTATGCGAATGCCGCCCACGGCCGCGGCGTCGATCGCGACGTGAACGGACACGTCTTTGCCGTAACGCGCTGAGAGGATTCTCTTCAGCCGTTCTTCCTGTTTGCGGGTGAGCGGGCTCGCCGCCGTCACGGAGGCGACGAGCTTGGATTGGATCTCCGCCGCCGCATCGACATACCCGGTCAGCGAAGCGGCCATCGTCGGGAGCGGCGCCCGCGCCACGGCGCGGCGGATGAGCGTCAGCGTGGGCGCTCCAACGTGCTTTTTCCACACGCGGTCGGCCAACGCGCCCCTGCGCGCCACTGAAACGGCGTCGTCGGACAGGGCGATGCGCAGGTCGCGCTCCTCGGCCAAAAGCCTCATGGCCCGATACAGTTCGCCCTCCGTTTCGCCCAGCCTTCCGGCCGAATCGGAGTGCGCGAGCACCGATTGGACGCCGAGGAGCTCGACGGAGTCGGCGATGTCCGCCTCGTCGGCCCACCGATCGCGCACGAGCCCGACGACGAGCTCGGACGTCTCCTCGGAAAACCGTGCGGAGAAGAGGTCGGAGGCCAAACGCGCGCGGTCCTCCGCCGTACGGCTGGAATCCGCAAGCGAACGCGCAAGCTGGGCGGACGCGCGAAGAACGTCGGCTGCGGAGAAGGCCTCCTCGCCGAAATCGAGTCCGCGCGCGCTCTTTTGCCGCAAAAGCGCACCCCAGCGGTCCTTTGCACGCTCGTAGGATTCCCGGCTGACTGCACGCATCTACTTCTCCTTCGGCCGCTGTCCGGCCGGGGCGCTCACATCCGCCTCGAGCTCGTCGAGGAAGGAATCGACCACGGCGGAAGAGACCTTGGGATCGAGGGCCTGCTCTCCGACGATTCGCCCGGCCAGCTCGGCGGCCAGCGATCCGACGTCGCGCCTAAGCTGGGTTCTCGCGAGCTTCGCGTCTGCCTCTATCTGGCGCTGAGCTGCGTCCGCGACCCTCTTCGCCTCGACGGAGGCGTTCTTCTTGGCGTCCTCGACGATCGCCGCGGCGTTGCTCTGAGCGGTCTCGCGAATTCTCGATGCCTCGCGCCTGGCCTCGTCAACCTCGTCCGCGAGCGCGGCCCGTTCGCGGGCTGCCTCCTCGCGGGCGCGCTCCGCCTGGTTCAGCCCCTCGTCGATCTTCTGCGTGCGCTCGTCGAGCAGCCGCATGAAGGTGGGCCAGGCGAACTTGAAGATCGCCAGGGCGACGATGACGAACGAGACGGTTCCCCAGACCAGGTCGGCAGTCGCCGGAAGTATGAGGGAGTGCTCGGAAGCGGTCGTCATGATCAGGAGCCGAAGGCGAAGCCGGCCACGAAGCCCAGAAGACCGAGGGCCTCGGTGAAGGCGATCGACAGGAACATGTTGACGCGCAGGTATCCCTTGAGCTCGGGCTGGCGCGCCGTCGCTTCCTGATTCTTCGCGCCGATGAGTCCGATGCCGATGCCGGGGCCGAGGGCCGCGAGACCGTAACCGATGGTGGCGATGTTGCCGATCATTTCGAGTTCCTTTTGTTCGGTGGATAAATCAGTGTTCGATGGATAGCGAGATGTAGGCTGCGGCCAGCAGGGCGAAGATGTATGCCTGCAGGGCGGCCACGAAGGCTTCGAAGAGGGTGAAGACGACCCCCGCTGTGAGGGTCAGGGATCCCAACGCGATTCCCATTCCCCCGCTCATCGACAGGTAGAGGTAGTGGGTCCCCAGGAAACACAAGACCAGAAGAAGGTGGCCGGAGACCATGTTCGCCAGGAGTCGGATGGTTAGCGTGAGGGGGCGGATGACGAAGGTCGAGAGCAATTCGATCGGCGTCATAAAAACGTAAATGGGTTTGGGCACGCCCGGCGGAAACAGCTGTTCTTTGAAGAAATGCCCCGCCCCATTTGCTTTGATTCCAGCGTAAAGGAATGAGATGTACGCCACAATCGCGAAAATCAGCGGCATGCCGATGATCGACGTCGAAGCGATTTGCAGCCCCGGGATAATTCCCGTGATGTTCATGAAGAGCAAACCGAAGAAGATCGTCGCCAAAAGCGGCTGATAGGGCTTTGCTTTCTCGCCGAGAATCTCGTGGCCCACCTGATTTCGAGAGAAATCGAAAAGCGATTCCAGCAAACCTTGGGCGCGGCCCGGCACCAGCTTCGCCTTCTTGTAATAGAGATAGCAGACGAGGAAGAGAACGGTGACGGAAATGAGACGAACAAGAATGACGCGGTTGATGGCAAAAGGAGTGCCGCCAAAAAGGATGGGATCGGGAAAGAACTCGTCGATCGATGGCGCTTCAAAGCCGCCTTTGGCCAGGACTCGGCCATTCGCCAGAGCCATGAACGCGTTCGACACTTCCTACCCCTTCGTCGACCTGAGCCGGCAGCGACATCTTTCGCCGCTCGCACCATATACCGCCCGTAGAATTCGCCAACGGCGGCGCATACTCCAAGATACTACGCCCAAAGCAGGTTCGATTGCCATACGCACATATGAACGAAACTACGCGGACGGCGTGAAGATCGTGAACTCAAACGGCGAAATCCGCAGAAGCAGCCTGATCGCCCGGCACTTCGAAGCGATCCTTCCACCGCAGGATCGTCCACGATTCAACGGCCAGCGACACGACGATGCCGAGGGCGACGGCCAGGACCAAGGCCTTCGCATGCAAGCCCGACCACCCGTCGAAAACAGCGAGAATTCCCAGGATCGCGGCCATTTTCACGAGAAAACCGAGCGCCATTGCCCAACCCGAAAGTTTTCGAGCCATTTCGGCTGTCACTGCGCTTGCAGCCCCGACGACCCCCGCTCCAATCGCGATCGACCGTGCGACGTCAAAATGCTCGGCACACGCAGCGACGCCCGCACCGAGGCAGGCGATTCCGGCCATCGCACCGGCAGTGCGTAGACCGGCGGCCCGAAGCACCGCCCGCGCCTCGGCAGTTCCCCGCGAAAAGTCGTTGTCCTGTGTTTCAGCCACTTCGCATCTTCCGGTCGCTGCATACACTTCGGCCGCCGCGTGCACGTCAACCGCCGCGTGCACGTCAACCGCCGCGTGCTCGTCAGGCGCCTCGCACGATTCGGCCACTTCAGGCGAAAATTCGGTTGCTTCCCCCAGAAAACCGCTTTCTCGCTCTCTGGCGTCACTCGGCATTGGCACGCCTGGACCCCGGGCGACGCGATCGTCTTCGATACAGGTCGGCATCGGCATCTTGCCACGCAACATCATCCGTCTGCGCAGCGTTGCCCCGCCGGGCGGCATCGCCCGGCAACACCGCGCTCACCGCCCTAGCGTCCGAGCCAGTTTCAGCGGGCGGCGAAACGCTCCGAGTTCGCCCCGCTTCGTCCGCCCCGGAGCTCGTCGTCTCCCCCTCAACGATCCCGTGCTTGGCTCTAGCCCGCGGGGAGCCCACTCGCCTTGATTGCTCCTGCCGAGACGCAGGGAACGGTTCAGCCGACGGCGGCCCAGAGCGCGGCTCGGCCGAGATTTCCGGCGAAGCGGCAGTCTCCGGCCAAGCGTCCGATTCTGGCGCAAGCGCAAGCGACCCGCCGTTTGCGGGAAACATCGGTGGCTTTGCATCTATCTGCCGCTCCTCCGCAGACGCAGGCTCTCCCGGGCGCCGAGCGTTCGTCGCATCGGCGTCGGGAATCCTCGTATCGTCCTCGGCCCCTTTGCCCCTCTTCCCCCCAAATTGGTGACGGGTGACGAACACTCCGGCAATGAAGCAGACCAGGGCGACCGTCCCAACGATCCGCGCGGGGAATCTGACAAGGGCTACACAGGTGAACGAAGCCATCGCGGCCCACATGTAAAGGATGAGCACGGATCCCGCATGCGAGTGTCCGCGGCGCAAAAGCCTGTGATGGAGGTGGCCGGCGTCGGCGGCGAAAGGAGACTGCCCGCGGGCGAGTCTGCGGGTAACGGCCCATGTGAAGTCCAAAAGCGGCAAGAAGATCACCGCAGCCGGAACGAGAAGCGGCATGATCGCTGGCAGCGCGTAACCGGGCGAGGTATTGGCGGGATCAATTTGGCCCGTCACAAGGATGCCGGCAGCGGCGATGAGCACGCCCAGCATAAGAGCGCCCGAATCGCCCATGAAAATGCGCGCCCTGTGGAAATTGTGGGGTAGGAAGCCGGCGCAAATGCCGACAACGGCCGCCACCACCACGCATGCGGCCGAAGCGTAATCGCTGGGGGATGCATCGCGCGTGAGGGTGTAGGAATAGAAGAAGAAAGCCATTCCGGCGATGCCCACGATCCCAGCGGCGAGGCCGTCAAGGCCGTCGACGAAGTTCACGGCGTTGGCCACGATGACCATCACAATGGTTGTGATGAACAGCGTCAGCCTGGTCGAACCGACTGTCAACCCCATGAGCGGAACGGTTACGAGCTGGACGCCCTGCCAGGCCATGACGCCGGCGGCAAGCACCTCACCGGCCAATTTGCCGTACCAAACGAGCTCCCACACATCGTCGATGGCTCCGACCAGGCACATGAAGCCTGCTCCCAACAAGACCCCCCACACCGCTGAGCTTCGCGGGAAGACACCCGAAAGGTAAGGAATTCGCGAGGCGATGACGATCGCCATCGAGAATCCCAAATACATCGCCAATCCACCCATCCTGGGAATCGGGATGGTGTGCACATCGCGTTCGCGCACCTGGGTAATCGCGCCAAGGAGAAGCGCCAGACGCTTGACGACGGGAACTAACAGGTACGTCGCGACAGCGGCGATGGCCATGATGAGCAGATAGACGCGCACTTAGGCCACATCCCCAAATCTGGCCAGTTCGCTCCTGCCAATTTCGCCTTCGCGCAGCACCCTGATTCTCGTGCCGTCGAAGGCAACGATCGTCGAGGGCACCCCGCCCGGGCAGGGCCCGCCGTCGATATAGACGGCGACTTTCTCCCCCAACTGCTCCACCGCTTCGCCCACCTCCACAGCGGGGGCGCACCCCGTGAGATTGGCCGAAGAAACGGCCAGAGGCCCGGCTGCCGCAAGCAATTCGAGAGCGATGGGATGGTTGGGCATCCTCACAGCAATTGTGTTGTTTGTCTCGCCAAGGTCCCATTCGAGCCTACACGGCACAATCAACGTCAGCGCGCCCGGCCACAACGCTTCCATGAGCGCGCCGGCAGCGTCGGGAATACGGCCGGCAAGCCCTTCCGCCTGCGCAATCGAGGCGACGAGAACCGGCGAGGGCTTGTCACGCCCGCGGCCCTTTGCCGTCAGAAGACGGTCCACCGCACGGGAACTTCGCGGGTCGGCCCCGACCCCGTAAACGGTGTCGGTGGGAAGGACGACAAGCGATCCTGCACGCACGGCCGCACTCGTGGCTTCCATGGCCTCTGCGAGCTCGACGGCGCCAGTGCAATCGATGACCCTCATCGCACCTCCCAACATTCAATGCTCATCTAAGGGTAGCCGAGCGTGAAGCCATCGCGGGCGGCCCGATAGGTCCACGCCCGTGCGCGCCTTGACGAATCCCGCGTTAGACGCAATACGCCTCAAAGCCTCGGCTTGCTCCTCAGCATGTTCCATAACCAGCAGTCCGCCCGGCCGAAGGAGTGCGGTGGCCCTTTCAACCAGCGACGCCGGCACGTTCAAGCCGCGGGCTCCCCCGCCCCACAGCGCCGCAGCGGGGTCCGCAAGGACTTCTGGCGACAGCTCGTGATGCGCCGGGATATAGGGCGGATTCGCAACGACGACGTCAAATGCACAGCTGCGGGCATCGTCCGCACAGTCGGCGGCACCCCCGCGAGAAGCAACCGCACCCCCGCGAGCTCCAACTCCGCCTCCGCGAGCCCCAACCGCACCTCCGCGAGCGACAGCACCCGAAGAATCCCGAGGGCCAAGGGAGAACTCCATGGCGTCGCCCTGCAAGAAGACCACCGGGTTCCCATAAGCTGCATTGTTTTCCGCAGCGACCGCGAGCGCTTCGTCGGAAATGTCGATGGCGAGGACGTGGGCACCAGGAACCTCGGTGGCCACGGCGAGTGCGATGGCGCCCGATCCGGTGCACAGGTCGACAACGCGAGGCCGTTCGCCGCGCGCAACGACTTTCCGAGCCTCGTCTATGGCGTCCTGGGCGACCATCTCGGTCTCCGGCCTGACGATGAAAGCGCCCGGGCGGCTGACAAGTTCGAGATAACGGAAATACATGCGCCCGGTGATGTGCTGGAGAGGTTCGCGCCCGGCGCGGCGCTCGACCGCGTGGGCAAAGGCCGCCAGTTGTTCCAACGTCGGGGCGGTGAGAGGAAGCCGACGTACGCCAGCGGCGAATTCCGCGAGCTCGCGTGCGTCGGAGACGGGCGAGGCAACTCCGGCGTCGGCCAGACGTTTAGCGGCTTGCACGATAAGCCCGTTCCACTCACGAGGTTCGGTCGTACCCCGCCCAGGCACGTCGGGTCCGGTCACGTCCGCTCCGATAGCGCCCGCTTCAGTCGTCACACCCAGGCCCTCGCACGTGCCCTGCATCCGCAGGCGTTAACCGTCGCGCTCATTCCTGCGCCGCCAAACGCTCAGCCTCATCCATTTGACGAGCCGAGTCCACGAGGGGTCCGAGGTCTCCGGCAAGGACCTGATCGAGATTGTAGGCTTTATACCCGGTACGGTGATCGGAAATCCTGTTCTCCGGGAAGTTGTACGTGCGGATCCGCTCAGATCGATCGACTGTGCGAACTTGCGAGCGTCGCATGGCCGCGTTTTCTTCGGCCTGCTGCTCAAGCTGCATCTGCCGGAGCCTTGCCCTCAGCACACGCATGGCAGCCTCGCGATTCTTGATCTGAGACTTTTCATCTTGGCAGGAGACCACCAAGCCGCTGGGAATGTGGGTGATGCGCACGGCCGAATCGGTCGTGTTGACAGATTGCCCGCCCGGCCCCGACGAACGGAAGACATCCACGCGAATGTCCGCTTCGGCAATCTCAACTTCCCCTGGATCGTCGACCTCGGCGAAAACGAGCACCCCGGCAGCGGAGGTATGGATGCGCCCTTGAGATTCGGTCACAGGAATGCGTTGGACCCTGTGGACGCCGGCTTCGTACTTGAGGTGCGCCCACACGCCATCGGCCGGATCCTCAGGCGTCGAACGCAAGCGGACCGCCATCTGCACATCCTTGACTCCGCCGAGCTCGGTGGGCATTGAGCTGAGGACCTGGGTTTGCCAGCCCATCCTCTCCGCGTAGCGTTCGTACATTCGCAGCAAATCACCGGCGAAAAGCGCTGACTCTTCTCCGCCCTCCCCCGCCTTGACCTCGATGATGGCATCGCGGGCATCGTCTGGATCGCGTGGAATGAGCGCGTCTTTGAGTGCGTCTTCGGCCCGTTCGTAAGCCTCTTCCAGCCCCGGCAATTCGGGGCGGAAGAGCTCGGCATCCTCGCCGCCGGCGCCCACGATTTCACGGGTTTCCTTGAGATCGGCCTCGGCACTGAGAAAGGCCCGATAGACGCGGACGATGCGCCCCAATTCGGCGTATCTGCGCCCCAAGGATTTCATCTTCTCCGGGCTCGAGAGCACCTCGGGGCTAGACATCTCCGCTTCGATCCTGCTGTGCTCGGCAAGCATCTGCTCGGCGAGCTCGGTCTGGCTGCTCATTCCTCACCCTTTCTCGAAGAAAATACACCTCGGCGCCGACGCATATCCTGCGCCGGCGCCGAGAGCACGAACTACTTGGCCTTCCGCTTGCCGTAACGGGCCTCGAACTTGGCCACGCGGCCGCCGGTGTCGAGAATCTTCTGCTTGCCGGTGTAGAAGGGGTGGCAGGCGCTGCACACATCGACGCGAAGGTGGTCGCCCTCAATCGTCGAACGAGTTTCGAACTCGTTGCCGCACGTGCACGAAACCTTGATGGCATGGTATTCGGGATGGATTCCCCGCTTCATTTGAGCTCCTTGGATCGTTGAACGCCCCGGGTCCGATGCGCGGACGGCCTCTCAGAGGAGACCGCCCTTGCCGCAGGGCGAAAAGCGCCTGCGGCCGCGACACCGGTGAACCGGAAGCCGACGAGCTATTTTTACACAACTCGTCGCTTTTGTACATCCGCTTACGCCGTGGGAGGACGGACGAATCGCGGCGCCGACTGCAGCGCAGATCAATTCGCCTGCATCGACTTCATGATCTGCACGAGGAATTCCGCATTCGACTCGGTCTTGCGCAAACGCCCGAGCATGAAATCGGAGGCCTCCGCCACATCGAGCGTTCCAAGGGCCCGGCGCAGCTGCCAGATGACCTTGAGCTCCTCCTGGCTGAAGAGCAGCTCCTCGCGGCGCGTGCCGGAGGCGTTGACGTCGATCGCCGGGAAGATGCGCCGATCCGCCAACTGGCGCGAGAGGCGCAGCTCCATGTTGCCCGTGCCCTTGAACTCCTCGAAAATCACCTCGTCCATCTTCGAGCCGGTTTCGACCAGCGCCGAGGCGATGATCGTCAAAGACCCCCCGTTTTCGATGTTGCGGGCCGCTCCGAAGAACTTCTTCGGCGGGTAGAGGGCAGCGGCGTCGACGCCTCCCGAAAGGATGCGCCCCGAAGCGGGAGCGGCGAGGTTGTAGGCGCGAGAAAGCCTGGTGAGCGAGTCGAGAAGCACGACGACGTCTTGGCCGAGCTCCACGAGGCGCTTTGCCCGTTCGATGGCGAGCTCCGCGACGATCGTGTGGTCGGAGGCCGGGCGGTCGAAGGTCGAGGCGATGACCTCCCCCTTGACCAGGCGCTTCATGTCCGTGACTTCCTCGGGGCGCTCGTCAACCAGAACCACCATGAGGTGGACGCGCGGGTTGTTCGACGCAATTGCCATGGCAATTTGCTGCATGACCATCGTCTTTCCCGCCTTCGGCGGGGCGACGATGAGGCCGCGCTGGCCCTTTCCGATCGGGGCGACGAGGTCGATCGCACGCGGCGTCAGGGCCTTCGGCGTCGTCTCCAGACGGAGCATGTCCTGCGGGTAGAGCGGGGTGAGTTTGTTGAACTCGGGCCGGGTGAGCGAGCGTTCGACGTCGAGGGAATTGATCGTGTCGATCTGAACGAGCTGGTTGTAATGGTTGCGGTTGCGATTGCGATTGCGGTTGTTGTAGTGCTGATCGCCTTCGGTGCGCGGCCGAACCGCGCCGACGATGGCATCGCCGCGGCGCAGCCCGTGCTGCTTGACGATCTGCTGGGAGACCGCTGCGTCGTTCCCACCCGGAAGATACCCTCCGGTGCGGAGGAAAGCGTTGTTTCCCTCGAAGTCGAGGATGCCGGCGACTTGCAGAAGGTCCTCGTCGTCGCGCTGCGTGGCTTCCTGAAACTCGCTGCGGTCGCGATTGCGGTTCCTGTTGCGGTTGCGCGACCGACGGTCGGACGCCGTGTCGTCCCCGCCGGCGCGGCGCTCAGCCGCATCTCCGATCGCGTCGAGCGCCGCGCGCTTGTCAGATTCGGTCATACCGCCGTCGCGCCCGCGGTCGTCGCGATTCTTTCCCCTGCCGTTGCGCTCGTTGTTGCGTTCGGCGCGCTCACGCGCAACACGCTCGTTGCGTTCGCGCCTTTGACGCCGCGAAAGATGTTCGGATTTGTCTTCGGAACCCTTGGATTCGGGCAGAACGATGTCGATCTCGCCGTCGCGAGGGCCGCGACGGCGAACCCGCGCCCCCTGCGCGCCGCGATCCGCTCCCTGGCTTCCACGATCGGCCGTCTGGGCGCCGCGCTCGTCGGAACGATTGCCGGGCTTGGAACCGTCCTGCCCGGCTGTCTTGGCGCCGCTCCGGCCCTGGGCGTTGTCGCTTGAATTGCCGCCGTCGGTCGAATTGCCGCCGTTGCCGCTCGGATTGTGCGCGTCCCGGGCGGCGGGCCATTCGAACGGGGTGTTGGTTTCGACCTTTTCCTTCGCAGGCTTCGCTTCGGCAGAGGCGCCGGCGTCGCCGCCTTTGTCCACATTCGCATCGGTGGGGGCAGGGGTCGCGTTGACCCGTCCGGCGAGCGGATTGGCCTCGCCGGAAGCCGATTTGGCGGGGTCGGCCTTGATCTTGGGGGCTTCGTAGCGCACCTTGATCTCGGTCCTGTTTTTGGGCGGGCGTCCGCGCCGCGCCGGTCCCGTTACGGATCGAATCGCGGCGACAAGATCTGCCTTCTTGGCTTTCGGGTCAACCTCAAGACCCAGAGCTTTAGCCGCTTCCCGCAGTTCGGGCAGGCGCATGGTCGATACCGCGCCCAGGTTGATTTGGCTCACGAGGTTCCTTCCTCGGATTGTCGGCCTGTGTCGACAATCGACTTGTGGGGGAATAACACCGAATGTGCGTAATTTCGGTGAAGGGAATAGCCGGGGACGCCTCTGGTCTCTCCGAGCTGGTTCTAGAATAGCAGCATTTTCTATCGGCACCTACATTTTAAGGAAGTTCCCGGCGAGTTCTTCTCCCCAACCGGCGCGTCTTCTCCTTTCCACGATCCTCTGAGTCCACCGAATTTTAACGGACCGTTGTGTCACTCCCTCGCGATTCTTCGATGAGGCGCGCGCCGCTGCCGATTCCCGCGGTGATCGATCTGAACCCCCGGGCGGCGAGAAGATCCCGCGTGCGCCGATCCAATTTGTCGAAAACGAGCACCGAAGGGCCCGCCCCGGAAATGACAGCGGGCCACTCCGCCTCCCGCAAAGCCCGAAGGACTTCAGCCGATTCCGGCATGGAATCGGCCCGATAGCTCTGATGCAGGCGGTCGCCGGTCGCCTCGAGGAGCAAGTCCGGCCTCCCTTGAAGCGCAAGAACCAGCATGGCCGCCCTGGACGCGTTGAAAGCCGCATCCCCATGGGGCACATCGGAGGGCAAAACAGAGCGCGCGGCTTCGGTGGCCAATTCCGCCTCGGGAACCAAAAGGGTGGTCTTTATCTCTTTTGCGACGTCGATCTTCGCAGCCTTGGGGCCCTCGTCCGCCATCCACGAAAGAACCGCCCCGCCATGAAGCGCGGGTGCCGCGTTGTCGGGGTGCCCCTCGAATTCCGTGGCGAGGCGCAGGACTGCGTCGTCGTCGAAAAGCTCGGGTTGGTCGACAAGGCCTCGCACGAGCATAAGCCCCGCGACAACTGCGGCCGCGCTCGATCCGAGTCCTCTTCCCTGGGCGATTCCGTTGCGGCAGTTGAGCTCAATTCCGGCTTGCGGGAGCCCCGCGGCGTCGAAGCCGCGCCTCATCGCCCTGACGATGAGGTGGGAATCGTCGGTGGGGAGCGTCCCCCGGCCCTCGCCCAGAATATGGACGCGCGTGGCCCCGGTGGTCAACCGCACGTGGACTTCGTCCCACACGTTGTGGGCGAGCCCCAGGCAGTCGAATCCCGGCCCTAGATTTCCCGATGTGGCGGGAACCCTCACTCCCGCCGTCGCCCGCACGATGCGCATCACAAATCCAAAGCGGATGCGACCGCCTCAAGAGTGGGCGCAACCGGGTCGAAGGACAGTTCGCGCCCCTCGAGCGCGGTGGCCGTGTCCTTGAGGCCGTTGCCCGTGACGGTGCACACAATAGTCGCGCCTTCGGGAACCTTCCCTTGTTCCGCGGCCTGCAAAAGCCCGGCGATGGAAGCGGCCGACCCCGGTTCGACGAAAACGCCCGTCTCTGCGGCGAGAATCGATTGAGCTTGAAGGATCTGCTCGTCGGTCACCCTGTCGATCCAGCCCCGCGAATCGTCGCGGGCCGCCTCGGCGTACTTCCACGACGCCGGATTTCCGATCCTGATGGCCGTGGCCACGGTCTCCGGGTTCTCGACGACGCGGCCGAGCACGAGCGGAGCGGCGCCCCACGCTTGGACGCCCCACATCTGAGGAACCTTCGTCGAAACGGGAGCCGCTCCGGCGGTGCGGGCCATCGAGGTGAGGGCGGTGCGGCCTGCGTATTCGCAATAGCCCATCCAGTAGGCGCTGATGTTTCCGGCGTTGCCCACCGGGAGCACGTGGATGTCGGGGGCGTCGCCCAGCTCGTCGACGATCTCGAATGCGGCCGTCTTCTGCCCTTGAAGCCGGTATGGATTGACGGAATTGACGAGGGCGACGGGATGGCTTTCGGTCAGTTCGCGGACGATCCTCAAACAATCGTCGAAGTTCCCGTCGACGGCGACGAGCGTGGCGCCGTGGACAATCGCCTGAGCAAGCTTCCCGGCGGCGATCTTTCCCGCGGGCAAGATGACGGCGGCGCTCAAACCGGCGGCTGCCGCATAGGCGGCGGCCGAAGCCGACGTGTTGCCCGTCGAGGCGCACGCGACGACTTTTGCGTCGGTTGTCAACACCTGGGAAATGGCGGTCGTCATTCCGCGGTCTTTGAACGAGCCCGTGGGGTTGGCGCCTTCGACCTTGACGTAGACGCAAGCCCCTGTTCGCGCGTCAAGGGCGCGGGCGCGGACGAGCGGGGTTCCGCCTTCCTTCAGGGTGACGATCGGATCGCCGTCGTCGAAGGGAAGCCAATCGGCATACTCGCGAATGAGCCCTTGCCACTGATGCGCCATCAGGATTCCTCCACTCGGTTGACGTTGTGAACCTCGGAAATGAACTCGGCGTCGGCCAGCTCGGCCAGAGTCGCCTCGAGATCCGCTTGGAGGGCCTCGTGCGTGCTGACGGTCAGACGCGCCAGCCCGTCTTCTCCGGCCGTCTGGACGACGGCCTTGATCGAGACGCCGTGTGCGGCGAACACGCCTGTGACCTTCGTCAACACGCCGATTTCGTCGCGCACGGCGAACTCCGCCTGGAAGCTCGAACGTCCGCGCGAGGCTTCGAGCACCGGAATGTCCCCGTATATGAGTTCACGAGGGGCGCGCCCGCCGTCGACCTTGTGCGAGGCGGCGGCGACGACGTCGGAAAGAACGGCCGAGGCCGTCGGAGCTCCCCCGGCCCCGGGGCCGTAGAACATGAGCCGATCGGCCGCCTCCGCCTCGATGACGACCGCATTGAACGCCCCGCGAACGGAGGCCAGCGGGTGATCGAGCGGAACGAGTGTCGGGCCGACGTGCAATTCGATGCCTTCGGGGCGGCGCTTGGCCGACGCCACAAGCTTCACCACACACCCCGAACGTCCGGCGGATTCGATGTCCGCCTTCGTTATCGAGCGAATGCCGTGGACGTGCACGTCGTCGATGCCCACGCGGGTGTGGAAGGCGAGCGAGGCGAGAATCGCGCACTTGGCCGCGGCGTCGAGGCCGTCGACGTCGGCGGTGGGGTCGGCCTCCGCGTAGCCCAGCTCCTGCGCTTTGGCGAGCGCCTCGTCAAAATCGAGGCCCTTCACGGTCATCTCGTCGAGAATGTAGTTCGTCGTACCGTTGACGATGCCCAAAACGGCCGTGATTCTGTCGCCCGCAAGCGATTCGCGCAGTCCGTAGACGACGGGAACCGCGCCTGCCACCGCGGCCTCGTAGTAAAGGTCGACGTCGGCCCGCGCCGCGGCCTCGTAAAGTTCGGGGCCGTGGGCCGCGAGAAGCGCCTTGTTGCCCGTGACGACCGATGCGCCCGCGGCGAACGCTCGAAGAATGTAGGAGCGCGCGGGTTCGATTCCGCCCATGAGCTCAATGACGACGTCCGCATCGTCGATGATCGACTCGGGGTCGTCCGTCAGAAGGGACCTGTCGACGGCGGGATCGCGAGGGGCTGAGACATCCCTCACAGCAATTCCCACGAGCTCGAGCTGGGCGCCCGATCTGGCGGCGAGGTCCTCCTTTTGCTCCGAAAGCAGGCGGGCGACCTGGGTTCCCACGGTTCCCGCTCCGAGAAGGGCGATTTTAACGACGGTCACTGTTCTCCTTTCGCTGGAAGTAGCTTACCGCCATCGGGCCGATGAGGCTCACCTGTCCACAGTCTCTCGCCTGTCCGCAGCCTTTTTCCACGTGCCACAGAAGCGCTGCGACCCACAAGGATGCCGCAGTCCGCAAGGGCGTCACGGTCCACAAGGAGGCCGCGGTTCGCAAGAGCGCTGCGACCCACGAGAATGCCGCAGTCCACAAGGGCGCCGCAGTCCGCGGCCCTCGTCTGCGCACAATGCTCGCGCCCTCGCGCGCCCTGCCGCCCCATAAGCCCTTTTGACGAGAATCTGGGAGAATCGAAGCCCGGGCCGATTCGAATCCCGGCGAATTCGAGTTCGGAAAACCCGCGCCCGAAAAATAGGAGAATCCAGGCTCGAGAAACAGTCGAGAAAGGCGGCGGCATGAGCAACGACGGCACGAGCAGCGTGAAAGGGACGGCAGCCCTCGGCGGCGTCGTCCTCGGCGAAGGCCGGACGAAGGTCATCGTCCCCGTCACGGCGGAGACTTTCGACGAAATCAAGGAGCAAATTGCGAGCATCGCGAAGCTCGGCGGGCAAACCGCGAGCGGTGCGTGGAACGGCGTGGACGTCGTCGAATGGCGGATGGATTTCCTCGCCCCTTCGATTGACGTCCTCTCAGCCCTCGAAACGCTTGCGGGCTTCACCGATCTGCCCGTCTTGGCGACTTTCCGGACCGCGGACGAAGGAGGAAAGGCGATCGAGGCCTCCGCTTATCGGGACCTGCTCCTGGCCGTCGCCCGATCGGGAAAGGTCAGCGCGATCGACGTCGAAGCATTCCGCGACGAATCGACAGTGAGGGAGGTCATCGACGGCGCGCACGAGGCAGGCGTGGCCGTCCTGGCCTCCTACCACGATTTTCACGCCACGCCGGCGGCCGAGGAGATCATCTCCCGGTTCGAGGCCATGGACGCCGCCGGAGCGGACGTTCTCAAGCTCGCCTGCATGCCAACCTCCGTAGACGATCTGCTCGTTCTGCTGAACGCGACGCATCGGGCCTCGCGCACTTTTGACCGTCCGCTCATCACCGTCGCGATGGGGCCAATCGGGGTGCTTTCGCGCATCGCGGGCGGCGTTTTCGGCTCATGCGCCACGTTCGCCGCCGTCGGCAGAGGTTCGGCCCCGGGCCAGGTCCCGGTCTCGGATCTTCGCCCGGCGCTTGACCTGCTGGATTCCGCGCAGTCGGCGAATTTTTAGCCTGCTGCGTCGCAGCTCAGTCTTCGCTTCGGCCTCGGCCCTCCCCTCAGCCTCAGTCCGCGTCGCGCCGGAGGTAGTCGGCATCGAGGGCGAGGAGGTCTTCCACGGTCTCGCGGCGCACAATCCAGCGCGACGCACGGCCTCGAACGGCCACCACGCCCGGACGCGGCAGGTGATTGTAATTCGAAGCCATCGACCGCCCGTACGCACCGGTGGCGGGGACGGCGAGAATGTCGCCCGCCGCGAGGTCCTCGGGCAGCGACACGTCGCGCACCACGATGTCCCCGCTCTCGCAATGCTTGCCGACGACCCTGCTTCTCACGCCGCCTTCCCCATTGCGAGACGCGAGGGCAGCCGTGTACGCGGCGTCGTACAAGGCAGGCCGAATATTGTCGCTCATCCCGCCGTCGACTGAAACATAGCGGCGCGGCCCGTCCTCCAATTCGACCGTTTTGACCGTCCCCACAGTGTAGAGAGTCACGCCCGCGGGGCCCGCGATGTTGCGCCCCGGCTCGATCGAAACCCTCGGCGGCTCAATCCCCGACTCCGCGGAGTGCGAAGCGACGACGGACGCGAGGGCCTTTGCCAATTGCGCGGGGCTCGGGGGAACGGAGTCGCCGCCCGTGTAGCGGATGCCATAACCTCCGCCGAAGTCGACCTCGTGAAGCTCCAATCCGATCTCGCGATGGACCCGGGCCCGCAAGTCGAGCACTGCGCGTGCGGCTTCCTCGAAGGCCTCGACGACCAGGATCTGCGAGCCGATGTGCGAATGCAGGCCGACGAGCCGCAAATTCGGCGCGTTCACGGTTTTCTCGACGGCCTGCCAAGCGGCGCCGCCCGCGATCGACAGACCGAATTTTTGATCCTCCACAGCGGTGGACATGTATTCGTGGCCGCCGGCGTGCACCCCGGTCGTCACCCTGAGCATGACGGAGGCGACGGCGCCCTCGTCCCGCGCGATCGAATCGACGAACTCCAACTCGGCCAGAGAATCGACGACGAAATGCCCGACTTCCGCCCGCAGAGCGAGCTCGACCTCTTCGCGCGACTTGTTGTTGCCGTGCATCCCGATGCGGCTGCCCGGAACGCCCGCGGCCAGCGCCGTGCGAAGCTCCCCCTCGGAACAGGCGTCCACGGCGAGCCCTTCGTGTGCGACGGCCTTGGCTACGGCGACGCACAAAAAAGCCTTGCCCGCGTAGTAGACGTCAGCCCCCCGGAGGCGGGCGAAGGCCTCGTCCATGGCCTCTTTCCAGGCGCGCGCCCGGGTGCGCAGCACGTCCTCGTCAAGAATGTAAAGCGGCGTGCCGTACTCCGCCGCCAACTCGCTCACGCGGATGCCGCCGATTGCGATCTCGCCGCCGACGCGGCGGGCCGACGACGGCCACGGTCCGTCCGACGAGCCGTCGGGCTCGGGCGCGGGAAGGTTTTCAAGATTCATATGAGCACTACATCCTCTCCGGAGCGCTGACGCCGAGCAGGCCCAGCCCGTTGGCAAGAACCACGCCTGCGGCGTCGTTCACCCACAAGCGCGTTCTATGAAGATCGGTGACCTCCTCTTCCGCGCGAGGCGTGACCCGAGCCTTACCATACCATGCATGGTATGCAGCCGCAACCTCCTCGAGGTAGCGCGCAACGCGGTGGGGCTCGCGAAGAGCCGCCGACTGGGCCGCGACGTCGGGGAAGCGCGCAAGCGTGCCGAGAAGCTCGGAATCGACGGCGTCCAGCAGACCGGGTGCGAATCCGTCCTCGCGCCTGACGCCGTGGGAGGCGGCGTTCGACGCCACCGAGCACGTGCGCGCGTGGGCGTATTGGACGTAGTAGACGGGATTGTCGTTCGTGCGGGAGGCGACGAGGTCGAGGTCGAGGTCGAGCGTCGTGTCCACGGAGGCCCGGACGAGCGAATAACGGGCCGCGTCCACGCCGACGGCGTCGACGAGGTCCTCAAGCGTCACGACGGTTCCCGCCCTCTTGGACATGCGCACGGGAACACCGCTGCGGACGAGGTTGACCAGCTGGCCAATGAGGATCTCCATGTTCTCGCCCGGCCCGGCCGTATCGCCGTAGGCCCTCGCCATGGCGTACATGCGGCCGATGTACCCGTGATGGTCGGCGCCGAGCATGTAGACGCAGTTGTCCGCGCCGCGGGCGCGCTTGTCGAGATAATAGGCGAGGTCGCCCGCAAAATAGGCCGCTTCGCCGTCGGATTTGACGATCACCCTGTCCTTGTCGTCGCCGAAGTCGGTCGTGCGAAGCCACAGGGCGCCTTCTTTTTCATAGACGACGCCGCGCTCGCGCAGACGTTCGATCGCCTTGGAGACCGCGCCCGATTCGTGGAGCGAATCCTCGTGGAAGAAGACGTCGAAATCGGAGCGGAAATCGTGGAGCGAAGACTTGATTTCGGCGAACATCAACTCGACGCCTCGCGAACGGAAAGCCTCGAGGGCCTGCTCGTCGGGCAGCTCGCGCGGATCCGGCTCGCCGTCGGCGATTGAATCGGCGACGACCCTCTCGGCGATCTCTGTGACGTACTGCCCGCCGTATCCGTCCTCGGGGGCCTCCTCGCCGCGCGCTCGCGCCAGAAGGGACGCGGCGAAACGGTCAATCTGATTGCCGTGGTCGTTGAAGTAATATTCCTTGACGACCTTCGCTCCCGAAAACTCAAGGATCCGAGCGAGCGAATCGCCGACGGCGGCCCAGCGGGCTCCGCCGATGTGGAGGGGGCCGGTGGGATTGGCCGAGACGTATTCGAGGTTGACCGTCTTGCCGGCGGCGCCTTCCGTGCGCCCGTAGGAGCCGCCCGCCTCGACGACGGCCCGGGCGAGCTCGCCGACAGATGCGGCGGAGAGCCGTATGTTGACGAACCCGGGCCCCGCGACTTCGGCTTCTTCCACCCCGTCGTGCGCCGCGATCCGCGCCGCGAGGAGCTCGCCCAGTTCGCGCGGATTCCTCCCGGCGCGCTTGGCCAGCTGCATCGCGACGTTCGTGGCCCAGTCGCCGTGCTCGCGAGACCGAGGGCGCTCCACCTTCACGGCGGGCAGCTCGCCCTCGATCGTCAGAGTGCCGTCGGCGACGGCGGAGGCAAGTTCGTCGGCGACGAGCCGACTGAGTTCTTCGGGTGTCATGCGCGCAATTCTACGCGGCGGCTCCGACACATTCTCGCGAACGGGCCGTCCCGAGAAGCGCGAACTCGGTCATAGCTGCTAAAGTTACGTGTCAGGCCCCAATAGCTCAGTGGATAGAGCGTTTGCCTCCGGAGCAAAAGGTCGCAGGTTCGAATCCTGTTTGGGGTACAGCCTATGAACTGGGGTGCCGCTATGAACCGGGGCGCCGCCTACGAGCGGCTGACCGGGAGCCCTCGTTCCCGCAGCCCCTCGTACATCGCAGTCGGAACGTCCGTGATGATGCCGTCCACGCCCATGTCGAGAAGCCGGGCGGCGACGTCGACGTCGTCGATCGTCCACGCGTGGACCGCAATCCCCGCCTCGTGCGCCGACGCGACGAATCTCTCCGTCAGCACCGGAACCCCGCGGAAGGAAAGCGGGACTTGGGCGACTTGGGCCCCGGGAAGGCCTTTGAGCAGACGCCGACGCGCCGCCCCTTTCCTTGCTCGCGAGGCCGCGACGATCCTGGCGATGGCGCCTATGCCCAGCGAGCTCGCGGCCCCCGGCAGCTCGCCTCGCAAGCGCCGCAGCCGGCGCTCCGAAAAGCTCGCGACGCACACCCTGCTCTGGGCGCCCGCCTCGCGTATCGCTCGGGCGAGCGGGGCTGCGACGTCGTCGGACTTCGCGTCGATGTTGAAAACGGCGTCGGGGTATTTTTCGAACGCTTCGTCAACGCGCATGGCCGCCGGCCTGCCCTCGCGGCCGCGAACCCTCGCGAGCTCCCTCCACGTGTAGCCGCGGACTTTCCCGCCGACGCCGACGGCGCGGTCCAAGGTCGCATCGTGGCTGAGGACGGCGACGCCGTCGAGTGTGGCGCGAGCGTCGGTCTCCAGGTAGCGGAAACCTCGCTCGACCATGGTCAGGAAGGCCTCTGCGGTGTTCTCCGGGCATTCCCCCGCGCCGCCGCGGTGGGCGACGACGATGGGGGCGCCGATGGGATAGAGCATCGCATCAGCCGCAAACCTGCGAGGCGTCGACCGCCTTCTGATCCTTCAGGAACTGGACGGGGTTCATGAGCTTGTCGTTTTGGTCGTGCACCTCCAGGTGCAGGTGCGGGCCGGTGGAATTGCCGTTGGAGCCCACTTTTCCAATGACCTGGCCGGCCTTGACCGTGTCGCCCTTCTTGACGAGAACCCCGTTGTCGTACATGTGGATGTACCACGTGTAGTACGTCTTTCCGCCAATCTCGTGCTTGACGATGATGAGGTTGCTCGAACGCCCCTGAATCCCGGCGCCGGCGTGGGTGACGACGCCGTCGGCGACTGCGTGGATCGGAGTGCCCATCGGCGCCGCGAAATCCTGGCCGGCGTGCATCGAGACGTCGCCGTAGATCGGGTCGACGCGATATCCGAAGGCCGACGTCAAACGATAGACGCCCTGCTGGAGGGGCATGACGATTTGGCCGCCTTGGTGCGAGCTGGCAAACGCCGCCCGCGCTCCGGCCGCCCCGGAGGCGGAACAGGTGATCGTCTCGTTGTTTTCGTTCTCTTTGGCCTGGTGAGAGAATTCGTTGGCCATCGAGCGGGCCTGCGCGTTGGCGTCGCCGGTGAGGGCGGCCGGAACATCGGCCTTCTCTTTCGTTTCGCCCCCGATGTAGGAACGAGAGAGGTTGTTCTGCGCAGCGGTCGCCGGCGTGTTGTTTGTGGCGAGAATCGGCACGCCTACGGCCACCAGCGTCGCGACGCCGGCCGCCACGCCCTGGATGGCCCACTTCTTCGAGCCGAAGGAAGCCGGCTGCTCGCTCGCGGCGGACTCGGACTTGGCGACTCTCCCCCTGGAGCCCTTGCCGTCCTTTGCGGCTTTCGCGTCTGCTGCCGCCTTCGCGTCTGCTGCGGCTTTCGCCGCTTTGCCGCTTCTGCGCCGACGCTCCAAACGGGATATCTGCGCGCCTTCGGAAATGGCGTCGCTGATCTCGTTGCGGGTGAGAACGGCGGTCTCTTCGTCGGACTCGTTTGCCCCGTCCTCGTTGTCAAAGGCCGCCGCAGCAGCCTCCGCCGCACGCTCGGCCTCGAGGATCTTCCGCGCCAACTCGGCCTGCTGCCGCCTGCGCTCCCGACGAGCCTCTTCACGGCTCGCGGTTTCCTGCTCTGCGCGAAGCTCCTCGGCGGCCCGGCGCTCGTCTTCTGCGCGTTGCTCAGCGGCGGCGCGGGCCTCCGCCGCTTTTCGCGACGCCTCGGCCTCCTGCTCCCGCAGCTGCTGTGCCCTGCGGGATTTCTCCAGGCGAGCGGCCTTCTTGGCTTCGCGCTCTTTGCGCGCCTCCTCGGCTTTGCGGTCCGCCTCCGCCTGGCGAACGATCTCCAGACGCCTCGTGATTACGGCGAACGGGCTGCTTCCCGGGGGGCCTGCGGCCGCGGCCTTTGCCTTCTGAGCTTCCTGGGCCTTGCGGGCCTCCTCGGTTTTCCGCCGCACCTCTTCGGCCTGGCGAATCGCCTCGGCTTCTTGCTCTTCCTCCGCGCGACGAGCCTCCTCGGCTCTGCGCGCTTCCTCCGCCCGCCTGGCCTCTTCGGCCTTGCGCGCCTCCTCGGCCTTGCGGGCCTCTTCGGCGCGACGAGCCTCCTCGCGTGCGGCCCTCCGCGCCGCGCGCTCCTTGCGAAGCTCCTCCAGCTTGCGGGCCTCTTCGGCCTTGCGCGCCTCCTCGGCTCGCCTGGCCTCTTCAGCCTGACGCGCCTCCTCCGCGCGACGGGCCTCCTCAGCCTTGCGGTCCTCTTCGGCCTTGCGCGCGGCCTCGACCCTCCGCGAAATCTCTTCTAACCGAGCCTCCTCCTCGGCGATTCTCGCACGCTCTGCCTCCTGGCGTGCGCGATTCTCAGCCTCACGGCTCTCTGCCCGCCTCGCCTTGCGTGCTTCGGCAGCTTCCTCCATCTCGCGAGCCAACCGCGTCTGGCGGCGGTTGAGGCTCGGGGTCTCCTGCCTAACACCCGAACGGCGCGTCCGGGCAGCCTGAACCTGAGCCTGCGGCTCGGTGTTAAGTGCGTGCCTGCCCATCATCCTCCGGTTCTACGTGATTTTCCGGTGACTCCATTACAAAATGATAACGGACCCGCCGAAAGGCCACCACCCGCTTCACGCGACGACGGCCGAGACGACCTTCTCCATGCCGGAACGCCCCCTCAATCCCTTTGAATTCCTCCTACAAATATCGCATGTATCCGGAGCAGACGTCGGTTTTAGAAATACACATCACTTTTGACGCATGAAACTCGCCGCCAAGTCCCGTAGCCTTAATGTGTCGAATTCCAAAGGAGTGGGGAAAACAGTGTCAACGCAGCCACACGACGACTTCGGGCCCAACCGCGGCTTCATCGAGGATCTCTACGCGGACTTCCTCAAGAATCCGTCTGCCGTCCCTCCGCAGTGGGGCGACCTTTTCAGAAGATGGCGCGCCGAGGGGCGCCCCGTGCACAAACGGGCCGATCCCGACACCGCCAAGGCGCAGATCGAGATTCACTCCCGGAGCGACTCCCGGCAGGCGGCCCCGAACTCGGTCTCCACCCGTTCGGACCTCCCTCCCGCCCCGCCGGCCGCGGCGCAGCCGGCCCTCACGCCCTATGCCAAACGGCACAAGCTGGTGGCGAGCGACACCCCGATCTCTTCCGGCGAAACCGTCCGCATGAAGGGCACGGCGAAGTCCGTCGCAGCCAACATGGACGCCTCGCTCGCCATTCCGACGGCGACGTCGTTCCGCGAAATCCCCGCCAAAACGATGTTCGACAACCGCGCCATCGTCAACGAGCGGCTGCGGGCCACCCGGGGCGGCAAGGTCAGCTTCACCCACCTGGTGGCCTTCGCCGCGATCGAGGCGCTCGTCCAGATGCCCGAGATGAACGACTCGTACACGTTGGCCGACGGCAAGCCCGCGGTCCGCCATCCCGAGCACGTCAATTTCGGCATCGCGATCGACGCCCGCCGCCCCGACGGCTCCCGCACCCTCGTCGTGCCTTCCGTCAAAGCCGCCGAGCTCATGACTTTCCGCGATTTCCTCTCCGCTTACGAGGACCTCGTGCGCCGCGGGCGCGAAGGCTCCTTGGGAATCGACGACTTCACGGGAACCACCGTCTCGCTCACGAACCCCGGGGGCATCGGCACAACCCAGTCGGTCCCGCGGCTCATGGCCGGGCAGGGAGCGATCATCGGCGTCGGCTCCATGGTCTACCCCGCCCAGTTCTCCGGCACGTCGGACGCCGTGCTGGCCCGCCTCGGCATCTCCAAGGTGGTCACCGTCTCCTCCACCTACGACCACCGCGTGATCCAGGGCGCCACGTCGGGCGAGTTCCTACGGCTCATCGAACGCAAGCTCACCGGCCTCGACGGCTTTTACGACAGAGTCTTCCATTCGCTCCACGTTCCAACGGAGCCTTTCGTCTTCGAGCGCGACGTCGAATACAACCCGCTCAAAGACCCGGACAAAGCCTCTCGCGTGACGAGCCTCATCCACGCGTATCGCTCGCGGGGGCATCTCATTGCGGACACGGACCCGATTTCCTTCCGCACCCTCCGCCACCCGGACCTTTCCCTCGGATCCTACGGCCTGACGTCGTGGGACCTCGATCGCTCCTTCCCCACCGGGGATTTCACGGACAACGGCTCGATGACCCTGCGCGATGCGCTTTCGCTGCTGCGAGAGACGTACTGCGCGTCGATCGGCTTCGAGTACATGCACATCACGGATCCGGAGCAGCGCCGCTGGTTCCAGGAGCGAATCGAACGCCCGCGCGCCAAGCTCACCGACGACGAACGCTTTCAGATTCTCGAGAAGCTCAATCAGGCGGAGGCGTTCGAGACGTTCCTGCACACCAAGTACCTCGGGCAGAAGCGCTTCTCGCTCGAAGGCGGCGAATCGCTCATTCCCGCGCTTGACGCGATACTTTCCCGCGCCGCCCACGACGGCCTCGATTCGGTTGCGATCTCGATGGCCCACCGGGGAAGGCTCAACGTCCTGACGAACATCGCGGGAAAGCAGTACAAGCAGATCTTCACCGAGTTCGACGGATTCGTCGACGAGCGCACCGTCCAAGGCTCGGGCGACGTCAAGTACCACCTGGGAACCGAGGGGACGTACACCTCTCCGAGCGGCGAGACGACCGGCGTCTATCTCGCGGCAAACCCTTCGCACCTCGAAGCGGCGAACGGCGTTTTGGAGGGCATCGTCCGCGCGCGCCAGGACCTTCAGGACCGGGGAGACCGAGGCTTCGCAGTTTTGCCGATTCTCATCCACGGCGACGCCGCATTCGCCGGCCAAGGGGTCGTCCCGGAAGTGCTCAACCTTTCGCAGCTTCGCGGCTACCGCACCGGCGGAACCGTCCACATCATCGTCAACAACCAGATCGGATTCACAACCGCCCCCCATTCCGGGCGTTCCTCGAACTACGCGACCGACGTGGCGAAGGGCCTGCAGATACCGATCTTCCACGTCAACGGCGACGACCCGGAGGCCGTCGTGCGCGCGGCGGCGCTGGCGTACGAGTACCGTCAGGCCTTCTCGAAAGACGCAATCGTCGACGTCGTCTGCTATCGACGCCGCGGACACAACGAGGGCGACGATCCGTCGATGACCCAGCCGGTCATGTACGCCTTGGTCGATTCGAAGAGGACAACCCGCCAGCTGTACAAGGAGGCGCTCATCGGCCGAGGCGAGATGACCGCCGAGCAGGCCGAAGCCTTCGAGGAGAACTACCGGGCGACCCTCGACAACGCCTTCCGGCAGGTCAAGGCCGCCGAGGCCGAAGCGGCCGCCGGCAAGTCCGGCGTCTACGAAGGCCTGGAGATTCCGGCAGCCCAACAGGAAGACGCGGGAACGATGATCGGCTGGACCAGCTGGACCACCCGTGAGATTCTGGCCAGGATCGGCGACGCCCACCTTCAGATTCCCGACGGATTCACGCCTCACCCGAAGATCACCCAGCTCTACGAGCGCAGGGCGAAGATGATGCGCACCGGAGACGTCGATTGGGGCATGGGAGAGATCGCTGCGTTTGGCTCGCTCCTCATCGAAGGGGTTCCCGTGCGCATGTCCGGTCAGGACGTGCGCCGCGGAACCTTCGTCCAAAGGCACGCGGTTTCCCACGACCACAACACCGGCGCCGAGTGGACGCCCCTCGATCATTTGACGGAAGACCAGGCAAAGCTGTGGATCTACGACTCCCCCCTTTCCGAGTATTCGGTCATGGCCTTTGAGTACGGCTATTCCCTCGAGCGCCCGGACGCGCTCGTGGTGTGGGAGGCGCAGTTCGGCGACTTCGCGAACGGCGCCCAAACGGTTGTCGACGAATTCGTCTCATCGGCCGAGCAGAAGTGGAACCAGCATTCGTCTCTCGTCCTCCTCCTTCCCCACGGGTACGAAGGCCAGGGGCCCGACCATTCCTCCGCGCGAATCGAGCGGTATCTCCAGCTGTGTGCGCAAAACAACATGTGGGTCTGCCAACCGTCCACCCCGGCCAACCATTTCCACATGCTGCGCACCCAGGCTTACGAGCGCCCGCGTCGGCCGCTCATCGCTTTCTCGCCGAAGCAGCTTCTGCGACGCCGGGGCGTGGTCTCGCCGGTCGAAGACTTCATTCGGGGCTCCTTCCTCCCGGTCATCGGCGACGACGCCGAGCGTGAAGCCCGCGGAAGCGATGCCTCGGGAGGCGCGTCCGCCGGAGATTCGCCCGCGGGAACTGCGCCGACACGAGAGGCGCTCTCCGGAAACGCATTCGCGCGAGAAACCGCCGCCGGAGGCGCATCGCGGGCGCACATCGACCGAGTCCTTCTCTGCTCTGGCCGCATCTATTACGACTTGGCTGATTTTCGCAGGAAGATCGGGGACTGGCGCACGGCGATCGTCCGGCTCGAACAGTACTATCCGCTGGCCACCGAGGCTCTGCGGGCGGAGCTGGCGAAGTACCCCGGCGCCGAGATCGTCTGGGTCCAGGACGAGCCCGAGAACATGGGCGCGTGGCGTTTCCTCCTCGTCACGGTGTTTCGCGAGCTCGGGCTCACGCCGAGGCTCGTCTCCCGTCCGGCCTCGGCGTCGCCGTCGGTCGGCATCGCCCGAGCCCACACGACTCAGAACGAGATCCTCATGCGCGCTGCGTTCGAGCGCTGAGGCCCGGCTCCTCCGATGCAGACGGGGGCTCCGATGCAGACGGGGGTTCCCGATCCGAATGGGCGCGCTTGTCCAACCCGGATTGGCGCCGCTTCCACAACAGCGGAGGCGCTACAGTCTAGAGTTGAGGTAACTTCTAAGATGTAGCACAACTGAGGAGCAAACGTGGCGATCTTCTTCATCGGCGACGAGCTCGTCGCGGGCTTCGGCGACGCGCGGGCTCTCGGCTGGACTGGGCGAGTCATGGCACGAACCCGCAGCGAACCGCCTCTCATGCCAATAACCCTTGCCGTTCCGGGCGAAGACACAGCAGCACTGGCCAAACGCTGGGGCGACGAAGTGGCCCGACGCCTTCGCCACGATGAAGACAACCGTCTCATTATCGGTCTGGGATCCCACGACCTCGACTCGGGCCAGACGCTTGCCCGCGCTCGGCTCCATCTCGCGAACATCCTCGATGCGGCTGCTCGAATGAAGCTCCGGTCCTTCATCGTGGGCCCTCCCCCGCGTCGGGAAGTGCCTTTCAAAATCCAATTGGATCTGTCGAAGGCATTTGGCGACGTCTGCGCTCGCCGCGATCTCCCCTATGTCGACACTTTCACTCCTCTCGTCGAGCACGAACAGTGGAACACCGACTTGTCGATGTCCAGCGGCTACGAACCACGCCAAGCGGGCTACGGCCTCATCGCATGGCTGGTTCTCCATAACGGATGGAACGATTGGCTGGGAGTCCCTGCCGTCGGTGCATCTTAAGATCGTTTAGAGTCATTTAGATCCATTTAAACTCTTTAGCACCATTTAGGGTTCAAACCACCCTTCAAGGCGTTTTCCCCGCGGCCTCGGCGACCGCGCCGGCTCTTTGCCCAACCGTCTTCCGCTTCTCAGTCGGTCATGGTCCGTGCCTCCTGGCGCCTATCGTCCTGCCGTCAGGCGCCGTGGAGACGAAACCTCCGATGTGGTGTGTTATCGCGTTTTTTCACGGTGAACGAGGGCATGGTGGTGTCAGCACAGCAGGACGGCGTTCGCAAGGTCGGTTTTCCCGCCCGCCTCCCAGGCAAGGCGTGATGAACCTGTCCATGGGAAATCGTGTCTCCGCATCCCGGATATCGGCATGTCCGATCTCTCGCGATGACCGCACGGGTTTGCGCGGGAGTGAACAGGCGTTTCTCCCTGCCCACGTCGAGCACTTCGCCGTTTGCCGAGAAAATGAGGCGTGAAACGGACGAATCGCAAACCAGCCTCGCCAGCTGGGTGGCAGACAGGGGCGAGCCGTCGTCTAAAACAGCAGGATCGTTCCCTCGTAAGGCATCAACGTCGGTCAGAGCAGGAATCGCCCCTAAAATCGTTCCAAATTCTTCTTGTTGGCTCACAGACGATTCCAGGCACGCGCCGAAACGCCCTTGCCCTCGACCAGCTTCACGGCATGCTTCCCCTAGGCAGCCTACACTGTCGCGGCGTTCCGGTTGGTCGGAGCTGCCACGGCTCCGATCCGTCCTCGCCTTCGACAGCCGCATCCCCTCCTTTGAAGGCGAACCGTCGCGTTCCTCGCCGACGCCGTCGTCGCCCGCAACACTCCGGCCTTGCACGTCTTCAGTTCCCGGACGAGGCGTCCCGTTTTCCAAGCCGCGAAGAGTCTCGAAGGGGACGTGCACTAAAATATGCGGTCGGATTCTTGCTCCTTTGCCGAGGCCGCCTTCGTCAAGCTTCGCGCCGGCCAGTTCGACGAGCGCACCGGCTCGCCGTTGCGGCAAACTTCTGGCGTCCTCAACGCGTTTGCGGCCCATGAACGCCGACAAGGCGGTGTCCACGATTGCCGAACTCTCGTCCGACAGCCACCCGGAAATGCGCATCCCCGACCCTTCTTTCGCGAAGACCACGTTCTCTTTCTTCGCCTCGGCTTTCTCGGTCTCGACTCCGAACGACGGGCTGTGCCGATAAGCGCGCGCCTTGACGCGCCGCTCGAACTCCCGCGGGGCGCACTCCCGCGCCCAAGCGACAAACTCCTCCTCAACGGCGTCGGTGAACGCGTCTTCCAACTCGGGCGCCGACAAGAAGCGACGAACGACATCGACGTGCCCCGCGAAAACCTCGCCGTTCTTCAAGGCCTCCGACATCCTGCGCAGCCCCGAATCAAGGGCCTCGGCCCGTTTGATTTCCTTGACAGCCGCGCTCGGGGATTGCCCTGAAGTCTTCTCGCTCCACAGCACAAAGGTGCGAGCCCCCGAAGCGCGCCAACTTTCATTCTTCTCAATGGCGACGAGCATCCGCCCGCGCACCGCTCCCAGCCGAGAAACGGCCTTCGCGAGATCAGCGGCTCCAGCCGTCAGCCTTTCCTCGGACAAGGCGGAAAGGTCGACCTCCCCCAACTCCGTCACAACTTCATTCAAACGCGAAAGGCAATCGGCAAATCTGTTGTCGCCCCCTAGACTCCGCCGCTGGACAGACGGATCCACATCGGACGGACCACATCCGGACACCGCGGCATCCGGCTGCATATCGGCGTCGACACTCATCGAACTCGCCTCCTTTCGCTTTCTACCCCTTCGCTTACTATCCTACAGAAGCAGCAGTCCAATGTCAATTTTTTGTTCGATAAAATCTTTCAAATTATTCTTTCAAATACTTTTTAATTACCGACTAAACAAACGGCATCGAAACCTAAGTTTGCAAAACCGCGATGGAGCGTTCGGCCCTCAACCGACGCCCACCAGCCCTATTCGGGAACGGTCACCAGGCAACCGACCTATTCAAAGATCATCACGCAACCAGCCTATTCAAAAGTCACCACGCAACCAGCCTATTCAGGAACGGTCACCAGGCAAAAGGGGTGCCCTGCGGGATCGGCGTAGATCCGCCATTCTTTAGGTCCGGGGTCGAGAATCGGCGTGAGAGGGCGCCCGCCGGCCTTTTCGACGACGCCGCAGGCCTCTGCCAGATCCTCAACCAGCAGATCGAAATGCGCTTGATGCTCGCCGTGTCCTCTGGGCCACCGCGGAGGCACATATCCCTCGCAGCGATGGAATGAGAATCTTCCAACGGGTTCCCACTCCAAGGTCACCCATTCCGGTTGCTCTTCGCTGGCAACGTCCCGTTCGCGCGCATCGCCGGCAACGTCCCGTTCGCGCGCATCGCCGACGACGAAAGTCCGGTCGCCGCCCTCCCGATCGCGATCGCCCCCGTCAGCAGAAGCCCCGTTTTCACCCCCGGCGCCTTTGACAAGCCCCGACCCTCCCGGCGGTGCCGGAAGATCGAGAACCTGCTGCCAGAACCTCGCCAGCGCGACGGCGTCGTCGCA